>Ga0182005_1000349_pt1 | contig 26216 bp, 10 predicted proteins | sample Sormic07211103_1_FD_123021 | JGI IMG/M metagenome (GOLD analysis project Ga0182005, IMG submission 123021) | Rhizosphere microbial communities from Sorghum bicolor, Mead, Nebraska, USA - 072115-103_1 MetaG | ecosystem: Host-associated > Plants > Roots > Rhizosphere | place: USA: Nebraska...
AGCAACTGGTTTTGGTTCTTCAGCAATACGATAGAACGATCCCCGATTTCACGTGCTGTAGCACGGGTTTCCGGCGTCAGGATCTCCTTCGCTGGTCTGTTGTTATCACAATATAAATAGGGGTCTTTGAAGAGACCCAGGTCATACTTAGCAGAAAGGATACGGTATACACAGGTGTCGATCTGTGCAACGGTCACCTTTTTATCAGCTACCAGCTTTGCCAGCTGCCTGGTATATACGCTACCCTGCATATCCATGTCTATACCTGCTTTCAGAGCCAGCTCACCTACTTTGTATTCATCACCTACACCATGTGCCATCATTTCATTGATAGCAGTGTAGTCAGTTACTACAAATCCTTTGAAACCCCACTGTTTGCGGAGCAGGTCGGTCATCAGCCATTTGTTGGCAGTAGCAGGAATACCATCTATTTCATTGAAAGATGACATCACAGTAGCTACACCGGCATCGATCGCTGCTTTGTATGGTGGCAGGTAATACTCGTACATCTTCTGGCGGCCCATGTCTACAGTATTGTAGTCACGACCAGCTTCCACAGCACCATAAAGGGCAAAGTGCTTTACGCAGGCCAGAATCGTGTTGTTCTGAGAGAGGTCGGTACCCTGGTAGCCTTTTACTTTTGCTTTGGCTACCTGTACACCGTACCAGGTATCTTCACCTACCCCTTCGGCTACACGTCCCCAACGAGGGTCACGTGCAATGTCTACCATGGGGGAATAAGTCCATTGCAGACCGTCAGCACTCGCTTCTACAGCAGCAATGCGGGCACTCTTTTCCATGAGAGACAGGTCCCAGGTACAAGCTTCTCCCAATGGAATAGGGAAAATGGTCTTGTGACCATGAATGACGTCATATCCAAATAATAAAGGAATCTTAAGACGGGTTTTCATTGCCAGTTCCTGGAGCTGACGGGTATACTGAGGCGTATAAGCGTTGAAGATGGAGCCACAACGGCCTTCTTCAATGTCTTTTTTGTATCCCGCATTCATGAATGGGCCGGTAACGTCCATTTCGCTGGTGAGCAGGTTCAGCTGCCCGATTTTTTCCTCCAGCGTCATTTTTTTGATCAGGTTATTAATAAACGCCTGTTTACCATTCGGATTATTCTTCGTCTGTGCAGCTGCACCGCCTGCCATGCTCAATGCAAGCAAGCAGGCAAGGATTCGTTTACGGCTATTCATAACATGTGTGTTTTTTTGTTCGTATCAGAATCGCGAAGATACAAAAATGAATATGGTCTTATTATGATAAAAGTTAGGATCGTGGCTTTTGCTTATAAAGTAAGCATTACAGCCTTTAATTTCTTACCATAATATTTTTCCACATTATCCACATATATGTAATAGCCTTTCTTCTTATAATTCCAGCTGACGGTGATCAAATGACCGTGATAGGGAATATTTGATAGCTGGAACCATTTCCAGGGTACCATCGGATCGATGGTTACCTTATTTTCAACTGATGGTCTGACGCCTACCAGGTCATTGATCACGAGATCACAGAAACCAGAATGGTTGTAGTAACTACTCCGTGGATTATCCCCCTTTAACCAATATCCGTTTTTCTCGTCCTGGTACTCTCCCAGGTAGGGCTGCCCGTTTTTCTGGTGAGATCGGGCATAGGTTTGTAGCATCCTGTAATATACAGCAGGTGTCATGCCCCCTTTATGCTTATAATTACGCAGTAAATTGGATAGTGCCTTTAGTGTCTGTGTTGTTGCAAATGGCCACAGTGCGCCGTCCCACTCACAGCCACCGGTACCATGGCTACGGAAGGCAGGATGTCTTCTCTCTGCCGTGGTAATACCCCAGGGTGAATTAAAGCCGGCGGTATCGATCAACTGCTGCCATGCACGGGCATACTTAGCCTGATCGTCGGGTAAATTGAAGTACCAGGGTATGAAGCCGATCTCTTCACGCGCATCAGACAAGCCGCCTTTTGCCAGGCGTACTTTAAAAAAGTCTGCCTGGCTATCCCACATACTATCTTCTGTCAATGTTTTGATCCTGGCCGCATCTTTTGCATACCACTCCGCCAGTGTATCATTGCCTGCCAGCTTTGCCATAGCCACCATGGCCATGGCATTGCCATACATATAGCTGTTGATCGTCGGGCGGATATGTTTTTCTTTTCTACTGCCACTGATAGATTCTTCCATACCATCCTTTACATCGAACTGCCAGAATAATCCATTAGAAAGCCGCTTTTCTTTCTCCCATAAATGATAGTCAGCATCCATGTAGGGCAATAAACGGGTAGCCATCGCTACGTCTCCGTTTACCTGTATGTTTCCATATACAGCCCACGTCGCCCAACTACTGAACTGATGGAATTTCGGTGCCTTTTGCTGCGCATCTGCCACGAACCAATACCGGATATCCTGATTGATATACTGTGTATCTCTCAGCCATCGGCCTTCATTGATATGATGCCCTAATGCACAACTCAGGGCATTGTACCTGCCCGCATGTTTAACTGGCAATATAAACTCTGTGAAGATGAAACCATCCGGTGTTTCCTTCAGGTGTTTCCTGAAAGTCCACCACCGGTAATAGTAAGTCTTTTCTATGATGCTATCCGGACATTCCAGTACCGGGATATTTTTATTCAGCCATTCATAAGCCTGTGCATTATTCACATAGTTTTGCACAGTTTCACTATCTACTGCATTGAAGTAATTTACATAACGCTGCAAGGGCGATTGCGCAAATACGGTTTGCATTGCCAATAGCCAGAATAGTATAATTAAAGTCGTACGGTTGGATCCCACGCATTCAAGATTTTAGTGATTGTAATGGCTTTCGCCTCCTGCTTACTCAATTGTTTTGACCAGTGCACACGCTGGCTTGTACCCGCCCCAGGGCCATTATTTTCAAACTCGCTATACCTGGCTGTCTGCTCATTTTCTACCTTATCCCAGTTATGCCAGCCTGCGGGCAGAATATGTTTTCCTAAAGTACATTTCATGAACAAGGTAGCTGCATATGGTCGCCATGGCCGCCCGAGATATACCTTTGTAGCTGTATCTGCGGCAGACAGGTTGCAATGCATAAACACATAACCAAAGGGTTGATTTGCGGTGGTAGAAGCCGCTGTGATGTAAGAGTTCCTTTTACTGAAGATGTTGCAGTCTTTAAATACAACAGTCGCTGCGCCAAATATGAAATCGGTCGTGCCCTCTATATAACAGCTATCATAAAACTGCCGGCTATCTTCCTTTCCTGCATACAAAGTATCCTGGTTTCCCAGTAATCTGCAGTTTCTGAAGATACATCTGTCTCCTTCCACATGCAGCGCTACTGCCTGCCCTACCTGACCAGATGCATTCTCGATCGTGAGATTCTGGAGGACCACATCGTTCCCCTGTACTAATACTGTATAGGAAGTAAAGGTGCTGAACTTGTCTTTTCCATTGATGTCCCTTCCACCGGGATATGGTTTGCCGGAAAAATCACTATTGGTAATAATGGTACTATCCCTGGATTCACCAATAAGTGTGATGCCAGTCTTCCAGGAAGGGATTACCAACTTCTCATGATAAGTTCCTTTCTTAATAAAAATGGTCACCCGCCAATATTGAAAGTCTCGTACAGCATTCACCGCATCCTGGATATGGGAGAAGTCTCCGCTGCCATCCTGGGCTACTACCAGTAATTTTTTTTCCTGTGCGGAGAGGGAAACCGTACAAAAGAGCAGGCATAAATAAATAAGGTGCTTCATAACTGGAATTTATAGCAGGCGGAAGCTATAAAAATCCTCTTATAACACGAAGGTTTATTTACGCAATCGTTACCGGAGATAACAGGGATATCTTTTGCATTTTACGCCCACCATCCTGACGGATCTGCTGCACAATTGCCTGTAGCTGGCCTGAGTAAATTCAAAGTCATACACCTGCAAAAAAAATAACGTCTTTTATGTACTTTTATCGCCGATGCACCATCCGGACGACATAGCATTAGTGAACAAGTTGGCGAGCAATGATGAAGTAGCCTTTGAGGCCCTCTTTCATAAATATAAAGATAAATTATATTCATTCCTCCTGCACCTTGGCAACTCTCCTACAGCTGCAGAAGACGTTCTTCAGGACGTGTTCATGAAGTTATGGGCCCGCCGTGCTCAGCTGGGGGAAATCGACAATTTCAATGCATATTTGTTTCGCATGGCAGCGAATCAGGCGATTAACCTGATGCGCAGGCAAAGCCGGGAGATAAAAATCCTGGATGAACTGCAATTGTTCACCATCGATGAAAACGGTACTGCCCAGGCTATGTCAGAGAAGGAAGTGCAGGAAGTGCTGGCTAAAGCACTGGCCACCCTGCCGCAGCAACAATATAAGGTGTTTATGCTTAGCCGTGAACATGGGCTTAAGTATGAGGAAATTGCGACTGAAATGGGCATTTCTGCAGCCACCGTTCGTAATCATATGGTGCAGGCGCTTAAGAAGATCAGGACGTATCTGGAGTCTTCACATATCATCAGCATTATTTACCTGTACATCATCCTGGCAGAGAAGATTAAATAGAACGTGATTTTTATGCCTTCTCTCTTCCAAAAACTCCCTCTCAAAAAATATTTAACTTTTTTTTGGATCGACTAGACCGATCCTCTTACTTGTTTGTCTTATACGTAAGGGACGAACCTTTTTTAAGAAAATCAGCCACATGTCGATAGACAGGATCACAGCATTACTGGAAAAATTAACATCCAACACCTGCACCTGGCAGGAAAAAAAAGAGCTATTCACGCTGATCGAAAGCGTGGACGATCCGCAGCTAAAAGCTGTGCTGGAAGCTGCATGGCTAAAATATAACCAGCCGACTCATAACCTATCCGACGCTTCTTCGAGCGTTATTCTCAACAACGTTTTACAACGGAAACAGCCAACAAGAGTTCTATTTATCCGTAAATGGCGCGCTGCGGCCGTAGCAGCCGCAGCTGCGCTATTAATCGGGTTCAGCATTTACAGGTTTACAGGTTCTCCATCTGCCACCCAACCGGCACCTGTTGCCATCGCATCAAACATTCTGGCCCCTGCCACTCACAAGGCCACCATCACATTATCTAATGGACAACAGGTGCCGGCAGACAGCATTGCCAATGGGCAGCTGGTCATGCAGGGTCAGACAAAGGTGATCAGACTCGCCAACGGTGAGATCGTTTACCAACCACAGGGACAATACAACGAAGTTTTACTCAATACGCTTACGAATCCAAAGGGAAGTCAGGTGGCTTCCATTACCTTATCTGACGGTAGCCGCGTATGGCTCAATGCAGGTACCACACTCACCTACCCTGTTGCTTTTTCAGGCAAAGAAAGGAAGGTAACAGTGTCAGGGGAAGCTTACTTTGAAGTGGCCCCCGCAGGTGACCACAAAATTCCTTTTTTAGTAAATATCAGAACCAACCAAAGAGATAGCAGTCTTGTTACTGTGCTGGGTACACATTTCAATATCAAAGCTTATGAGGATGAGACAGACACGAGAGTAACGCTGTTACAGGGTAGCGTACAGGTAGACCATCAGCAGCAGGGCCTCCGGATTGTGCCCGGACAACAGGCCAGATATGCTGAAGGCAAACAAATACTGGTCAGCACAACAGCATCTACCGACGAGGTAGTGGCATGGAAAGAAGGACTTTTTGCCTATCAAAACAGCAGTATCACACAGGTATTGCGCGATGCCGCACGCTGGTATGACATAGATATCGTATATACAGGTAACAAAGTACCTGATGACACCTTTACAGGTGAGATACCACGTACCGCTACACTGACTGAGCTATTGTCAATTTTAAAGATGAGCCGGGTTCACTTCAAACTGGAGGGCAGACAACTGACTGTACTTAATTAATCATACACCACCTTATACCGGGATCATGTGACTGATACGAAAACGCCCCGAATGGGGGTTCGGGGCGCGATTTGTCTTGAGTCACTTTTCATAAATAGTCAAGCCAGACTAACTTATTTTTTTACCGTCTGAACGGAGTCCATCCGGGATGACTCAAATCCAGCCAAATCTATGCTGTTAAATGCAAACGGCAAAACATTGCCGTGTCTGTCATCAACCAAACTTCTGTTGATTATGAAATTCACAGTCGTATTTGTATTGGCCGCTTGTTTACAGGTCAGGGCCAGCACTTATGCACAGAATGTGTCATTGAATGTTCGAAACGCTTCCCTGGAGCTGGTATTTAAAGAATTTAAAAAGCAAACAGGGTACAACTTTTTTTACAATGATGCCATGGTACGCACAGGTATTCCTGTAAGCGTAGACCTGAAATCTATGCCGCTTGAAGACGCTTTAAAGCAGGCTTTACGCGATCAGCCACTCACCTTTTCTATTGTGAACAAAACAGTCGTACTGAAGGATAAGCTGACGCAGCCGGATTTTACGACCTTGCCAGCCCCACCTGAAGAACTACATGGCCGTGTAGCCGATTCCCTCGGGAATATGCTGATCGGTGCCACGGTACGCGTGAAAGGGACAAAGGAAGTAGTGATCACTGATGGTAACGGTAACTTCGTCCTCAAAAATGTAGATGACAAACAAATCCTGATTGTTTCCTTTACAGGTTATATTACCAAAGAAGTACCCGTAAAAGAAGGAAATAACAGGGTTTACATGATCAGGCTCTCCCGCTCCAGCAATCCCCTGGACGAAGTACAGGTGATCGCGTACGGTACCAACACCAGACGATATAATGTGGGTAACGTATCCACTTTAACCTCAGCAGATATCAAAGCCTCCGGTTCTACCAATATTACCAATGCGCTGAATGGCCGTGTTCCAGGCCTGGAAGTAAGTGTATTCAGTGGTGTGCCTGGTGCCAGACAAGCCATTCAGGCAAGAGGACAAAACACACTCGCTAGTTCTGCATCCATTATGCCCTACGATCAGCCCCTCATTATCGTTGACGGAATTCCACTGCCTACGCAGAACGATGACATCTCCATGTTGCTCGCCAGTTTTAACTCAGGTAACGGAGCAAGTGGTTTCAGTGCATTGAACGGTCTGAACCCTTCCGATATTGAAAGTATCAGCGTACTGAAAGATGCAGATGCTACTTCTATCTATGGTTCACAGGGGGCCAACGGTGTGGTGGTGATCACTACCAAAAAAGGTAAGCCAGGAAGAAGCAGGGTGAATGTAAGTGTAGTAACTGGTCCAAGCAAGATTTCACGCGGACTGGACATGATGGATACCAGGCAATATCTGAATATACGTCACCAGGCCATCACCCTGGATAGTATTACAACCTTCCCTTCAGATCAGAGTTATTTCAGAGATCTGTTTGTTTTTGATACGACCAAATATACTGACTTTGTAAAGAAATATTTTGGTGGTACGGCGAACAGTACGGATGCACACCTGAGCATGTCTGGTGGTTCAAACAGCAGTACTTATATAGTGTCTGCCGGTTATACCAGACAAACATACAATCTGCCGGGCGACTTCGCCGATAAACGCTACACCCTGCATAGCGCATTGGGTACGCACTCTGCAAACAATAAGATCAGGGCTGACTTTGGCAGTGATGTGTCTTATGAATCCAATAACTCTTCAGGCAGTACTTCCCTCGGCAAGGCCATGATGATGGTACCGGACAATCCGGATATGCTGGATGCAAACGGTAACCTCGTATGGATCTATAAAGGACAGGACGTTAGCAGCAACAACTTGCTGGCAGAATTAAAAAAACCATACAACATCAACAGCTACCTGTTTAATAACTATCTCCGTTTAGGTTACGAAGTAATTCCGGGGCTGAACCTGGCAGTAAATGCCGGCTGGGCCATGAATATGACCAAACAGTATAGCTCATTGCCGCTTGCTGCCGTGAAACCAGGTAATGGTACCAGCGCTTCTGCCAATTTTGGCCATAGCACTGACCAGACGATCAACGTTGAACCTCAGCTCGATTATAAAAAGTCTATCGGCGATGGTGAGCTGCAGGTATTGCTGGGTGGTACTTACAGAAAAGTATCTTCCAATTTTACACAGCAACTCGGTACCGGCTATACGGACGATGAACTGCTGGGTACAATCATGGCGGCAACAACCGTGAGTAATTCAGATGGTGCTGGTATTTATAAGTACGTAGCAGGATTTGGCCGTATCAACTATATTTATAAAGATAAATATATTGCCAACCTGACCGGTCGCCGTGATGGTTCCAGCAACTTTGGTCCCGGCCGCCGCTTTGGTAACTTCAGTTCAATAGGTGTGGGCTGGATCATTTCCGAAGAACCTTTCATGAAACCTTTAAGTAAGGTGCTCAGCTTTGCGAAAATTTCCGGTAACTATGGTACTAATGGTTCTGATGGTAATTCACCTTATAAGTACCAGCCCTACTGGAAAGTATCTTCCGTTACCAGTACGCCAAGTTTCGACGGCACCCGCCCATATACCGCTAATAACCTTTATAATCCAAATTATAGCTGGGCTTCCAAACATTCCATCAACCTGGGTCTGGACCTTGGCTTCATGGATGATAAGCTCCTGGTTAATATCGCCTATTATCACTCCAGAACCGGCAACCAGCTCACGGCATATACATTGCCTACACAAACCGGTTTCTCCAGCGTTGTGAAAAATATGGATGCCGTATTGCAGGATGCAGGTCTGGAACTGTCTATTACTTCCCGCAACATTACTACGAAAAATTTCAGGTGGACAACCGGTTTCAATATCTCCGGCAACAGGAATAAACTGATTTCCTTCCCTGGTCTGGCTACATCTGCATATGCAGCTACCTATTCCATTGGTAAATCTACCAACAGGATCTATGGATTCAAATATGCCGGTATCAATGATACTACAGGTGTATTCCAGTATTACAAGGCAAACGGTGCCCTGACATATACACCTAGCTATTCCAATGTTTCTCTTGGTGGCGACATGCAGGAGATCGCCAATGCACAAACCGATTTCTTCGGTGGCCTGAACAACAATTTCTCCTATAAGAACTGGAACCTGAGTCTGTTCTTCAAATTCAGCAAAGCCATGACCAGGAACTATCTGAATGGTCTCCAATATTCCTCTAATCTGCCAGGTACCCAGGTCAACCTGCCAGTATCAATGCAAAATATGTTCTGGACCAAACCAGGAGATCATGCCACCTTGCAGCGACTGACTACAGGTTACTATGGTGCGGCTAAAAACGGACAGCTGGCACAACGTGCAGGTAATTACTTCAGCAGCTCTTCAGCAGTGTATAGCGATAATACTTATCTGCGACTGAAAAGTGTAATGCTGTCATATTCACTGTCAGAAAACAGTGTAAAGAAACTGCATATTCAGGGTTGTACTTTCAACATAACAGCACAGAACCTTTTCACTATTACCAATTATAAGTTTGGTGATCCTGAAATGCCGGGTACACTGTATACCATACCTATGCAGCTGATCGTAACCGGTGGTTTTAATCTGGAGTTCTAATTGTTTAAATGCTTATTTATCATGAAAAATAATCTTGCTTTATATATTGTTGCAGCAGTCGCCTTGTTTGCTTTTTCCTGCAACAAACTGATTGATATTCCGGATCATCCGATCGATCAGATCTCAGAAGGAAGTGTATTCCGTGACAGCGCAGATATCATGTCTGCCGTAGCAGGTGTCTATACCAACTTCAAAGCGAATATGTCGGGAGGCACTATCGGAGCTACCCAGGTAACCGTAAATATGGGACAGGCTGCTGATGAGTTGATCTATGCCTATAGCTCCACCTATATAAACAACGCCTACGCGGCAGGCGATGGAACTGCCACTAACCTATGGAGTTCAGCCTATTCCAACCTTTACCAGATGAATGCGAACATTCTCGGTATTAGTACAACCTCCGCTATCAGCGACTCTCTTAAAAAGGCGCTTTTAGCAGAGATGAAATTTGATCGTGCCTTTTATTATTTCCAGCTGGTGAACCTCTTTGGTGGTGTGCCTTTGGTGACTGTTACCGATTTTAATGTCACTGCCACACAACCGAGAGCTTCCGTAGATGAAACGTATAAAATGATTCAGGCAGACCTGGCAGCAGCACGTTCAGGGTTACAGGCAAAATACCCTTCTACGGCAGGTACCAGGATCCGTCCGAACCTGTATACCGCCATGGCACTTTCTGCTAAGGTGTTCTTATATCGGCAGCAATGGGATAGTGCTGCGTTGATGGTAAACCAGATCTTAACGTCCGGCTTGTATGCCATGGCATCTACACCTTCCAATATATTTCTGACAGGAAGTAATGAGATCATCTGGTGTCTGCCAGGTAGCATATCCTCCAATTACAACTATCAGACAGGTGAAGGTTTTACCTTGCTGCCTTCTTCCCAGTACTCTGCACCTGCTTACCAGGTAAACAGCATACTGGTTAAAGCATTTGAAGAAAATGACCTGCGTAAGGCATCCTGGATCTCACAGATGACTTTGTACGGATCTGTATATAATTATCCTTCCAAATACAAGAACAGGGTTTACCAGGCGGCAACAAGTGAAATCTACGTCATGTTCCGCCTGGCAGATATGTACCTGGTACTGGCTGAAGCTGAAGCCCACCTTGGCCAAAACGCAGATGCTATCACTCATCTGAACATTGTACGTACCAGGGCAGGTCTGGCAGGTTATGCAGGCAGCAACGATGACCTGCTGGCTGCTATCCTTCACGAACGCCAGGTAGAAATGGCTTTCGAATGGGGTAACCGCTGGTACGATCTGAAACGTACCGGTACGATCGATGCAGTATTAGGTGCTGAGAAAACTACCTGGAAACCATATATGGCATTATTGCCAATTCCGGCTACTCAGCTCGCTGCAAATTCCGCACTTACACAGAATGATGGTTACTAGTTATAAATAACAAAACTCAAACAAATCATGCTAAAATGCCAACGTTCAATGGCTGCTATCGCCATAGGAGTTTCTCTTATGGCGGTTACCACCGCTCATGGACAGATCTTCAGACACAAGAAGAAACAACAGGCCACCACACAAAAAAGCGCTACTCCTGCTGACTCAACCAAGAAACCAGCTATTTCCCCTGTAAAACCATACAAGGAGGTAATTACAGCTGACATGAAGTCCAGCAAAGGCTTCATTACCGTACACCAGAAAGAAGACAAATACTTCTTTGAAGTGCCTAACAAAATGATGGGTAGAGATATCCTGATCGTCAGCCGTGTTTCAAAAGCTTCTGCAGAAATGCGCAATGGTAGCTCAGGTTATGCAGGTGATCAGATCGGAGAAACTGTATTTCGTTTTGAACTGGGTCCTTCTAAAAAATTACTGTTACGCCGCATCTCTTTCAGAGAATATAGTGATGATAGTACGCAGGCCATGTTTGCCAGCGTTCAGAAAAATAATGTGCAGGCCATTGCTATGGCATGGCCTATTGCCGCTTACTCACCAGATTCCAGCGGTGTAGTATTCGACGCTACCGAATTTGTAAACAGCGACAACGAAGTACTGTACTTCCAGAAAAAGCAATTCAAAGACAGAGCAGGGATGGGTGCACAGGTCAATGACCGCAGCTTTATAGATTATGTACGTGCTTTTGCTTCCAATGTAGAAGTACATGCTGTAAAGACTTATAGTGCAGGTTTGAACCCGACCTCCTCCTCTTATACCGTAGAACTGAATTCCTCCCTGGTGTTATTGCCAGAAAAGCCAATGAAACCCCGTGCCATGGATGGCCGCGTGGGTTACTTCGCGGTAGGCTACATCGATTTCGATGCAGATCCACAGGGTGTAAAACAACAGATCTATGTAAAACGCTGGAGACTGGAACCTAAACCTGAAGATGTAGAGAAATACAAGCATGGTGAACTGGTAGAACCAGCCAAGCCAATTGTATATTACATCGATCCTACCACACCTAAGAAATGGGTGCCTTACCTGATGCAGGGTGTGAACGACTGGCAGAAAGCCTTCGAGAAGATCGGTTTCAAAAATGCGGTATACGCACGCATAGCACCTACCAAAGATGAAGACAGCACCTGGAGCATTGACGACGCCACGCACTCTGCTATCATCTACCGTCCTTCTGTAATTGCCAACGCAATGGGTCCAAGCGTTTCTGACCCTCGTAGCGGTGAAATTATCGAAAGTCACATCTTCTGGTACCACAACGTAATGAGCCTGCTGCAACGCTGGTATATGGCACAATGTGGCGCCGTAGATCCGCGTGCGCTTAGCAACGAACTGCCTGATTCCCTGATGGGTCAACTCATCCGTTTCGTATCTTCTCACGAAGTAGGTCACACACTGGGGCTGCTGCACAACTTCGGCTCCAGCTCCACTGTACCTGTTGAGAAACTGCGCGACAAGGCATGGGTAGAAGCACATGGCCACACCCCTTCTATCATGGACTATGCTCGCTTCAACTACGTAGCACAACCTGAAGACCATATTAGCGAAGCAGGGCTGTTCCCACGCATTAATGACTACGACTACTGGGCCATTAAGTGGGGATATGACATGCACCATGAATATAAAACAGCTGCCGAAGAAAAAGCGGCCCTGTCTCAAATGGTGAGCGATAGTCTCGCGGTTAACCACCGGCTGTACTTCGGTAGTGAAATGAACTTTACCGATGCCCGTTGTCAGAACGAAGACCTGGGCGACGATGCAGTGAAAGCTGGTGAATACGGTATCAAAAATCTGAAAAGATTAATGCCGGGTGTACTGAGCTGGGCTGGTAAGAAAGGGGAAGATTTTGATAAGCCAATGGAGCAGATCAAAACCCTGTACAGCCAGTTCTTTATGTACATGGGCCATGCAGCGGGGAATATCGGTAGCGTATATGTGACTGAAAATATGGTAGGCGATGCTGCAAAAAGCAACATAGAACCCGCTCCATACGAGAAACAAAAAGCAGCCATGGCGTTTATCAACAAGCAATTGTTTGAAACACCGACCTGGTTGAACAGTGAGCTGCTGGGAAGAACCACATTGAACTTCCCTACCGAAATCAACTCCGCCCAGCGCGATATGCTGGGTGCCATTCTGGGTCGCGCACGTTTCAGCCGCCTCTTATGGTCCGAGCAGGTATATGGCGCTGAAAAACATGTGAAAGTATATACCCTGACTGAAATGTTCGAAGATCTGAATAAAGGTATTTTCTCCGAAGCTTATGCAGGCAGGAATGTAGATATGTATCGCCGTGCATTGCAGAAAGGATATGTAGCGAGATTGATTCAGCAGGTATTTACCCAGCAGGGCGAAAATAACATCAGCGACGAGGTTATGCCATTTGGTTACAACTTTGACAAGTCAGATGTAAGAGCGATAGTGAAAGGAAACCTGATGACCGTCCTGGCGCTTTGTAAGAAACAGGCTGCAAATGCAGGGTTGGACAAGCTGACTAAATTACATTATGATGAATTGGTTGTTAAAATAAACGCACAGTTAGCTGCGGAAAAACAAGGATTGATAAAGTAAAGATAAAATGAACGCAACCCCAGCCTATCCTTGAGAACCCTATGTAAAAAAACGTCCGCTTCCGCGGACGTTTTTTTTGTTATTTCCATTCATCGTTTTGTGTAAGATTCTTATTTGCATCCAGTTCATTCTGTGGCAATGGCCAGATGTAGTATTTCGTAGTGAAAGTAATACCCTGGATATTGGGCTTACTGGTCGCATCTACAAATACATTGTTTGGCAGATCATACATCATGTGTGTACGCTGTATATCGAAGTAAGCCTTATCTTCAAAAGCCAGCTCATGATAACGCTCCTTCCAGATCTCCTGACGGAAAGCATCCTTCGTTAAACCAGACAGCGCGGGCAGATTAGCTCTTGAACGGATCGCATTGATCTGTGTATATGCTGCATCAGTAGGTCCGTTTACTTCATTGCTGGCTTCTGCGTATATCAGCATGATCTCAGGGAGACGGAACAACGTCCAGTTCTCATCGGAGTTAGCATCACCCGTAGTTGGATTAGCGGCTTCTTCCAGCCAGTATTTATACAATGCATATTCCCCGAAATCTCTGCCATTGTAATTGGTGAAGAAGAATTGTTTTTCTTCTGCACGCTTATCGCCGGGTTCATACGAAGCGACAAACTGATTGTACGGCATCAGTGAACCATATTCATCACCGAATTTAGAAATACCGATCTTTTCAGGAATGATCAGGCGGGTAATATTGTTAAAAATAATGCTACCGGAATATTGTACCTGCAAAATGAACTCACTACCGTTCTTATGTGCCCTGTCGTGCAGGTAAGCATAACTGGTGAACAGCTGATAGTTACCGCTGTTGATTACTTCGGCAGCCTTGTCAGCAGCCAGCTGGTAGTAGGCCGTACCTTTCTGCAAAGGATATCCTGCCATGGTCAGGTATACGCTGGACAATAATGACTTTACAGCCATTACGGATACCCGGCCGGTAACATCAGTAGTAGGCAGTGAAGAGGTTTCTGCCAGCTGCAGGTCTTTTACGATCTGGTCATAAACTTCCGCTGCGGAAGTACGGCTGGGATACAGCAATGGACTGTTTGCATTCACTGCCTCCAGCACCAACGGCACATCACCATACAGGCGTACCAGTTGGTAATAGTAAAAGGCACGCAGGAAATACAATTGCCCCATCAGGTTACTCTTCTGGGTATCATCCATGCTTACATCAGGAATGTGCTGGATAGCCACATTACAGTTGGAAATACCATTGTAAAATCCTTTCCATACAGACATGAATACAGGATCGCTGGTACCGGCTGTATGCTTGATCATGCTACTGTTATAGGTGCTCTGCCCCAGTGTCTTGGCATGTCCTACCAGCATTTCCATTGAGATCCATGGGTTTTCGCCATAACCATCTGTATTCTGGAACACCCTCAGTTGTTCGTACGCGCCATCTACGGCTGACTGTGCCTGAGTGGCATTTTTATAATAATTATCTATTGTAATAGATGAAGGATTCTTCTCCTCCAGGAATTTACTACAGCCTGTCATCCCCATCAGGGAGAGGCTTAATAATACTATTATACTGCGGTTCATAATGTGCATTTAAGAGGTCAGTGATTAGAAAGTTACATTCAGTCCCAACATGACAGTTCTTGCTTTGGGATAGTCATGAAACTGCATACCCTGTGCAAAGGTGTCATCCCACGTGGTCGTTTCCGGATCATAACCTGTGTATTTGGTAATGAGGAAGAAATTCTGTGCAGCTACATATACACGGGCATTGCCGATACCCATTTTCTTGCAGGTGGCCGGAGCAAGGTTATATCCCAGGGAAATGTTCTTCCCTCTGAGGAAGGAACCATCTTCCACTTTGTGATTATCCAGTTTACTGGTGTAACCGGCAGCGGTAGGCCTGATCTGTGCGATAGGTGTATTCTGGTGCTCAGGTGTCCATGCATTCAGTACAGTTGAGAAGCTGTTGGCAATACCTGTTCTGTCTTCAGAAGAGTGTTCTGCCAGTTTGAATACATCATTACCATAGGAATATTGCAATTCCAGCAGGAAGTCAAATTGTTTGTAACGGAAACTGTTGGAAATGGTCCCATACCAGTCAGGAATACCTTTACCAATGATGGTGCGGTCCTGGCTGTTGATCTGGCCATCGTTGTTCATATCTTTGAACTTCAGGTCACCTGGCTTAGCACCATATTTGGCTGCCTGGGTTTCTTCCGCAGTGCCCCAGGTACCTTCACGTACATATCCATAGAATGAGCTTACTGATTTACCTACACGCAGGATGTTGGTAAAATCCAGGAAGCTCGGGGTCATATAGATGTCTTCGTTGTTGCTACCCAAGGCGGTGATCCTGTTCTTCAGGGTAGAGAAGTTGAGGGTGGTATTCCAGGAGAAATCTTTACGATCGATGTTCACAGAATTTACACTGAACTCAAAACCTGAGTTCATCAGGCTACCGATGTTACGGGTCAGCGTAGTATAGCCACTGGTAGCAGGCACTGGTGCATCGAGCAGCAGGTCCCGGGTATTCTTTTTATAATAATCAGCAGCGAAGTTCAAACGGCTGTTGAACAGGGAGAGGTCAAAGCCCACATCTACCTGCCTGGTCTTTTCCCATTTCAGGTCTGGGTTTGCCATGGTACTGATCACTGTACCCGCAGCACGGGTACCATTGAAGATCAGGGTATTGGAAGTCATGTTTGCCAGTGACTTGTACTGTCCAATTTCAGAGTTACCGGTCAGACCGTAGCTTGCACGCAATTTCAGGTTATTGACAGTTGGATTGTCTTTCAGGAAAGGTTCTTCAGACACACGCCAGCCTAATGCTGCAGATGGGAAGAAGGCAAACTTATTGTCCGCACCGAAACGGGAGCTACCATCATAACGACCTGTAACCGTTACCAGGTAACGATCTTTGAATGCATAGTTGGCTCTGGCGAAGAAGGATGCCATTGCCCATGAATACGCTTCAGAAGTAGGAGTATTTACGGTAGAAGCAGAACCCAGGTTATTCCAGCCATAATAGTCATCACTCAGGCTTTGTACGGCTACTACATATTTCAGGTAGTTCAGCTTCTGGATTTCCTGACCTACGGTAGCGCTGATGCGATGATCTTTTCCGATGGTTTTATCATACGAGAAGTGGTTTTCCCACTGGTAGAAGGTGGAGCGGTAAGAAGTGATCTCCGCATAGTTTTTTCCATAGTCATTGGCCAGGTTAGACAAGGTACTGTTGAAATATGGATCATATTCATCGCGCACATTGGCACCAAAGGTGCTGGTAAATGTCAGGTCTTTGTATAGCCTGATATTTGCGTATGCGTTACCGTTAAACACGTTGTTATGATACTGACGGTTATCTTCATACAGCTGTGACAGCGGGTTATCGCCGGACTCCATGCCTTCGTAATCACCTCTTTTGCCATAGGTGCCATCAGGATATTTAAAAGGAACGATTGGAATCATTTCTATCATCTGGCGGGTTACGTTGTTACCACCGGTGGTAGCATCCTGACGTTTTTCGTTATTCACTACATAACCGATTGTACCGCCTACTTTCAGCCAGTCAGTCATCTGGCGGTCCATTGTAGCGCGGGCAGTATATCTTTTAGCATAAGAATTTTTAATCACCCCCTGCTCGTCATTGTAGCCAAGATACAAACCATACGTAGATTTTTCATCGCCGCCTGTAAAAGACAGGTTATGTCCCTGGCTGATAGCAGTCCGTGTTACAGCATCCTGCCAGTCTACATCGTAGAGTGGGTTGAGGTTCTGATCGAAAAGAGTTCCAATATATTGTGCGCGTTTTACTTTAGGATCTTTGTATGTACCGTTTGCGAATCCGGTAGGATCGAATTTAGCGGCATTGGCATAAGCGAGATCTTCGGTAGCGAGGAATTCTTTTGCATTCAGTACGTCCTGTTTGCGCGCCATTTTACCAGCACTTACATATCCGCTGTAGCTGACTACACCACCTTTCTTACTACCTTTTTTAGTAGTGATCATAATTACACCATTCGCACCACGCGTACCATAGATAGCAGTAGCAGATGCATCTTTGAGGATGTCCATGCTTTCGATATCATTTGGATTAATGGTGGAGATATCAGATGGGTATACGATTCCATCTACTACATACAGCGGATCGTTGGTTGCCTTAATGGAACCGAAACCGCGGATACGTACGCTGGTACGGCCACCGGGGCGACCAGAGTTCGTATTTACATTTACACCGGCTACTTTCCCTGCCAGGGCTTGTTGCAGCGTGAGGGATGGTCTTTCCATCAGCTCGTCTGCATTTACACTACCCACACTACCGGTGAGGTCTGTACGTTTGGTAGTACCATAACCGACTACTACCACTTCGTTCAGATCACTGGCAGATGATGTTAATATAATATTAAGGGTGGTCTGGTCACCTACAGGTACTTCTTTTGTTTCCATACCTACATAGCGAACTACCAGTACAGCGCTGGAATTAGGCACTGTAATCGTGAACTGTCCTTTGTCATCTGTGTATGCACCCGTGGTTGTGCCTTTTACCTGGACAGATACGTTTGTGAGGGGTCCTTCTTTACCCGAGACCTGCCCTGTGACCTTCCTTTGCTGGGCCATCAGGGTGTGGAAGTGAAGCATCGTTAACAGGAATAGCAATCCTGTACAACGCATGAAATGGTTGTTACGTTTCATCATGGAACTATTTATATGTGATCTGAATACTCTTTTATGGACATATGCTACTGCCCTGAACACGGGTCAGTGACGGGTCAGTAAGTAAATCGTTTTAGTTTAGTTAAACAAAGATGGTTGCTACGTTTTCTTTTTGGTTTAAGTTCAATAAGTTTTAAGTGAAAAAAATAATAAATGGATTAATCAATAAATAAAACACTGGTTAATCAATAAATGCCATAACGTGATCTTGTGTTACACAAGGTTGAGTAACAAATCTAAAAATTTTTATTAACGTGCGCCATCTTTTTATATATTTTTTTACCAAGGGGGCTGATTGCGACATTTATTAATAAACTGTATATGTATATGTCCCTGAATTTATCCTGATGGCAGCTCTGCCGTCTTCATATTGTGCAGGATTGATTTTCTTACCATTTTCAGTAATGGTTTGGGTAGTGGTTGCGGGGATTTTGACAGTCGCTTTTGTGTTAGGCGGAATGCTTACATGTAAGGTAAAATGTTGATTTTTTAATGCCCATTCGCTGAGTATAGTGCCGTTGGGAATGTGATAAGTAGCTTTTACATAAGTGATATCTCCTACTACTTCTGGTTTAATAATTATATCGTGATAGGCAATGGAGGTTGCTGACTGCTGAATGCCGGCGAGGCCATTGTAGAACCATTCCATAATATGACCGAGCATGAGATGGTTGTTGGACACTTCGGCAAGTGCAGGCCATGATTCGGTGAGTGCAGTAGCGCCTTTGGCGATCTGGTAACCGTAGCCGGGCACGTCGTTACGGGAGTTCATATCGAAGATCAGTTGAGAGGCACCTCCCTGGTGCAGTGCCTGTACCAGAAAGTGAAAACCGATATCGCCAGCGGTGAGTTTTTTATTATTGAAGACAATACTGTCTACAAGATGCTGAAATACTTTTTGTTTGTTTTCTTCTTCTACGAGGCCGGTGCATAGAGGCATGGCCATGGCGGTTTGGCTACCAGTAGCGTAGACGTTTGTTTGTTTATTGAAAAATTGCTGATTGAAAGATTGTTTGATCCTGTTGGCTTGTTGACGGTAGGTGTCAGCGTCCTTTTTTTGTAAGATAGTCGCCATGTTCGCGAGCAGTGTGCAATCGTAATAGTAAATCGCCGTCGCAGTAAGATCTTTGGGTGTGAGTTGTGCTACACCAGGACGGGCAGGGCCATAGTCGAACCAGTCCCCCAGACCGTACGATAATATATTGTTGTTTGCCCTGCTTTCCAGGTAAGCTATATAACGTTGCATCATCGGGTAAGCCGTCTGCATGGTAGTCGTATCTCCATACCATTTGTAGAGAAGCCATGGCAGGATCACAGCGGCGCTTCCCCATTCTGGGGAATCACGAAAACCAAAGCCATTGTCATTGAATACAATATATTCAGGTGCAATGTCGGGTACCAGGCCTTCATTTGTTTGTGCATCAATCATGTCGTTTATTAACTTCTGATAGAGCAGCCGTATATCGTAGTTGAACTGAATAGAATTTCCCATGAGATAATCCTGTTCCAGCCAACCGAGTTTTTCGCGGTGCGGGCAGTCGGTAGCTACACTTTGGAGGTTACTTTTAATGGCCCATTTAATCAGGCTGTAGATCTGGTTGAATAATGGATTGGAACAGGTGAAGGTCCCATTTTCAGGAGAGGAATTCCTGTTGTGCAGTAATTTGAGATCGAGGATCTGGTCGGGGGTAGCACCTTCTACCTCTACATACCGAAAACCATAATAGGTGAAGCGGGGCTGCCACACTTCTACCCCATCGCCTTTTAATGTGTAGCTGTAATAATAAGGTTTGCCGGTAGCCCGCTGGTTAGCAAGGCCGGCAGGGGTTAATAATTCAGCGGGGGTGAGTTTGATGGTTTGACCTTTGTGCCCTTTTACTTTTAATGAAATAATGCCGGAGGCGTTTTGGCCAAAGTCATATACGTTGTTGCTGATTGATTTGGGAGAAAGGGTTTCTGCAATGGTAACCGGGTAATCTTTCTCCTCTTCCAGTTTGCCGGCAGGCGGTTTTACCAATACTACATTTTTCCACTTGCTGTCATCAAATCCCGGGCGATCCCAGCCCTCCTGCTCCAGTCTGGCATCGTAGTCTTCCCCACCATAGATACTGGTAAAAGTAATAGGGGAAGGCGCTGTTTTCCAGCTTGTGTCAGAAGCAATAGTGGATGTGGTGCCATCCTTGTAAGTGAGTACTAATTGGCAGTACATCTTTGGATACCCAAAGGCAGTGGTGAGTTTACGGTATCTTTCTTTGTTGATGTAGTAAAAGCCATTGCCTACGATGACGCCGATGGCATTTTCGCCATTTTTCAGAAAAGGGGTTACATCGTAGGTGTTATATAAAACCCGCTTGTCGTAATAAGTCCAGCCGGGGGCCAGGAAAGCGTTGCCGGGCTTTTTACCATTGATAGTGAGTTCATAATGACCCAGGCCGGTGATGATGAGTTGCGCCTTTTTTATGGATTTTGTGGTCGTGAAGGTTTTGCGGAATAAGGGGGTGATGGTTCGCTCACCTTTCGTGGTGTCGGGCATTTCTTCATAACCGATCCATTGCGGTTGGCCGTTATTATTCAGGAGAATTTCAGCGGGCGGTGTGTTTGCACTGGTGGCTGTGAGGCGGATAGCGCCAGGTATTTTGCCTGCTTTGATGATGACCAGTGCGCGGCCATGGAATGCTTTTCTTTGTGAGGCCTGGTTACTTTCCACACTGCGTGGGTCCGCATTGCCGACACCTACGATGGTGGCAGGGCCTTCTAATTTGAACCGGATCAGGGAAGAATCATCAGGGTTACGATGGCCTGCGCTATCTAATAAGTTCACAGTGATGTAAGCAAGATCCTGGTTATTGGGTGCGAGTTGCAGGGTATCGGCCTGTAACCGGAGGCGGACAGATTTCCCAGTGGTAACGAGGGTCGCTTTTTTCTTTCCGGCTACGGCCGTAAGGGTACCTGCTGTATAGGGTACCTGCCAGCTGGCGGTATGATCTTTTACGGCTTTTTTACCCATTGATTGACCATTGAGGAAGAGTTCTACCTGATCATAAGAGCTGTAAGCAACTACTTCCAGTGGTTTTCCTTCATTGCCCTGCCAGTTCCAGCTATCGGTTACATCCTGCCATTCCCAGCGACTCCAGTCTACTTTGTCTGGATTGGGTGAATAAGTGGGCTGAGGCGGGTGGACGAAGAGCGATAATTGCTCCGGCATCCAGAGGGCATCGCGATAATAGGATTGAGGACGTTTCCAGCCACAGATGTCGATATCTCCACAATAAGCGAGGTTCCAGGGATAGAAACCCTGGTGCTGCATGTACCCTAACCAGCCTATGCTGGCTTCGCCGATGTAGTCGAAGGCTGTCCATACGAAATCGCCGATTACCCAGGGGTGTTTGATGACACCTTCCCAGTAGGCACCCGCATCCAGCGGGAAGGATTCGGTTGCCATGATTACACGATTGGGAACCCGGTCATGATCAGGTTCGTATTTATCCAGGGCATAGTTATAACCGGCTACGTCCAGGGCAGAGAGAAAAGTATCTTTGTCGGGGGCGATGCCGTTCACACCACATGTAATGAGGCGGGTGCTGTCCAGCTGTAATAGATATTGACGTAGGGTATGCGCAACAGCGGCTACTGCAGGTTTTTCCCGGTGAGGGATTTCGTTGCCGATGCTCCACATGATCACGGATGGATGGTTTCTGTCCCTGTTCACCATGCTTTCGATATCGCGCTGCCACCAGTCGTTGAAGAATACATGATAGTCTTCGGGGTTTTTACCGTCTTTCCAGGTGTCAAAGGCTTCGTCGACGACTAACATGCCTAAACGGTCGCAAGCGTCTAAAAAGGCCGGAGAAGGGGGATTATGGGCACAGCGGATGGCGTTGTATCCACTTGCCTTCAGTAAAGCGACTTTTCGTTCTTCGGCACGGTCATAAGCTTTAGCTCCGAGGGGGCCGTTGTCGTGGTGCACGCAGCCGCCTTTTAGTTTGATGGGAAGGTTGTTGAGGCGGGCGCCATTTACAGCATCGACGGTGAAGGTGCGGATGCCGAAGGTGGTTTTTATGGTATCATTGTCTATGATTGTAACAGCGCTGTATAAATTGGGGGTATCTACAGACCAGAGGGCTGGTTTGGAGATCTGGATTTGCTGACTGATAGAGGAAGGAGCTGTCTGCTTTGCGATTAATACTCCTTTTTGATTGTAGATGCTGGTCGTAGCCGGCTTTTCTGTATTAATTGCAACGATGGCTGTTTTTCTGCTTATACCGGGTGTAGTGATCGCAATTTTGTATTGATTACTTTTCAACCATACATGCCTGTAAATTCCAGCGCCAGCATACCAGCGGCTGTTCTCTCCTTCATTTCGCACCAGTACTGCCAGTACATTTTCTTTTCCGGGTTCTATTTTATCAGTAATATCAAAGCTGAAAGTAGTATAGCCATAAGGATGTTTGCCTAACTTTTTCCCATTTATCCAAACAGTGGCATTCATGTATACCCCATCAAATTGCAGGATGACCTGCTTTTGTTTTTTTGAAATAGTAAAATGCTTGCGGTACCAACCAATACCCCCTGTCGTAAAACCACCGCTCACCTGGCTAACCGCGCCTTTACTGAAAGGTGAATTTGTACCCGGCAGGTCTTCTATACTCCAGTCATGTGGCAGGTCCACTTTCCTCCAATCTTTATCATTGAACGCAGGGTTTTCCGCACCCTGTGCATTCCCTCTGTAGAACAACCAATCATTATCAAATAGCTCCTGCGCACTAACAGGCAGCGAATAAAAAAACAATAAACCAATGAGTAATAACCGGATCATATCAGCAATTCAATTAACGATTCTACCAGAAATTAATAATTCAATTTACTTTTCCCTTTATCTACAGAGGTAGCGACCGCTATCCCTCTATGCCCCGCCTTATCTACCGCACAATAAAAATGATATACCACACCCTGCCACTTCACCACAAAAGATTTGTGTGCAAATTGATCATCGTAAGGCGCCGATGAGTTAATAAGATCTTCTCCTTTCCAATCTGTCCAATGCACCAGGTCATAAGAACAAGCGAAACGGTTAAACGCCTCTTTCGGACGATCTTTCCAAAAAGCCCCATAATAGAACATCACATACAAACTATCCATCTGCTGAATTACCGCATCACCTGTAATGCCTGTATAATGGTCCAGTACCGGATCTTTGCCCCAACGGGACCAATGTTCCATATCATCAGACACCGCCATGCCGATTCGTTCTTTCCCTCTTTTTGGCTTCAGACTATCTCCCTTTGCATTGTAATACATGATAAAGGAATGACCTGTCAGTTTGTTTTCATCGCGTATAACAGCGCTTTTGTAAATAGTGTTGTTTTCCCACCAACCCGCATCTGCATCTGTTGCTTTCAACACTGGTTTCGGCAATCGCTGCCATTCATGTGCCTTCGTAATATCTTTATCTGTGTAAGCGATACCAATGGATAACAAACCTGCTTCATAACCTGTGCTTACACCGCCAAAGTAAGATAACCAATGCCGGCCTTTGTAGGAAGCCCATGCGTAATTTCCGCCCCATCTGTAATCCTGTAGCGCCGTATATCCAGCTTTCTGATTCGCATCCCAGGTGGTACTATCCGAGAAAGATAACATCTTCCCAAGGGTTTGCCAGTGGAGCAGGTCCTTACTTTTTGCCAGCCATGTTTCGTAACCACGACCATCAAAAACGATGTAGACCATGTACCATTTATTGTTTTTCCTGAAGATACTCGGGCAATCCATTTTAAGTGTATCATGGGTTGGGACCATCACTAGTCCATACTTCCAGGGCGTTTTAATTTCATTGTATACACGTTCCATCACACTGTCTGCTACCTGATAATCAGTGAGCAGTTTTACAGGTCCCAGTAATCCTCCGGGCAGTAAATGTTCACCGGCTTGCTTGTCAGAAAAGATACTGAATGTTTCTCTGGATTCCTTTGGCTGGGTTCGATCTCCAATCATGCGATTCGCCCAGGTATTGGTAACAGCAATGTCGATTTTGTTGAGACCCGGATGTACAGCTTTGGAAATATCTACCCTGTACGGCGGTGTCCAGATAATACCACAGTCAATATCATTCACTTTTACACCCGCAATATTGGCAATATTACCTGCATCTAACAGTATCGTAGCAGGTGGATTGGTCAGGTAAACATTCTGAACATAGTGTGCGGTACCTGAGAAGTATCTGATCTTATTGGAGGCATGCTGACTCCAGTCGGTCAGTTTTTCAAACAGCACTGTATCGTGGGGATTAAAGCTTACTTTCCATGGATTATCCAGGGTCAGGAAGGGTGCATAATTATTTTGTTTATGCACATGCTCCAGGGGTTTATCTGTGAATAAAACAAAGATGGAACCGTTCGGGGGGAGGGATACCGTCAGCGCTGTTCTGTTATTGTCGAATTTATATGCTGCTGGCTCCAGATACAGGTCATTGACGGCATCGTACAATACCGGCACCTTATTTCGCACCCTGAAGGATAACTGCAAATGACGTTCCTTATCCTGCTGATTAGAAACAAAATAGATCTCTTTGTCAGGAGCCGAACGATGTGTCCACGCAATGCCCGGTTCACCTGAAATGAAATCAGGCGGGATGTTGATATGTTTTAACGTATCCCTGAGTGTGAGCGAAACCCTGTACCTACTGCTATCACTGCGTCTGTTGTAAGAATCATAAGCATACCCATGTAAAGGATCTATCCAGTCTTCCGCTCTTGATATGTTAGCACTGGCAGTTACTCCCTTAGGCATTTCCCTGGTAGGCTCACCTGCATTTGCCAGTCTTCTCTTTTCCCGCTGGATAGTACTATCTCCAAATAAAGTGGGTAACAACGGCACTAAGCGCTCTGGTAATACCGCTCTTTTAGGCAGGTTATCACCCGTATACACTCCGATATCCACAACCGGTTTACCCTGCTGTAATAATTGCTGGCAACGGGTAATATAGTTCACCATCGCTGATGCATAAGGCCACCAGGTTTGATCCCGCTGAAAGTAGAGACCAATCCCATTCAGGGTCATACCCGGCTTTTTGTCCATCCATGGATTGTGTGCAAACACATGGAAGACTAATTTATTAATACCCAATGCAAAATTTCTATCTATAGTAGTTTTCAACATACCGGGATATTCATCCCAATTATTCCGCAATTCTGTAAATGCCTCTGCCTGAATGATTTGCTTATCGTAGACATGTGCACCGGAAATGGCGTCCAGCATGTCATTCAGCTTATCGTGGGTAGGACTGCGCAACCAGAATTCACCCATTGGGTAATCGACCGCATGATAATGCTCCATACCATCGGCAGTGATCATAGGCGCCGTACTTTCTGCACTAAATGCCACTCCATTTTTATGTGCCAGTGCGCTTAAAGTGTCGTAAAAATTAACCTGAATTAACTGATTGATTGTACGTCGAATATCCAGGAGGAATTTCTCGGAAGCGGCCCCATTATCCACAGGGATACCTGCCATTGCAGGTAACCATTTCAACAGGTCATAACCATGTTGCCGCCTGAAGGCGTCTCTGAATACAGGTGACCAGTTTTGACTGCCACATTCCCAGCTATCCACATGTAATACACTTAATTTTGCCCTTTTGAGGGCCTCTCCATACCAATGATCGAATTGAAAACGGACAGCGGCAGGATTGAACTTATCACATTCCAAACCGGCACCGGCACCACCCGTTACATTCTTATGCCCGGTGGAAGTATGACCTATACGCAGGATGGTCCAGTCGCCTTTCGGTGCCTTCCATTGCACATGCCCCTTTGCATCCATCTTAGTTGTCAGGTCTACGATCTGATTTTGTGGTACAGCAAGATCTGTATGCGTAACCGGATTACTGATCCGCCAGATGGCACCACTCTTTCCCTCATATTGATCAATACGTGGCTGATTGGATAAATGAATTCCTGTGATTTTCAGACTTTGTTTCCACTTGGCATTGTCCAGATCCTCTGCACCGGGTTCTGAACCAGCTTTATTATAATCAAAGCGGAAATATCGACTGGTTGTAGCAGGAATGGCAT
>Ga0182005_1000350_pt1 | contig 26184 bp, 19 predicted proteins | sample Sormic07211103_1_FD_123021 | JGI IMG/M metagenome (GOLD analysis project Ga0182005, IMG submission 123021) | Rhizosphere microbial communities from Sorghum bicolor, Mead, Nebraska, USA - 072115-103_1 MetaG | ecosystem: Host-associated > Plants > Roots > Rhizosphere | place: USA: Nebraska...
TACTAAAAAAGACGTGCTGGTAAAAGGAGCCATGACACAAAATAACGGGGATTTCAGCCTAGAGGGTGTGCCTACCTTTGGTCCCCTGGTCCTGAAGATTTCAGCAACCGGTTTTAAACAGTATGTTCAGACCGTGTCTTTTAAGAAAGCAGGTGGAGGTGCACCATCTACTGATAAGGACCTGGGTAATATCAAGCTGAGTTCCGATATCAGTCAGCTGAACGAGGTGACTGTTACGGCTACCAAACCGCTGATGAAAGTGGATATGGACAAGAAGGTATTCGACGTGACACAGAACATTGCCAGTGTAGGTGGTACCGCACAGGATGTAATGAAAAACGTGCCTTCTGTGAACGTAGATATAGACGGTAACATGACCATGCGTAATGCAAGTCCTCAATTATACCTGGATGGCCGTCCTACTACGCTGACCCTGGATCAGATTCCGGCAGACGCCATTGAAAGTGTGGAAGTGATGACGGCTCCAAGTGCGAAATACGATGCATCCGGTGGTGGTGCGGGTATTGTGAACATTGTACTGAAGAAAAACCGTAAGACAGGTTACAATGGTAACCTCAGAGCAGGTGTCGATAGCCGTGGTGGCCTGAATGGTGGTCTGGACTTTAATGCACGCCAGGGTAAATTTAACCTGAGTGCAAATGCCATGTATCACCAGAATAAAGATCGTACAACTGGTTATACTGACCGTACTGACTACTCCACTACCCCGAACCTGCACACCTTGCAGGAAAATACACAAAGCGGTGGCGGTGGATTTATGTTTGGCAGAGTAGGTGTGGATTATTTCATGAATAACAGAACCACTTTCTCCCTGACAGGCACCAAGGTACACGGTGAAATGACGCCAAAAAGCACCCTGGATATTTATACCGATAGCCTTTTTGACGCAGGAACAACCAACTCTTACAGCCATCGTACAACTGATGGTAAGAGAGTATTCAACGGGAATGGGCTGGAACTTGCAATGAAACATCTGTTCCCGCACGAAGGTGATGAACTGAGTATCACGGCTAACTACTTCGGTGGTACCAACAAAAATAACTCTCTGTACACTACCAATTACTATACTGCAAAAGGTGGTACTTATACAGACAATGAAATTCAGAAGATCAATGGTGATGGTAAGATGCACCACATCACTGCACAGGCAGATTATGTAAAACAACTGACATCAAAATCCAAACTTGAAGCAGGTGTACGTGCACAGCTGAATTATACGCTAAATAAAAACGCTACTTACTACTACAATGACGAAACCGGTCAGTACGATCTGAGTTCCAGCTCCAGCAGCAATTATGAGAACCATGAAAATATCTTTGCTGCATATGGTACATTCAGCAGCAGTATAAAAAACTTCAGTTACAAACTGGGTGTGCGTGCAGAGCGTAGCAATTACGATGGTAAACTGATCAATACAGGTGATAAGTTCAGCAACAGTTATCCGGTGAGCCTGTTCCCAACTATCTTCCTGAGCCAGAAACTGGCCAGCAACCAGGAGATACAGTTGAGCGTAACAAGAAGGATCAACCGTCCTAACTTCTTCCAGCTGATACCATTTGCAGATAGTACAGATAAGCTGAATATCACAAAGGGTAACCCGGCACTGGTACCAGAATTCACTCAGTCATTTGAGTTATCTTACATGAAGACGTTCAGGAATAACAGTACATTTATGGCATCTGGTTATTACAAACGTACTACCAATACAATCACCAGCTACATTGATTCAGAGACAGACGAAACCACAGGTAGCACTGCGCTCGTAAATACTTATATAAATGCGAAGAACAGTTATACAACAGGTGCGGAAGTAACGCTGGTGAATTACCTTACTAAGTGGTGGGATATGAATACGAACATCAACGCTTACAATTCAAAGGTAAATGCAGGTACCTCAGAAGTACAGAACAATGCCTTGTGGAGTGTGTTTGCGAAGGTGAACAGTAACTTCAGGCTGCCGGTTGGTTTTGAACTGCAGCTGACGGGTACCTATCAATCCAAAACCAACCTGCCGGTGAATACCAACAAGGGCTTTGGGGATGGTCCTCCGATGATGCAGGCACAAAGTTCCTCACAGGGTTATATCAAAGGATTCTATGGTGTAGACCTGGCATTGAAGAAGAGCTTCCTGAAGAGCAAGGCGCTGACTGCGACACTGAGTGTGAACGACATTTTCCGCAGCAGAAAAACGGACCAGGTTTCTTACAGTACATATTTCACACAAGAATATACACGTTTGCGTAACCCGCAGTTCGTAAGATTGAATCTGGCGTATCGTTTTGGTAAGATTGATGCGAGTCTGTTTAAACGTAAGGCTAACAGCAGCATGGATACAAACTCCGGAATGCAGATGTAACTTTTTATACGTAGGACAGGGGAAACAAAAAGCAGCGGCATGTTCCGCTGCTTTTTTATTATCTGTCAAGCAGCGACATAAAGCCGAGTAACAGCAGGAAGAGTACCGGTGCCAGTACGAGGAGGCCAGTGGCGAAAATAAGTCCATCATGTATGGCTTGCGCACTTTGGTGAGCAAATTCCTTATAGGTTCTGCGAAGCACGGCTTTGCGGCTGAAATAACATCTGTTGACCGTATAGATAAAGATGGTAAATCCTCCTGCAATCAGGGACAGGAAACCATAAGACACCTGATCGAAGATCATAATAAAGCTGGCTATTACAAATGGTAATAGCACCATAAAACCCACAGCAGTCAGATATAAAACGGCATTACCCCTAGCATACCGTTTCGTAAATTTTTGTGCCAATAAGTAATAATGGTAATACAAATAGCGGTATACTAATGTCATATACAGATCATCATATATGTTTTGACATAACGTTGTTGTGTGCTGGGTGTATTTGGTTGATAGGCCGAAGTAAAGGATTAATCCCGTCTTTTATGGTTAATGAGCGGTTAGTACTAGATGTCCTCCGCATCGTAGACAATCACCTTTTGCCATAGCGCAGAGCAGTTCTTGATGAATGCCAGGTGTGCAGGGTCCGTTTGATAGATATCCTGGTCTGCTTTGTTTTTGAAAAACAGGAGCCATGATACCTGGTACGAGCGGTCAATTACTTCGCGATTGGTAGTAGAAGGTAGTCCGATGTGATGTTGTCGAATGGTTTTAGCTGTTTTAGCCAGGGTTTGTAGCCCTTCAATCAATTTGGCTTTATCCTCCTGGCTGTCAGGGTTATTAAGCCAAAAGTAGACATGGTGAACAAAAACCTTTTCTGTTGGCTTTGCAGAGAGCGCGGAGCCTGACAGGGAAGCCATACCGGTGAGAGCGGCAGCCTTACCTGCAGTGGCTAAGAATTGGCGCCTTGTTTTTTTGAACATAGGGTCATGATTTTTAGTCCTTTAAAATAGGAAATATCTATGAGCCCAAAATTTATTTTTTGCAAAATGGATTTAGCTCAACGTATAAGCAGGATCGAACCTTTCCTCACGACATCTCCACAAATGGTTCTGGCCCGGATCATATAGATATAAGTGCCCATTGGTAACGCCTGTCCTTTGGAAGTCCCATCCCAGCAAGCATTTGGTGAATTCGATGAATATACGATCCGACCTCCCCGGTTAAAAACATTCAACTCAAACCAGGAGGTTTCGCCCCAGCGCTTTAGTCCAAAGCAGTCATTTTTGCCGTCTCCGTTCGGCGTAAAGGCCGAAGGAATGGGATAGCGGGTGAACGCCAGGGCGACATCTACATTGACGGTTATACTTTCGACATTGGTACAGCCATGACCATCCATGATAGTGACCTCGTAGGTAGTAGTCTCCAGGGGCGATACGGCCGGACTGGCAGTGTGGGTATTGGTGATACCAGGCGCCATTTGCCAGGTGTAATAGACCCCTCCCGTGGCTTTTAAACTGATGCTGGCATTGGCACAGTCTATATCGCCTGATTTCGCAATGGTGGTAGTAGGCGTATCATAGACTATCACAGGTACTACGAGCGTATCGGCGATTTTACAGGTGTAGTCCGCAATGTAAACTTTGAAAGTAGTATCGTGCAGGGGCGATATATTCAAAGAAGCACCTGTTGTAAGCAGGGAATCTCCGGAGGTGAGCCATGCATATTCATCGCCATTGCTGGCGGTCATGATCACTGATTGTCCGATGCAGATAGCTGGTGAATCAGGAGTGACTTTAAATACAGGTGTGGGGGTAACATTGATATGAATAGTTTTGGAAGTACGGCAGCCATAGATAGTGGATGCCGTAACGACATAGTTGGTGGTCGTTTGAGGTGATGCAGTTGGATTGGCGATAGTAGTATTGTTCAATCCACTCACTGGCGACCAGCTATAACTGGCAGGGATATCTGAAACACCGGATAACTGGATGGTGGTACCGGTGCACATAGCGGTGTCTTTGCTGGTGGTGATGGTGGGAGAAGGATTGACGGATACAGTCAAAGAGGTTTCGCCGGTACAACCATAAGCATCTGTACCAGTTACCGTGTATTTTGTAGTTGCGGTGGGCGATGCGATGGGTTGTGCGATAGTATCTGCATTCAGACTCGTAGCTGGTGACCACTTATAGGTTGTGGCACCTGTCGCACTGAGCTGGGTAAACTTACCTGCGCAGAGAATAACGTCTGCGAGGGTGGTTACTTTTACATCGCAGGGTGCGGTGAGGGCAATGAAGTAATCTTCTACTTCCCCATTAGGTGCATAGCCGGTAGGACTGGTGAGCAGGCTATCGGAGATGCGAAAGCGAAAAGCACATGGAGATACTTTGCCTGCGGGAAGACGGGCAGGTATGTTTTGCCATCTGAGAGTGGCGGTGGTAGCCGTTGTAATCGTATCTACCGCGAACTCGTTTGATTCGAATGTACCATTGCGGTTGAAGTCAAACCATGCGGATACGTATGCTTTGGCAGCTGCTTTTACAGGGATGATAAGCTCATACTCCCCTCCTCCTGTGTAAGCAGGGAAGGTGGTAATGGCATCTTCATCCACGCCGTCATCGGCAGACTTAAGCGTGTCGGCATCAGGAGCGATGGCACCGAGGTAATAATTCGTTTGCCGGGTCAATGTACAGGGATCGAAAGTGAGTTCGTGGGCGGCGTAGCCGTAGGAAGCAGGGAGGTCTCCCCTGTCGAAGGCAGCGAGAATACCAAAGATGAGGGTGGAATTACTGCCCATGGTGACTTCGGTGGTGTTGCTTTGTAATAATACCCCGGAGGCACAGGCATTGGTATAGGTAGTGCCACCCGAGGGAATGGCGACCATGGTAACGGGAGCGGGTATATTATTTCGCGTAGCGGTGAAGGCGACTTTGAAGTGACTACTGCCGGTGGCATTCAATGAGCCTTTGATGGAAGGGTTATTGAAATCGTAGCCGGCGTAGGACATATAGTTGGGTATTGGCGTGGCACCGGAAACGTCGGAGAAGCTGGCAGTAACAGTGAGACTATCACTGGTAATAAATGTTTTGGTAGCGGCCTGGTTAATGGAAAAACCGGACCAGTTGCACCAGTATGTCTGCTCTTTGAGGGATCCTGTTCCGGTATCGGCATACTGCGCTTTTAGCTGCAATTGAGATAATAGCAGTGCCAGGGACAGCGAATAGAGTTTTGGCATCGGGTATAGGATAAAGTTTTCAATGCATACAGGATCTGGTTAAAAAGGGCTCAATATCACGGTAGCTGTATGTGTCGATGATGGTTCCAGAGAAACGTAAATTATAATAATTTTCTATATAATAAAATATAATTTCGGGTAGTCATTTTCTTTATGTGAGTATAACGGTGTGAGACGATTGAAATTGAGGTGATTGGCTCTTGTGCAGTATTTGGGAAGGGGAACTAAGGGAAAAAAGATTTGGAAAGAGCGGAAAAAGGTTGTTACATTTGTGTACCAATATTTGAAGGGGAATAATACAAATTAGGTTTTCAAAGGACCAGATAATTTATTGAGGTAGCGTAGGTGCTACCTCTTTTCTTTTATATAAGTTTTACACAGTAATCATTTCAATAAAAAAGGGCCGCATCATACGATGCGGCCCTTTTTATTACTTGCGGTAAGCAATTATTTCTTAACAGCTTTCAGTTTGAAGCCGATTTCGATATCCTTGCTGATCACCCAGTTTTCAGGGCTACCTTCAGTTTTGTAGTGGATACCCCAAGCGGTTCTGTCGATAACAAATTTAGCGGTGGCTGTTACATCGCCTTCAGCTACAGTAACAGTGGCTGGGAAAGTGATGTTCAGGGTGCTATCTTTCAGGGTCAGGTTACCGCTGATCAGATTAGTTGCACCTGCTTCCAGGCTTTTACCTTTAGTGCTGTCGTAAGGAGCTACGGCAGTGATAACGAATTTAGCAGTAGGATACTTTGCAACATCAAAGAAGTCACCGCTTTTCAGATGGCCATCCAGGTCAGTTGACTTTTTATCCTTTTCAGTAACAGATGCAGGATCAGTGGTCAGGGAATTCATGTTTACTTCGAATTCACCACTGGTGATAGTACCATTTTCAACGTTCAGTGTACCGGTAGCTACTTTGATAACACCCCAGCGAGGAGCCATACCACCTTTGTGAGTAGCCTTCCAGTCAACAGTAGTTGCGGTAGTGTCGATGCTGTAAGCAGCACCGGTGGTAGCAGCAGCTTGCTGTGCTTCGGAGGTCTGAGCCTGTTCAGGTTTAGTACCACCGCCACAAGCGGCCAGGGCAAGCATTAAAGCAATAGCAGATACAGTTTGCTTCATGGTTTTCGATTTTTTTAATTAAGAGACAATGTATTATATCGCCGAAATTAAATGATTGTGTTAAAACAACAATAACAAATCGGGAAAAAAGATGAAATGTACAAAGACTTTTTACCGGGGAATGGACAATTTTCTGAATATGATGTGATTTTTTAAGATTTAATGATTGTACAGGGGAATGTTTAATGATTGATGTGGGATTTCACAAGAAATGATAAAGGGTATAAATTTGTCACTCAGATAAACATCCGTGGTGATGCGTTTAGTATAACCATATTAGTTTGTTTATTTTACAATTTTAATGGGAAGCCCCAGCTGGATCACCGGCTGGGGCTATTTATTGTAACTATTTCCTTGCTTTTTGTATGAGGATGGTTTCATCTCCTTTTGTGATCGTTAACGTGGGAGGTAATTTCTCCTTCCCTATTAATGTGATTTCTACCTTATAGGTATACGCGCCATTCTCAAAAGAGAAATAATGATTGCCTCCGGAACCTTCTCTTATAAACTTCCCATCAGGAATAACCATATCCGGCTGATCGATGGTTTTTACACTGACTGGCCAACTGGTATACCGGAAGTTATTATTGCCCATATCATCGATACGTACCTTGTATTTATCTGTCTGAAAAGCGAGCACCGGTTGCTTATAATCTCTCAGGGAAGGGAAGATCTGGCGCTTATCTGCCTCGATTAATGCCGCTCTTTTAGCCGCTTCTGCTTTCGTTTGATAATTGATTCCGATCAACTTTCCATTATCGTCCAGCCATACCTGCCCGCGGTTCAGGGAAATGCCTCTCCATCCTCCGGAGGTCCAGTCTTTTACAGGATCGGAATTGGTAATGATCTGCACCAGTGAATCATCAAAGATCTCGTTATACCGCGCCAGGAATTCCTGCTTATTATTGACTGCTGTAAGCGGATACTGTCTTCTGAAAGGATAATTGACTTTGTCTGCAATGGCTTGCTTATCCTGTTGTTTTACGGTAGCAATAAAAGCCGCAACGGCTTTGGGATTGGGATTTGCATTGTCCTGCCCAAAAGCGGTAACGCTGGCATAGAGAAAAACGGCTAAGAGTAATTTTTTCATAGTTATTGTGAGAGCAAAGATATTGCGCTCCGGGTGATAGAAGGCGAATTATATGCCAATTTTTTTAACTTTATTTTACAACAATAAAAAAGAGGCTGAACCAAAAGTAATCTGATGGCGTGGAGAATTGCGTAAACGAAAATTCTCTCCATCAGGTACCCGAATAAAATCGGATAAAAATTACTTTTGAAACAACCTCTTTTTGTTGGACAAATATTGCTCCTTACTTTTTGACCAGCCAGCCTTCCACTGCTCTCGAAAACTCCGCCACATCTATAGGATGCCTGCTGGTTATCAGGTTCTCATCTACTACCACCGGTTGTTCTAACACTATGCCCCCTGCGTTCTTCAGGTCAACCTGTATATTCCAGTACCCCGTCAGCTTTCTCCCTTTTAAAATATCAGCAGATGCTAACACAATCGGTGCATGACAAATAGCAGCAATCAGTTTCCCAGACTTATTGAACTCCTGAATAAACTTTATCACATCTTTATCATATCGCAGGTTATCAGGATTCCATGCTCCACCCGGTATAAAAACAGCATCATAATCTCTTACCTTGATCTGGTCTGCCGTACGGTCGAATTTTATCCAGCCAACTGGTTGCAAATACTGAATGGCCATAATATGTGTTTTTGCCATTTCCGGAAACATCAGCCCATACCTTTCCGGCGCAGGATTGTATTTAGGCGCCACAATATCCACTTTGGCACCGAGTTGTTTAAAATACCATACTGGTCCCAATAATTCAATTTCCTCGAAACCATCCGCCACCAATACAGCAATCTTTTTACCCTTCAATACAGTCGGATCCGTTACCGGTGTAAAAAAGAACGATCTCAAGGCCTCATTACCCGGTGCATTCAAAAGTTGTGATACAGGCATATTCACAACAACTGCAGGAGAGGTAAGTTGATTCAATACCGAAAGTTCATGACTATTCATTTCCGTTGTTTTACCCTGTGCTGTTACATTCAATACAGCAAACACACTTACTATACCGACCAGCAGGGAATGATTAATAAAATTCATCTCATCATTTTTATATGGTTACATAAAATTGCCCTATGGAGCAAACCTTATCAGCCTGTGCAGCCCTGCCTGGAAGGGTAGCTGCTTAATGCTGTTGTTCAAATAGTCTATTACAGGTTGAATAGGTGGAAAATTCAAGTGATACTGAAAAGCCTCTTCATTCCTGAATTTTTCGTAGGTTACAAACTGCGTGCTGTCTTCCTCCAGTTGTGAAAGCTGGTAATTGATTACACCCGGTTCGCTTCTGAATAATGGCATGGCTGTATGATACAAATCTTTAAACCGGCCCTCCGTTCCTTCCCTGCCATCTACAAATAGCATAATAGTTACAGGCGTATCCCCCTTCACAGGCTCTCTTCGCCATTCTTCTCTTGAAAGTGGTTCCAGGTCTCTTACATTAATCGTTTTCACAGCGTGCACCAGTTCTTCTTCAGATAATCTGCCAGTGATACTACGGCGGACTTTCTCCAACACCTGTTTACTGGTCCATCTTTCAATCAGCCATATGACAGCGGGACTTCCCTCTTCATCATACGCCTCCGCCATGATGTTATCTTTATTGCCAACCGCCTGTTTTACATATTCACCAAGTAACGTGCGGAATTCTTCCCCGTGGTTTGTCTGAACTTCAAACCGCGTTAATACAACCACTTTTTCCATGCTATCTGTATTTTGCGCTTTTACTTAAATACCTCCCAGCAATAGCCACATTGCTAGCATTAGATTTTTTGTCATCGTAAATCGTATTTATTGTGCAGCCTTGATTAACAATGCTGAAAGGTTGTGTGGCTCTGCCAGGAAGGGGGAATGACTTGTGTTCACCGTATACACAGTTTTTATTCCCGCCGCTGCTATCATACGATCCTGCAGCGCAGGTGAAATCACAACATCCTTCAGTGTCTTGATATATATCTTATCCACCGAGCCGAAACCTTCATTTGTCAGCGTTACCTTATTGGAAAATGGGATAGCCGGCTCCGCCCGGTAATTCGCCAGCACCAGGTCTTTAGCAGCGGGTGAACCGTCGTTGATAAAAAGATATGTAAGGCTGTCTCGTTTTACATCGAGTGTCAATTGATCGGCTGAAGGAATTAGCAATGGCCCCAATTGAGAACCAGGATCCGAATACGCAAGGTCCGTAATGGCCTGTCCTGTGGCAGGCAGAAAAGCGCCTATGTAAACAAGTTTTTTGATCTTATTGGGAATGCTTTCTGCCACACTTGTAATCACCATGCCACCCATACTATGGCCTACGAGAATTACACTACTATCAGCCCCCGCAATGGCATTAATTACGGCATCCCGGTAAACATCCAGACTCAGACGTTGCGGAGCCGTTGTATCGGAGCCGTGACCCGGCAGGTTCACTACTATTACTTTGTGACCCTGTTTAACAAGATCTGCCTGAACTGAATCCCAAACATACGGTGCCTGCCACGCACCATGTACCAGTACATAAGTTTGGGGAGCGGCACCTGATCTTTGTTCATTGTTTCCGCATGACGCTGCGGTTGTAATAAGCATTGTAGCAGCAAACAGTGACATCATTAACTTTTTCATGTAAACGATTTTAAATTTTCAGGAGCCGGCATATCAAATCCGTTTAAAACAATTGCAATAAAGCAGTAGCCGCCGATAAGGAAGAAAAGCTCTGCTACCCCATCCTGTCCAAGCATATGAACTGCCTGCTTATAGGTTGCATCAGGCACAATACGACCCGCAACCAACACATGGGCAATAGTATGAGCAATGGCCTCCTGTTCGGTTAAGCCATCAGGATGGCTGCCGGCTGCAAGCGAAGCGATTACAGAGGATGAAAGGCCAGATACTTCTGCCATGATCTCGTGCGCATACAGTTCGAAACGTGCCCCAAAGGACGCAGCAACCGTTAGAATAGCCACTTCGCGCACCCTTTTGTCAAGCGTTGCATGCAGGTCGAGTGTTCTGAGAAAACTCAAAGCCGGAATGCCGAATTGCGGGTAATGTAACATAGCCGGGAAAGGCCCCAACAATGCCCCTTGTGCATCCGTCATAGATACCTGGCTTTGGCTGCGACCAACAAGACCGGCGATTTCCTCATGTACGGAACGGACTTCGCTACCAAGCGTAGCGGGTGGTAATGGAAGTATACGCATGGCTTAATGTTTAAGGGCTACAATTTCGTCTGTAAACTCCCCATCGATCAAAATGAAAGCCATACGGCAAATTTTGCCTGAGCGGTTTGCCCAGGCATGATTGGTGCCATTTTGAATAATGATATCACCAGCCTGAATAACCGTCTCTTCCTGATCGAGCACCAATGTTATTTCCCCTTCAAGTACAATTCCATAATCGAGGGTTTTGGTGCGATGCATCAACGGATGAGGGGCCGTTTCATTTGACGTGGAGGCCTTTTCATCGCCAATTGATTTGAATTTAGCAGCCGCATCCGCCCCTGTAAGTTTTTCTATTTCTTCCCCTTCCGTCGGAAATTCAATTACCCGTATACGAGTACCGTTTTTAGGGGGCGGTAATATCAGGCCCTTTTCCTCTGGCTCCATTGGCGCTGCATGAATCAGTGCAGGGGCTTCCAGCGTATGCCATACTTCAAAAAAGGTAGGGCCACCCGGGCCACCAACAAGTTGGGTATGTGTAGGGGGCGCATCAGAAATAATAATTGCTTTACCATCCGCATTATGACCCGTTACAATACGTCTGAATGGTTTTTGTTGCTGGTTCATACTCTGGTTTTTAATGGCTCTTCGATTTTTTGAAAACAAATACTCCCAGGTAATGAAACAGGACACCTATACCCCAGGCTGTGGCAGACCATAACGGCCAGGGGTAGGTTCTATCAGTAAAGTACCACACGATCCACATAACAGGAATCGTGAGCAGGAAAACGATGAGATGAATTCTGAAACCCTTCTTAGGGTTGATGGAGGATTCGCTCCATTGATTCGGGTAGGACATACAAATAGTTTTGATGGATGATGACTATTTGTATGCCATTCCGCAAAAGGGATAACATGCGGAGAAAAACAATTATGTAATAAACTGAGCGTAAAATCAATCCCAATAATCAACAATATAAACCGGGAAAACGGTCCTCCGAGATTTTCGGAGTTGAATCAACAAATCTCCGAAAATCTCGGAGTTGGATTAGTCAAAATCATCTCTTTTTATATTCAGCCGGGTCATTTTTGATTCGAGGGTGGTAGGTTTTATCTTTAATAATTCTGCAGCTCCATTGGCACCCCGTATACGGCCCCTGGTTTTTTTGAGGATGGAAGTAATATATTCTCTTTCGGTGGCCTGCTGAATATGCTTCACCTCATCAAATGTATGAATACCCGTTTTTTCAGTAACCCTAAAGGAAGGCGATGTAAGGTCCCGCATTAAACTCAATTTCGACCTGCCGTCATTTAATACAACCGACTGCTCAACAACATTTTCCAGTTCACGAATATTTCCAGGCCAGTCATATGCACATATTTTTTGGATCATTGCGTCTGATATTCCATTAAAAGGCTTTTTGAATTCTTTACAAAACTTATTTCCAAAAAACAGGGTGAGCGCTTCCAGGTCCGAGGTACGTTCACGTAAGGGAGGTAAAGTAATAGGGAAAACGTTCAATCGGTAATACAGGTCCAGCCGAAACCGGCCTTCAGCTACTTCTTTCTCCAGGTTACGGTTTGTAGCTGCAACAATGCGAACATTCACCTTTATAGGTGCGCTGCCACCGACATATTCGATCTCCCGCTCCTGTAAAACACGCAACAATTTCGTTTGCATGCCAAGTGGTAGTTCTCCGACTTCGTCCAGGAAAATAGTTCCACCTTCAGCCTGTTCGAATTTCCCTTTCCTCTTTTCAATAGCACCCGTAAATGATCCCTTTTCGTGGCCAAATAACTCAGACTCCACCAATGTTTCGGGGATGGCCGCGCAATTCACCTTGATGAATGGTCCCTTTTTTCTCGGTGAAAGTTCATGAATCGATTGAGCCACTTTTTCTTTGCCCGTACCGCTTTCGCCCAATATCAGAACAGATGTATTGTAAGGCGACACCTGGGCAGCAAGGTCCAATGCAGCTAATAGAAGGTGATGATTGCCAATAATACTTTTGAATCCGGGATGAAACTCCGCATTACTTTGTATTTTGTCAGGGGAAATTCGCCGGTCATTTTGTACGGATGATGATGTCTCATAATAAATGATCTTTTCACCCAGGTCTGCCAGACATTGTTTTATCCGGATTAAAAAAGTAAGATGGTTCTTATTGTAAATACCGGATTGCCGGCTATAAAAAAAATAATGAACCGACAACCCATAGCCAATAGAAACAGGAAATACCAGGTACGTCTCCATCCGCAAACAATCTAACAATAACCTTTGCAGGGAATTGTTCACTGGGGCATCGTTAGTATAAATATTTCCATTGCTGTCAGCCTGACTATTTTCAATTGCTGTATAAAACGATCTATTGTTTAAACCTGTTATGTTGAGTAATTCATTCTCGCCAATCGACTGGTATTCATCAAAACCAACCCGCAAATAACCTATATCTGTAAAACGTTCCCCATTCAGCGGCCTTACACCTGTTGCCATAAAATCGAACGGGATAAAAGATTGCATAGCCCCAGCCAGTTGTAAATACTTTAACTGAACATCTGACTCCTCATGGCATATCTCAGTTAGCAATTTTTGTAACCGGTCTTCATTCCGTAATCTTGACTCAAGGCTATGGGTATGGCGATACCATGCTATATCCAGGGTTATCAGCAGGTCTTTTTCCCTAAATGGTTTCACTAAAAATCCGTATGGCTCGGTTGCCTTTGCCTCCTCCAGTACTTTTTGATTACTGTTGGCAGATACATAAATGAATGCGATATTATTCTCCTTGACCTTTCGTGCCAGCGCGATACCTGAACATTTTCCGTTCAACCGGATATCTATAATCACCAGATCTGGCTTTTGCTTTTCCAGATACATTTCCGCTTCCTCAACCGATGTAGCAATTCCTGTTACATCATACCCCGCCTGCGTTAATATAATTTGCAGGTCATTGGCAACGATGAATTCATCTTCTACTATAAGTAATTTTTTATTCATGGAAACTTACTTATCATGAATTAACAAATGGTTCGTCAAAAAATAGTTTACTCATCACTTCAAACCGGATGATGATGCTTAGCCCGTTTTCACTTAAAATATTTACACTACCCTTTAATTGCTTTGCAAGTCCCTGTACAAGTTTTAACCCGAGCGAATTATGCTTCATTACGTCAAACTCCACTGGCAGACCAATACCATTATCTGCAATATGGAGCAATATATGATCATCGCCGACAGATTGCAAATTGATACTGATAATTCCTTTTCGATCGCCGGGGAATGCATACTTAATTGCATTCACCATACATTCATTGATGATCAATCCAAGCGGAATTGCCTGTGATACATCCAGATCAATAGGCTCAATAGTTTGTTGAAAAACGATCCGGTTACCATTATCAAAACTTTCATGCAGGTAACTCAACAGGTCTTTGATGTATTCAGGCATGGAAATGGTCGATATATTTCCAGACAAATAAAGCTTTTGATGTATGAGAGACATGGCCTGCATTCGACGCAGACTAACTTTTATAGCCAGTACAGCGGCGTCATTATCGAGATAGGCGGACTGCGAATTAAGCAGACTGGTTACCATTTGAAGGTTGTTCTTTACGCGGTGATGGATCTCTTTAATGAGCCATTCTTTCTCTTTTAATAATATTTCCTGTTTCGTATTCAGCGATTCTAAAAATACGTTTTTTTGATCTAATTCTTTCTGATGCAGCTGCAGCCTGTGATTACTCTTGTGTTTGAGAAGATAACGGTTGAATAACAATCCCACAATGATCACCAATAATATTACAAATGCGAGGGTAATATTTTTAGCCCTGTTAGCCTGCTCCACCCCAATACGCTGCAATTTGTTCTGGTTATTCAGGGTTTCAATATCTTTTTCTTTTTTTGCCGTTTCATACTGCACCCTTAGTTCTTCCATCTGCCAGCTTTTGGTTTCATTAAAGATAGAATCGTTCAGAAATTTGTGCCTTAGCAAATGCTCCATGGCAGAAGGATAATTCCCCATACCGGAATCGGCTCTGAAAAGCATCAGGTGAATATCCTTCGCTACCGTATATGAATTGGTAGCCTCCGCCGTAGCCAAGGCCTTTTGCAAAAAGAAGGCCGCTTTCCTGTATTGCGCTTTTCCAATGAAATACTGACCTAACTCGTAATGAATATCGGTTGAGATTTCATTGTCTTTCTTCAACTGACCGGAAAGCTTTACCAATTCAAAATAATACTTGTCAGCCTGCCGTTCCTGTTTCACAGCATGATAACAAAACGCCAAGGAGCCCAGCAGACAGGCTTCTGCATGCACACCAACAGGTTTGTTTTTTGCATAGATATCAAGAATATATTCCAACGCTTCATTTGCCCTTTTTATTTTAATGAGTTCCCTTGCAAAGTAAAACGCATCTCTGAATACATAGCCATTGTTATCGCCTTTAAATACCCGGTCTCTGAGTGCTTTTGAATACCATTCCACACTTTTATCCGGCTGGCCGGATTCCCGGTACATATTTGCAAGGCGGCTATAAAAAGTAGTGGCAGAAGCAGAATCATGCGTAGCTTCCACACTCTCTATTGCTTTGGAACCATAAAAAATGCATTTACTAAAATCACCTTTATCCCGGCAGGTTACTGCCAGCAGATCGTAAATATAGTGCAGGTCCCGGTATCCGATTTCTTTATAAAGTTCCAGCACATCCAACAACTCTGTTTCAGCCACATCCAGCTTTCCATCCACCAGGTGTATATCAGCAATTGTCTTTAATACCCATGCCTGTCTTTCCTGGTTACCGCTTTTTTTATATAGTAAATACATTTTTTCAAAACAGGAAAGCCGGGTTATTCCTGTCTTCTCACGCAACGGGATCAATGTTGCCAGTTCATGCCACAATAGTGCCTCTTTTTCCTCATTACCAGGCAGGCTTGTTTTATCTATGGTTGCCAGGTACAACTTTTTACTTTGCTGCAATCCCTGGGTAATAAAGGAAAGCATTGCCCGGGTATGCAGGCGCTCGGATTCCCATTTTTTAGTTAAATGTCCGGTCGGAATTTTATTTGCCAGGTCTAAAAAAAGCATCGAACTATCCAGGTCCTTTTTGGTTCTTTCAGTATGAAAAAGATAATGCCGGCCCAATATTATTAATAAACGAAAGCAGGTAGAGTCGTTTAGTGTTTCCAACATGGCAAGCGCCGATCGTATGTCATTCTTTCTGATCAATGCATCTCCCTTAACCAAAATCGCCTCATTCTTACCATTTTCATATTTTAAAGCCTGGCTTAAGTGCAGGGCTTCTTCCGCAAAGTAACAGGCACTGTCGAGTTGCGTGCGCGGATTACCCGTTTTGTACAGGTAATACTCCCGCTGAATATAATATTGACCAAGCTTCAGTAATACTGACACACGATTTGTATCCACCCTACTTCTCAGAAGTTGTAATACCAATTGTGAATGAACACTATCTTTTACCTGGGGGGATAATAATAACGGGGCAACCACCAAAATAAAAATGGTGGCAGGAATATAGAAGAACGCTTTAGTGTTGTGGTGCATGTGGTAAACAACAACTTTTTTAATTGTTCATTAATATAGGTCGCCTGCTATGTCATCTGTTACTTCTCTCCAACATTTCAGGGCAGTGGAGTGGGGTTTTCCTAATTATTTGGTGGCAAATACCAATACTAAATTAACACAAATAATGATCGTTTAAATGTATTTGCCATACCCTGACAAAAAAGAGACGCCCGCTCTAAGCGCTGGCGTCTCTTTTCAATAATTGAATATTTCTTAACTGAACATCTTCGTCACCAGCACATTGATCGCCTCCCAATCTGTATGCTTAGCAGGCTCTCCTGTCAACACTGCCAACTTTTTCCGGAAGGCCATCCTTCGCTCTTCCTGTTCCTCCACTAATCGCTTTTTATCCACCTTTACAGGCCCCCAATCCTTTTCCACAGCTATCCGAACCTGCGTATCCATTGCATCAAAAAAACGATGCCCAAAATCCACTATTTCATTTACAAAATTTTCATAGGCCATCTCCACTTCTCCATTCTGCGCCGTCCATATAGGAATATTATTCTCTGTTACATGATCGGCATTCCAAACAATTGAAATATTATCCTTATTCCTGAAAAAACTAATACCCGGTCCAGCTGTTAGGTGCATGGCAGTAAGTGTTCTGCTATATATCCATTCAACAGTTTTATCATAACGGTCATATTCAGCTTCTACATCAACAGCATGTTCAAGCCATTTCTGAATGGCACCATAAAACCGGTATAAATAGCTACTACTCTTTGCAATACCATAAAAGGCATCGGGTACTGGTTCTGCTATAGATTCGAACAGGCTTGTCCAATCTTCTATCAAACGTACTATCTGGTAGTCTACATAATTAGAACTGTTTCCCTCCACACCCGCCAATACCTCATTGGTATATTCATAAAAAGTAGCCTTACCTAAATCAAGCCAATATTCCCCATCTGTCAGTCCGAACCAGTGCATATTTGTATGAGGAGCGTCGCCCCAGGGGATGATATGATCCGGATGTTTAAGTTTAAAATTAATGAGCGCCATATGAAATAAAAAATCAAGGTATTGGCAAGGTAGCATAAAAAGGGAAATTAACCTGCCGGTATTACAAACGGCCAAGGCCTGAACTTTAATACGTAATTCGTATTTTAGCGTTCTAAAACGCTCGCTATGAAAGAGAATAAGCTAAACGCAGTACTAACCCAATTCAACCACACCATTACTGCCTGGATTAATTTCCTCAGCGATTATACCATAGCGCAATTACATCAATCCCCCGCACCAGGGTCATGGTCACTGGGGCAGGTATATACACATATCATAGATGATACACGTTATCAGGTGGCCCAAATGAAAGCGGCGTTGTCAACACAGGAAAACGCAGCAGAAGAAATGCATCCGGATGCGAAAAAAATGTTTGTGCATAATCAATTTCCAGGAATACTCATTCAGGGACCTGCTACCAATCAGGTCATTCTACAACCAACAAACAAGCAGGCAATAATGCAGGCCCTGGTTCAGATTAAAAACGAAGTAAACGACGCATGGCAGGATATGGATCCATCATTAGCTATAGGAAAATCTTTACACCCCGGTTTATTATTCTTTAGTGGTGTAGAATGGCTACAGTTTATGGAAATGCATATGCGGCATCATTTCAGGCAGAAACAACGCATTGATGATGTGCTGTTCAGTTGAATATCTCCAACTACTTTACATCGCTATAAATATCTTACTACCTACCGACAGGCCATATCTCCCATCCCTTTTTTGTCAGATCCAAAATCCCTCTCAAACGCAATTCAATTACTTCCTCTTCAACTGCACCACCTTTTCATGCTCCTGTAGCAAAAAAAGCGACATTCTTCAACAGTATCCTGTATAAAAAAACCCTGTGACTTCAATCACAGGGCTTATATTCAGATTATCAATCGTCATCTCCATCCTCCTGCTTACTCAAATTCACAAAGGCCGCCCGCCTCGGTGCAGGAAACGCCGTCCCCTTTATCCCATTCCACAATACCAGGTTAAACTCCAGATCCGGTACATTATCTTCCTTCGAAAAATCGAACTGCTCAGAACGTCGCTGCCACTCATTCATCGCCACATTCTTCTCCCTTAGGTCTATATTAGCCGCCACCGGCTCATATACCCCATGATGCGCTTCCGCCGAAAAACATCTCCACATCGGCATTGCCGCAGCATCATACTGACTCATAGGCGGAATACCCAGGATCAGCTCTATCGTACGCAGCATAGAAGATGTAGAATACATCGTATGATCCACAAATCCCTGCTTTACAAAACCTCCTGCCACATATGCTGTACTGCGGTGTGCATCCAGGTGATCCGCTCCATTCTGCGCATCATCTTCAATGATAAATACCGCACTCTCCTGCCAGATAGCACTCCTGCTCAGATACGCAATAAACATTCCTACTGCCAGATCATTATCCGCCACATGTGCCATCGGGGATAACTTACCCTTACGCAATCCCTCCGTATGATCATTTCCCATACGCAATGTATTAAAATGCGGTACCTGCCCGATCGCCACCAATGAATCAAATTCTGCCTTCCACTGCCTAAAGCGTGTGGTATCATACACGTTCAAATCCCAGCCGGTATACCCAGGACAAAAATGATTTTTCAACACCGGAATATTCGCCTTCCCATCATCTGCAAACTCGCCATAAGTTCGATAACTTACCCCTGCACGCTGACAATGATCCCAGATGAACCCCTTCTTACTATTCGCAATTGCACGCTTTCCTTCTCCATCATACACACCTCCTCTGCCGCCATAACCGGTAGGCCAGGTCTTTTCAAGATAATCAGTCGCATAAGCCGAAGTTGTCCAGTTATGTCCATCAGCACTCACCTCTGCATCTACATAAAAATTATCCAGCAGTACAAATTCCTTCGCTATTTTATGCTGATTGGGTGTCACATGCTGTCCAAAAAGCACCAGGCTCGTATCACCATTACCTTCTTGCATATCCCCCAATACCTGGTCATAAGTACGGTTTTCCTTGATAATATAAAACACATACTTAATCGGTGACCCATCTCCTGTCTTCATCGGAATCGGATTGCCCGCTTCCCCGGCAGTAACCGTTTCCTTCTCCTTTGTATAAGGGGTATTCTTATACACCTGCTGAGAATATACAGCCAGCTGTTCTTCCGTAGGTTCCGTTATAATACTGAGCGTTCCTTTGAAAAGTCCGGCTATATACTGTACCTCTTTCGGCCGGTTCTTATCTCCCGCCTGGTATTCCACGTCTTCTTTTTTTCTCAAAGGATTAGGCCCATAAGGATTGGCTTTTGAAGAAAACCCTTTCCCATTGGCTACATAAATTTTCTTTCCGATTACCTTTACATTCGTCGGATACCATCCCACAGGAATAAATCCCTTACTCTTACTTGCACCCGGTTTACTCACATCAAATACAGAAAGACAATTGTTATCCGCATTGGCGATATACAAAGTCTTTCCATTCTCACTCAGCGCAACACCATTGGTCGTTGATCCATTCGGCGCATCAGGATACAAAGCAGTATTCAATACTTCCACCACTTCATTTTTCTTCAGGTCTATCACTGACACCGTATTATCATTCGCATTCGCTACATACAGATAGCGACCATCTTTTGACAGGCAGAGATCATTGGGATTATCCCCCACCTTTACTTCTCCTTTAAAAATATTACTTTGGGTATCGAATATTAATAATTTGTCGCAACCCCAACAGGTTATATACAATGTTTTCTTATCTGCCGACAATAAACAATTGTATCCTTCCCCGCCAATGGACAATTGCTGCTTAACGGTTTTCGCAACCAGATCGATTACATACAGGGAATTATTTTCCTTCGTCAACACATACATCTGTTTCCTTTTATCATCGATCTCAATACCAGTAGGTGAGATTTTTACCGGCCACTTCTCACCCAGGCTAATGCTATCTACCAGCTTTAATTTACCCTCATTCACGACATACTGCAGTATACGGTTATCATTACCTCCCGATGCGTATAAGTACTTTCCATCTGCACTAAACTTCAGCCCAAACCAACTTTTAGGAATGACTACCTCATCCGTAACCTGTTGAGATTTTACGTCTATCAACTGAATACTTTGTGTACTCTGCCCATTGTTCGTAACAGCCAAATATTTACGGGACGATGATACCGCTATGTTTAAAGGAAGATCTCCCAATGTAAGGTATTCCCCCACAGGCGTCAACGACCAGCCATTAGGTAAATGTACCCGGCTGGCCTCCAACTGAGCGGCAGTCTGGGCAAAGCCAGCACCTGCAAATAACAACGCTGCTATACCGGTAACGATATTCTTCATAACAACTAATTTATCGAACCGCCAAGTTTCCAAAAAATTAATTTAGAACGATGTTAATTTAATCTTATCATTTACAAGCCTAAAATAAGAATGGCCTTGAAATTCTGCACCAGCAACTTCAAGACCATTCTTATTTAAATACGTTTTATCTATTCATCTACTTTCCACCCCGTGTTCGGCTCTTTTGTCAGGTTCAGATGGAGGTTTATAAAATTCTTAGTCCCATTCACAATAAGATTAAGATAAGCCATCCCCACACCGCCCTCTGAACCAATATACCAATGGAATGAGGGAAATACCTTTTACCGCACCAACTTCCCTCCTGATATCCGGATCATTTTTTATAAAACCAATCGCAACACCCTTACAAAATCAACCCAACCATGATTCCTGCTCTCGGCCCTGTCAGCACCCCATTCTTTCTCATATTTATCGTACCAATTTCATTTCGCTCGCGGTAATAATCGTTGATCTGGTCAAAGGTCAGCGTGCTTTTCTGCTGGATCTGGATCATATATCCTATTTCCACACTGATGGACAATCTCTTCCAGTGACCACTCGCTTCTATTAACGGTTGCAGTGCCTTCGCCTTTCTTCTGTACTTCACTTCCACCCTGTCTGTACTATAAGTATGATAAGTCGTTTCCTCGTACTCATTGCCTTCATCATCCGTATAAGTGTTTGTGTGGGAGACCGTAAAATCAGCACCTGATGAAAAACCATCGAAATAAAGGTCTCGCTGACGATTGTCAATATTTCCTACATGGTTCGACCCTCTGAGTGCGTAATAATCCAGTCCCGGCTTGATAGACACAGAACCCAGATTCAGCACATATCTATATCCTCCATGAAAATAAAATCCACCATCTCCACCCACATTCTGAAATCCACCAATACCTAATACGATATCATTCTTTTCATTGAAGATGGATTCATAATCACCTCCCATCGACCACATCCGGTTGGCAAATCCATTTTTTGCCACGCCCGTAAATGTTTCATTTTTAGAAGTACCTGAACCTACCGGAACAGCGGTATAGTATATGTTTGCCTGCGTAGCATGTCCCGGATTTGCAGGGAATATAGACCCGTAGTTGAATGCCAGAATATGATAATGATCGGGAAATTTGTCCCAAACGTAAGATCGCCGTTTTGGTGCAGCAGAAATGTTCAGGTTTTGAGCCTTCGGCTTCGTCATATCTACACTTTGGGCAACTCCCTGGAGGCCAACAATCATCAACAAGGGTAACAGTAAATTTCGCATATTGTCCGTCATGGTATATAGGGTCTGTTAAAATCTGCTACAAAATTCGAGAAATTTCAGGAGCTCTCATAATTGCACCAAAGATCTCAGGAATGCATAACCAAATATAAAACAACCGCTTAATTTTTTATTGTTTTAATATATATTATATTAATTTCGCATCCGAATTAAAAACCTATATCCAACCCTGATGAAAAAAAGCCCAATTGTAGCAACCCTACTGGCTGCCTTTTGCCTGATTGCAGCATGTACCAAGAAATCAGATGATGCGAACGGAGAAGTAATTATAGATCCTCCAACATATGGAGATTCTTCCAGCTGTATGCTCACGAATGTAACATTCACTTTCGATGAACACCTTCCTTATTTCACCGATCCCGTTAACTTAACATATGACGCGCAGGGACGTATCACTGCAAGAGTAGGTTATAACCTGCTCACTACCTATACCTATGAACCAGGTCAGATTGTGAGACGCGCTTATGTTAATACTACCGTTGCTGTCGATTCTTTACTGGTCGATAAAATGGTGTATACACTGGATGCAAATAATCGTGTGACAGCCTCCAATGAGGCATGGTATCTTTTCCCTGAATCTGAGAATGACTATTCCCGCAAAGACAGTACCATCAACACTTACGATGAAGCCGGTTACCTGCTCAGGCAAAAGATTTTAGCATACGGTACCAATCTGAGTGAAGAACTCATTTTCACCTATGCAGATGGCAACCTTGTGCAAAAGGAGCATATCTATTACAATTACTGGAGCACCGGCCAAAGTGTGAAGTATGGTGCTGATACTATTAAATTCACCTACAACAATACAGCCTGGTATCCTGAAGCAAGATACCTGTATGAAGTAGGCCCGGGTGGTTATGGTGGAGAAATCCAGTTAGGTAGAAATAATAAGAATAATGTAGCACTGATTCAGTTAAAAAAATACGACGCATCCGATAATCAAAGCGCTAACAATTTTAAGACGATCGCGTATACCTATTATCCCACCGGTACCAAGCCAGTGAAAGTAGCGGTAAAATCGACTAATACAAAGGGAGATGAAATGAATACAGCCATTAATTTCACCTACAAATGTGATAATACCACTAAATAACAGAAAAGCCGGAGACCTTCCTCTCCGGCTTTTTTATAATACCATTTACCATAGCCAATTACAACCCTTACAATGCGCATCCCGATATCGCTGCGTCAGCTATTCTTTCATCTTTGCAGTATTTATTTTGTAAAACGCCTGATTGCTTCCTGAATACCTTCAGCTGTTTCGGGTACCAGCCAGTTCAGGCCACGTATAATCCTTGATTGTACGTTCTCCACATATGGTCTGTACCGCTCATTGTATTTGGCAAAGGCAGTATGATAGTCTTCCTCTCCCGACAACTCCTTCGCTAATAAAGTCGCCCCTTCCATGGCCAGACTTGTACCCATGCCGGTTGGGAAACCTGCAGTATGAGCCGCATCGCCCACCAGTGCCACACGACCTGCTGTCCATGCCGGCATATGGATCTGACATACTTCGTCAAAATATAAATTGTCCGCATTCACCATCGCCTCCAGTATTTCAGGTATTCTCCAGCCACTATCTCCGAAATGTTCCTGCAGCATTTCCTTATGCTGGGCATCATTTCTATAATCATAATTCAATTTCGGCGACCTGAACACCACAAAAGCATTCACTGCATTTTTAAACGGATACAGTGCTGCCAGCTTACCCGGCTCACGATAGATCACACCTCCCCTGTCATGCTTTATTCCCTTCGCCTCCACAATCGCAAAGTAAGCACCAAAGAACTTTGAATATTGAGCCTCCTCGCCAAAAACAAGTTTTCGTACAGCGGAATGGGTACCATCCGCCCCAAATACAAAATCAAAATCTTGTGTCCCGCCATTTTTAAAAGTCACCGCCACTTTATCAGGATACTGCACCATCTTTTCTATCCTGTTCTGAAATAAAAAGGTAACCTCCCCGGCCGGAATATGCTCAAATAAAATGTCCGTTAAGTCATCCCGGTAAATTTCAATATCCCCGTTATATTCTGACTGTGTATTGATGTTAAAAGTGACCAACGTCTCATTCTGCGCATTCACCATTTCATCAGTATGAATAAATTCCTTTGCTTTTATTTTATCCAGTATTCCCATTTTTACAGCCACATCCAATGCATTGCCCCGCAAATCTATAGGAGAACCTCCTCTCCTTAACCCATTCGAAATCTCCACCACTGTCACTTTATATCCATAGTGATTCATCCAATAAGCCAATGTCAGGCCCGCTATGCTCGCTCCCGATATTAAAACCTCCTTTTTCATGTTGCTATTTATTTGGTTACACCACAAAATTGACTGTATCTTTAGAAATAAAATAGCAACATAACTACTAAAAATAGTCGTAAAACTTATGAAAGCACCCAACGACAAACTGGACTTTCTCCATTTCTTTGATAAAATAGGCTACGATATCGGAAAAGGAATGATTCACAACGTAAACGTGCACTATCATAAAAGCTTTGACTTCTTTCCCGAGCTGGCCATGTTCTTTGCCACTTATACTGTCAATAAAACTTTTACCCGTCCCACCGCTGCTCCCAAATTCATCAAAGACAGTATCTGTTTCTTTTTCAAAAATGTATTTGATAACGGTCATGTAAAAGACAGCGCCATCAGGGCATTCCCCTCCTCCTATCAATACACCAGCACCTTCAAAAAAGACCCCCGCCCCGTAAAAGTGGTGGCAGTCATCATCAGTGCCGGATTCCTGAAAAGTTTTTTGAAAGAAGACGCGGAACAATTCCAATATCTATTTGACACCAGTTACGATTTCCTGATTGAGGAGATCATGACAGATGACATTGTCCGCACCATCAATGAAATTGTAAAAAAAGAAGCGCCCAACACACTCTCCGACTACCACTACAAACTAAAAGCAATGGAATTGCTTTTCCACCTGTTTAAAAGTTTAAGCAAACGCGGGCGATCCGTCCACCAGCGACTCAGTAACAAAGACATCAAATCTATTTACAAAGTGCGCGACAAGGTCCTTTCTTCTTTTAGTGAGCCAACCAGCATTGAAGACCTAAAACAACTTGCCGGTATGAATGAATTAAAAATGCGCAGGATCTTCACACAGGTTTTCGGCATGGGAATCTATGATTATTATCAGCATTTCAGAATGCAGGAAGCCGCGAGACTGATCCGGGAAGAAAAGCTGTCTGTATCTGAAGCCGGCTACCAGATAGGATTTGAAAACCTTAGCCACTTCTCCAGGACCTTCGAAAAATATATAGGCCAGAAGCCCAAGAAATACAGCCTCCAACAGGACTGAATAGAATTTTTTGTTAACGGTAAACCGGTTTAGCAAATAATTTATACCTTTCCGCCCTCTTATACCACTAAAAATGAAAAACAAAACAGGGAAACTGATACTGTTGCTGTTTGCTGTATTACAGGCAGCCACCACACACGCTCAGGTTAAAAAGGCCCCCAATGGGATTATCGTTTCTGCCAACGGGCATCAGGTAGGACTATTTGCCACGAATGCTGCTTTTTGCATCAGCTTAAATGACTCGGCCACGCCACAACTTATTAAAAGTATTTTCGTCGATCATATTACCTCCTCGTCCTACTCCGTGATCTCCAGCCCTCCTGTATATGGTATCAGGACTGCATTCGGTAGTCTCACCATCAATGCCAATACCGGGGCCTGGTCACTCTATGATCCTACAAACAATGCCCTGATTCAGGATGGTGCTTACAGAGTTACAGACTCGGTTACGGAGATTACTTATCCATCTGCGGGGCTGCTCTACGGGGCTGGAAATATCACGTCCAAAGACCTTAAAAAGGAACAGTCAGGCTCCGCTGTGGGCAATGGTGTAGCCGGTATCCCTTATGTATGGAACAATAGCGGCTACAGCGCTTTTGGTGTGGCTGTCAATGATAACAATCCTGCCACCTGGAACAATATTAACAACCGGCTCACCTGGAAATACCAGTCAAAAGCCGCCAACCTCTACATCTGGCCTGCTGCCACCGTTTACGATGGCGCCAGCGGCTATGTAAA
>Ga0182005_1000351_pt1 | contig 26159 bp, 30 predicted proteins | sample Sormic07211103_1_FD_123021 | JGI IMG/M metagenome (GOLD analysis project Ga0182005, IMG submission 123021) | Rhizosphere microbial communities from Sorghum bicolor, Mead, Nebraska, USA - 072115-103_1 MetaG | ecosystem: Host-associated > Plants > Roots > Rhizosphere | place: USA: Nebraska...
CCGTCATTCCCGCGAACGCGGGAATCCAGGTTACGGAGTATGACGGTGAAAATGGATTCCCGCGTTCGCGGGAATGACTGGGGCGCGCAGCTGGGGGCGCCGAGACGGGGTCGCCTAGGCAAGCTAACCGTCCAACTTTATGGGGTCAGTTCAGGGTGCGCTTTTTTTTATTAAACCTTGGACAAATTACGCCGCAACGGATTTCTTGTAAGACTCAACCCCCGACAGGATTTCCTTGCGCGCTTCATCCGGACCGAACCAGCCGTCGATCTTGACCCATTTGCCCTTTTCCAGGTCTTTGTAGTGCTCGAAGAAATGCTGGATCTGCTTCAGGCGCAGTTCATTCATGTCTTCCGGCTTTTGCCAGTGCGTGTAGATGCTCAGCACCTTGTCTACCGGCACCGCCAGCAGCTTGGCGTCCTGGCCGGCTTCGTCCGACATCTTCAAGACGCCGATCGGGCGGCAGCGCACCACCACGCCTGGGAACAGCGGAAACGGGGTGATCACCAGCACGTCGACCGGATCGCCGTCGTCCGACAAGGTTTGCGGGATATAGCCGTAGTTGCAAGGGTAATGCATGGCAGTACCCATGAAGCGGTCGACAAAAATCGCGCCGGATTCCTTGTCGACTTCGTACTTGATCGGATCGGCATTCATCGGGATCTCGATGATGACGTTGAAATCGTTTGGCAAATCGCGCCCGGCCGATACTTGATTCAGACTCATGGTGTGCTCTCGTCAATAATGAAAAATTCGCTACAAAACCTTCTCAGCCTGAAATTATAACGGCTCATGGCCCTATCGTGCGATGCAACATCGACTTAGTTGCGGCAAAGACAGCGATTCGCCCGGATGGATAACCATAAGGCAACGATCTTGCATATCTTCCTGTTTTGACTTACATTTCAGTAATTACTGAAAATTCAAAACATCATGACAGCTCCCAACGCCACCCCGCCTGCAAGCAGCCCGCTTACTCCCCTCACGCCGCTGACCCAGCGCTTCATCTCGCATTTCGGCGAAATGGGCAGCCGCTGGGGCATCAACCGCACCGTCGGCCAGATCTACGCCTTGCTGTATGTGCTGGGCCAGCCGCTGAACGCCGACCAGATTGCCGACTACCTGACCTTCTCGCGCTCGAACGTCAGCATGGGCCTGAAAGAACTGCAGTCATGGCGCCTGGTCAAGCTGCTGCACCAGCCGGGCGACCGCCGCGAATACTTCGAGCCGCCCAAGGATATCTGGGACATTTTCAAGACCCTGCTGGAAGAGCGCCGCCGGCGCGAGATCGAGCCGACCTTGTCGATGCTGCGCGACGCCTTGCTGGAAAACCCGGCCAACGACACCGACAAACAGGCGCAACAGCGGATGCGCGAGATGTACAATCTGATCGAGCTGTCCAGTTCCTGGTTCGACGATGTGCAACGCCTGTCGCCGGAAACGCTGGCGTCGCTGATGAAGATGGGTTCCAAGGTCAAGAAACTGCTGGATGTGCGCGACAAGTTCCGCGTCGGCTCCAGCGGCAGCAAGAGCCACCACGATCACCCCGATGTGCAGCTGACGGTTCAGCTAAAGGAATAGACGCATGCAGTCTTTCTCCGCCAACAAAAGATTCACGCGGCTGCCGCTGGCAGTCGAGATCACCCTGATCCTGATCGTCAAGATCGCCTTGCTGACGCTGCTCTGGAAAGCTTTCTTCTCCGAGCCGCAAACCAAGAAAATGCGCATGCCGACCAGCCTGGTCGAACAGCATTTCCTGAGCCAGCCGCCTGCTGCGCCTGCATCTTCCTCACCGTCCCACCCTTCCCCTTCGGAGACCCGCCAATGATTCCTATTGATGAAGTCGTCGCCCTGTCCCGCCTGCAATTTGCGGCGACCGCGATGTTCCATTTCCTGTTCGTGCCGCTCACCCTGGGACTGGCCTGGATCCTGGTCATCATGGAGTCGGTGTACGTGATGACCGGCAGCCCTGTCTATAAAGACATGACGCGCTTCTGGGGCAAGCTGTTCGGCATCAACTTCGCCATGGGGATCGCCACCGGCATCACGCTGGAATTTCAGTTCGGCACCAACTGGTCCTACTATTCGCATTATGTCGGCGACATTTTCGGCACGCCGCTGGCGATCGAGGGCATGATGGCCTTCTTCCTCGAATCGACCTTCGTCGGCCTGTTCTTCTTCGGCTGGGACCGCCTGTCGCGGGTCCAGCATCTGCTGATCACTTTCCTGGTGGCGCTGGGCTCCAGCCTGTCGGCGCTGTGGATCCTGATCGCCAACGGCTGGATGAACAATCCGGTCGGCGCCGAATTCAACTATGAAACCATGCGCATGGAGCTGACCAGCATCGTCGACGTCATCTTCAATCCGGTGGCCCAGGTCAAGTTCGTGCATACCCTGTCGGCCGGCTACGTCGCCGCCTCCATGTTTGTGCTCGGCATCTCCGCCTTCTACCTGCTGAAAGGACGCGACACCGCGTTTGCCCTGCGTTCGTTCGCGATTGCCGCCGGCTTCGGCCTGGCGTCGACCTTGTCGGTGATCGTGCTGGGCGACGAATCCGGCTACACCGCCGGCGAAGTCAACAAGGTCAAGATGGCGGCGATGGAAGCCGAATGGCATACCGAACCGGCGCCGGCCGGCATCACCGTGTTCGGCTGGCCGAACGAGAAAGAACAGCGCACCGATTTCGCCTTCAAGATTCCCTACGTGCTGGGCCTGATCGGCACCCGCTCGGTGGACAAGCAGATCAGCGGCATCCACGACCTGAAAAAAGAGCACGAAGTACGCATCCGCAACGGCATGCTGGCATATGCCGCCCTGACCCGCCTCAAGGGCGGCGACAAGTCGCCGCAAGCGATTGCCGATTTCGACAAGCTGAAACACGATCTCGGCTACGGTCTGCTGCTGAAGAAATACACGCCGAAGGTGGTCGACGCCACGCCTGAGCAGATCGCCATGGCGGTCAACGACACCTTTCCCAAGATCGCGCCGATGTTCTGGTCGTTCCGCCTGATGGTCGGCCTCGGCATCCTGTTCCTGTTCATTTTCTCCTGCTCGTTCTACTTCCTGATCCGCAAGAAACTGGCCAGGCAGCGCTGGCTGCTGCGCCTGGCGATGTACAGCATTCCGCTGCCATGGGTCGCAATCGAACTCGGCTGGCTGCTCGCCGAATACGGCCGCCAGCCATGGACCATCTCGGGCGTGCTGCCGACCCACCTGTCAGCCTCGACCCTGCAGCCTGGCAGCCTGTATTTCAGCCTGGCCGGCTTCCTCGGCTTCTACAGCTTCCTGTTCGTCATTGAAATGATACTGATGGTGAAGTACGCGCGGCGCGGCCCAAGCAGCCTGCATACCGGCAAATACCACTGGGAACTGCTGGACAAGCCCAGCGCCAGCCACGACCACACCGCCAAGGCCTAAGGGGAACAGCATGATCTTTGACTATGAAACACTGAAAGTGATCTGGTGGGGTTTCGTCGGCGTATTGCTGATCGGCTTCGCCCTGACCGACGGCTTCGACTTCGGCGTCGGCATGCTGCTGCCGTTCATCGGCAAGACCGACGGCGAGCGGCGCGTCATCATCAATTCCATCGGCAGCACCTGGGAAGGCAACCAGACTTGGTTCATCACCGCCGGCGGCGCCATCTTCGCGGCCTGGCCGCTGGTGTACGGCGCTGCGTTTTCCGGCTTTTACGTAGCGCTGATGCTGCTGCTGTTCTCGCTGTTCTTCCGCCCGGTCGGCTTCGACTACCGCAGCAAGGTGGCCGACACGCGCTGGCGCAACGCCTGGGACTGGGGCCTGTTCGCCGGCGGGTTCGTGCCGCCGCTGATTTTCGGCGTGGCGTTCGGCAACCTGTTCCTCGGCGTGCCTTTCCACTACGACGACACCATGCGGGTCGAATACACCGGCAACTTCTTCCAGCTGCTCAATCCGTTCGGGCTGCTGGCCGGCCTGCTGAGCGTGTCCATGCTGCTGATGCACGGCGCCGCCTACCTGCAAGTCAAGACCGACGATGTGATCGCCCGGCGCGCCCGCGGCGTCGCCAGAATCGCCGGCCTGGCCACCGCCGCGCTGTTCATCGCCGGCGGCTTCTGGGTCGCCTACGGCATCCACGGCTATCGCATCAGCGCCATGCCGGACATGAATACCGCCTTCATGCCGACCGCCAAAACCGTGACCACCGTCGCCGGCGCCTGGTTCGACAACTACGCACGCTGGCCGGCAACCTGGGCCTTGCCGATCGTGGCAGTGGCCGCGGCTTTGCTATGCACGGCATTCAGCAGCGCCGGCAAGTCCATGGCGGCCTTCCTGTCCAGCGGGATCAGCGTCACCGCCGTGATCCTGACTGCAGGCGCTGCGCTGTTCCCGTTCATCATGCCGTCCTCGCTCGATCCCAGCAGCAGCCTCACCATCTGGGATGCGGTATCGAGCCACAAGACGCTGGGCATCATGTTCTGGGTGGTGGTCATCATGCTGCCTATCATCATGCTGTACACCACCTGGGTGTACCGGGTAATGCGCGGCAAGGTCACCCTCAAGCATATCGAAGACAACGAACACACCGCTTACTGACCGGACAAGGGAGAAACTTATGTGGTATTTCGCATGGATATTGGGAGTCGGCCTGGCGCTGGCGTTCGGCATCATCAACGTCATGTGGCTGGAAGCGAACTACGCGTTCGGCAGCCGCGACGAAGAAACCACCCGCGAGCGGTTTGAAAGCGCGGCGGCCGAGTACGAAGCCAGGACGCGTAAGAAATGAACGGGCCGGCCCGCCTCGTGGTGCCGGACGCGAGCTGCAGTTCGCTGTTGCCCGGCCATGATTTTGTCGACGCTTACCAGGTCCAGGCTGGCATGCCGGGCCTGGACGCGCGCCGGGCAGCCGAGGCTATCCTCAGGAATCCGCCTGCCTGGATAAAACGGCTGGTGTCGACACGCAACCGCGTGGTCAGGCTGTTTCAACTGAAAACAGTTGAGATAGGCGTGGATGATGCGGGTGCCCAGCAGCCCACGATAGGCGGTTTTCCTGTCGTTGCGCAATCACCGCAAGAGGTAGTGTTAGGGTTCGACGACAAGCACCTGGATTTCAGGGTCAGCGTGACGGTCGCGCCTGCCGGCACCGCCGGCACGCTGGTGACCGTCAGCACCGTAGTCAAGACCAATAATCTCCCGGGACGAACTTATCTTGCAACGATCATGCCTTTTCACCGGATCATAGTCCGCCATCTGCTGGAGCACGCCCGCTTCGACCGAGCCGCCTAGCCGGCTTGCGTTTCGGCTTCCGTTGCCGCCGCGGCGACGTCACCGTCTTCGCTGCGGCCTTCGCCGCCGGCGCTAATGGCCAGCGCCACCTGCTCCAGCTTGGTCACCGCCACGTTCAGCGAATCGTTGACCTGCGCCTTGGTGTGCCCGGGCATGGTTTCCGCTATCTGCGCCACGGCTCCTGCCAAATCGATTACTGCCAGCGTCAGGTCGGCAATCAGGTCGCGCTCATTCGTCATCTTCGTCGTCCAGTGTCATACGGGGGACGGCATTATTACATTACACTGTCAAATGCAAAACCGCCGGGCAATAAAAAAAACGGCACACACTGGAACCTGGATCTTGGACCAACATCATCAAAAGACGACCTTGGCATTGTTTTGCAAGGTGGTCGACAACTACGGCGACATCGGCATCTGCTGGCGCCTGGCGCGGCAGCTGGAACAGGAACACGGCATAGCCGTGACCCTGTGGGTAGACGACCTGCAGAGTTTCCAGCGGATCTGTCCGCAAGTCGCCACCGACCGCGAGACGCAGCAGGTGAGCGCCGTCACGATACGCCACTGGCGCGGCCAGGACGGCGTGTTTACGGCCGCCGACATCGCCGACATCGTGATCGAATTTTTTGCCTGCGACATTCCGCCCGCCTATATTGCGGCGATGGCGGACCGTGTGCCGCATCCGGCATGGCTGAACCTGGAAGGGCTCAGCGCGGAAGCATGGGTGGAAGGTTGCCACACATTGCCTTCGCCCCAATCGCGCTCCTTGGTCAAATATTTTTTCTTTCCCGGCTTCACCGGCAAAACCGGCGGCCTGCTGCTTGAATCCGGCCTGCTGCAGCAGCGCCAGGCATTCCAGGATGACCAGGCCGCCATGGCGGCTTTTCTGCAGCAGCTTGGCGTCACGCCCGCTGAAATGGCGTCCCTCAAGGTTTCCCTGTTCTGCTATCCGCAGGCGCCGGTTGCGGCCTTGTTCAAGGCATGGCAAGGCGGCGGCAAGGCGATTACCTGCCTGGTGCCCGAAGGCGTTGCCGTCGACGCGGTCGAGGCATTCCTGGGACAAGCGGCGCCAGCCGGCGCCAGCGCAACGCGCGATGCATTGACCGTGCGGGTGCTGCCCTTCCTTCCCCAGCAGGACTACGACAAGCTGCTATGGGCCTGCGACCTCAATTTTGTGCGGGGCGAGGATTCCTTTGTGCGCGCCCAGTGGGCCGGCAAGCCGTTTGTCTGGCATATCTATCCGCAAGACGAAGACTTGCATCACGTGAAGTTGAACGCATTCCTGCAGTCCTATGCGGCCACAACGGAAAAGCTGGCCGAATTTTCCCTATGCTGGAACGAAGCCACGAAAGCAGCGGTGGACTGGCCTGCGCTATGGCCGTCATTTGCAGCCGATATGCCCAAAATTGCCATGATGGCCATGGATTGGCAGCAGCAAATGTTGGCAAATGGCGACTTGGCCGGCAATTTACTGAAGTTTGCCGCAACAGTTAGGTAAGGCGCGTGAAAAAATAGGTTAAAATATACGGCTAATTTTTGACGCAATTAAAAATTCAATCATACGTTGGCTTGCGGCGTTTTTTGCCAGTGGGCTACAGATGATTCTCAAGTAACCTACTTTTTACGTATATTCGCTATGAAACCTGCAAAAGAAATTCGTGTTGGCAACATCATCATGGTTGACAGTAAGCCTATGATCGTCTTGCGTTCTGACGTCAACGGTTCGAGCCGCACGGGCTTCACCTACAAGTGGAAACTGAAGAACCTGCTGACCAACGCCCCGATGGAAAACGTTTTCCGCGGCGACGACAAGTTCGACGTGGTCGTGCTCGACAAGAAACCGGTGACCTATTCGTACTTCGCCGATCCGCTGTTCGTGTTCATGGACGCCGACTACGAACAGTATGAAATCGAAGAAGAAAACCTGGGCGACGCCCTGCACTACCTGAAAGACGGCATGGAATGCGAAGCCGTGTTTTACGACGGCAAGGCAATTTCGGTCGAACTGCCGACCACCATCACGCGCCAGGTTGTCTACTCGGAACCAGCGGTCAAGGGCAACACTTCGGGCAACGTCCTGAAAGAAGCCAAGATCGAGAACGCTATCGAAGCGAACCAGCACATCGTCATGGTGCCGCTGTTCGTCAGCTCCGACGACATGATTGAAATCGACACACGCACCAACGAGTTCAAGAAGCGCGGTTAATACCTTCCCGCCCATAAAAAAAACGCTGCCGATTTATCCGCAGCGTTTTTTTTCGCCTGGCCAGGATGCAAACCTGGCCAACAGCTGGCGCAGCATGCCCGGCCAAGCGGGCGGCCGGTTATTGGCTCAAGGTCTCGGCCAGGTTCTTGTTGTTGAAACCGAAGCTGGCGATCACCGCCAGGCTGGCCAGCGCCAGCGCGCCGCCCAGCCACAAGGTGGCCGGGATGCCGAGCGAATCGACCACCACGCCGCCAGTGGACGAACCCACCGCAATGGCTACCTGCACGATGCTGACGAACAGTGCGGAACCGGCTTCCGGCAGATCAGGCGACGACAGCTGCAGCCAGATGCTGGCGCACAAAGGAATGGCGCCGAATGCTACGCCCCAGGCCAGCACCATGGTCACGACGCCGGCCTGGGATGCATGCAGCAGCGGCAACGCCAGCAGCGCCACCATCAGGATCGCCACCATGGAAAACAAGGATAGCTGCAGGTTGCGCGAGACGGTGGTCGAGATCCCGAAGTTGGAAACAAACCCGACGAAACCGAAGCCCAGCAATACCGATGTAATTGCCGGCAGGCTCAATCCTGCGCTTTGCACCAGGAACGGCGTGACGTAGGTGTAGGCGGAAAAGTGCGCGCCGAACACCAGCGCTACCATCAGCAGGCTCTTGCGGATGGTGGCGCGGCCCAGCAAGGCGCCCAGGTCGCTGAAGCGTATCGCCGCTTTCGACGGCAGCGAAGGCAGCAGCAGTGCTTGCGCAGCCAGCGCCACGGCAGCCAGCACACCGGTGGCGATGAACGATGCGCGCCAGGAAGCCAGGGTGCTGATGAAGGTTCCAAGCGGCACCCCGATCACGGTGGCGAAGGTGACGCCGGTGAGTATCATCGCGGTCGCCTTGGCCGCATGTTCTTCTTTTACCAGCCGCGCCGAAGTTGCCAGCGCCAGCGTCCAGAATCCGCCCAGCGCGGCGCCCAGCAAGGCTCGGCCCAGCAGCATCGTGCCGAAGCCGGGCGCCATCGCCGAGATCAGGTTGGACGCCAGCAGCAGCACCGACAGCATCAGCAAGATCAGGCGGCGGTTGATGCGCCCTGCTCCCAGCATCAGCGCCGGCGCCGAGATTGCTGCAATAACGCCCGGCGTGGTCACCATCAAGCCGGCGGTGCCGGGCGAGACGCCGAGGTCGCGCGCGATTTGCGGCAACAGCCCGACGGGCAGGAATTCGGTCGTGACAAAAGCAAACGCGCCTATCGCCACCGCCACCACCGACAGCCACGAGCGCAAAGGCGATGCCGCGCTGCTGGCACGAATCGGCAGATCGAGGAGGCTGTCGTTCTGGGCGCTGATCGCCGCCATATTTTTTTCCATGTGAAACTCCTGTTCGTTACGTCCGATAGAACTGACTGAAATCAATAAAAATGCAGCCGGTGCTGGCCACCCGCGCCGGCTGCCTTGCATCAGGTTTGCCGCGGCCCCATCTCGCCACAGCAAAACTGTATTATTTTTTAATACAGTTTAAAATATAAAAATAGGATCAAATTTCGATCCGGCACCAAATTAACTGTATATGATTTTTATACAGTTAAATATAAAAAAAACCACTACTTGCCAGGCTTGTCGGCAATCTTGTTGACCAGCTCGGACAATTTCCTTTCCCGCAAAATATCCAGCAAAGCCCCTTCGACTTCCGACACCACCGGATCAAGCGCCATGTCCATGCCGCAGCTGACCGGGCAGCAAAGGTCTTTCGAGCGCGTATTGTGCTTCAGCACCGGCCCCTCTTCCACCGCCTGGTAGATCTCGGCCAGGTTGATGTCCGACGCCGGCCGCGCCAGCTGCACGCCGCCGCCCTTGCCTTCCTTGGTCAGCACCAGCCTGGCCTTGCTTAGCTTGCGCAGCAGTTCACGCACAAAAACGGGATTGGTATTGACGCTGGCAGCAATGGCCGTGGAGGGGTAAAACACTTCCCCGCCCCTGGTAGCGTACTCGACGCTGACTAAAATATGTGCCGCCACGGCAAATCGACTCGACTTCATACTGTAATATTATTCGGTACAGATGCTGCCGGTCAAGTAATTTTGCTGCATAAGCTTATGCAGGACAGGAACAAACATCGAGGCAGTGTCACAATGAGCGAACAGCCACAAAATACGTAATGGGAGAGCGAATGCCCAAATATCTCGACAGGGCCGCCGTAGTACGGCTGGAGGATTTGCCGAATATCGGCAAGGCTGGCGCTGCCGACCTGCGCCGCATCGGCATTCTGAGCCCAGGTCAATTGGTCGGCCAATCGCCGCTGCAGATGTACGACACCCTGTGCGCCAAAACCGGCGTCCGGCACGATCCGTGCGTGATCGACGTGTTCATGTCAGCGGTGCGCTACATGGAAGGCGCCGAACCGCTGCCGTGGTGGTCATACACGGCACAGCGCAAGCGCCTGCTCAAGTCAGGATAACTAGAGCTCATTTCATCAATATTCGTGAGATGCGTTCTAGGCTCCTTCGGCCTTGGCCAGCATATTGAAAATGCTGGAAAAATCCAGCCCGCCGGCGCCGCTCTTGCTGTGGATGTCGTACAGGTTGCGCGCCAGCGCGCCGAGCGGCACGCTGCTGCCGGTGGACAAGGAATTTTCCACCGCCAGCCCCAGGTCCTTGAGCATCAGGTCGACGCCGAAACCGCCGGCATAACCCTTGGACGCCGGCGCATTTTCCATCACGCCCGGACACGGGTTGTACACTTCCAGCGCCCAGTTGCGGCCAGAACTTTTCGCCATGATTTCCGACACCACCTTGGGATCCATGCCGTTCGCCATGCCCAGCCGGATCGCTTCGCAGCTGCCGATCATGAGTATCCCCAGCAGCATGTTGTTGCACACCTTGACGGTCTGGCCGCTGCCGTTGCCGCCGGCATGGAAGATCGCCTTGCCCATTTTTTCCAGGTAAGGCTTGGCCAGTGCAAAACCTTCATCCGAGCCGCCGACCATGAAGGTCAGCGTGCCGGCCGCGGCGCCTGCCGTGCCGCCCGAGACCGGCGCATCGAGCATGGTGAAACCCTGGTCGCGCGCCAGCGCCGCTACCTTGCGGGCGGCGTCGGGAGCGATGGTCGAGCAGTCGATCAGCAAGGCGTTCGGCGCAGCTTGCGCCAGGATGCCGCTGGCGCCGAGATAAGCCCCTTCGACGTGGCGGCTGGCCGGCAGCATCGTGATGATGACCTTGGCGGCGCCAAGCGCCGTTGCCAGATCCTTGCCGGTACTGCCGCCGCCGGCGACAAACTGCTCGACGCTGGCCGCCACCAGGTCATGGCCGCTGACCTGGCAGCCCGCCTTCACCAGGTTCAGCGCCATCGGCAAACCCATGTGGCCGAGGCCGATAAAAACGATTTCGCTGCTCATGTCAAAATCTCCTGTGGTCCGTGGGATGCCGCTTCATCATTTCATCGAAATCGTCGTGTTGATCTCGCCGCCGTCCGCGTCCGGCGCAAACCAGCGCGCGGTCACGGTCTTGGTCTGGGTCCAAAACTGCACCGCCTGCTTGCCGTTAGGGCCGAGGTCGCCCAGCTTGGAAGCGCGCGAACCGGTGAAGCTGAAGTAAGCCACCGGCACAGGGATCGGTACGTTGATGCCGACCTGGCCGACATCGATCTCGTTCTGGAACTTGCGTGCCGACCAGCCCGAGGACGTGAAGATCGACGTGCCGTTGCCGTTCGGGTTGGCGTTGATGAAGGCAATCGCTTCATCCAGCGTTTCCAGTTCGACCACGCACATGGCCGGGCCGAAAATCTCTTGCGTATAGATATCCATCTCGGCAGTCACGCCGGAAAAAATGGTGGGGCCGACAAAATTGCCGTCAGGGTAGCCTGCCACCTCGCAGTTACGGCCATCCAGCAACAGCTGCGCGCCCTGCTCCACGCCCGATCCGATCAGGCGTTCGGTGCGCGCCTTGGCGGCTTTCGACACCATCGGCCCGAGGTCGGCCTTGCGGTCGCTGCCCGGCCCGATCTTCAGGCCGCGCGAACGCTCGACGATTTCCGGCAGCCAGGAACGCGCCTTGCCCACCAGCAGCACCATCGAATTCGCCATGCAGCGCTGGCCGGCAGCGCCGAACGCCGCGCCCAGCAGGTTGTTGATGGCCTGGTCCTTGTTGGCATCGGGCAGCACGATGCAATGGTTCTTCGCGCCCATCATGCATTGCGCGCGCTTGCCGGCTTCGCTGGCGCGGCGATATATATGGGTGCCGACGCTGGTCGAACCGATGAAGGAAATCGCCTTGATGTCGGGATGGTCGCACAGCATGTTGGCCACGTCCGGGCCGCCGTGCACCACGTTCAATACGCCTGGCGGCAAGCCTGCCTGCTGCGCCAGTTCAACCAGGAACAGCGAGGACGAAGGATCTTGCTCGGATGGCTTCAGGATAAAGGTATTGCCGCAGGCAACCGCTACCGGGAACATGAAGCACGGCAGCATCACCGGGAAGTTGAACGCAGTGATGCCGGCGCCCACGCCCAGCGGCTGGTTGATGGTGTAGACATCCACGCCGGTAGCGGCATTCTCGGCCAGCTCGCCCAGCTGCAGCGAGGTGATGGAGCAGGCATGCTCGACCACTTCCAGGCCGCGCATCACTTCGCCTTCGGCATCCGGCAAGGTCTTGCCGTGCTCGCGCGTGATCAGCTCGGCCAGCGGTGCGATGTTTTCACGCAGCAGCTGCTGGAACTTGAGCATGATGCGCATGCGCTGCGCCAGCGAAGTATTGCGCCAGCCGGCGAACGCCTGCTTGGCGTTGGCGACCGCATGGTCGACTTCGGCCTTGGTGGCGAACGGCACGCGCGCCACCACCTCCTGGGTCGCCGGATTGAGGACATCGCGCCATTCGGTGCTAGTCGACTGCACGGCTTTGCCGCCTACATACAAAGGGACGCTTGGAATATTGGTAGACATGATGGCTTCCTCGAACAATTGAAACAATAAAAAATGAACGGCGCCCGCGGCGCGGGCGCCTTGCCGGCCTTACTTGACCAAGGGACAGGACGCGTCCATCGGCTTGAATGCCTGCTGCGCCGGGATGGTCGACAGCAGCTTGAGGTAATCCCAAGGCGCTTTCGATTCGGCCGGCGTTTTCACCTGGTACAGATACATGTCATGGATCACGCGGCCATCCGGGCGGATGGAAGCGTTGCGCATGACGGCGTCCTGGATCGGGATCTCGCGCATTTTCTGGGTCACGGCTTTCCAGTCGTGCGATTTGGTCGCGGCCGCCGCTTTCAGGTATTGATAGACGCTGGAATAGACGCCGGCATGCACCATGGTCGGCTTGTTGCCTTTGTAAAGCGTTTCAAAACGCTTGGAAAAAGCGCGCGTTTCGTTGTCGAAATCCCAGTAGAAACCGTCGGTGTAGACCAGGCCCTGGGCGTCGCTCAATCCCAGCGCATGCACGTCCGACAGGAACACCAGCAAGGCCGCCAGGCGCTGGTTCTTGCTGCCGATGCCGAACGAACGCGCTTGCTTGATCGCATTCACCGTGTCCTGGCCGCCGTTGGCCAGGCCGATCACCTGCGCCTTGGAACTCTGCGCCTGCAGCAGGAACGAGGACAGGTCGCTGGCGTTGAGCGGATGGCGGATCGATCCGACCACGGTGCCGCCGAGGCGCTTGACGACATCGCCTGCATCCTTTTCCAGCGACTGGCCGAAGGCATAGTCGACGGTGACGAAGTACCACGATTTCTGTCCCATCCTGGTCAGTGCGGCGGCGGCTCCGGCTGCCTGCGAGTAGGTGTCGAACATCCAGTGGAAACCGTTGGGCGCGCATTCGGCGTTGGTCAGCACGCCGGTCGCCGGGCCGCTGTACATGGCGATGCCGCCCTTGTCGCGGATCAGGCGCTGCACTGCCAGCGCTACCGAGGAATTGGTGAGGTCGGCGATGGCGTCGACCTTGTCGCGGTCGATCCATTCGCGCGCCTTGGAGGCGCCGATGTCGGCCTTGTTCTGGTGGTCCGCGGTCAGCAGTTCGATTTTCATGCCCTTGCATTCGGCCTTCAGGCAATCGTCGATCGCCATCTTGGCCGCCACCACCGAACCCGGTCCGCCCATCGCCGAATACGGCCCCGACATGTCGGTCAGGATGCCGACCTTGTACGTATCGCCTTCCTGGGCCAAAGCCTGGCCGCCGGCGAGCAAACCTGTTAATGAAAAGATCACGGCCGAACTGCATGCAAGCAGCTTATTGCGCCCCGCATTTATCCACATCCTGGTCTCCTGTTTTTAGCCGGGTCCGCCATGGCGGATCCTTGGCTGATTTTTTTTTGAATTTCTATGTAGGTATACTGCATGTGCATTATTATTGGGACAATAGACAATAATCCACAACGTCTTTGCATTTATGCAAAGCAAGGAGATGCGGGTGAAATCGACAAATGCCATGCTGGACTGGGATAACCTGCGCGTCTTCCTGGAGCTGACGCGCAGCCAGGGCCTGGTGGAAACAGCAAAGAAACTCGGCATTGACCACTCGACCGTGTCGCGCCGCATGCGCCGCTTTGAGGAACAGGTCGGCAGCCAGCTGTTCGAGCGCAACAACCAGGGTTATACGCTGACCGCGGAGGGCCATCGGCTGATCGAATATGCGGAGCGGGTCGAGAGCACGGTCTATGCCGCCGCGGAAGAACTGAGCGGCCACAACCGGCTGCTGTCGGGACAGGTCCGGCTCGGCGCCACCGAGGGCTTCGGCACTTTTGTGCTGGCGCCGCACCTGGCCCATTTTTGCGCCCGGCATCCGCACATCACGGTCGACCTGCTGCCTGTGCCCCGCTTCGTCAACCTGTCCAAGCGCGAAGCCGATATCGGCGTCACCATCGAGCGTCCGCAGAGCGGCAATTACGTCGTCACCAAGCTGACCGACTATCTGCTCAAGCTGTACGCCACCCGCTCCTACCTGGAGACGCATGCGCCCATCAAGACCTTGCAGGACCTGAACAGCCATGCTTTCATCGGCTACGTCGACGACCTGGTGTTCAGCGAAGAACTGCGCTACAAGGACAACGTGGCGCCGGCCGCTTTCCGCGCGTTCCGCAGCACCAGCGTGATTGCCCAATACACGGCGGCGCGCAGCGGCCAGGGGCTGGCGATCCTGCCCTGCTTCCTGGCGCAGCAAAGCGACGACCTGGTGCCGGTGCTGGATGGCCAGGCCGATATCCAGCGCGCATTCTGGCTGGTGGCCGCTACCGAAACCCGCAACGTGGCGCGGGTAGCCGCGCTATGGCGGTACCTGCGGGAAGTGATCGAACCCAACCGGCCGTTCCTGATGGGAGAATCACGGCACATGACCTACTCGGATACAATTGTCCCGGCCTGAATCGCTCCCTCAACTTGCATCCTGACTTCCCATGGTTTTGACTGGCCCCGAACTCGCCCGCGCACTTGAGCAGGCTGAAGCGACACATTTGAGCCGGCAGGTGGCGGCCTGCCGAGAGCTGGGATACAAGGACGCGCGCGCCATCGCCATCGCCGGCGGCGTCGCGGCGCTCACCGATCCGGCTTTCGGACGCAAACTCAACCACGTCACAGGATTGGGCATGGGAGCGCCGGTGGACTCCGGCGAGCTGGCGCGGCTGGAAGCGGCGTACGCCGCCCATGGACTGGAAACGCAGGTCGATGCCTGTCCTCACGCTGACAGCGGCACGCTGGCGGTCCTGGCCGAGCGCGGCTATGCGGCCAACGCTTTCAGCAATACCTACGTGCGCCACCTGGCGCCGGCGGATGCCTATGCAGCGGCCGGCAGCGGGATAGAAATAATCGCCGACAGGGTTCTGGTGGCAGCCACGTTTGCCGGCGACTCGGTGGCCGGATTTTCGGTGCAGGCGGTAAATCGCCCGCCCATCCTGCTGGAGACGCTGGCGCGGATTGCCTTGCAACGGAGCGATACGCTGCTGTTCGCCGCGGCCGTGGACGGCAAGGTAGCCGGCACGGCCGGCATGAGCCTGGTCGAGACGCCGGCGGGACTGCTGGCGCATTTGTATATCGCCAGCACGCTGCCGGCGTACCGGGGACGCGGAATCCAGCTTGCGCTGCTGCACGCGCGGCTGGCGGCGGCGCGCAACGCCGGCTGCACGCTGGCCAGCGTCACGGCGCGGCCGGCGAACACCAGCGCGCGCAACACCGAACGCGCCGGCTTTAGCCTGGCCTACACCAAAACGACCTTCGCCAAGCGCCCGGCTTAAGCGCCGGACTCGTTGATTTCGACCGCGATGCCATCCTGCTGCACCGTGATCGCACCGGGCTCAAAGGTCTTGCCGTTGAGCCGCAGCTGGTCGCTGGTGAAGGTATAGATCGGGTAATTATTCAGCACCTGCTGCGCCACGACCGCACCGATCTGGCTCAGCTGCGGCTTGTATTGGGCGGGCACGTTGCTGAAATCGATATTGTCGACAGTAGGATTGTCCAGCTGCACGGCGCGCGTGGCCCGGTCATACTTCAAGCCGCTGCTGAGCGTGATCGCGCCGTTCAACGCCCCCGCCAGCAACAGCGGGCTAAGCACGCTGACATGCACCCGCGTCAATACCCGGTTTCGGTCCGGGTTGAGCGTCAGGCGCGGGTCCTTCAGGCCGACATTGAACACTTCCGCATAACGCAGCTGCTGCGGGAACTTGCTGTCGATGGCAGTCTGCAGCTGCTTTTGCGAAAACGTGTATTCGTTGGACCAGATGTTGTAGCCGGCCCAGGCGCCGGCCGCAGCAGCCATGGCGCCCAAGGCCAGCACGGTCTTCACCAGTGTGCGTCGTTTGGTATGCATTGTTTCCTGTCGCCTCCGGCCTGCCGCCCAAATAGTTGCCACAGACCATCAGCCTTTGTGTTGCTCAAGCTTGTAGTATAGATGGATATCTTCATATTCAAGGCGATACAACTCAGGATCCGGTTTAATCTGGCCGAGCAAGGGGCAATTCTTCTTTTTCAATATTCCATTCGTGGAGCATGCTGTTTTTTATGGAAACGATTGACCCGCCCTCCATTCATGTTCCAGCAGGGCGAAACTGTATTCATCCGACCAGGCGCCCTTGAAGAAAATATTTTCCCGATAATGGGCTTCGCGCCGGAATCCTTGCTTCTCGAGGAGGCGCACCACGCTTGCATTCCGTGTGTCCACGGTGGCGACGATACGGTGCTTCTTGAGATCGTCGAACAACAAGCCGATGACCCTGGACAAGGCTTCCGTGGCGTAACCCTGGCGCTGGCAGCTGGCATCGAAAGTCACGCCGAGCTCGGCTTGCCGGCCGCCGTCGAAGAAATGCACCGCTACATCTCCTGCCAGCACCGCGTCTTCCTTGCGCTCTACTGCAATCTGAAACCAGGTCTCGTCGGCATCGAACGCCAGCTCGTGCTGCTGTTCAAGAAAAGCCGACGCATCAGCCGCCGAGAACGACGACCAGCTCTGGTAGCGGGCTACCTCGGGTTGATTGCGGTAGCCTGAAAATGCCGGCAGGTCATGCCGGGTGAACCTTCTTAATATCAATCTCTCGGTGGACAGCGGGAATATTTCCATGCGCGGGTTACGTCCTTAAGCGTTATTCAAAAAGGGGAAACAACAAGGCTGGAAGGTGCTTGCGAAGTTTTTGCCGCATGTTTATACTTTCTCGTTCGCTTGCAATGGGAGCAGTCCTTTTGCCAGGCGATAATGTGTTCCGTAACGCCGTTTCCGTCAACCCAGCCTTGGGCGCACCGCCTTGGCGCACCGCCTTGGCGCAAAGACGAGCGGCACAACCTTGCCGATGGTGATGTCGTGCGTAAAATCATTTCCTGAAATCTCCCGCAACCTGCGGATTCGATCCGAAAACAAACCCGGCCATCGCAGCTCACCTCCGCGACGGCGATCACAGCTGACGCATCAGCGATAAACATGCGCCTTGCCTGACACCGGCTCGTACCGGATCCCGTTACAGTTTTTGCAGCACAGGCCGCCGCGCGCCGCCTGGATTTGAACAGAACCAAGTTATTCAAACGGCAATCCGGCCGGGCAGTCTTTGCCCGCCTGTCGATTTCGGCGACTTCCGTTCGACTAGGTATCGAAGCCCCCTGAATCTTGCGGCTCGATTACCCCTCGCGCAAAGTCCATCATCCTTGGAAAGACCGACATGACTGAAAATCCTGCCCATGCTGCAACCCGCGACCGCCGCGGCCTGGCCCTGATCGTGCTGTGCCTGGGCGTGCTGATGATCGTGCTCGACACCACCATCGTGAACGTGGCGCTGCCGTCCATCAAGACTGACCTGAAGTTCTCCGACACCTCGCTGGCCTGGGTGGTGAACGCCTACATGCTCACTTTCGGCGGCTTCCTGCTGCTCGGCGGCCGGCTCGGCGACCTGTACGGGCACCGGCGCCTGTTCCTGATCGGCATCGCATTGTTTACCCTGGCCTCGCTGGCTTGCGGCCTCTCCGCCACCCAGGGTTTCCTGCTGGCGGCGCGCGCCGTGCAAGGACTGGCCGGCGCCGTGGTGACGTCGGTGGCGCTGTCGCTGATCATGGACCTGTTCACCGAGCCGGCCGAACGGGCCAAGGCGATGGGAGTCTACGGTTTCGTCTGCGCCGGCGGCGGCAGCCTGGGCGCGATGCTGGGCGGCCTGCTGACCGATACCCTGAGCTGGCACTGGATTTTCCTGGTCAACCTGCCGATCGGCATCGCCGTCATTGCCCTGTCGTTGCGGCTGCTGCCGGCCGTGCACAGCCAGGCGCAATCGAAGCACCTGGACGTGTTCGGCGCGGTTACCGTCACCGCCGCGCTGATGCTCGCCGTGTATGCCATCGTCAACGGCAACGAAGCCGGCTGGGCCTCGCCGCGCACGCTGGGCCAGCTCGCCGTTGCAGCGATACTGCTGGCGGCTTTCCTGGCGATCGAAACGCGGGTGCGGGTGCCGCTGATGCCGCTGCGCCTGTTCCAGCTGCGTAATGTGGCGGTGGCCAACGTGGTGGGCGTGCTGTGGGCGGCGGCGATGTTCGCCTGGTTCTTCCTGTCCGCGCTGTACCTGCAGCTGGTGCTCGGCTACAAGCCGCTGCAGGTCGGGCTGGCTTTCCTGCCGGCCAACCTGATCATGGCCGTCTTTTCCCTCGGCATCTCGGCCAGGCTGGTGATGCGCTTCGGCATCCGGCGGCCGCTGGCGGTGGGTTTGCTGCTGGCAGCCTGCGGCCTGCTGCTGTTTGCGCGCGCGCCGGTCGACGGCCACTTCGTTGCCGATGTATTGCCGGGCATGACCTTGCTCGGCCTGGGCGCCGGAGTTGCCTTCAATCCGGTGCTGCTGGCGGCCATGAGCGACGTTGCGCCATCCGAATCCGGGCTGGCTTCGGGCGTGGTCAACACCTCGTTCATGATGGGCGGCGCGCTCGGCCTCGCAGTGCTGGCCAGCCTGGCGGCATTGCATACCGAGAACCTGCTGGCGGCTGGCAACGAACCGCTGGGTGCGCTCAACAGCGGCTACCAGGCTGCGTTCCTGGTCGGCGCCTGTTTCGCCGGCCTCGGCGCCGCGCTGGGCGCCCTGCTCTTGCGCACCAAAACCATGGAGAGCGCCGTGCCTGCATGACGCTCCGGCGCACCAATCAGTGAAACGCCGCAGCCCGGGTGTTTCCTACTTGTCGGGATAAACCTATGTTTGAGAAAGAAACAGACGCAGCACCTGTCAGCGAAACCGAGTACCGCCAGCTGGTGGCGGAATTCGACCTCCTGTGGAATCGCGCGACGACGCCGCAGGAGCAATCGCGCATGGAGAGCCTGATCAAACTGATCGACGCCTTCGAGAACGGCCTCCGCCAGAATTAATTTCCTATTCAGGATTAGAATGCACGGCTAGGCACACCTGCACTCATTACGATCGAACGGCTCATGCAAAATATCATTTCTGTAGCAAACGTCTCGAAAACCTACGCTTCGGGCCAGCGCGCCCTCAACAACGTCAACCTGGAGATCCTCCGCGGCGAGATCCTGGCGCTGCTGGGTCCGAACGGCGCCGGCAAGACCACCCTGATCAGCTGCATCTGCGGCATCCTCAACATCTCCGAGGGCTCGGTGCGGGTCGACGGCCACGACATCGGCGCCGATTTCCGCGCGGCCCGTTCGCTGATCGGCCTGGTGCCGCAGGAACTGACCACCGACGCCTTCGAAACGGTGTGGGCGACGGTGTCCTTCAGCCGCGGCCTGTTCGGCAAGCCGGCCAATCCCGCCCATATCGAAAAAGTGCTCAGGGATTTGTCCCTGTGGGACAAGAAGGACAACAAGATCATGACCCTGTCCGGCGGCATGAAGCGCCGGGTGCTGATCGCCAAGGCGCTGTCGCACGAACCGCAGATCCTGTTCCTCGACGAGCCGACCGCCGGCGTCGACGTCAACCTGCGCCACGACATGTGGCAGCTGGTGCGTTCGCTGCGGGAAAGCGGCGTCACCATCATCCTGACCACCCATTACATCGAGGAGGCGGAAGACATGGCCGACCGCATCGGGGTGATCAACAAGGGCGAGATCATCCTGATCGAGGACAAGAAAGAATTGATGCACAAGCTCGGCAAGAAGCTGCTGACGCTGCAGCTGGAGCAGCCGCTGGCGCAGGTTCCGCCTGAACTTGCGGCCTACCAGCTGAGCCTGTCCAGCGACGGCAGCCAGCTGGTCTATACCTATGAGAACGACGGCGAACGGGTGACCATCATTTCGCTGCTCAACGCCCTCAGCGCACAAGGCATCCAGTTCAAGGATATCCAGACCACGCAAAGTTCTCTCGAAAATATTTTCGTCAACCTGATCAAGGACGGACAATGAATTTCCATGCAATCCGCGCCATCTACAAGTTCGAAATGGCGCGCACCTGGCGTACCCTGCTGCAAAGCATCATCGCCCCGGTGATTTCGACATCGCTGTACTTCGTCGTGTTCGGCGCCGCCATCGGCTCGCGCATCGCCCAGGTCGACGGCGTCAGCTACGGCGCCTTCATCGTGCCGGGGCTGGTGATGCTGTCGCTGCTCACGCAAAGCATCTCGAACGCCTCGTTCGGCATCTACTTCCCCAAATTCACCGGCACCATCTACGAGCTGCTGTCGGCCCCGGTTTCCTACCGCGAGATCGTGATCAGCTACGTCGGCGCCGCCGCCAGCAAGTCGATACTGCTCGGCCTGATCATCCTGGCCACGGCAGGATTGTTCGTTCCGCTGCATATCGAACATCCACTCTGGATGGTCCTGTTCCTGCTGCTGACCGCCATCACCTTCAGCCTGTTCGGCTTCATCATCGGCATCTGGGCCGACAATTTCGAAAAACTGCAGCTGGTGCCGCTGCTGATCATCACGCCGCTGACTTTCCTCGGCGGCAGCTTTTACTCGATCAAGATGCTGCCGCCGGTATGGCACACGATCAGCCTGTTCAACCCGGTGGTCTACCTGATCAGCGGCTTCCGCTGGAGCTTCTACGGCACTGCGGACGTGAACATCACGATCAGCCTGGCGATGACGGTGATGTTCCTGGCGGTGTTCCTGGCGATCGTGGCCTGGATCTTCAAGACCGGGTACCGGCTCAAATCCTGAGGAGCACGATAGCTCATGCAACCCCAGGCTCCCGTCGCCGCCGGCCGCGCATCGGCCCTTAGCCTGCGTCCCGCGCAGATGGCCGACGTGCCGGTGCTGGAAGCGCTGATTGCCCGCTCCGGCATCGGCCTCAGCGCCGGCTTCTATTCGGATGCGCAGGCGGCAGCCGTCACGCGTCATGTGTTTGGCGTAGACACGCAGCTGATCGCCGACCAGACCTATTTCGTGATCGAGGATGCCGGCAAGGCCGTGGCCTGCGGCGGCTGGAGCAAGCGGCGCACCCTGTTCGGCGGCGACCGGGCGAAGAGCGGCGCGGATCCCCTGCTCGATCCGTCGCGCGAAGCCGCCCGCATACGGGCTTTTTTTGTCGATCCCGGCATGGAGCGCCGCGGCCTCGGCAGCCGGCTGATGCGGCATTGCACCCGTGAAGCGGCGCGCAACGGCTTCAACGCGCTGGAACTGGTCGCCACGCTGCCCGGCGAGCCGCTGTACCTGGCGTCCGGCTTCGCCGTCATCGAAAGGTTCGCGCTCGACCTGCCAGGCGGCATCGAGGTGCCGGTGACGCGGATGAGGAAAAACATCGGGCCGGAAAAAACCACGGCGCCATGACTGGACAGCCTATGCACGGCAAGCACTCACATCTCCAGCTGTCCCTGTACCTGATAGCCGCGGCGGTCCTGCTGGTGGGATTATTGTCCGCCGGCCTGATCTATCGTGCCGCCGCCGAACGGGAAAGCGCCGCCCTCAGCTACCAGGTGGCGGGCGGAGGCGTTTATGCCGTCGACCCGGGCGATTCCAAGGCTTACCGCCGCGACGTCGAGCTGTATGGCGGAACCTCGGGAAGATTGATCGCCGACTTCAATCGCTGGCTGTCCAGCCTTTGGCATGGAAAACGGCTGGCGTACGTGCTCGCCATCCTTTCTGCTGGAATAGCTTATATCTGTTTCTCGTTCGCACGCGACCAGGTGCCGGATTTGCCGCAGGACAAGGACGGCTGAGGCCTCCGCGAACTATCCGGCGCAGCCCGATCCCGCTTATAATCTGCCGCTGCGGATCAAATCCGCCCCGCCGCGCCGGGTTATGATGCGTTATCATTTCTACAGGATGTATTTCCATGCACACTCTATCCCCCCCATCCAGCGCCAGGGGCTGGTCGTTCTGGTGGAAACCGGCGCTGTTCATGCTGGTGGCCGTGGTCGGCCTGTACTACGTCAAATGGTCGCCCTACTACCTCAAATCGTTCCTGGCTGCCGACAAGCACAGCATCGGCGCCTCGATCCTCGACGATCAGCAAGGCGCACCCGTCGCCGCCGCGCTGGCCTACGCCAAGGTGTATTTCCTGGCGATCTGGAAAGCCGCGGTATTGGCGGTGATCCTGGGTTCGCTGCTGCAGGTGCTGGTCCCGCGCGACTGGCTGCTGCGCCTGTTCGGCCGCGCCGGCTTCGGCTCGGTGCTGCGCGGCGGCCTGTTCGCCTTGCCCGGCATGATGTGTTCCTGCTGCGCCGCCCCGGTAGTGGCCGGCATGCGCCGCCAGCAAGTCTCGGTGGGCGCGGCGCTGGCCTTCTGGATCGCCAATCCGGTGCTGAACCCGGCGACCCTGGTGTTCATGGGTTTTGTGCTGGGCTGGGGCTTTACCGCCCTGCGCCTGGTGGCCGGCCTGGTGCTGGTGCTGGGCGTGTCGATGATCGCGCAGCGCATTTCCCGCCCCGAAGAAATCCCGGCGGCGGCGGCAGAGGCCGTAGTCGAAGCCAGCGCGCCCGCACGCGCAGACTTCCTGGCACGCTGGGCCCGCACCATCTGGCAACTGTTCTGGAGCACCATCCCGGTGTATGTGCTGGCGGTGCTGGTGCTGGGCGCGGCGCGGGTCTGGCTGTTTCCGCATGTCGACGGCGCGATGGGCAACAGCTTGCTGTGGCTGGTGCCGCTGGCCATCGCCGGCACCCTGTTCGTGATCCCCACCGCGGCTGAAATCCCTATCGTGCAGACCATGATGTCGCTGGGCCTGGGCACCGCGCCTGCAGTAGCGCTGCTGATGACCCTGCCGAGCATCAGCCTGCCGTCGCTGCTGATGCTGCGCAAGGATTTCGATACCAGGGTGCTGGTGGCGGTAGCCTCGCTGACCATGCTGGTCGGTGTGATCAGCGGACTGGTTGGAGCTGCTCTGCTGTAAGGTACCAATCTTCCTGGCGCTGGCATCTATTTTCTAGCCGATTCTTTCAATAGCTCAGCCAGATAGGATTGCCACACAGCTGCGCGGGTATGGGTGCCATGGCCATGGGTTTGATCGCTGATCGGGATCAATACGTAACGCCCGTTCTTGATTTTTTTCACCTGCGCTTCGGCGATGTCGGTTTCCGGCGGGTTGATGAAATCGTCAGCGGAGTTGATCCACATGAGCGGCGCCGTGATCTTGTCCAGGCTGGCGGACGGATCGTAGTTGCGCGATGCGCTGACCTGGTACAGCAAGTCGTTGGCGTCGAGCGTGGCCAGGTCTTTTTTCACATGCTCGGTAACGTAGGCGTCGGCGGCGTCGCGCGTCGGATAATCTTTTTGCTGCTGGTGCGGCGCGCTGCCGGCGATCAGCAGCAAGTCTGCCGCGGTACGCAAGCCCTGCTGCGGCTGGGTCTTGTAATCGCCGCCCTGCCACGCCGGATCGCTGGTGATGCCATCGACCAGCATCTTGCGCCACGCGCGGTTGCGGCCGGCGATCGGCACCGGCTGGCAAGCCAGCGGCATCAGCGCATCCATGAACGCGGGATAGGTTTCGCCCCACACAAAAGAATGCATGCAACCCATCGAGGTTCCCATCACCAGCCGCAAATGATCCACGCCCAGGCCCTGCGTGACCAAGGCATATTGCGCGGCGACCATGTCGTCATAATCGTATTTGGGAAAACGCGCATGCAAGCCGTCGCTGGGTTTTGAGGATTTTCCGTGGCCGATGCCGTCGGGCAGGATGACGTACATCTTGGCCGGATCGAGCAAGCCGCCCGGCGCAAACAAGACGTCGGCGAACTGCGGCCGCAAGAATTGGTGGCCGTCGCCACCGGTGCCATGCATGACGATCGCCGCATTGCTCACATGGCCGTGCGCATCGCGTTTTGGCGTTCCCAGCGTGGTGTAATGCAGCTTCAGAGCGGGCAGCGTTTCGCCGGAACGGAACTTGAAATCGCGTATGACAAAATCTCCTTCCTTGGTCGCCGGCGCCGGCGCGGATTGCGCTAGCGCCGCGGAGCCACTAGTACAGAGGACCAAGGTAAAAGCGCAGGCGGCCGCACATTTCGAAAGAAAACGGGTCATGGCTGGTCTCGATGTCTTGGTTAATGGAATGGTTGTTACGTTATTCAAGCAACAGCGCAGTGTCAAACTGGCGGATTATTGTCGCCGATGCCATTGAATATGCTGTTGACCTTGGACAAAGTTAGACAAATAAGTAAAAATTGCCTGCACCATCCAACCAAAGACAACAATTGCCTCCATGGACAGACTTGAAGCGTTGCGTCTCTTCACCCATATCGTCGACCTGGGCAGTTTTACCAAGGCAGCCGGTGTGCTGGAAATCCCTCGCGCCACCGCCACCCACGCCATGAAGGAACTGGAACGGCGGCTGGGAGCGCGGCTGCTGGAGCGCACCACGCGCAACGTCAAGCCGACCCTGGACGGCCGCGCATTCTATGAGCGCTGCTGCCGGATCCTGGCCGACGTCGAAGATGCGGAAGCCTCGCTCGACACCAGCGCGGCCAATCCCGGCGGCGTGCTGCGCCTGGGCCTGCACGGCACCCACGCTACCCAGATCATCCTGCCGCGGCTGGCAGAATTTCGCGCACGTTATCCGCGCCTGAACATAGCGATCAGCAGCGGCGACCGGCTGGTCGACCTGGTGGGCGAAGGGATCGACTGCGTGGTGCGGGTCGGCGTGCCCAAGGATTCCTCGCTGATCGCAAGGCGGCTGGCTTCGCTGCCGGAGGTCATCTGCGCCAGCCCGGAATACCTGGAGCGCTGGGGCACTCCCCTGGTGCCGGAGGACCTGGCGGCACACCAGGCGGTCGGCTTTTTCACGCGCAACCACAATATCCAGTACCCATTCACTCTCATGCGCGACGGCCAGGTAGAAGAATACAAGGCCGGCAGCTGGATAGCGGTCGACAGCGCCGACAGCTACGCCCAGTGCGCGCTGCTGGGATTCGGCCTGATCCAGGTGCCGCGCTTCCGGGTCGAGCAATACCTGCGGAGCGGCCGGCTGGTGGCGGTGCTGGGCGACCGCACCTGCCCCGAGCTGCCGGTGCTGGCGCTGTATCCGTCCCATCACCAGCTGTCGCCCCGGGTCAAGGTGTTTGTCGATTGGGTGGTGCAGGTGTATGCCGACTATTTTGCCGGCCAGGCTTAGGGCCTGATAACCGGCAGGCAGTATACTGTCTCACTTTTATCATTTTCCATTATCCGAAAGACAATACCATGAGCACCTTGCCCGCATGCCCTCAATGCAATTCCGAATTCACCTACGAGGACGGCGGCCTCTACATCTGCCCTGAATGCGCCCATGAATGGTCGGCGCAGGCTGCCGCCGAGCCCGGCACGGACGGCGCCAAGGTGTATCGCGACGCCGTCGGCAACGTCTTGCAGGACGGCGACACGGTGACGGTGATCAAGGACCTGAAACTGAAAGGCTCGGGCGGCGTGGTCAAGGTCGGCACCAAGGTGAAGAATATCCGCCTGGTCGACAGCGACCACGACATCGACTGCAAGATCGACGGCTTCGGCGCCATGAGCCTGAAATCGGAGTTCGTCAAGAAGGTGTAATGTGTGCGGGAGCGCAGGCTCCTGTAAAAATGCGGTTTCCGAGTTGCCCGACCAAGTGCGTTCCATATAGACACCATGCCGAGACACAATCCAGCACTGCACCGCATACAAAAAGCGCCGATGACCGCACAGCGCCTGCGGCTGCTGATCACCGGCGCGGTCGTGGCGATCGCCGTGCTGGGCTGGGCCCTGGTGACCATCCTCAAGCCGGCCACCCAGCGCACGATTGTCATCACCGCCGGCGCCGACAAAGGCATCTACAACGGCTTCGCCGAACGCTATGCGCCGCTCCTGAAGCGCGAAGGCATCACGCTGGATATCCGCAGCTCCTCCGGCTCGGTGGAAAACTACCA
>Ga0182005_1000352_pt1 | contig 26091 bp, 28 predicted proteins | sample Sormic07211103_1_FD_123021 | JGI IMG/M metagenome (GOLD analysis project Ga0182005, IMG submission 123021) | Rhizosphere microbial communities from Sorghum bicolor, Mead, Nebraska, USA - 072115-103_1 MetaG | ecosystem: Host-associated > Plants > Roots > Rhizosphere | place: USA: Nebraska...
CGCGCTCCTACAGGCCGCCATGTATCCCACCATTGCGGTCGCCGTGCGGTAGGAGCGAACCCTGTTCGCGAACCCTCAGCCAGGCTAAGGCGAACGAGGCCATACACCCCAGGCAAGCGAGCGTTCCGATCCAACGAAGCGTACCGCCGCTCGACCCCACGCTGCCTCAGTCCCCCAAAGAGCCGGCGGGTGCCACCCTCGCGTCCGGTAGCCGCAGGCGAGGGCGCGGACTGGAAGAGGCCCGCAAGGGGGCCGGTCAGGGATGACCGGCCGTTTTCGGGGAGGCAGGGACAGCCGACTCGAAAACCCCCAGTTGGAGCCCGACCCGGCCGAAGGCCATTGAAATACGGCCGCGGAGCGGCCTTTCCCTGAGGGGTCGCCGCAGGCGTGGACGCGAGGGTGGCACCCGCCGGCTCTTCGACGCGACACCACACGCCGCGGCAAAACAAAGGCGATGGCGCAAGCCGAGCCCGCGACGGCCAGCCCCAACACCCCGCGCAGTATTTCGCCAGAACTCGCCCCGTCGAAGCCACACGCCAGACGGTGGGTCACCTCACGCGGAGCCCACCATCGCCCTCACTATCGACGAGGGAGACCCCCGATGTTCCGCTGGACGCAGACGATTACCGCCAAGGTGCTTGGCATCGGGCTACTGGCCCTGCTCATGTTGATCCCACTGACCCAGGCCGACGGCCTCGTGCGCGAGCGGCAGTCGATGCGCGACACCGCGTCGGCACGCGTCGCCGATGGATGGGGCGGTGAGCAGACTATCGGCGGCCTCGTGCTCGCCGTTCCCACGCGCAGCGAAACCCACGACGCGGACGGCAAGCTGGTCGCCAGCCATGACGGCACCGAAATCGTACTGGCGGACGACCAGAGCACTGTCGCCGACCTCAGCGTCGAAAAGCGCCGGTTCGGCATGTACGAGGTACCGGTGTACACCGGCGACGTCACGTTGCGCGGTCGTATCCTGCCCGAAGACATCCGTCGTTTCGCCGCGGACAGCGGTTCGACCTGGTTTCCCGGCAAAGCGGAACTGCGTCTGCTGATCGCCGATACGCGCGGCCTGCAACACATCACCTCGGTCACGGTCGACGGCAAGCCCGTGCGCCTGGCGTCGTCGACGGCACGCATGGGGCCATACACGGTGTTGTCCACACCCATCGCCGTCGACCCGGCCCGCGACACGCCGCTGGACTATGTGATGACCCTGCGCATCGCGGGCACCGAATCGTTTTCCGCGTTGCCGCTGGCCCGCAACAACAGCGTGCGGGTCCGTTCGCCGTGGCCCGATCCGAGCTTTACCGGTGCCCTGCTACCGGGAACGCGCAGCGTGACCGCGAAGGGCTTCGACGCGTCGTGGCAGGTGCTGGATCTCAATCGGGCCTACGGGCAGCACTGGCGTGCCGACGACAAGGATGTCGAGGGGCGGCTCGAGTCGTCGGCGTTCGGCGTGAAGCTTTACCAGCCTGGCGGGGTATACCAGCAGAACGACCGTGCCGGTAAATACGGTCTGCTGTTCATCGCGCTGACCTTCGTCGCCTTCTTCCTGTTCGAAGTACTCAAGGGCCTGCGCCTGCATCCCGTGCAGTACCTGCTGGTGGGCGCCGCCATGACGAGCTTCTACGTCCTGCTGCTGGCTCTTTCCGAGCAGATCGGCTTCGGGCCGGCCTACGCGGTGGCGGCGGGGGCGGTGGTGTCGATCGTGAGCGGTTACGCCGTGGCGGCGCTGCGCGCCCGACGGGCCGGGTTCACCCTCGGCGGCGTCCTCGCGCTGGTTTACGCCATACTGTACGGCCTGATCGGCGCCGAGCAGTACGCGCTGCTGATCGGCGCGGTCGTGCTCGTGGCGGTGGTCGGGCTGCTGATGTACCTGACCCGCCGGATCGACTGGTACGCCCAGGGAACACCGTTCAACTCCACGCCGGATACGCCATGAACTTCCTCGCCATCGAAACCTCCACGGAAGCCTGCTCGGTCGCCCTCGTCCACGGCGACGAGGTGATCGAGCGCAGCGAGATCGCGCCGCGCAGGCATGCGGAACTCGTTCTGCCGATGGCCGACGAGCTGCTCGCCGAAGCGGGCCTGAAGCGCGAGGCGCTCGATGGCATCGCCGTCGGCCGTGGCCCCGGTGCGTTCACCGGGGTGCGCCTGGGCGTATCGCTGGCACAGGGCATGGCGATGGCGCTGGATGTTCCAGTCGTCACCGTGTCGTCGTTGCAGGCGCTGGCACTGGAAGCGCCGGAAGACGATGCGGCCATTCTGTCTGTCATCGACGCGCGCATGGGCGAAATTTATGTCGCGGCGTGGCGTCGCGAGAACGATGGCAGCGTGAGCCTGATGGATCGTGAGCGTGTGGACACGGCGGCCGCGCTGGTGTTGCCTGACGCATCCGCATGGCACGTCGTCGGTACGGGCTGGGCGACATACGAAGCCGTGCTGCGCGAGCGGATCAAGGCACCGATCCGCTCGGCGGACGGTGCGCTGTTCCCGCAGGCGCGGCATGTCGCGGAAGTCGCGGCGCGCATGTTCCGTGACGGTCAGGCCGTCGCACCGGAGCTGGCCTTGCCGGTCTATTTGCGGGACAAGGTGGCGCTGACCCTGGTGGAGCAGGGGCGGGCCTGAGGCTCGCCGGATCGTCAGCGCGAAACGATCACCGCCTCGATCACCGCACACACGTGCTCGAAGCACGCGTCGTCCAGCCACAGACTGTTGGTGATCGTCAGCGTGCGCGCGGCGAAATCGCGGGCGTTCGGTACATCGTCGCCGCCCGGCATGGCCTCGAGGTATTCGTAGTCGGGCAGGGCGTGGACGAACATGCGCGCCACGCCATGCCGCGATGACCACAGGCGTTTCAGCACCGCGTCGCGCATGGCTTCGTCGGGCAAACGAAGCATCAGATAGGGCCACGTTCCGCCCTCGTCGGTGAAGACGTGGACGCCGGGAATCGATGCCAGCGCGGGCACACGTGCGGCGGCCTGCGCGCGCGTGGCCTCGATAAACCCGGACAAACGTCCGAACGCGCGCGCCCCCACTGCGCGCCTCCATCGCCCCACGCGGTGCAACGGAAAGTCAGCGCTGAAATCCTCGCCCGCCGCACCGATCAGGTCGCCGCGCCGCAGCGCGCGCCGCAGCGAATTGCCGTAGGCGAAGCCAAGCCCCGACGGTCGGTACAACGCCGCGTAGCCCGCGAGTTCGAGCGAGCGACGGATTTCCCACCCCGGATGCCAGCGCACCACGCGGTGCGAGGCGCGGCGGAAGCGCTCGCGCCAGACGTCGTCCTGGGCCACCAGCAGACCGCCCTCGAAGATCGACAGGCCCTTGCCTGCCGCGAGACTGTAGAAACCGATGTCGCCAAGGGTTCCTGCAAAGCGACCGTCGATGCGCGCACCGAGTGCCTGCGCCGCGTCTTCGATGGTCAGCGCGCCAGCGGAATGCGCGATGGCATTCGCGCTGGCGACATCGGCGGTTCGCCCGCCCAGATGAGTCGGTACGACCGCCAGTGTCTGCGGACCGCAGGCGTCTTCGAGTCGTTGCGGATCCATGTCGAAGCTGCCAGGCAGCAGATCCACCAGTCGCGGCACGAGTCCGGCGCGGCGGATGGCCAGCGGCACCAGCGGGCAGGTAAAGGCGGGGATGGCGACTTCGCGCCGCGAGCGGGCGTACTCGGAGAGCGCCGTCAGCGCGACGGTCAGCGCGGCGGTGCCGGAACACTCCAGCTGCGTTTCTTCCAGACCGAGCCACGACGCGGCGAGCGCGGTGAGCGGCGCGCGGACATCGCCACCCAGGTCGGCGATGCCCAGCGGCAGGCCGGCGGTGGGCGGCGATTCGGGCTCAGGCCGGAACCACATCGCTCACCGTCTCATCGCCGCGTTCGGCGAAGGCGAGGCAGACGATGCCGGCGACGATCGCGGCGGCACCGAGTATCTGGGTGAGCGTCACCGGCTCGGCGAAGACCCACCAGGAAAGCAGCATCACGCTCACCACTTCGAGATGGGAGGCGGCGAAGGCGGGACCGATGGGTGCATGCTTGAGCAGGCTCATCCAGGTGAGGAAGGCGCCGATGTAACCGACGATGGCGCCGTAGATCCATGGATGCGAAAACACGCGCGCCAGCCACGCCGTGCTCATTTCCACCGGCAGCGCATGCGTGCCGGCGATCTTGAAGCAGACGAGGTTGAGCGTGTCGAACGCGAGCAGCAGGCCGAAGCCGATGAGATAGAAACGCTTCACGAGCCGGCTCCCACGATGGCGACACCCGCGGCGACGAGCAGGATGCCGGTGACGCGCAGCGGGCTGAGGCGTTCCCTGAACAGGAAACGCCCGGCGATCATGATCGCCACGATATTGATCGAACCGAGCAGCACGCCTTCGGACAGCGGCACCAGCGACAGGAAGGCGATCCAGACCAGAAACTCGGCGACATAACAGCCGATGCCGGTCCAGATCCAGGGCCGCGCCAGCATGTACTTCCAGCGGGCGAGGCCATCGCCTGCACGCTCATCACCGGCGGCGGCTTTGAACGCAAGCTGGCCGCCCGTGTCGAGCACGACATTGGCGATCCACAGCGCGAGCACCAGCCCGTGCATCGATCAGGCCGCCATGCGTGTGGGGCGTGCGTCGCGGGCGATGCGGCCGAAGAAGTCGGCCGTCCGCTCGATCAGCATGCGGCGTTCGCGGTCGATCGTGATCATGTGGTAGCTGTCGCCCAGCAGCAGCATTTCGATCGGGCCGCGTACGCGACGCGCGACCATGTCCGCATTGGCGACGCTGGCCACATCGTCGTCGGTGGCGTGCGCGACGAAGCATGGCGCGACGACATCGGGCAGGCGACGGCGCACGTCGCGCGCCAGCTTCACCATTTCGGCCAGCGCGTGCCACGGGTTGCCAGGCAGGCCGGCCGCGGCGCTGTCCCCGGAGAACATCGCCTGGCTGATCTGCGCGCGCAGCCGCTCGTCGCGGATGCCGAAAGGCGGCTGCTCGATAAAGCTGCGATGACGGCCGATACCGAGACGCTTGAACAGCGGCAGCAGGAACGACAGCTTGCCGGTCCAGCCGATGGACCAGCCGTCATAACGGAAGGTGGCACCGAACACGCCGACGCCGTCGACCCAGCCGGGCTGCACGGCCGCCAGACGCAGCGCGAGTACGGCACCCATGGACAGCCCGGCGACGAACAGGCGATCGACCCGGCCGCGAAGCTCCTCGGCGGCGGATTCGACGCTGGCGTACCAGTCCTCCCACGAGGTGGCGACCAGGTCTTCCTCCGTCCCGCAGTGACCGGCGAGGCGAACACCGACGACCGTGAAGCCGGCGCGGTTGAGTCCCTTGCCGACCATGCGCATCTCGGCCGGCGTACCGGTGAGGCCGTGGATCAGCAGGACGCCGTCGCGACCGCCTTCGAACTGGAATTCCGTCGGGTGGCTCACGCCGGACCTCACTGACTGGTTTCTGAGGGAGGCATGGTGCCGTGGCGTGGTTTCAGCCGGCTTTCTGGCCTGACTGAAGGGGGAAACGCAGTTCCACACGGAGGCCACCGGCCGTTGCATGCAGGAAGGTGACCCGTGCCGCATGCCGTTCGGCGATGCTTTCGACGATGGCCAGGCCGAGACCGGTGCCGTCCTCGTCCACCCCGGGCACGCGAAAGAACCGCTCGCCCAGCTGGGTGAGGAAGACGTCCTCCACGCCGGGACCATCGTCCTCCACGGCCAGTACGGCATCGCCGCCATCGCAGGCGACCGAGACGGTGACGCTGTGACCGCGCCCGGCGTAGTGGAAAGCGTTGTCGATCAGGTTGTCGATGACTTCCTGGACCTGCAGCGCGTCGCCTCGCACGAGGCAGGGCGTCTCCAGTCCTTCGTAGCCAAGGTCCATGCCCAGTCCCAGCGCCTGGTGTACGCGCATGGCGACCGCCTCGGGCACGACGGTCGACAGATCGATCACCGCCATCCCGTCGTGATCCGGAAGATCGGGCGACTGCGTACGGGTCAGCGCCAGCAGCTGCGCCGAGGTACGGGCGGCGCGGGCGGCGAGGCGGTGCACGTGGCGCAGGGCTTCCTCGCGCTGGCTGGGATCGTCGATGGCCTCGTAGCGCTCGACGTGGAGCTGGATGCCGGCCAGTGGCGTCCGCAACTGGTGCGCGGCATCCGCGATGAAGCGCTCCTGCAGACCCAGCATGTTGCGCATGCGTGCGAAGAGGTCGTCGATGGTGCGGGTCAGCGGCAGGATCTCCACCGGCACGTCTTCCTCGCCGATGGGTCCCAGATCGTGGCCGCGGCGACTCAGTCTCGCCGTCAGCGGCTCGAGCACGCCCAGACCGTGGCTCACGCCGAACCAGACCAGCGAGAGCACGGCAACGATCAGCAGCGCTTCGATCGGCAGGGTGAGCAGCAGGATCTCGCGGGCCCGGGCGTGCCGGTCGCGCAGGTTCTCGGCCACCGTGATGGTCAGCACGTCGCCGTCTTCGTGGTGATTGGGCACGCGCATGATCGCGCCGCGCAGCGGGCGATGGCCCAGCGAGGTGTCGTAAAGCAGGGGTGGCGAGTCCGTGGCGACGGGCTCGCCCGGCCCGGCGAGCTCGGCGTTGCCGATCATGCGCCCGTGCCGGTCGCTGACCACCGTGTAGTAATTGCGACCGTCTGGGTCGTATTCGAGCAGGAAGCGGGCCTGTGCCGTGAGTTCCCCGCGCAGCGCATCGTTGCCGATCATCTCAGACAGCGTCAGCGCCGAGTCGGAGAGATCGGAATCGTGTACGCGGTTGGAATAGGCCAGCGCGGCAAAGTAGACGACCACGGCGTCCAGCAGCAGCACGCCGAGCACCGGGACGAGCAGGAAGGTCAGCAGGCGCCGACGCAGGCTCGGTCGGGCGGAGCGCTGCGCCGCGTGGCGCCGTTCAGGCATCCGCGGCTTCTTCGAGCAGGTAGCCCAGTCCGCGGATGGTGCGGACGTTGGTGCCCGAACCCTGCAACTTGCGGCGCAGGCGGTGCAAGGCGATGTCCAGGCCGTTGTCGGTCAGGTCCTCGTCCCAGTTGCACAGGGCTTCCACCAGCTGCGCGCGGCTGGTCACCTTGTCCGCACGTGAGGCTAGGGCTTCGATCAGGCCGAACTCGCGCGCCGTGAGGTCAAGCGGCGTGTCGTCGATCCAGGCGCGATGGCCGGGGATGTCCAGACGCAGACGACCGATGCGGAATTCCGGCGCACCCTGACTGGTCCGGCGACGAAGCAGGGCGCGGACGCGGGCGTCGAACTCGGCCAGTGCGAACGGTTTCACGAGGTAATCGTCGGCGCCCAGGTCGAGCACGCGCACGCGCTCTTTCAGGCCCTCGCGTGCGGTCACCACGAGCACGGGAAGGCTGGCGCCACGTTTGCGGGCACGCGCCAGCACGTCGCTGCCGTCGAGCAGCGGCAGGCCGAGGTCGAGTACCAGCAGGTCGTAGTCGTGGTCGCGCAACGCGTGGTCGGCGCTGGCACCGTCGGTTACGTGGTCTACAGCGTGGCCGCCCTGTTCGAGGGAGGCTCGCACGGCCGCGGCGATGGCGGCGTCGTCTTCGGCTAGGAGGATGCGCATGGTGGACAAGGATACGCTCCGGAGTGGTTCGGGCGCATGTTGTCGCGGCAGGCTTTCGGATCGCTTTCCTGTCCCAATTGCGAACGATTCGCATTGTGGTTTACCATCCCGGGCTGCTATCGGCGTTTCAGGGGCGATCCACCACATGCGCGATACCGTCGACCGGCAAAGCCGCGCGTTCTGGCTCAAGCACCTGCATCGCTGGCACTGGATCAGCTCCGCGATCTCGCTGGTCGTGCTCCTGCTCTTTTCGGTCACCGGGTTCACGCTCAACCATGCCGGCGCGATCGAAGCATCGCCCCGGGTGGTGCGACACACGGCGACCTTGCCGCCCGGACTGATGGCGAAACTGGTCGACCCCGGTCGCAGGTCGGCACCGGTGGCGCCCGCGGTGGCCGCCTTTGTCGAATCGAAGACGGGCATGCGCATCGACGGTCGCGACGGCGACTGGAGCGAGGACGAAGTCGAAGTCGCGCTGCCGCGTCCCGGGGGCGACGGCTGGGTGAGCATCGACCGGGAAACCGGCGAGGTGCAGTCCGAAACCACCGATCGCGGCTGGCTGGCGTATGCCAACGACCTGCACAAGGGCCGCAACACCGGGCCGGTCTGGAGCTGGTTCATCGATGTTTTCGCGCTGGCCTGTGTCGTCTTCGCGCTGACCGGCCTGCTGCTGCTCAAGTTGCATGCGGGTCAGCGCCGCATGACCTGGCCGATGGTCGCCCTTGGCTTCGTCCTTCCCGTGGTCATCGCCCTCCTTTTCATTCACTGACGGAATTTCGTATGCGTCGCTTATTGCCGTTCGCCTTCTGCCTCACCGTCGCCGCGCCGGCCTTCGCCGCCGACATGAACCTGACGGTGGAGATCCCGGAGCTCAAGGTCGCCGAATACCACCGGCCTTATGTCGCCGTGTGGATCGAGCGCGAGGACCACACGGTCGCCGCCAATCTCGCCGTCTGGTACGACGTCAGGAAGAAGGACGGCGAAGGCACCAAGTGGCTGAAGGACATGCGCCAGTGGTGGCGTCGTACCGGCCGCGATCAGACCATGCCGATCGACGGCGTATCCGGTGCGACGCGCCCGGCGGGCCAGCACCAGCTGCGCTTCACCGACGGCAAGCCGCCGCTGGGCACGCTCGCCCCGGGACACTACGAAATCGTCGTGGAAGCCGCGCGCGAAGTCGGCGGTCACGAAACCCAGCGCATCGCATTCGACTGGCCCGCGAAGGCCAGCACGCATCTGTCCGCGAAGGGCAGCGCCGAACTCGGTCAGATCAACCTCGACCTCAACCCGTAACGGAGTTACCCGATGATGAAGCACGCATTCGTTCGCGCCGCGCTCGGTGCCGCACTGGCTCTCGCTCTTCCGATGGCCGCCCAGGCGCACAAGATGTGGATGGTGCCGTCCGCCACGGTGGTTTCCGGTGACGACGCCTGGGTCACCGTCGATGCCGCCGTCTCCAACGAGTTGTATTACCCCGATCATTTCCCGGCACAGCTCGACCAGCTGGTGATTACCGCACCGGATGGCAGCACCGTGCAGGCGGAGAACGAAAACAAGGGCAAGTACCGCAGCACGTTCGATCTGGCCGTGCCGCAGAAGGGCACGTATCGCATCGCGCTGGTCAACCAGGGCGTATTCGCCACGTACGAACTGGACGGCCAGAAGAAGCGCTGGCGCGGTAACGCCACGGACCTCAAGGCGGGCCTGCCCGCGAACGCGAAGAACGTCGAAGTCAACGAAATGGCCTCGCGTGTCGAGACCTTCGTGACCCAGGGTTCGCCGAGCACGGGCGCGCTGAAGCCGACGGGCAAGGGCATGGAACTGGTCCCGGTGACCGCGCCGAACGATCTCGTGTCCGGAGAAAAAGCGACCTTCCAGTTGCTGGTGGACGGTAAGCCGGCCGCGGATGTAAAGGTCGTCGCCATCGACGGTGGGACACGCTATCGCAATGCGCAGGATGAGATGGACACGACGACGGACAAGGACGGGAAATTCTCGTTTACCTGGCCTGCCGCCGGGATGTACTGGGTGAATGCTTCGGCCGAGGACAAGAAGACCTCGACGAAGGAAGCGAAACAGCGTCGCCTGGGCTATACGGCGACGCTCGAGGTGTTGCCGCAGTGATCCGGGCGGTCGCCCGCAGGGCGGGTGCCCGACGGGCGTTTGTCGTCCCGGCCGTTTTAGTGCTGCTGGCGCTGATGGTCTCGGCCGGGGCGGGCGCGAAGGATGTGCGCCGCTTCGAAGGCGACACGATGGGGACGACCTGGTCGGTGAATGCCGTGTTGCCCGATGGCGCGGACGATCGCGCCATCGAGGCGGGCATCCAGACCGAGGTGGATCGCGTCGTCGCGCAGATGAGTACGTACGAGCACGGCTCCGACCTCAGCCGGTTCAACCGTGCACCGGCGGGCACGTGGCAGACGTTGCCGCCGGAGTTCTATGGCGTGCTGCGCTATGCGCTCGGGCTGGCGAAGGATTCCGGTGGCGCGTACGACCCGACGGTGGGACCGCTGGTGAACCTGTGGGGATTCGGCCCGGACAAACGCCCCCGCGAGGCGCCGACCGCCGCGGAGATCGTGGCAGCGCGGGGACGCGTCGGATGGGACCGCATCCGTCTCGATGATGCGGGCCATCGCGCGTGGCAGCCGGGTGGCGTCTACGTGGATCTGTCGTCGGTGGCCAAGGGCTTCGGTGTCGATCAGGTGGCGCGTTTTCTCGATGCATCCGGAGTCCCGGCCTATCTGGTCGAGGTCGGCGGGGAGTTGCGCGCGCACGGCCGCAAACCCGACGGTACGCCCTGGCACGTCGGTATCGAGCGTCCGGGTGCGGCTTCCGGCGCGCTCGATTCGCCGGACGAGGTCGAGCGGATCGTTTCGCTGACCGATCGTGCGATCGCCACCTCGGGCGATTACCGCCACTATTTCGAAACGGGCGGCAAGTTCTACTCGCACCATATCGATCCGCGTACGGGCTTTCCCGTGGCGCATCGCATCGCCTCGGTCAGCATCATCGCGGACGACTGCATGCATGCCGATTCGCTGGGCACCACGATGACCGTGCTGGGGCCGGACGAAGGCATGGCGTACGCCAGGCGCCACGACATCGCCGTGCTCTTCATCCTGTACGGCGAGGATGGAAAATTCATCGAGCGGATGTCGCCGGGTTTTTCGAAGGCGCTGCATCCGTGACGAAGGGGGACCGATTCCCGCGGAGCGATGCGTGAGGGTGCCGATCGGACAGATCGCGATCGGTATCGCGCTGGCCGCCGTGGCCACGTGGTTCGCGACCCTTCACGATTTTACCGGCACGCACGCGTCGGACTGGCCGCGCACGGGGCTGGCTTCCGCGATCGTCGTCGGGTGGGCTGTCCTCACCGTGACGCTGCACCGGCGACGAGCTCCCGTCGCTGTCGACACCGGTTCGGACACCATCCACGTCGTGTACGCCACTCAGACCGGCTATGCGGCCGAGCTCGCGAACCTCACGGCGGCCACCTTGCGTCACGGCGGCGATGCCGTGGCCTTGCAGTCGATCGACACACTGACCCCGGCGACGTTGCAGGGGGCGAAACGCATGCTTTTCATCGCCAGCACGACGGGCGAAGGCGACGCGCCCGATCCCGCTACGGGTTTCCGCCGGGACGTCATGGCCGGTGCGCTGGCTCTGCAAGGCCTGTCGTACGGCTTGCTGGCGCTGGGCGACCACGATTACGAGGACTTCTGCGCCTTCGGCCACGACCTCGATCGCTGGTTGCGCAGCAGTGGCGCCGTACCGGCTTTCGACCTTGTCGAAGTGGACAACGGCGATCCGGGCGCGCTGCGTCACTGGCAACACCACGTCGCCGAGTGGGCCGGTTCACCCGAGGCGCCCGACTGGGTGCGTCCGGCTTATCAGTCGTGGCGGCTGGTTGAACGCCGGTTGCTCAATCCCGGCAGTGCCGGCGGCCCATGCTTCCACATCGCCCTGGCACCGGTGGATGCGGGGCATCTGCGTTGGGATGCGGGGGACGTTGTCGAAATCGGACCGCGTCGTGGGCGCGATGATGAACAGGTACATCCTCACCGCGAGTATTCCATCGCCTCGCTGCCCTCCGATAAAACCCTGCATCTGGTGGTCCGTCAGCAGCGGGACGCCACGGGGTCGCTGGGACTCGGCTCGGGCTGGCTGACCGCACTTGCCGATATCGGCGACGCGGTCGATCTGCGCGTCCGCCGTAACGAAGGCTTCCATGCGCCGGGCGACGACCGTCCGATGCTGCTGATCGGCAATGGCACGGGAATCGCGGGTTTGCGTGCCTTGCTGAAAGAACGTGTGGCACGCGGACACGTGCGCAACTGGCTGATCTTCGGTGAGCGGCACGCCGGCGTCGATCGTCTCCACGTGGATGAGCTGGAGCGATGGCGAGCGGACGGCCGGGTCGAACGGCTGGACCTGGTCTGGTCGCGCGAGACGCAGGGCGCGCGTTACGTGCAGGACCGTCTGCGTGCCGCGGCCGATGACGTGCGCAGCTACGTCGACGACGGCGCCGCGATCTATGTCTGCGGCAGCCTCGCGGGGATGGCTCCCGGTGTGGATGCGGCCTTGCGCGGCATCCTCGGCGAGCGGGCCGTCGACGACATCCTCGCCGACGGCCGCTATCGCCGCGATGTCTACTGACGCTCAGACCACGCGCAGCGTCACGACGCCTTCTTTGTAGCTTTCGAAACGCAGCGCGGTCAGGTCGGCGATCCACTCGACGTCTTCCGCGATTTCTTCCGGATGATCGCCTGCGATAGCGATCACGCGCGAGCCCGCCGCCCGTCCCGCATCGATGCCCGCTTTCGCGTCTTCGAAGACCAGGCAGTCCTCAGGCGCCGCACCCATGCGTTTTGCGCCGAGCAGGTAGCCCTCGGGATGCGGCTTGCCGTCGGTGACGATTTCACCGGTGACCATGAGCGGCGGCGGCACGATCCCGGCCGCGGCCAGACGCCCGGTGGCCAGGGTGGTGTCGGCCGAGGTCACGATGGTCCACGTTTCCTGAGGCAGCGCGGCGAGCAGTTCGAGCGCGCCCGGAATCGGCACGATCCCTTCGACGTCGTTCACTTCCTCGTTGTACAGGCGCTCGTACGCGGCATTCACGTCCACACCCGGCGGGGCGAAACGGCGCACCGAATCCAGCATGCGCACGCCGTGCAGACGGGGAAGGACGTAATGCCAGTCCAGACCGTTCTCGTCACACCAGCGTTTCCAGATCTTCTCGACGAGGACGCGTGAGTCGATCAGCGTGCCGTCCATGTCGAAGAGCAACGCGCGGGTCTGGATGACCGTGTCCGATTCAAGTCGCATGGTGCCTCCGGTAGGGGAAATTCCTTCACCATACCGGAGGTGTGCGGATACGTCAGCGTGCGGCCTGGGCGGCGTGGTTGCGGATCGCCTCGGCCAGGATCGTGCTTACTTCCTCGGAGGCCTTGCGTGATGCGTCGGCCTGCCTGCGGCCCCATTCGGCCATCGTCTTGCCTTGCAGCGCGCGCTGCTGTCCGATCTGCGCCATCTGCCGCGCAATGGCGGCCTGCTCGCGTCCGATCGCGTCGTTACCGGCCACATAGGCGGCTTGATCGCGCGGACCGGTCGACGTCATCTGTTTCGACATCAGCTCACTCTGTTTCGCGGTCAGCTTCGCCATCTGTTCGCTGAGCACTTCCTGCTTCCGGTCCAGTCCGGCCTGCTGGTCCGCCATGATCGCGGCCATGTCGGCGGGCTTTGACGGCGCCGCGTAGGCCTGGTGAATGCGTTTCACGTACGCGGGGTCGCGGATCACCCAGGCCTGCCTGCCTTGACGGAACCATACAAAGTCCTTGCCGACATCCCGGTAAGCGGCCTCCGCGCGCTGAAAATCGCTGCTGCTGCCGCTGGCGACGTGAATGTCGTTGGAGAAGTAGAAGAAGCCGTTGGTGGGCTCACCATGAACGTCTTCCGACCATACCGCGGGCGCCGGCGGGGCTGGCGGTGCCGGCGGTACCGAGGCCTGAACGGGCGCGACGGGTGCCACGGGCGCGTCAGGTGCCACGGGCGCGACCAGCGACGTGGCGGACATCGGTGCGGGCGCAGCCGCTGGCGCGGGTGTGGCGGCGGGTGTCGGCGCCGCTGGCGTGGGCGGTGGCGGCATGTAGAAGCGCGACGCCGTCGTCTTGCCCTGGTCCGCCGCGACGACGCGCCACGGGAACACACCCACGGCGGCGATCGCGGCGACGAGGCACCAGGTCAGCACACGGGGATGACTATCGTTGGCCTGAGCGAGCATGAGCAGTCTCCTCTTCAGCGAGTGGAAGGTGGGCGAGGCACCGGGCAGCGCGTGATGCGGAGGCGGGGTCACGCCAAGCCGCAGCAGCAGGCGGCCGTACGTTTTCGTGATCGTGCCGCCCCGCGATACGACCAGCGCGTCGCACGCGGCTTCACGGCAAAGGGCGTACTCGCGTACGGCGAAGTGAACCACGGGGTGGAAGAAGAACAGCGCGCGGGCGATCGCGGGGATCCAGCCGAGCATCAGATCGCCACGGCGCACGTGAGCGAGTTCGTGCATCAGCGCGAGGTCGAGATCTTCGTCGCTGAGGCGCACCTCGAGCGGCAGGAGGATGGTCGGGTGCCACAGGCCGACGACCTGAGGTGAGTCCACTTCGGGCGATACCGCGAGTCGGGGTGACCGCTGAAGGCCCATCTCGCGGGCGCGGCGGGCGCACAGCGTTTCGATGCGGACGTCGTCGTGAGGCATCGCGCGATGCACCACCCCCGCCAGCCTGCGCCAGCGCAGGCAGGCGACAGTGGCCTGAACCGCGACGGCCAGCAGCCAGATGAACAGCAACGTGGCCGTCCACGAGACGGTGCCATCGCCGGCGGGCATCGTATCCATGGCACCGGGCAGGGTGAGCGGCGCGATGGTCGTCACGGGCTCGACGGGGGCGATCGTCGCCGCGGGCAACAGCGGGAGGCCGAGCAGCGTCGGCGACACGACGCCTGCAATCAGCTGGGCGCCGAGCAACCACCACAAGGTCGCCTTCGCCGAGGCCGACATCGTGGGAACGAGGCGGCACACGGCGTACACCACGCCGGCCAGCAGCACGGCCTGCACCGAGGCATGGACGAGGCGCGAGAGCAGCGTATCGAAGAGAGCGTCCATGTCAGCGCCCCTTCCGTCGCGACTGCAGGGTATCGACGAGCGCTTCGAGTTCCGCCAGTTCGCTGTCGCTGACCTGGCCGCGTTCGGACATCCAGGCGACGAAGGGCGACACCGAACCCTGCAGCGTCTTCTCGACGAAGCGGGCCACGGCGCCGGTCATCACTTCTCCGCTGCCGTTGGTCACGCTGTAACGGTACATGCCGTCGATGTGCCGGCGCGTGAGATACCCCTTCGCACGCAGGCGTTCCATCATCGTCAGCACCGTGGAGCGTGCCAGGCCACGGCTCTCGCCGTAGGCGGCGCACACCTCGGCCACCGACGATTTCGGTGTTTCCTCGATGTGCTGGAGAAGGGCGAGTTCCTGATCGCCCACGGTCTTGTTGCGCATGCCGTCGCTCCTGACTACAGATGTAATCAGCCTGCGCCTGACGACACGTGTAGTCAAGCATGACCTTCGGCACGGACCCATGAAAAAAGCCTCCGCCGGTAGGGCGGAGGCTTTCGGGTACCTCGTCGGTCGCGAAGGCGAGGGCCTCCGCGAGAGATCAGGCGGCCGCGTCCTTGAGCTTCTTGAGCGGACGGACCTTGACCTTGACCGAGGCGGGCTTGGCGGCGAACCAGCGCTCTTCACCCGTGAACGGGTCCTTACCCTTGCGCTTCGGCTTGGCCGCAACGGCGACGGAGGTGATCTTCAGCAGGCCGGGCAGCGTGAACGTGCCAGCGCCCTTCTTGTGAACCGACGCGTTGATCGCGCCTTCGAGCGAGGCCAGAACAGCCTTGACGCTCTTGCTGTCGACGCCGCTCTGCTCGACGATGTGCGAGACGAGCGTGGACTTCGAAAGCGGATCCTTGATCGGCTTGAGAGCAGCCGGGGCCTTAGCAGCCTTCACGGCGGCCTTGGCGGGAGCCTTGGCAGCCTTCTTCGCCGCCGTTTTTTTGGTCGTGGCCATGGTTATCCTTGTCACTTGAATCGAATGAGGCGGCCTTTCCGGCCGGTGCCCAGCGGGCGACTCACTCTAGCGTTGCTTTCGTCCGCTGAAAATAGGGTCCGCGAAGTTTTTTTGCATTTCGAGCCCTTTTTTTCAGGTTCCGTGTGACGCAGTGCGGAAAATCCCCCGTCAGGAGGATGTCTCCGCCATGCCTGCAAGAACCTTGTCCAGCGTCAGCGGATAGTCGCGGATGCGCACGCCGCACGCGTTGTAAACCGCATTGGCGATGCAAGCGCCCGCTCCCGAGATACCCACTTCGCCGAGCCCCTTGATCTTCAGGGGATTCGCCTTGTCATCCAGTTCAGGCAGGAAGATCGCCTCCATCGGGCCGATGTCCGCGTTGACCGGCACGTGGTATTCCGCGAGATCGTGATTGACGAAAGCGCCGTGACGCGGATCGAGCACGATCTCCTCGGACAGTGCGGAGCCGACGCCGAAGATCATGCCCCCCAATGCCTGTGACCGCGCGGTTTTCGCATTCAGTATGCGGCCTGCGGCAAACACGCCGAGCATGCGGCGCAGACGGATCTCGCCCGTATCCATGTCGACGCCCACTTCGGCGAAGAAGGCGCCGTACGAGTTCTGGTTGTATTTCTTGTTGTTGCTGCCGGGCTCGATGCCGCCATCGGCGGACAGGCCGTCGATGCCCGCAATGGCCGAGTAGCTCACGCGCTTGTCGCCATGGGAGACGTGTCCGTCTTCGAAGCGTGCATGCGCGGGATCGATGCCTGCCGACTGGCAAAGCCGGGTGCGGAGCTGCATGCACGCGTCATACAGACCTGACCCGGCGCTGGCGGCGCCGAATGAACCGCCTGACCCGGGCGTCTCGGGAAAATCCGAGTCGCCGAGCAAAATGGTGACGCGCTCCATCGGCAAGCCGAGCAGGTCCGCGGCGATCTGCGTGAATACCGTATATGAGCCCGTGCCGATATCCGTCATGGCCATCCGGGCGGTGAGCTGACCGGTGCCATCCAGATGGACGTGCGCTTTCGACGCCTGAAGCATGTTTCCGCGTACGGCGGACGACATGCCCATGCCGATCAGCCAGCGTCCGTCACGGACCTGCCCGGGTTTGGCGATGCGTTTATCCCAGCCGAAGCGACGTGCGCCTTCACGCATGCATTCGACGACCTGGCGGGACGAAAACGGAACGCCGAGTTCGGGATCCACGGCGGGCTCATTGCGAACGCGCAGTTCGATCGGGTCGATGTCCAGCGAGACAGCCAGCTCATCCATGGCGCCTTCGAGCGCGAGGAGGCCGACCGCCTCGCCCGGCGCGCGCATCGAAATGGCGGGCGGCAGGTCCAGATCGACATGGCGATGCGTATTCCTCCGGTGCTCGCCCGCATAGCGGGAACGCGTGCCGAGCACCGTCGGTTCGAATTCATCGTTGCCGGGCTCGTTACCCGACCACGCTTCATGCGCCTCGGCGAGGATATGGCCCTGTGCATCCGTGCCCAGGCGAACGCGCTGCACGGTGTTGGTACGGTGCCCCACGACGTGAAAGAGCTGCTGGCGGGTGAGGGCAAGCTTAACCTTGCGGCCCGTGGCCCTGGCGGCCAGCGCGGCCAGCACGGCGTCGGGCTGTACATCGAGCTTGCTACCGAAGCCGCCACCGATATACGCCGAGAGAAGCCTGACCTTTTCGGGCTCGATACCGAGCGTGGCCGCGAGCGCCTTGCGCCCCGGCGTAGGCATCTGGTTCGACGTCTGGACCACCAGCCGGTCGCCGTCCCAGCTGGCGATCGTGGCGTGCGGCTCCATCGCGGCATGGAACTGAAACGGCGTGGTGTACGTCACGTCCAGCTGGTGAGGCGACTTGGCGTAGGCGGCGTCGAAGTCGCCCTTGCTGGTATCGGCTTTCGCGAAGGACAGATCCTCCGGCTTGCGCGCACCGTCGATACCGGCCGCTAGATCGAAGCGTCCAGGCTTTCCGTCGTATTCCGGCCGGATCAGTCCGGCGGCATGGCGTGCCTGTTCATAAGACTTTGCAACGACCAGCGCGACGGGCTGGCCGTAATGCCTGATCTCATCGCCGACGAGCTGAGGAATGGCATCGTCCGACGACGTGTCCTGCGGCGGTACGTTCTTCGCGGTGACCACGTGGATGACGCCCGGCGCACGCTCGGCCGCCGACGTATCCATCCGGATAACGCGTCCGAGCGCGATCGTCGCGAGCACGGGGAACGCGTACGCCACATCGCCGACGCCACCGTGTTCAGCGGCGTAGGCAGCCTTGCCCTGGACCTTCAGCGGACCATCCACGCGGTCGACCGGCTTGCCGGTGAAGCCGCCCGGGTTATCGTCCAGCGGCGTATGCCCCACCACCGTATCCATGCGAATCGTCATGCGTCGGTCCTCCCGCTGGCTTCGACCAGCACCGCACCCAGGGTGCGGCGGGCAAGCACTGGTTTGAAATCGTTGTGCCCCTGACCACGCGCATCGGCCAGCGCGGTCTCCGCGAGGGTGCGCAGCGACACTTCGTCGTCGCCGACACCCGTGGCGGCGCGCTCGAGCTCATCGTCGCGCCATGGCATGGGACCGACGCCGCCAAAGGCGATGCGAGCGTCGGCAATCCGGCCATCCTCGAAATTCACGATGGCCGCTACCGAGATCAGTGCGAACGCGTACGACGCGCGATCGCGCACCTTGCGATACACCTGCCGTCCCGGCGGCGGAGGGGGCAGGGTGACGTGCGTGATCAGCTCACCGTCCGCCAGCACGTTTTCCACCTGAGGCGTGTCGCCGGGCAGGCGATAGAACTCGCCGATCGGAATTTCACGCACATTGCCATCGGCGGCTACCGTGTGAATCACGGCGTCCAGCACGCGCATCGCCACCGCCATATCGGACGGATGGGTCGCGATGCATGAGTCACTCGCGCCGACGATGGCGTGGATGCGGTTGTACCCGCCGATAGCTGCGCAGCCGCTGCCGGGATGGCGCTTGTTGCACGGCATGGCGGTGTCATAGAAGTAGTAGCAGCGGGTACGTTGCAGCAGATTGCCGCCCGTCGTGGCCTTGTTGCGCAGCTGCCCCGACGCACCGGCGAGCAAGGCACGCGACAGGACGGGATAGCGTTCGCGCACGCGGGGATCGGCGGCCAGGTCGCTGTTGCGCACCAGCGTGCCGATGCGCAGGCCGCCGTCCGCGGTTTCTTCGATAGCGTCGAGACCGAGACGGTTGATGTCGATCAGATGTTCGGGCGTCTCCACTTCCAGCTTCATCAGATCGAGCAGGTTCGTGCCGCCGGCGATGAAGCGCGTGCGGCGATGCGCCGCCGCGGACGAGGCGGCATCGGTCGGCGTGGTCGCGCGTGCGTAGGTGAACTGTTTCATGCGTCGGTCTCCGCGGCGTCGGCAATTGCGGCGACGATGTTGGGATACGCACTGCAGCGACAGAGGTTGCCGCTCATGCGTTCACGAATCTCCTCGTCGGTCAGCGTCGGCGAGCCGGCGACGTCCGTGGTGACCACGCTGGGCCATCCGGCGCGCACTTCCTCGAGCATGCCGGTCGCGGAGCAGAGCTGTCCCGGCGTGCAATAGCCGCACTGGAAGCCATCGTGCCTGACGAAGGCGGCCTGCAGCGGACTCAGCACATCGCCCGTGGCCAGTCCTTCGACGGTGGTGATCGACTCGCCGTCATGCATCACCGCCAGGGTCAGGCAGGCATTGATACGACGGCCTTCGACCAGCACCGTACATGCGCCGCACTGGCCGTGATCGCAGCCCTTCTTAGAGCCGGTGAGCCCGAGATGTTCGCGCAGCGCATCGAGGAGGGTCACCCTGGGGTCGAGGTCGAGCACGTGAGTCGTGCCATTGATCCGCAGGCGGGCCTGGACCGTGTCGATACCGTCGACGCGTTCGGAAGTGTGGTTCATGACGCCGCTGGCTTCTGCGCCGTGGCGCGCCGCGTCGATGGACGAGGTGTTGGTCTTCGGCTGCATGCCGCTGTCTCCGTGGGTGGGCGACGAATATGCGTCGCTGCCTGGGTGAAGCCACGGTTTTATCGCTCGTGCCGTGAACGGCGCGCGGCGGAACGCGCCGTTCGGGTTCCCATGCTCTTTACATGTCGACGCGGTCAGTCGCGATCGAGAAGCCCGGCAGCGATGGCGCGTGCGACATCGTCTTCGGTATCTACGTCGACAGCGAGTGCGTCGGCGCGGATCGCGAGCGGCGCCTCATCCGACCAGAGGGCGCGAAAACCGGTGTCGCCGCGGAGGTGCGTGGCGCGCGCCAGCGTGGCCGCACGCAGCACGGCGGGTACGCCCAGGGTCTCGCCGTACGCGGTTACCGTATCGCGCGCGCCGTCGTGTGCGGCGAGCAGCCTGACGAGATGTGCTTCGTCGAGCGCCAGCTGATCCACGACCACGACGAGCACCGGGTCGTGGCGTCCGGCGAGCGCATCGGCCGCCAGTCGGAGTGACGATGCCATGCCCGTGGCCCAGTCCGGATTGAATACGGCCATGGCGCCATTCAGCTGGCCGCACAGGCGTTCGGCATAAGCGCCGAGCACGGCAATCGTCTTGCCCGGGCCGGTGGCATCGACCAGACGCGATACGCGGGCGATGAGGCTTTCGCCGTCGAGGGTCAGAAGCTGTTTCGGTCGCCCCAGCCGCTGGCTGCCGCCCGCTGCCAGGATGACGGCATCGTGGCCGCCGATCACGATGCCCGCGCGCGGTCGCGCTGGCAGACCTGAGCGAGGATGGACAGGGCGATGCCGTGCGGGGTTTGTGCGCCGATGGGCAGGCCCGCGGGAAGATGCAGCCGGGTCAGATCGTCGTCGTCCACACCATCGTCCTTCAGTCGTTCGACGCGGGTGCCGATCTTGTTGCGGCTGCCAAGGACACCGACGGCGAACGCCGGGGAGCGCAGCGCATGCGTGGCGACCGCGTGGTCGATCTCCGCATCGTGGCTGAGCGAGTACACCGCGGTGCGTTCGTCGAGGACGAGCTCGCCCAGTGACACCGCCAGGCTGCGCGAATCGTAGCCGGTCAACGCGATGCCGGGCGGCGGTTCGGCCGGCCCATGCGGCCGCAACAGGACGACTTCCACGCCCATTGTCGGCGCGAGCTGGGCAACGGCGAGCGTCACCGGGTCGCCGCCGACGGCGACGAGGCGCAGGGGCGGCATGTGGACGCAGGCGTAATGATGATCGTCGGGCGCGACGTGGCCTTCTACGATATTCCACGCGCCGCTATCGCGGTCGGTCAGTACCGTCACGGTACGCCGCTCGCGGCGGGCCACGCCCAGCGTGTTGGCGTAAGCCGACGGTTCACGCAGCTCCCTGACGAAGATGCCGATGCGCCCGCCGCAGGTGAGCTGGATGTCCAGGACCGGACTGCCGACACCGTAATCCAGCAGGCGCGGGCGCCCGTCGGCCAATACCATCGCGGCCTCGCTGGCGACGGCGGCCTCGACGCATCCACCGGAAACATAGCCCGCGACGCGTCCGTCCGCAGCGATAAGCATTTCGCTATATAGCGGCCGCGGGGATGGGCCGTCGGTGGAGACCAGCGTCGCGAGGGCGACACGGCCGGCATGGGCGAAGTCGCGCAGCGAAGGCAGCAGGTCGGCGATCAGGGCGTAGTCGGGCCAGGCTGGCCAGACCGGCGCGGCGGAAGGGTTCAAGGCGTTCATCGCGGAAGTCTGGCACGATTGCGTGTGAAGGGCCCGGCGCGGCCGCATACGTCCCGCTTACGCCCATTGTGCTTTCCTGAGCCGATATGTCCCCACTCATCGATCGTCACGGCCGTACCAAACGCAAGCTGCGGATCTCCCTGACCGACCGCTGCAATTTCCGCTGTACTTACTGTATGCCCGAGCACCCCGACTGGTTGCCCAAAAGCAGCCTGCTCGACCGGGGCGAGGTGGTGCGCCTTGCCGGATTGTTCGTCGACAGCGGCATCGATCAAATCCGTCTGACCGGCGGTGAACCGCTGTTGCGCCGCGATCTGCTCGAGTGTGTCCGGGAGATCGGCGCCCTGCGCGAACGCGGCCTGCGCCGCCTGTCGATGACCACGAACGCCTCGCGCATCGCACCGAAGGCGCGTGAACTCGTGGCCGCCGGCATCGACGATTTCAACGTGAGCCTGGATGCCATCGACCCGGACACGTTCCGTCGGCTTACCCTGCGAGAGATCGCACCGGTGCTGGACGGTATCGACGCACTGACCGACGCCGGCGCCAACATAAAGCTCAACGCGGTCGTCATCCGCGGAGACAACGAGAAGGACATCGTGCCGCTGCTGGAGTGGGCGATGGCTCGCGGCATTCCCTTGCGGTACATCGAATACATGCCGCTGGATGCACCGGGACACTGGAAACGCGATGCCGTGGTGTCCGAGGCGGACATGCTGGCCGCGATCGGCGTCAGCCATCGCGTCGAGCACCAGCCCCGGAGCAGCGATCCGGCGACACCGTACCTTGTCGACGGGCATTACCCGTTAGGCATCATCTCCACCGTTTCCAACCCTTTCTGCTCCACCTGCGATCGCCTCCGCCTCACGGCGACGGGCGAGCTGTTCACCTGCCTGTTCTCGCCACTCGGTACGCCGCTGGGTGCGCGCATGCGCGAAGGCGTCTCTGACGAAGTTCTGGGTGAGCAGGTGCGCCGCGCCGTCTGGCTCAAGGATGCGGGCTACGCCGCGCGGCCGGGGCCAGTGGACCGGCCGGTGACCATGCATGCGATGGGTGGGTAAGTAAGTCATTCTTCCGGATCTGTCATGAAACAAGTCGTTTTCGAACTCTTCGCCAACCTCGAGCGTCTGGCCGGCCAGCATGAGTGCGTCATCGAGGTCACCGACGATGTCGGCACGGTGGGCGACGCGTTAGCGCGCCTGGCATCGGCGCGTCCCGAGCTTGCGGGACCGCTGGATCGCTGCGCCTGCGTGTCTGGCGACACCATCGTCCGCCGTGCGGACGCCTTGCCGGCCGACGGCCGGATCGCCCTGTTGCCGCCGGTCGCGGGAGGCTGAGTCATGAACCGTGACGTTCTCTCGCATCTTCCCGTGGCGGTCGAACCCTTGCTCGAACTCGAGGCGCACCCCGAATGCGGTGGCCTCGCGCTGTTTGTCGGGACGGTCCGCGATCACCACGAAGGCCGTTCCGTCAGGCATCTGGCGTATACCGCGCACGAGCCGCTCGCCGCGAAGATCATCCGTGAGGTGGAGCAGGCGACCCGCGAGCGCTACGGCGTGCCGTATGTGCGGATCGTCCACCGGCTTGGCGATCTGTCCATAGGCGATATCGCCATCGTCTGCGTCGTGCGGGCCCCCCATCGCGCTGAAGCCTTCGATGCGTGCCGCTATGCGGTCGATGCGGTAAAGCATGGCGCGCCCATCTGGAAAGAAGAGTTCTACACGGACGGAAGCAGTGCCTTCGTGGAAGGTTGTTGCATCCGCGACGACCTCGACGAACAAGCGTCCCGTTCGCACCACCACCATTCGCATACGAGCCACGGATGAAAGACGTCAGCCAGAAACCCGACTCCCTGCGTATCGCGCGCGCCACCGCCACGCTCCACGCGCCGGCGGCATGTATCGACCTGTTGCGCACGGGCGAAACCGAGAAAGGCGACCCGCTGAAAACCGCGCGGGTCGCGGGCATCCTCGCCGCGAAGCGCACGGATGAACTGATTCCGCTGTGCCACCCGCTGCCGATTCATCGCGCGGACGTGCACTACGAACTGTCGGACACCAGTGTCCGCATCGTGGCTGAGGTGCAGACCATCGGCCCGACCGGTGTCGAGATGGAAGCGCTGACCGCGGCCAGCCTGGCCGCCCTTACCATCTACGACATGCTCAAGCCTTATGCGGAGCCCGAAGAGCTGCACATCGAGGATTGCCGGCTCGAGCGCAAGGTCGGCGGCAAGTCGCATTACCGCCGCGCGCTGCTGACGTCCCGGAGCGCCGCCGTTGTCGTGCTTTCCGACACGGTGGCCAGCGGCGCGAAGGCGGACACGGCTGGCGCCTACGTGCGCGACGCCCTGATCCGCGCGAACTTCGATCCGGTGGGATACGCGGTCATCGCCGACGATGCGGCCGTGCTGGGCGATCTGCTGCGTTCGCTGGTCGCCGCCGGCACGGCGCTGGTGGTGACCGTCGGTGGCACCGGCCTGAGTCCGCGCGATATCACGGTGGACACCGTCAAGCCGATGCTCGATATCGAGATCCCCGGCATCATGGAAACGGCGCGAGCCTTCGGCCAGCAACGCATGCCGTTCGCCATGCTGTCGCGCGGCGTCGCGGGTTACGTCGGTGAATCGCTGGTGCTGACCTTCCCGGGCAGTCGGGGTGGTGCCAGCGAGTCGCTGGCGGCGACCTTACCCGGCATCGTGCACCTCCTCGAAACCGGCCGTACCGGCGGAAAGCACGCAGGCGGTTACGGGGAGCCGCACTGATGGCGCTCCTTCCTCTTGGGGAAACCTTCGAGCACTACCGTCGGCACGTGGAGCGATTGCCGACGCATCACGTCGCACTCGAGCTCGCGCTGGGCGCGGTGCTTGCGGAGTCCGCCATCGCGCGCATCGCCCTGCCTCGCTTCACGCAGAGTGCGGTGGACGGCTACGCGTTGCGCACCGTCGACGGGCAGGCTGAGCGTTCACTGGTCGGCACGTCGGCCGCGGGCGATCCCGCCGATGTCGTCGTCGGGTCGGGTCAGGCCGTCCGCATCCTTACCGGAGGCGTGCTCCCGCAAGGCGCCGACGCCGTGGCGCGGCAGGAGATCGTCCAGCGTACCGGCTCCGGCATCGCACTCACGGAGGCGGTGCGCGTGGGTGAGGCCATTCGCCACGAGGGTGAGGAACTCGCGGCGGGTGCGACCATCGCCGAGGCGGGGCAGCGTGTCACCGCCGGCCTCATCGCGGCGCTGGCCATGGCCGGCGTGGAGACGGTGGAGGTCTATCGTCGCCCACGCGTCGCCGTCCTGGTGACGGGCGATGAAGTGGTGCGCGCCGGCGAGCCGCTCGGCCCTGGCCTGGTGTATGACGCGAACGGTCCGTTGCTTCGTGCGTGGTTCGTCGAGCACGGGTACGGTGAGCCGGTGGTCGCTTACGTGCGCGACGACGAGGCGGCGCTGGAAGAAGCCATGAGTGCCGCACTGGACAGCGCCGATCTCGTGGTGACCAGCGGTGGTGTCTCCGTCGGCGACCGCGACTTCGTACCAGCGGTGGCCGACCGTCTGGGGGTGCGCAAGGTGTTCTGGAAGGTCGCGCAGAAGCCCGGTAAGCCGCTGTGGTTCGGCACGCGTGAGGGAAGAGCGCTGTTGGGTATGCCGGGCAATCCGGCGGCCGTGCTGGTGTGCCTGTCGGTGCATGCACGCGCCGTGCTGGCGCAACTCGAGGGCGAGGCCGTCGATCAGCCGGCGTGGCGGCAGGGTCGGCTCGGGGCGCCTGTCGAGGCCGATGCGGAGCGCGATCGACTCGTCCGGATGCGTCTGGACATGAGCGACGGTGTGGCGTCGCTCGACGTGTTGCCGCGTCAGGAATCGCACATGCTCAGCAATCTGGCGTCCGCGCACGCGCTGGTCTGGTTGCCATCACGCTCCGAGGCGTTCGCCGCGGGCGAGCGCGTGGCGTGGATCCCGTTGTGACCTGATGCGACAAGGGCCCGGTATGACCGGGCCCTTCGTTCTTACCAGGCCTTCACGTCCGACACGACGACCGTGTAGTCGGTCATGTCCGGCGAGTAGCGGAAGAGGCGGCCGAGGTCGAAATCGACGCTCTTGCCCGGTTCGATATTGGACGTGCCTGCCGGCCAGCCCTGCTTGCTGGCGACGACCTTGCCAGAGGCATCCTTCGCGTCGATGCGGATCTGCGCGGCGGCGGCTTCGGCGCACTTGTTGACCAGGTTGCCCTTCATGCTGAAGCGCGGCTGGCCCGAACCCTGCTGGAGCTTGACGCCGAAACCTTCGACGGCGAAGTCCTTGGCGGCACAGGCGGCGTGGGCGGACAACGGGGCTGCGACGAACAGCGCGACGGCGATGGCGATCTTCTTCATGGGTGACATTACCTGTCGATAGGGGAAAGGCTGCGCCGCTCGTGAGAGAGGGCGTTAGCTGACGTATCGGCAGGTCGCAGGGGGACTTTAGGCGAAATATGACAGAGGCTTTGTCGGCTCGGCTGCGCCATCGCGTTTGGTTTTGTCGCGGCGTGTTGTGTCGTGTTGGAGAGCCGGCGGGGGTGACCCTCGCGGCCACGCCTGCGGCGACCCCTCAAGGAAGGGCCGCTATCGCGGCCGTATGCTTATTGCCCTACGGGCGGGGTCGGGCTTCGCCTGGGGGTTTTCGAGTCGGCTGTCCCTGCCTCCCCGAAAACGGCCGGTCATCCCTGACCGGCCCCGCCTGCGCGGCCTTGTCCAGTCGAAGCCCTCGCCTGCGGCTACC
>Ga0182005_1000353_pt1 | contig 25823 bp, 16 predicted proteins | sample Sormic07211103_1_FD_123021 | JGI IMG/M metagenome (GOLD analysis project Ga0182005, IMG submission 123021) | Rhizosphere microbial communities from Sorghum bicolor, Mead, Nebraska, USA - 072115-103_1 MetaG | ecosystem: Host-associated > Plants > Roots > Rhizosphere | place: USA: Nebraska...
AGGCAATATCAGCACCGATTCGGGTATCACCCCAGTTTCTGTCGATATATACCAATGGGTTGGTAAAGCTACCACCTACCTGTACAGCCATGTTACCACTATTATTAGTAATCACACCACCATTGGAAGGATTCAGTGCTTTCTCTGCCTGTGCCTGTGCTGTCGTAGCATCCGCTTTCACAATGTGCATAGCTAAGCGCAACCGCAAAGAGTTTGCAAACTGTAACCATTTGGTAAAGCTACCGCCATACACCAGGTCGAATTTGGCAAAGGAGAAAGGCAATGTTTTACCACTGTTGATAAATGTTTGCAGGTTAGCAGTGGCTGTATCCAGCTCGAGGAAGAAACGTTTGTATATTTCTTCCTGGCTGTCATAAGCCAGATCAGTCTTTGAACTACCTGCCTTGCTGTATGGAATAGGACCATAGATGTCAGTCACACGGCTCATACCTGCTACCTGTACAATCTGTGCTACTGCCCATACTGCAGGAAATGAAGTATCGATACGGTTAGCACGCAGCTTGGAGATAGGAGACATAATGTTCAGATAACCTACTTTGAATGCTTCACCATTCCAGCCAGTCATCATGAAATAATTGGTATTGTTCAGACCACCATTGAATGGGTTAGGAGACATAAAGTACCCTGAAAACATGTCCGCATTCAGGTTCTGTTGTACCTGGTAAGAGTTCGGGTCACCACCACCAGAGAAGTTGATGATGGAACGTTCTGCCTGCAGCAGGTAAATTCCCACGTCATTAAAATCAGGTTTCAGCTGACCTGTGGATACACCAGTATTATCCGTATTGTAGTCCTCAAAATTCTTAGTACAGGCAGTAGCACCGAAGAGTAGTACCGCTAGAATAATATAGTAACGTTTCATTTTTTTCGATCAGTTTTTACTGTTAGAAAGTAGCATTCAGACTCAGACCATAGCTGCGCAGTGCAGGCTGCATGAAGATATCCACACCAGATAAACCATTTGCAGTGGACATTGTCAACTCAGGATCAAACGGCGCTTTCTTATAGAAATAGATCAGGTTACGTCCTGTCAGAGAGAACTTCAACGCCTTGATAAATATATCTTTCAAAGGAACGGTATAACCCAGTGCTACCTCACGCAGACGAACAGTTGTCGCATTGTACATGTACTCGCCGGAAACAGCTTCACGACCACCTATAGTAGAATACCATGTTTGTGCACCAACAGAAGTAACCGCATTACCACTTGGATCAACACCGTTTATTTTCACACCACCTGCATCTCTTGCATCACCAGAAGCCTTAGATACACCGTACAGGTCCATCATGGATTGAGTCACAGACATTACCTGACCACCGAATTTACCATCGATCAGCATAGAGAGGGTGAAGTTCTTATAACCCAGGTTGTTGTTCCAGCCCAGTTGGAACTTGGTGTTTGAATTACCGATGTACACCATGTCGCCAGTCTGCTTGATAGGCGTACCTGCCGCATTTACCATGATTCTGCCTTGTGCATCCTTCTTCAGCACAGTACCATAAATATCACCAAATGAACCACCTACTTTGAATTTAGAAGCGTAGTTGGAACCAGAAGCACCGGTCAGGGTAAAGTAATCTACACCATCCGCCAGTTCAATGATCTTGTTCTTGTTGGTAGCGAAGTTGATACCGGTATTCCATGTGAATTTGCTGTCACGGAACACATCGAAACGCACCACTGCTTCCACACCCTGGTTCTGGATGTTACCAGCATTGATATAATAAGAATCATAGTAAGAAGCCTGGCTTGCAGCAATCTGTAAAGTCTGGTTCTTGGTATTGGTTTTATAGTAAGTCGCGTCCACGCTCAGGCGGTTCTTGAAGAAGCGCCACTCAGTACCAAATTCCAGTGAATTTGTTTTCTCTGGTTTCAGGTCAGTGAAAGGAGCGATGGTATTACCAATGATGGAACCACCTGCACCAAGGGTATTCTGTGCAGGGAATGACTGATAGGCTAAAGGAGCGTTACCCACTTGAGCATATGAACCACGCACCTTTGCGAAGCTCACCCACTCAGGTAACCTGGTTACGGAACTCAGGATGACATTAAGACCGACTGAAGGATAGAAGTAAGAATAGGTTGGCGTAAAGGCCAGGTTGGATGACCAGTCATTACGAGCGGTCAGATCCAGGTAGAACCAATCTTTGAAAGAGATGTTGGCGCTTCCGAATACTGACTGGAACTGGCTGTGGTTGTTAGGGAGTGTACCGGAATTGGCTGCATTCATCGCCACAAAGTTTTGCAGTGTGAAGATGTTTGGAATGTACAGGCCTTCTTTACCGGAGCTGAATTTCTCACCGGTAGTTTTTACATCACGGATGGCACCACCTACAACGCCTGTAATACGCCATTCTTTACCAACAGGAACATTGAAGTTCAGCAACAGGTCACCGTACTGCTGATTGGTAGTGAGGTTCTGGTATACATAACCACCACTGGAGTCCGCTACGTAAGAAGCGTTGTCAGCATATACTTTCTGATCATAAACGTCATTGATCCTGTCGATACTTCCTCTTGCCTGGATGTTCAGGTATTTGTTGATTTCATATTTCAGGCTCGCATTCAGCAGGATACGATTTCTGTTCAGCTGATTAGGATCGCGGTACAGTATCCACCATGGGTTCTGCTGAACGTCTTCATGGAAAGGCCAGTTCTGCACCATCAATCCATTTCTACCCGGATCAGCTACTTCGAAGTTATTCTTGTACTGAGACAGGTTGCTGCCACGAGGGTAGAGGTATAAGCCTGACAGCGGATTGAAATAGAATCCGGAGAGTGGCGTATTGTCAATCTTCTGGGTGATGTAGTTTACATCTGCTTCAGCAGTCAGCTTGTCATTCAGGAATTTACCTGTTTCTTTAAAGCTGATGTTGTTACGCCCCAGTTTGTTGGTAGGCTGAATACCTCTTGCGCTGGTATTTGCATAAGAGAAATAAGTCTGTGTCTTTTCGGTACCACCGGCCAGGCTGATAGCGTTGGTCACGTTATTGCCAGTCTGGAAAAAGTCGTCCAGGTTATTATGTGCCTTAGTGGTCAGTTTATCGCCCCAGCTCTGGGTGCTACCTTCTTTGGTCTGGCCATAAGAGTTCTGGAACTCCGGTTTGTAAGCAGCCTGGCTCAGGGTAAGACCTGAAGAGTAGTTGATGGTAGTACGACCAGCTTTCCCACTCTTGGTCGTGATCAGTATCACACCATTTGCACCCTGGCTACCATACAATGCAGCAGCAGAAGCGCCTTTCAGGATAGAGATGCTCTCTATATCTTCAGGGTTCATGTTGGAGATAGGGTCACCACCATCATAGGCGGTGCTACCACCATACGCACTGTTTGGCTGATTGGTGAGGGTGTTGTTCATAGGCACACCATCAATTACATAGAGTGCCTGGTTATTGCCCAGACCTGATTTAGCGCCACGCAATATAACTTTTGCAGAACCACCCACACCGGAAGCGCTGCTGGAAATAGTCAGACCAGCTACTTTACCGTTCAGGGTATTCATCAGGTTTGGATCTTTTGCTTTGGTCAGTTCCACACCGCTTACCTGTTGGGCAGCATAGGTGATAGATTTCTCAGAGCGCTTGATACCCAGGGCAGTTACGACCACGGTACCCAGCTGTTTGTTGCTTTCCGCCAGTTTGATATTCAGGCTGGTGTTACTACCAACGGTGATCTCCATTTTGTCGAAGCCGACGTAGCTGATAACCAGCACATCTGTAGGCTGAACATCCACGGAAAAGTGACCGCTTGCATCGGTCATAGCTCCTCTGGTAGTACCTTTTACCTGGATACTTACATTCTGCAACGGATGGCCAGCAGAGTCAGTAATAGTACCAGTGACAGGAGTTGCAGCAATGGCAATGGGAGCGGGTGCAACTTCCCGGGGAGCTTTTTTAGGACTGATCACGATGATCTTGTCCATGATAGTATAAGTCAATGCTTTGTCGTTCAGGCACTTGTCCAGCACGTCAGTAAGGTTTTGTCCCTGTGCATTGATATTGATAGCCCCTTTGCTGTCCAGCAATTTGGCATCGTAGACAAATTCATAGCCCGTCTGCTTGCTGATGGCGTTGAACACTTCATACAGCGATAGGTGTCTTCCTGAGATGCTGACGGTTTGGGAATAGGTTTTAGCAGATAGCTGGAGTGTAAATACCAGCGTTAAAATGGCAGTTAATTTCATAACTAACAACAATTTTCTGTGCAAAAGATTCACACCTCCAGTGGAGTTTCTTTTGCATGAAGCGCATAGTTCCATACTTTTGTTTCCTGGCTTTTTTAGTAAATCAAATTTTTCTTGAGTCAAAGAGAAATGGGTAGCCATGTTGCCGGGTTCCGATGGCAGTCGGGCCCGGTTTTTTTATATCAGACGTGGCAGCGTCATTTACAAATCGTGGTACCTTTCTTAATTGTTCACTTAGTAACAATAGTCTCTACGTGGTCATAACGGAATTGTTTTAAAAATTGACAATATATATATCCCCCCCTTTATCCGGGATGATTAGTGCGACGTGGCAGGTGAAACGGTCACATTGTGGCCATTTACCTCAAAATGAACCCTTTGGGTAGCTTCGAGCGCTTTGAGCAGTTTACCGGCATCTTCTCTGCGGGAGATGACTCCTGTGAGGTCAATGTCGGATACATCACCTCTGTAAGCCACTTCCATATCATACCATCTGGACAGCTGTCGCATGATAGTTTTGATGTTGGTGCTCCTGAAACGGAACTTGCCATCTTTCCAGGCAAGGGTTTGTTCCAGGTCAGCAGGGTCGATGGCAAAGGTGTTGTCTGTCAGGCTGGCTTCCTGTCCGGGTTTCAGTATATTCTTCTGGTCGCCATGTTCTACTTGCACGGCGCCGTCAACCAGCGTGGTTTTTACAGTTTTTTCATCGGCATAGGCCATGATATTGAAACTGGTGCCCAGTACTTTTACGGTCAATTGTTTCTCCGCGGTATTCACCTGTACAGCAAACGGGTGATTAGCCTGCTGGGCGATCTCGAAATAGGCTTCGCCGGTGATGGTTACCAGTCTTTCCTTTCCCCTGAATGCGGTTGGGAAGCGGATGCTACTGGCGGCATTGAGCCAAACCCTGCTACCGTCAGCAAGGGTTAGCTGATATTGGCCTCCGTGAGGGGTGGTGACGGTATTATACATCACATCACTGCCTCCGTTTGCCTGGTAACTGAGGTTGCCGTTGGTGTTGCTGATCCGGGTGTTTCCCTGTTGAGCAAGGGCGCCATTGGCAGCGCTGTCAAGAGGGATCTGAGTACCATCAGCGAGGGTAAGCATGGCTTTGTTAGAGCCGGGCGCCAGTACCTGCGTTTTCGCCAGGGTAGGGGCCTTTACGGTGTCTTTCTTATATAAAAGACCCGTGGTCAATATAATACCTGCAGTTACAGCGGCTGCCGCGTACAGGTAGAAGCGACGTTTGTTTTTGACAACAGTCAGTGTTTCAGGCTGTTCTGCCTGAAAAATAGCATCGAGTATAGCTGCAGGGTCTTCATTTTCCCAGTCGGCGGAAGGAACGGTGCCTTGCAGGGATTGAAGGATGTCAGCGTGCAACAGATCGTCATGATCACCACTATTAATGGCGTCGAACAGCCGATTTTTTTCGTCTGCTGTGAGTACGTTCTGCTTATACTTATCAAGCAAGAGTTTTAATTCTTGTGCTGTCATAATGGTAAAGACGATGTTGGAGAATAAAAGGAGTATCCGAAATGAAAAAAAGTTAAGAAAAACTAAAAATTGGCTGGGAACGGTTATGGGTAAGGGACTAAATACTCTTTTTGACAAAGTTTCTCACCGTTTGAACGGCAATCTGCATTTGTTTTTTCACGGTATGGATAGATATATTGAACTTATTCGATATCTCTTCATTGCTAAATCCCTCTTTTCGGGCGATGTAGACCTTCTTTCGTTCCGGGGGTAGGGCAGCTATCGCTTTTTCCACAATTCCGGCATATTCCCGGTCCTTCACCCTGTAATCAGTATCATTTACTATTACGGGCTGTTGCTGGTAGAGGTGATCATAGGCTTTCATGCGCACGGCATGCTTTTTCAGGCCGTCGAACACGTGATTGCGGGTGAGTATAAATAAATAGTCAGAAAAATCGTTGATTTCAGGCAAAACCTCTCTCTTCAGCCAAATCTTTAAGAAAACCTCCTGCACAACTTCCCGTGCCGCCAGATTGTCTTTAAGATAAAGCATGGCCACATCAAACACCTGTTTACTATATTGGTGAAAGACAAGTGTGTAAGCAGACTGGCTTCCTTCTCCTATCTGCTGCAATAGTTCCCTTTCCTCCTGTTTGAATGAACCTTGCAAAATTCAATCGTTTGAATGCTGTAATTCCTCGCTAAAATTAGGAAGTTAGGTGGTATATGCCCAAATATTTATTTTTTTAGTAGTGTATCAATTTCAATTAATTAACCCAGCATTGCCCGATCCACAGGTAGTTACTGCAGGTAACTGCCCGGAGGCGTGATGGTTTTAAAAGGTGGTAAAGCCCGGAAAACCGTTTGTCCGGAATATATTGTTCGGAAGATAAAACTGCTATCTTGTGATTTATTTCAAACAGGAATCAACTCACTATGAGAAAGGCAATCACGTTATTACTCGGGGCCATCGCCCTCAGCAACCCGCTATCTGCTCAAAAAAAGCAAACCTCCGGCAATCCCATTATCAAGGGCTGGTATGCAGACCCGGAAGCTGTGGTATTCGGCAAAGAATACTGGATCTTCCCTACTTATTCTGACAAATATGAAAAGCAGGTCTTTTTCGACGCTTACTCTTCCTCGGACCTTGTTAATTGGAAAAAACACCCGAAAGTACTTGACTCTTCGAATGTAAAATGGGCCAACAGGGCTATGTGGGCACCCGCCATTATAAAAAACAACGGGAAGTATTTCTTCTTCTTTGGTGCCAACGACATTCAGAACAATAATGAGAAAGGGGGTATAGGTGTAGCTGTTGCCGATAAGCCAGGTGGTCCGTACAAAGATTATCTGGGCAAACCGCTCATCGACAAGTTCTACAATGGCGCCCAGCCTATTGATCAGTTCGTGTTTCACGACAAAGACGGTCAATACTATATTATCTATGGTGGCTGGCAGCACTGCAATATTGCCCGCTTAAAATCCGATTTCACAGGTATCGAACCTTTTGCCGATGGAGAGACCTTTAAAGAGATCACGCCAAAAGGATATGTGGAAGGTCCGTTCATGTTTATTAAAAATGGTAAGTACTATTTTATGTGGTCTGAAGGTGGCTGGACGGGTCCTGATTATAGTGTGGCGTATGCAATTGCTGATAGTCCGATGGGTCCATGGCAGCGTATCGGAAAGATCTTACAACAGGATAGTACCATTGGGAAAGGTGCGGGTCATCACTCCGTAATTAACGTGCCTGGTACCGATAAATGGTACATCATCTATCACCGTCGTCCGCTCACTGAAACTGCTGCCAATAACCGTGTTGTCTGCATTGACGAAATGCATTTTGACGCAGAAGGGAAGATCCTTCCGGTAAAGATGACGAAAGAAGGTGTAAGTGCATTGAAAGTAAAATAGAAACATTCCGAAAGGAAATGCAATCCAGAGTAAACATTGCCGAAAAATAATTGTTATAAAATTAAAGCAAACGTTTACAAAGAGTTACACTATAAAAATGGGGGTACTTTTTGTATCCCCTTTTTGTTATGCGGTGTTCCATTTTTTGGAATTTTATAGGGTGTTTCAGGTGTTGAAAGTACCCTTATACACCCCTTTTTGCTAAAACGGTTTACATTTAACCAGTACTTGGTAAAATAGTATTTGTTTAACCGCGTAAATGGTGATAATTATGTACAACTTCTTGGTGATTGTACGAAATGTTAAAATTTATGTACTTTGGAACCTGAACGAACGTCGTAAGTAGAAATGAAATTTATAGCGTGAAAATGAAAAACTACCGTCGTGAAAAACGCAGTGAACTGAAAGTGTGATAATCGGTAATCAACTATAAATCGTAAGTAAACAAAAAAAGTGTTGTCGTTTTAAGACTTGTCATTTTAAAATGTAAGACAACTGAAGTGACAGTGAACATTAAAAATTTCCAGAAAAACGTAACAGCAGCAATTGCCCTCTACAACTATTGTAATTAACTATTGAAAATAGACTATTGAACGAGGGCCAATTCAGGGAGTATTCGAGGGGAGAGCGTGTAGCTGACCAGATCTAACATCGTAACGTAACAATGAACAAGCATTCTTAATCAAAAATTTCTTTTGTGGTTTTAAACTACTAATCCTTCTGTGCACGTACGTGTAGCAAAATGTACTGTCATGCGCGGTAGCGGGTAGTTTCAACTTTACAACATACTGTAATCTGCAATTCCTATCCATGTGATAGATGACATTCTCTTGCCTTAAAAGAAGGTGAGCCAGCCATGTATTTTCTAAAAACGAAAATTTTATACAGAAACCAAAATGAAATGTAGAACCAAAACGGAGCCGCTAGCCCGTTGTCAATCCGAGAATGGAGTGCACATCACTCATTTATTACCTAACCAAAAACTAATTCGATAATGAGACAACTTCGTTTGCTGATCATCGCAATGCTGCTTTCAACGGTAGCATTTGCACAAACTAGGCAGGTCACCGGGAGTGTTAAGGATAGCAAATCCGGAGCAGGTCTACCGACTGTAACTGTACTTGTTAAAGGAAAGAGTGTAGCAACGATTTCTGGTGGAGATGGCTCTTTCACACTGAAGGGGGCACCAGAAAGCGCTTTTCAATTACAATTTTCACTGGTTGGTTATACAACAAGGACGATTGAAGTTGCAGCAGGACAAAATTCTGTAAGCATTACGCTCGATGAATCTGCTACACAGCTAGGTGAGCTGGTTGTAACGGCTCTGGGTATCGCAAAAGATAACTCAAAGTTAGGTTACTCCGTTGCCAAAGTAGGCGGTGAGCTGATGACCAAAGCACGTGAAACAAACGTTGCGCTCTCTCTGGGTGGCCGCGTTTCTGGTGTGAATGTACATGGTTCAAGTGGTGGTCCTGGTTCTTCTGCCCGTATCCTGCTGCGTGGTATGCCTAGTATGAACTCTGGTGGTGCACCACTGTTCGTTATCAACGGTGTACCGATGGATAACACCCAGCGTGGTGCTGCAGGTGAGTGGGGTGGTGCTGATGCCGGTGATGGTATCGGAAACCTGAACCCGGATGATATTGAAGATATGACAGTGCTGAAAGGCCAGGCTGCATCTGCATTGTACGGTGCACGTGCTGCAAATGGTGTAATCCTTATTACTACCAAATCTGGTAAGAAAGGTACTTTCTCTGTTGATTATAACATGAACTACGCAGTTGACAAAGCTATTGACTTCACCGACTGGCAGTATACTTATGGCCAGGGTACCGGTGGTGTTAAACCTGCGAATGCTTCTGGTGCACAGGGTACTACCCGTTTAAGCTGGGGTGGTAAACTGGATGGTTCTTCTTTCACTCAGTTCGATGGCAAATCTTACACGTACTCTGCATACAAGGATAATATCGCGAAGTTCTATCGCCCAGGTCCTACCTTCACTAATACAGTGTCTATGTCTTCCGGTGGTGATAAAGGAACTTTCCGCCTGTCACTCTCCAACCTGGACAATCAGTCAATCGTTCGGAATTCTGGTCTGAATAGAAAATCTATCAACCTGAACGTTGAGCAGAATATCACACCTAAACTGAATGTAAAGGTGATGGCTAACTACATCGATGAGCTGCAGAAAAATAAACCTCAGCTCTCTGATGGTCCGCTGAACGTGAACAACGGTCTTTTCATTGCTAACAACATCAATGAAAAAATCCTGGATCCAGGTTATGATGCAAATGGTGCCGAAGTACTGTGGACTGATGACAACTACGTAACTAACCCATGGTTCGTTATCAATCGTTACATCAACAATATTGGTCGTAAACGTCTGATCTCCGCTGTAACAGTTAAATACAACCTGACTGACTGGTTATATGCAAGTGGTCGTATCGGTTATGATTATGAGAATGACCGCATTCTGAAAATCGAACCTACCGGTACTGATTATACAAAAAATCAAAACTATAGCAACCAGACTGGTAGCTACAATCTGCAGACGCCATTTGCAGGTCAGCTCAATGGGGATGTGTTCTTGGGCGTAAGCAACAAGAATATTACGAAAGACCTGGTAATTAGTGGTGTTGTAGGTGGTAACATTCTGAAAAATAATACTGAAAACGTTACCATCAGCGGTAGTCCTTTCATCGTAAACTATCTGTATACACCTACGAACGTTTATACCTTTAACAGATCTTACACTTATACTAAGAAAGAATCTCACTCAGGGTACTATTCAGTTGACTTAAACTGGAAAACTTACCTGAACCTGAGCACCACAGGTCGTTATGATGCCTTCTCTACATTGGCTGGAACTGGTATTCCAAACAGCCAGTTAGGTATCTTCACACCATCAGTATCTGGTAGCTTTGTATTCTCTGAACTGCATAAGCTGCCTAAGATGAGTTATGGCAAGATCCGTGCGAGTTATGCACAAACAAGTGGTGAGCCGGTGCAACCTTACCAGACTATGGTTTATTACGGTCTGGAAAGCACTATCAATGGTATTCCTACCGGCCGTTTTAGTAATAACCTGCCTTCTGGTCTCCTGAAACCATTCACTGTAACAGAAGTTGAAGTAGGTGCGGAACTGAAATGGTTTGACAACAGATTAGGTCTCGATGTTGCTTACTTCCACCGCAAGACCAAAAATGAAATCATGAAGGCTAATTTTAGCCTGGCTACAGGTTATAGTGCAGGATATGTACCAACTGGTAGCACGATGAACAAAGGTCTGGAAGTAATGATTACTGGTACTCCAATCACTAATAAAGATTTCAACTGGAACGTTTCTCTCAACTTAACATCTGTTAAGAACGAAATTCTCCATACTGACAATTTTAATAACACTATTACATTGGGTACCGACCGTCCTAACCACGGTTCTGTCTACAGCGCTTATGAAGTTGGAAAGGCTGGTCCTCAAATCCTGGGTTACGACTACAAATGGGATGCTAAAGGAAATATGATTGTTGATGATGGCGGTCTTCCTGTACAAGGTGATCTGAAGTCATGGGGTACTGTACTGCCTACACTGTATGGTGGTCTGAACAATGATTTTAGCTATAAAAACATCACCCTGTCTTTCCTGGTTGACTTTAACTATGGTAATAAGATCATCTCTGCTACCAAAGCATATAGCATCTACCGTGGTCTGAACAAAGAAACCCTGAACGGTCGTGAAACTGGTATCACTACCGGTGTATACGAAAGCGGTGCTGCAAACACCAAGACTGTAACTTCTCAGGCTTACTATCAGGCAATCTTCAACAGAAACATCACTGGTCCGCTGAGCGTACTGAATGGTGACTACATCAAATTACGTCAATTGACACTGGGTTATACCCTGAACGAGAAGCTGTTCGGCAGTGTTCCTTTGATCCGTTCAATCAACGTTTCTCTGGTTGGTCGTAACCTTTGGACTATCATGAGAAAATCTGATATCATCGATCCTGAAGCTGGTTTCTCAACCCTGGTTTCCTATGCAGGTATTGAAGGTACAGGTGTTCCTTCTGCAAGGACTTACGGTGTGAACGTTAATGTCAAATTCAAATAAGATAAGTCATGAAAAGATACTTCATTTATATAGGTCTGGCTGGTTTGTTAATGCAATCAGCTTCATGTACCAAAAACTTCCAGGAGATCAATACAGACCCGACCCAAACAAGTGCGGATCTGTATAATCCCAACTACCTGCTCACAAGTGCGCAGCATGCTTTCAGCTCTCAGGGTTACAATATGTTCCTGTTCGAGGGATTCTGGACACAGATCATGGCCTCTACTTCCTCGCTGACTTCCAATTACCTGTCCAATGGTGACAAGTATGTGGCAACCAGTGGAACATCTGACTACCAGGGCCGTATCTGGAATACCGATTACGGATCCACAGACCTTTTCTATACTGGTGCCGGTAACCTGGTTGCTGAAGCCATCACCCTGACAAAAGATGATCCGAGCAAAGTAAACCTGACCGCTACCTGCATGATCATGAAAGCAATGATCCTGCAGCAGGCAACTGATGTATATGGTGATGTTCCTTATTCTCAGGCCTTCCAGGGTAAAACTGGTATTACACAGCCTGTGTACGATAAACAGGAAGAGATCTACAATAGCATCTTCAATGATCTGACTACTGCTATCGGCATGTTCGATGCCAGCAAAACACTGGTAACCGGCGATCTGTACTATGGTGGTGATATCACTAAATGGAAAAAGTTTGCTTACTCCCTGATGCTGCGCGCAGCAATGCGTTTAACAAAAGTAGCACCAGCTACCGCACAGACATGGGCTGAAAAAGCTGCTGCAGGTGGCGTATTCACCAGCACTGCTGACGATGCTTACACCAAGGTTCAAAGTACAAATGGTCACGATAACGCGCAGGCAAGAGTATATGGTACTGACCTGTATCAGACAAGATGGAGCAAAACACTCATCGACTATCTGAAAGCTAACGCCGATCCAAGATTAGGTGTTGTATCTGAAGTACCTCAGGCTGGTCTCGCTGCTAATAAAGTGACTACTGCCGGTAATACAACTGCTTCTGCACAACAAGGTCTGCCAAATGGTTATGACCTGAATGGAGGCCCTACCGATGTAACAAAAGAACCTAACTACCCTGGTTCTACCGGTACAGGTGATGATGAAACTCCGCTTGGTAAATACTCCCGCCCACTGGCTTCTGTATATACCAACCTGAACTCTCCAATCTTTGTATTGACTTACGCTCAAACTGAATTACTGCTGGCTGAAGCTGCAGCAAGAGGCTGGAACGTAGGTGGTACTGCTGCTACCCACTATGCTGCCGGTACAATTGCTGGTCTCACTTCCCTGTCTACCCTGGGATCTGCACTGACCATCTCTTCCACTACGGCTACTACCTGGGCGGCTTTACATCCACTGGATGTAACATCTACCACTGCCTCCCTGAAGCAGATCAACGAACAGTATTGGGCTACTACCGGTATCCAGTTCAACTACATCGAAACATGGTTCAACTGGCGTCGTTCCGGTTATCCTGTACTCACTCCTGTAGTATATGATGCTAACTTCACCGGTGGTCAGATTCCAAGAAGACAACTGTATCCTGTTACAGAAGCTTCTTTGAATGGTACCAACTATAAAGCTGGTGTAACCGGTCTTTCTGCCGGCGATACCTGGGTATCCCGTGTATGGTGGGATCCAGCTTCCTAATGATGTTTTGTTCATGACTAGTTAGATAATGAAGAGTTAATGTGGCTCAACGCTACATTAACTCTTCAACTTTAAGAATGGGAACACTTGAAAACTATTTATCCATGCGTTATTCCACCTCCTTGCTGGCCCTCATGATGGCCTCCTGCATCTCCACCGCCATACATGCACAACAAAAGCTTTTCCAGCAACTTCCTTCCAAATCTACCGGCATTAAGTTCTCCAACCTCCTCAATGAAACTGAAGGGTTGAACGTATTGCAATACGAATACTTTTACAATGGTGCTGGCGTAGCCGTAGGAGATCTGAACAACGACGGATTACAGGACCTATATTTTACTGCAAACATGCAACCCGGTGCCCTCTACCAGAACCTGGGCAACATGCAGTTCAAAGACATTACCAAGGATGCCGGAAAAGGCATCGGGGGCAAACCCGATAGCTGGAAAACCGGCGTTACCATGGCTGATGTAAACGGCGACGGACTGCTCGATATCTATATCTGCTACTCCGGAAAGCGCGATGATGCTACACGCCGCAATCAGCTCTTTATCAACCAGGGCAACATGAAATTCGTGGAGAAGGCAAAGGAATATGGCCTTGACGATCCCGGTTATAGCACCAATGCTGTCTTCTTCGACTATGACAACGATGGTGACCTGGATATGTTCCTCCTCAACCACAGCACTAATAAGATCGATAACATGGAGTTCGCCAGATACAAGGCACTGACAGACTCCCTGGCAGGTAATAAACTCTATCGAAACGACAACAACCATTTCACAGACGTTACGCTCAAAGCAGGTATCATTCAGAACCCACTCACCTTCGGACTGGGCATTGCTGTTGCAGACATCAATAAAGATGGCTGGGACGATATTTACGTGACCAACGACTACAACGAACCAGATTATCTATACATCAACAACCAAAATGGTACGTTCAGCGAACGTACAAAAGAAACTTTCAAGCACCTGTCTCACTTCTCTATGGGTGTAGACATTGCTGACTACAACAACGACGGATTGCCGGATGTGTTCACGCTCGATATGCTCCCAGAAGACAACAAACGCCAGAAACTGTTGCAGATGGAAGAAAGCTACGAAATGCATGAACTCATGCTTCGGCAGGACCTGTATGAGCAGTATATGCGCAATATGCTGCAACTGAATAATGGCGATGGCACCTTCAGTGAGATCGGTCAGCTGGCCGGGGTATCTAATACCGACTGGAGCTGGTGCCCACTGTTTGCCGACTTTGATAACGATGGTTATAAAGACCTCTTCGTCACCAACGGCTACCTGCGGGATTATACTAACAAAGACTTCCTTCGCTACTGGGGCGATTACAAAGTAAAGAAAGCCATGGAGCGTGAACCCATCAAGTTCATGGATCTGGTCACCGCTATGCCTGTCACTCCTTTAAAGAATTACATCTTCCGCAATAATCATGACCTCACCTTTGCTAATAAACAACAGGATTGGGGCGTGGACCAACCCGGTGTATCCAGTGGTGCTGTTTATGCAGACCTGGACAACGACGGTGACCTCGACCTGGTGATCAACCGCATCAATGATCCGGTTGGCATCTACCAGAACATGACCAGAGAACAAAATAAGACCGGTTACCTTTCTTTCAAACTCAAAGGAGAGGGTAAGAACACACAGGCGATCGGTGCCAAAGTATATGTGTATACAAACGGTATGCAGCAGTATCAGGAAGTAAACCCCGGCAAAGGTTATCTGGGTGCTGTATCTACCCAGTTGTTATTCGGTTTGGGCAATGCTGCCAAAGCTGATTCTGTACTGATCGTATGGCCCGGCAACAAAGAGCAGCGGATGAAGGATGTAGCAGCTAATCAGTTATTAAAAGTTGATTTCGCACCAAATGCTGCACTTCTGCCTGCCACAATGATTAAACCTGTTTTCACAAAAGCAGATGGCCTGATTGATTATAAGCATGAAGAAATGCAGGCAAATGATTTCAAGCGTCAGCAGCTCATGATTTTCATGTATTCTAAAACAGGTCCTGTCATTGCTAAAGCAGATGTGAATAAAGATGGAAAAGAAGACCTGTATGTAAGTGGTAATGGAGAACTACCCGGTCGTATTTATACACAAGGTAGTAATGGCAGCTTTGAAATGAATAAGAGCATGAAGCTGGAAGATCCCACCGAAAACTGTGTATCAGATGCTACCTTCTTTGATGCTAACGGAGACGGGTATCCTGATCTGTACCTGGCAATGGGTGGTTATTTCAATTGCGATCCAAAAACACCGATGTTGCAGGATGAACTGTTCCTGAACAATGGGAAAGGCATTCTGGTAAAAGCCAGTGACAACCTGCCGGATGTAAGCGCTAACAGTAAATCCTGTGTACGCCCCTGCGACTTTGACAATGATGGAGATATCGATCTCTTTGTAGGTGGTCGTGTTATTCCCGGACAATACCCATTATCTCCCGTGTCTTATCTGCTCATCAACAATGGTAAGGGCCAATTCACAGTAGCGGACGTACCATTTGCAAAAACAGGTATGATCACAGACGCACAATGGATGGACCTGGATAAAGATGGCCGGAAGGATCTGGTGGTATGTGGAGAAATGATGCCGCTATCAGTATATATCAACAAACCCGATGGTTTTAAAGATAAAACAGCCGATTACTTTGATCAGCCACAGAGCGGTTTCTGGTTTAGCCTGGCAGTGAAAGATGTGGATGGAGATGGCAACGATGACCTCATAGCTGGTAACCTGGGATTGAATACACAGATCAAGGCTTCTGTAAAAGAACCTGTTGAACTGTACTATGCTGACTTCGACAAAAACGGCAATATCGATCCATTCCTGAACTTCTATATCCAGGGTGTAAGTTATCCGTATGTGAGCAGGGATGAGCTGAATGACCAGATCTATCCGATGCGTAAGAAATTCATTTCTTACAAGAACTATTCTGATGCGACCATGAAGGATATCATAGCACCCGATGACCTGGCTAAGGCTGGAAAGCTCACCGTTACTGAAACCCGCAGCGTATGTCTGCTGAATAAGAATGGTAGGTTTGTCATATCACCATTACCTGTTGAAGCACAGTTCTCTGTAGTATCCAAAATCCTCACCGGCGACTTCAATGAGGATGGTAAGCCAGACCTGTTATTGCTGGGTAACCATTGCGACAACCGTTTGAAGCTGGGTAGTTTTGATGCCAGCTATGGTTGCCTGCTGCAGGGGGATGGCAAAGGCGGATTTACTTATGTAGATCAGGCAGCAGCAGGTATTTGTATCAAAGGTGATGTAAAGTCCGCCGGCGAAATCGCCATCAATGGGAAGAACTTTGTGGTGGTCGGTGTTAACAATGAAGGTATCTCACTCTATAAAGAAAAATAAGTATGAAGAAACTCATCTTAGGATTGTTACTCATCACTCAGCTGGGGCATGCGCAACAGCCGTATGATAAGGCTCCCTTTACCGATTATATACAGCCAGCTGTCTTTTCTCTTTCGATGGTGATGATGCATGATGTGGTGAATCCACCAGCGGCTACTCGTTTCTATAGCTATGCAACACTGGCGGCATATCAGATCCTGGTTAAAAATAACCCATCTATACCGGGTGCCGCTTCCTTTATAAGATCTTATCCGGCTGTAACCGTACAGGATAGTGGCAGAGCCTACGATTATAAAGTCGCAGCTGTGTATGCGATCTTAGAAGCAGGTAAGCAGTTATTACCCTCCGGGTATATGCTTACAGAAGATGAAAAAAAACTGATAGATCTGTTTAAGAAAGACCAGGTACCTGATAGCATCATTAAGAATTCGGTGATGGTAGCAGAAGGTGTGGTAAAGCAGATTGTAGCATGGTCTAAAGGAGATGGCTATGGTAAGCTCAGTACCTTACGCAGATATACACCGTTGAAAGGGGAGGGGTATTGGTATCCTACACCACCTGCTTACATGGATGCAGTGGAGCCTAACTGGCGTACGATCCGCCCGATGGTGATTGATAGCTGTACGCAGTTTAAACCTAAACCCATGACGGCTTTCAGTAAAGACACCACCAGTGAATTTTACAAGCTGAATATGGAAGTATATAAACTCGGTAAGAATCCTACGAAGGAAGAGATGACCATCGCGGGTTTCTGGGATTGTAATCCATTTGCAGTAAGTACTTACGGGCACATGGCGATTGGGTTTAAGAAAATCACGCCCGGTGGTCACTGGATGAATATCACAGGTATTGCCAGTCGCAAAGCGAAACTGGATTTTGACCATACCCTGCAGGCGCATATGCTGGCTGCGAATGTGATGATGGATGCGTTTATCGCTTGCTGGGATGCGAAGTTTAGTACAAATCGTATTCGTCCGGAAGCGTTTATCAATAAGTACATCGATGTGCAATGGAAGCCGAATTTACAGACGCCTCCATTCCCTGAATATACAAGTGGACATAGTGTAGTGTCTTCTGCAGTGGCAGTGATGCTGACTTACCTGTTCGGAGATAACTTCGAGTATACCGATAATTCAGAAGAGTTCTGGGAGCTGACACCAAGGCATTTCACTTCTTTCTGGAATGCCGCGAAGGAAGCGGCAGTGTCCCGCATTTATGGTGGCATCCATTATCGCGATTCAGTGGATAATGGAGTAGATCAGGGAACACGGGTGGGTACGTATGTGGTAGAGAAAATTAAGATGGCAGGTATCCAGCCACTGGCTAAAAATTAATTCATAAGATTTTGACAAAGGGGATTTTGCACCCGCAAAATCCCCTTTGTCGTTTTTTTATATATTTGTTGCTATGATGACAGCCATCGCACTTGATGACGAGCCACCAGCCTTAGGCGTGATTGACAAATTTTGTCAGAAGATAGATTATATCCGCCTGGAAAAAACCTTCACCGGCACTACTGAAGCCATGGAGTTTCTCCGCCAGTACCCCATTGATCTCCTTTTCCTCGACATCAACATGCCCTCCGTCTCCGGACTCGATTTCTACAAAGCCATCCCCCAACCTTCCCTCGTTATCTTTACCACCTCTTATCGTGACTACGCCGTGGAAAGCTATGAAATAAACGCTGTTGATTACCTGCTTAAACCGTTCACCTTTGCCCGCTTTCAACAAGCCGTCGAAAAGGCCTATGCCCGCCGGCAGGACCCTGCAAAAGAACTGCAACTCGTACTCAGAGTAGATTACGGTCTGGTAAAAGTCTTCCTCTGCGACATCCAGTATATTGAAGGCTGGGACAACTATCTCAAAATCTATCTCAAATCTCAAAAACCACTCCTGGTGCGCATGACCATGAAAGCCATCATGGAAAAGCTGCCCCGGAAAGATTTTATCCGTGTACACCGCTCTTATATCGTTGCGCTGTCTGCCATTGAGACCGTACGAAACAAACAGATCCTCATTGCAGGATTTGATATTCCATTAGGCAGCAGTTACGAAGCCGCATTTTTTGATGTTTTCAGATCCTGACTTTTAGAAAGTTACCTCATTCCCTGCCTGATTGTTCACCACAACAATCCGTTCATTGACCCCAATTCCCCCCTGAAAGGCTAAACCTTGTCTTTAATTGCAAGTCCTATGCACAAACCAGTATGAAAAGCCTTTTCCCTTTCACCAAAAACAAGAACATGAAAATGCGCACGATCCATTTCAGTTTAATAGCCATTATTCCGGCTATGCTGTTACTTTCCTGTAGTAAGAAGGATGCGACCACGACTACTACCACTACAGATAGTACCACGACCACTGTTACGACTACCTCTACTGCGACCACAGATTGTAGTTCGGCTGCCAACACTACTGCCAAGGTGGTTTGTCTGGCTGAAGCCTTCGAAGCTACGCTCTCCAGCTCACAGCTTTCATCACTGATCACCAGTTATTCCAGCACCTATGCCATCAGGTGGTCAAACCTTCCATGTGGTATCAATTGCCGCAATGGTTTACAGTACTCTTCTCTGAGCAGCACCCAGCTCGCGGCTGCAAAGGCAATCGTAGTGGCTGCTTCCGGCACTGCTGCCAACGAAGGGTATGACGAGATCACCCAGATCATGGCTGCGGACGATGTATTGAATACTGCTGGCGGTGGTAGTGGTTACGGGTCTGGCATCTACTTCATTGCATTCGTAGGTACTCCTTCTACAACTGGTACCTGGCAACTGCAATTCGGTGGTCACCACCTGGCAGTGAATATTACCTTTAGTGGTGGTGCGGTCACCGGTGCTACGCCACATTTTGAAGGGATCGAACCTAAGAGCTGGACATCCGGTAGCACTACCTATGCACCGCTCGCGCAGGAACAGGCTGCTATGTTGGCCATGCTCTCTTCGCTCAGTACTTCAGAACTGGCGAGTGCACAACTGAGCACCAAGTTCAGCGATGTGCTCCTGGGCCCTAACGAAGATGGACAGTTCCCAACGACCAAATCAGGTATTGCCGTGAGTTCACTGACTACTGCACAACAGGCGTTGGTACTGGCAGCAATGAAACCATGGGTGAATGATGCGGACAGCGCCACTGCTGCCAGTCTGCTCAGTACCTACAGCAGTGAGTTAAGCAGTACCTACATTGCTTATTCAGGCAATGCAACACTGGCTACCAATGCTGACTATGTACGTATTGATGGTCCAAGTGTATGGATTGAATTCGTATGTCAGACAGGTGTAGTATATCCTTCTCAGATTCACTATCACAGTGTATACAGAGATCACAAAAGGGACTACGGCAACAACTTTACTTTCTAATCTTATTGTATGCGATATTACTTTTTGCTGCTCATTTGTTGTGTGTGCGCGCTGGGTGCAATGGCACATCCCATGCCGAACTCCGTCATACTCCTGGATATAAAATCCAATGGGGTAGCTGCGGAAGTGCAGTTGCCGCAAAGCGAACTGGAACTGGCCCTTGGGCATAAAGTAGCATTAGACCCGGCGCTGCGTGCCTACCTGCTGGCACATATACATCCACAAAGTCTGGAAGGCAAACCCTGGAAAGTGCAGATAAAAGAGCTGCATATACAGCCAGCGGAACAAACGGCAACAGGGCCTTACAATGAAGTAACGGCTACGTTATGGATGGAACCTGCAGGAGGTACTTCGGTTCGTAATTTCAGTCTGCATTACGATGCGATCATTGCAGAAGTAAGTTCTCATAAGGCCCTTGTATCCGTTCGTCAGGACTGGGAGAGAGGTAATTATGGTGAACAGGTAGTGGAAGTGGGAGTAATCAAACTGGATGTAAAAAGTAGTACCATAGAACCGTTGATTGTGAGCAAGGAACAGGGAAGCCTGTGGTGGGGATGCAGGAGTATGGTGGTATTGGGTATGCAGCATATTGCAGAAGGTACAGATCATCTGTTGTTCCTCTTAGTATTGTTATTACCGGCACCACTGCTGGTGAAGCAACAACGATGGGATGGCTATGGTGGTACAAGGTATTCGCTCCTGCGCCTATTACAGATCGTGACAGCATTTACGGTTGGCCATTCCATTACTTTGCTGGCAGGTGCGTCAGGATGGTTACGATTACCGGGTCAACCGGTAGAGGTACTGATAGCGGTGTCTATTTTAGTATCGGCGGTCCATGCTTTGCGCCCGCTCTTTCCCGGCAGGGAAGCCTGGGTGGCAGCGGGTTTTGGACTGATACACGGATTGGCATTTGCAGGTACATTGGCCAATCTACAACTGGATGCCACGAGAATGGGATTGAGCATATTAGGGTTTAATGTGGGCATAGAACTGATGCAGCTGATTGTAATATTATTAGTGATGCCCTGGTTGATATGGCTGAGCCGGATCCCTGCGTATAAGTATGTACGGGTAGCCGGTGCAGTACTGGCAGGAGTCGCAGCCACGGTCTGGATCACTGAACGCATATAACTGAAAATCTTCCGCTTTTGATCATTACAGAAGCGGAAGATTTTCACCTTTTGAAGGTATACCAAAGTCGGGGAATGCAGTTACTGCTTCATTTTCCTTCTTCCTTCCAAAATCCTGTAAAACGACCTTGTTCTGATCTCCTCCATCGTCAATCCTGTCGCTACCACTTCTTCTTCAGAAACCGCCCCACAATTAATGGCTTTCAGGAAGAAGTTTAACAACCCCTGACCCGTTGCCGCATCGTCGAAAATATCTTTTGTCAACGTCGAAATCGCTGCCCGCTCCACAAATGCTTTCAACCGGAGCAATGCCTCGTCATAATTACTCAAAAAGAAATAATAAGTGGCGGCATATCGCATCGGCAACTGTGCCGGGTTCAAATCCCATCCCTGATAAAAACCGTTAATCAGTGAATGCATGGTATGATGATATCCCGTACGCCATGCCTGGTGCACATGCTCCCTATTCTCTTCCAGTTGTGCATAAGATAAATGATCTCCCTTATGCAACGCCACCGGTATCACATTCGTAGCGCCATCTGATAAAAAGATGCCGGTACCACCCAAGGCCACCTTTGTCATATGATGTGCAAAGTCACAAACCGGATGCGCCATCGTCTGGTACTTTGCGGTGATGCCACAGGATGCAGTATAATCATAGGTCCCAAAATGTGCCGCAATACACCTCCCTTCACTGGCCCTGATAATCCGCATCAACGGATTCCGTCCTTCCTCGTCCATAATGATCTGGGTGGCTTCCACCATCGTTTCCATCTGCAATGTACCGGGAGCCAGTTGATGTACTTTCTCCAGTACCTCAAAGAACCGTACTAAAGTACTCACCTGTTCAGGAATAGTCACTTTAGGCAGCATTACTACAAAATGATCCGGCAGTGCGCCCTGTGTATGTTGCAATAAGGTCGTCAAAAACAGATCAAGTGTACGTACACTTCTATGTTTCAGATCTTCTGTAAATGGCTTGATACGGATACCGGTAAATGGAGAGATCGTACCCGCCTGCATACCTTTGGCCAGTTCAATGGCCGCAGCAATTGCTGTTGCATCTTCCTCCTCATCAGGTCTGTTTCCAAATCCATCTTCAAAATCAATCCTGAAATCTTCCACGGGTTCAGTCTGCAATTTGTGGATGATCCGGTTGTAAATAATTTCAGACAGACGGTCATTCTTCCACTCCAAAGCATTCGCCAGTACACCGCTATCAGGCGCATAGCTATGGAAATGTTGCAGGGCAATTTCGCCCATTCTGATGCAGGTATCGCTTTTGAACAGATTCGCGCCACCATACACGGTGTGAACAGGCTGGCGGTCAGGTTTGTCGCCGGGGTAAGTATGTTGGAAGGCGAGATTCGCTATTTTCAAAGTGCCTAATAAGGCGTGTTTGTCCGATTCGGGGATGGATGTTTGCATAGTAAGATCAGTTTAAGAACCACGATAAGTGGAATAACCAAAGGGAGATAACAAAAGGGGCACATGATAATGTTCATGGCTATTGACATAAAAAGCAATTTCTACAAAGGGGAAAAAGGTAGTGGTAAAATTGCGATCAAAGTATTCTTTCGTATGGAAATGTAATTTGTACAATCCGGGGAAAAGCAACGTGTCTGCATCCAGCAGATGGGTTACCCTGCCGTCAGTGTTAGTCATACTGCTGGCTATTTCAATCCAGTTGTTGCCGTCCTGTGCAAGTAAAGTAACGGGTACATCACTGGCCGGCAGCCCCAGGGAAGTGTCGAGTATATGTGTGGTGAGCTGGCTCATGAAAGTAATTTTTCAAGTCGTAGGAGGGTAATTTTACCTTGTTCTGCCATAGCAATCTTAATTTCTGCTGCGGGGGAATTATTCATTCTGTCTTTTAGCAGAGATAATAGCTCTGTGGCAGATTTGCCGGTGGCGCATACGATGAAGATGTAGCCGAACTTTTCTTCATAACGCACATTTAAAGTAGCTAATTCTTCCCGTGTGGATGTCGTGGCATTCATAACACCGGCCTGCTCTTGATGCATAGCAGGCCGGTCACCAATGCGGGGATGATGACTGAATGCTTCCAGGCCATCGGCGGGTGTACAGGCTGCCCAATGCCTGCTTGCGGCGGCTAAAAGGGCATATTTACCCGCCATGGGGAAATCAGCGATCATCTTCTCCACCCATTTATGTGCACCACAGCATTGCTGTAATGTGGTATACAGCTCGGGCTGGGGTAATTGATTGAGTGCATCGAGTGTCATATCTTAGTAGGAAACCTGTTGACATTTTTGTAATAGATATACACTGCCGGTTCTTTTCCCATTGCCGTAAACCATTGCTGACAATACGGTGCCATCCAGATAGCATCTCCTTTTTTGACCGGATACCATTGGTGATCCAGCATGTACACCCCTTGTCCCTGTAGGTACAATAAGCCATGTTCCATCACATGGGTCTCTACAAAAGGCAGATGCCCTCCGGGATCGTAGGTGAAGATATTTACAGCCATGTCAAAAGACAGATCTTCCGGCAATAACACCTGTAATCTTAACGCAGGGTCACCGAGAAAAGCGGGCCCCGGTATATTGGCACTATCACCAAATATCAGCTTTGGGGTTGCATACCCTTCCAGTGGTTCATACACCTTGTGGAATGAGAGTAGCTGTGTGCCGGCACTGGCGCTTTTAACCTGGTAGTCTTCTCCGGGAGGAAAGTACACGAACTGACCAGCGTTGAGTACGGTTTCGTTCACGATACATACGCCTTCTATGACATAAAAGAAGATTTGCGAAGCAGCGGTTTTGCCACTGACTACACCTTCCGCTTCCATAGTGATGAGTGTTTGACAAAGCCCTGCGCCCATCTGTTCATTGATGAGCACATTAGTTTTACGATTGGTCCAACCGGGTATCACGCTGTTCACATGACCATCCGGGCATATGAGGGCATGACTACTTTTTACAACTGAACGGGTAAGTGCTGAAATCTCCATATGTTTATCAGATAAGTTGAAGAATAAATGCCTGTGCAATCTTTAACGATGCTTCAATGTCCGCAGCCTCCACATCTTCCAGCGGATGATGACTGATGCCTTTAAAACATCGTACAAAGAGCATGCAAACCGGGGCAACGGCTGATATTGCTACCGCATCGTGACCTGCACCGCTAACGAGTTTCACAATTTCTATATGGGTAGACTGAATGGCTTTTTCCAGCAACCCGGAAAGTGCCTGATCACAATGCACAGGAGCTGTTTCCTGCACAACCTGCCATTCAAAACTGATATTCCTTTTCACACAAATGGTAGTGAGCAGTTGTGATAATTCGTGGTATGCCTGGTGCAACATCGCTGCCTGCGCACTCCGTAGATCGAGACTGCACCATACTTCTCCCGGAATCACATTCGAAGCACTATGTACTACCTGCAGGGTACCAACGGTCGCTACTACCAGCTCTTTGTGTTGCAGTGCCCACTGTTCAATTGTCAGGATACACTCCGCAGCACAGCACAATGCATCCTGCCGCATCTCCATAGGCACAGTGCCTGCATGGCCGGCCATTCCTTTAAATACAAGCTGACTACGTTGTTGCCCTGCTATGGCTGTAACGATGGCAGCTGGTACCTGTTTTTCATATAAAACGGGTCCTTGTTCAATATGTATTTCAAAATAACCCAGCCATTCGTCTGCCGGGATGCTATCATTTATGAGTTGATCAGTACATCCTCCTATCTGGTGAATTGCCTCTCCAAGGGTGATGCCGGCAGCATCTTTTAATGCCAGTTGCTGCAGGTCAAAAGCCCCGGTCAATACTTTACTGCCAAGATAAGTTGTATGATACCGTACACCTTCCTCATCACAAAAAGCAACAACTTCTATATGAAAAGGTAAATCAATAGTAATGCCAATCACAACATCCAATGCCATCAGTATGCCTAATGGGCCATCGAACTTCCCGGCATTGGCCACCGTATCAAAATGGGAGCCCATCACCAATGTGCGTGCGTGGGGATTTTTTGAAACCAGTCTGCCACGAACATTGCCCATATTATCGATATGTGTGGTTAATCCTGCTTCCTGCATCCACCCCAATATGAGCTGACTGGCGTTGATTAAAGCCATGGAACCAAAGGTGCGTGTCAGGCAATGACTATCTTCACTGATAGTGGCCAGTTCCTGTATGCGTGCAAGTATGGTGGCTGTACTCATGATCGTAAAATGTTTTCTCCCTGTGGAGTGGCGGTGTATAAACCCTCATCATAGACCTTTACTCCTTTGAGGTAGGTTTGCAGTACCACGCCATCCAGTGTTTCATTTGCATATGGTGTGACAGGGTGTTTATGTTGCAGGTTTTCAGGAATGACTGTAAAAGATTTTTCAGGGTTCCAGATCACGAGATCAGCATCATAGCCTTTGGCAATTTTCCCTTTGTAGGTATGGGTGCCGGCAAGCAGGGTGGGGGCGTAACAGAGCCATTGGGCAATTTGTGTAAGGGGAACCTGTCTTTTTTTAGCCGCTGTCCATAAAGCGGGTAAGGCCAGTTGTAGTGACGAAATTCCTCCCCAGGCAGTCAGGTAGTCTCCCTGCTTCATATTTGCCGGACTGGGTGAGTGATCAGTGGCCACCATAT
>Ga0182005_1000354_pt1 | contig 25821 bp, 29 predicted proteins | sample Sormic07211103_1_FD_123021 | JGI IMG/M metagenome (GOLD analysis project Ga0182005, IMG submission 123021) | Rhizosphere microbial communities from Sorghum bicolor, Mead, Nebraska, USA - 072115-103_1 MetaG | ecosystem: Host-associated > Plants > Roots > Rhizosphere | place: USA: Nebraska...
CGGCCATGGTCGGGGCTTGCATCGCGACGATGGACGTCTAAACGAGGGCTGAATTCGTGCTCTTGAACTTCGCCGGGGCAGCCCTAGTTACCTCTCGCTGGTCGCTTCGGGGCCAGCCGGCCCGGACTCCGGGTCCGAGAACCCATCACCATGTTGCTTGCGAGGATATGGCCATGCGTACTCTTTTCGATTACACCCCGCTCCATCGGTCAAGCATCGGCTTTGACCGGGTCTTTGACCTTCTTGACGCCGCCTCCCGCGCCCAGGGCGGCGACAATTATCCCCCTTTTGATTCACTGAAGACGGGTGAGGATTCCTACCGCATCACGATGGCCGTTGCCGGTTTCAATGAGGCCGACCTGACGATCACCACCCAGGCAAACCTGCTCCTGGTCAACGGTGAACGGACGATGGAGCCGGAAGGCGAGTACCTGCACCGGGGCATCTCCAGCCGTCCCTTCAGTCGCCGCTTCGAGCTTGCAGAGCATGTCAACGTGACGGGCGCGCGCCTGGCCAACGGGCTGCTGTCAATTGACCTCAAGCGCGAGGTGCCGGAAGCCATGAAGCCGCGCCGCATCGACATCGGTGCTGGAAACGGGGACGCCGTTCGCCACATCCGCAACGAAGCGGCCTGATTGCCACCGGGTTTCGGGGTTTGGCTTTGCCCCGCAGCGAGGGCGGGGCAGTTTTTTATGGTTTATGGGTACATACCTGGTCACTGAAGCGGACCTCGCCTGGCTCGCACACCGTACCGGCGAAGGAGCCTCCACAGTCAGTCGCGCGTGCGGCGCATGTATGCACTTCGTCCCGGACGCCATCAATCCGGAAGCTGGCCTCGGTCGGTGCGGTGGTCCTTACCCGGCTGTCGCCGAATTTGCAGGAGTCGACAGGCGTTGCCGCGCCTGGCGCGCGCGGGCAGTCGAAGCAAGACAGTCAGCAACGGGCATACAAGGGCATTGACTTTGCGCACGGAGCACGCCGCAACGCCCACTGTGCCACACGGCTTCGAGACATTCCCCTGACGACATCAGGCCGCCATGGCTTCGGGTCAGTCACGCAGCGTCACAAGGACGCCGCGCCGGGTGCACACCTCGTGCAAGGCATGCGGTGGGTGCATGCAGATGACATGCGTCACACCCTCCGCATCGGCCCTGTCTGCAATGGCGTCCATGGTTGGCGGTATGACTATTTCGGCGGTGACGCTGAGCCCCGCACGTTCGCCGGTCCGGACCAGGGCGTCGAGCTCGTCCTGGAGGTCGGGTTCCGGTGTTTCACCCGTCTCCGGCAGCAGCAAGCCCGCGATGAACACCGCCGCCCGGTTGCTGGCGGCGTGTCCGAAGGCCCGCAGTACAGCCTTGCCCGCCAGGGGCGTGCAGTCATACAGCACCATGTACCGGGGCGGCGTCCATTTTCCGACGGTCCTGCCGGTATCGAATGCAGAAACATTGAGGCTCATCACACGCTCCGGATGAAGAGCTGCCGACATTGGGGTGCTACCCATCCCGCCTTGCAGCGTAGGTAGGCAGCATCATTCAGCCACGGCGGCGGCTGGGTGAGGAGGTATGCCATCTCCTGTTGATGGAGCATGCGCTTTGCAGGAGGTGAGCGTGCCGTATAGGTGCAGTTGCATCCGGCCATCGTGCTCATCCGTATCCGTCGAAGGGCCCGCCCATTCGCTGAACTGGACGGCAGTTCCAACGCGCGTCTGCAGGACCCGTCATGCCACCCATCCGGATTTATTTGATGCACCCCCTCGGTTCTGCTGGACCCTGGCAGGTGTCAGTCAACGGCAGCGAGGGCGATTCTTTCAAAGAGGAGGAGTCAGCCGTCCGCGCTGCGCGTGACATGGCTCACGAACTTGGCCGGGAAGGTCAGGTCGTCGAAGTTCGCCAGGAAACGCCGGATGGGCAATGGGGTCAGGGTTTGGCCCTGAGCGCTGCGCTACAGGCTGGGTCTTTCAGGTCAGAAAGGGAAAACGGCCGGACACTGTTTTCCCCTCCAATGCCCAGAAAACGCTCGTCGCCCAACGCTGCTCGCAGTTCTTCGGCCACTTGCAGCAAGCCGGCGCCGTAACTGAGGTTTGGACGGCCGCCCATCGGTCCGAGCTGTAGTCCCAGTACTTGTGCCGCCGCAGACAACGCCCTCATTTCCAGCGAGCCCGCCCTGGAGGCAAGGAGGTGGGTACGTAAGCGGGCTTCATCGAGGTCGCCCCGAAGTACGGCTTCGGCGACCGCACTTGCATCGCTGGCAACCATGGCGTGGGTAACCGCTGCAGGTTCGAAAGTATGCACGTCGGGTCCGGTGGAAGTGCGTATTGTCCAAATCCAATGTACGCCAGATTCGCAGCTCATCCATCCGAAAAAGTACTGGTCTGGCGTCCGTTTTTTGAGCAGGGGCAGTGCCACGGGCGGGCTTCACAGCTCCGTTTGGGTCAGGCTAGAATTTTTCCGTGAGGCTTCAAGACGACCAAACCTTTTTTGCCACTGACGTTGCTGCCGAGGCCCAGGCCATGAATGAGGCCGCCTTGCAACGGGACTTTGACGAAGCGCGGTTCCGAGCCCGGATGGTGGTCGGCGAGGCTTACGGGGAGGGATGCTTCGGGGTGGCAGCGATGGCGGCACGCATTGTTGAAGCGCTCGGCGAACCGGGAACGACACCCAGACATGGCTACGGTGAGTTGATGCTGCAGCTCGCACACCTCATCGGTATGCGAACTGGTTCACGGATAGGAAAGAAGGCGAAGAGTTAGCGGATTTTGTGCTGCGGTCCCACGCGCAGGCCGTGGCATATATCGCTAACTTTCCTGAGAACGCCCACCGTGAAGCACTGTTTTCACTCGTAACTCCATCGACATGAGAAAGGGCTCTGTGGAGGGTCGCATCCCGGGGTTTGCGGTGTGGTTACCGTCCCGTCGGGGCGCACAGCAGCGCCAACAAAAAAGCCGCCCCGAAGGGCGGCTTGTCGAGATGCGGCGAACACCATTCAAGGAATTCAACCTGTTCTAAGCCACGCAACCCGTGGCACACCTCCCGCATCTCTTCATCAACCATAACCAGGATCCCGGAGTCGTCAAGGGGGTAGGCGGAAATATTTTTTGTCATTGACAGACCCAACCGAAAAGCTAGGATCGCAGGACACATTCCCGTACACACGGAATGTGTCTCAGGCGTTGGGGGAGAATGGGTTGATCGTGTCCCACTCTCTCCGCCAGATCGATTTTTCTGATTAAGAATCAATCACTTGGGTGATTTCAGAAAAATCGGTGTCGGGACACAAATCGGGACACAAAAGGTCCTCGATGCGCATCCCGCACTACCTCCAACTTGCCCCCAGTGGTGTCTGGCATTACCGCCAGCGCATTCCCGCACGCCTGATTCCTCTCGTCGGGCGCAGCATGGTCAAGAAGTCTCTCGTGACCCGCGAACTTGGTATCGCGCGTGACCTCGCCCTTCGCTGGTGGCGTGCGTATGATGAGTTGCATACGAACACCAGGCGTATGTCGATGGCAGGGAAGACAATGGATGTGCAGTTGCTCATCGAGCGACTGAAAAGGGCAGGGCAACACTACCGGCTTACCCACAAGCCCGACGGCACCATTGAAGTGGAAGTGTTGGGTCCCGAACACCATGCACTGGCGATGGATGCCGTGACGCGCATCGGTGACATGACCCGCGAGTCCTTCATCCAGCAGGCGGTTGCTGAGTCGCGCAAGACAACACGTGCCGCCGCAGCATCGCCCACGCCCGCCCCACCGACGGCACCGGTTGCCAGACAGGTCATTCCGAAACGTCGCATCTGCCGAACAAGGCTATTGGCAAGGCCGTCGACGAGTGGGAAGCGGAAATCAAATCCGGCACGCGCCCGAAGACACTCGTCATCAAGCGGATGGCCGTCGCCGACTTCGTCAAGGTGTTCGGGTCAAAGCGTCCGGTGTATGAAGTGACCCGTGTCGAGATTGGCGCATGGGTGTCGGAGTTGCGGGCACGCAACCTCGCCACACCGACCATCGTCAACCGCCTGAGTTATTTCAAGGGGTTTCTGGAATGGTGCAAGGGAAAGGGTTTTATTGAATTCCCTCGCAACGATTCGCCTGCCACGGGGCACGTCACCTACAAGACGCGCGAGAAGCGCATGCGCAAGAAGCACGGCTACCGCGCGTTCAACGACGCGCAGCTCAAACTGCTCTTTGCGCCGGTTCCCCTGGGACGGCTCAACAAGGATGCGCGGCTTGGCACCTGGATGGGGTTGTATCTGGGCGCACGGGTCAGCGAAATCGGCCAATTGGCACTGGACGATTTTTTCGACGTCGAAGGCATTCCCTGTATGCGGATTACGGACGAAGGCGAAGGGCAGAGCACCAAGAACGAGTCGTCCAACCGCATCATTCCGGTTCATCCTGAGCTCATCAAAATGGGATTGCTCAAGAAAGTCGCGCGCATGCGGTCGATGGGCGAGACAAGGTTGTTTCCCAAAGTGGGAAAAGGTGCGTTGAATGGTGCAGGCGACTGGTTGTCGAAGGCGTTCGGTCGCTACGTCAAGCTCGTTCTACCTGCGCCCGACGTCGGCAAGCTCGGTTTTCACAGCTTCCGCAAGACCGTCATCCAGACCCTGCAGGCAGCGGGTGTGCAGGCTGAACTTCGCGCTGCTTACGTTGGCCATGAACTCGATGACGAGCATCACGCGAGTTACAGCATGGATGCACCGAAAGAACAGGTTCTTGAGGCCATCCAGAAACTCGATTATCCGGTGAATCCCGCCACTGACTCGGCATAGCTGGAATGCGAATGAGGAACGACATCCGCGCACGCAGCCCAGGTAGGCGTCCCAGTCCACGTTCATGACCACCAGTCGCCCTGTGATGCGGGTCAAGAAGGTGAGGAAGCGGGCAAATGCCTCGCCTGCCTGCCAGGAAGGTCTGCCGCTATCCCGCGACAGCGAGAAGGGCGTCTACCGACATTCCTGACAGGGCTTCGTCGATGACAAAACTCTGGAGGGTGAACTACGCGATGAGGTGGAGAATCAGACCCGAACCGCTCGAGTACGACTTCCCATCGTCGTAGGTGTTAAGCGATGCATTGGGGTCGATTTTCTTCAAAGCCTGCTCAGTAGCGTCCCGCGTGGAAGTGTCGACCTTTGAGACCGCTTGGCTGGCGGTCTCCTTGCCAGTAGCTCCTGCGAGTTCGTCCTGGTTCGGTGGAAGGACCCCTGGCATGACGCCAGCGGCTTTGGACCGCTGCAGATATGCCGTCCCGGAGACGCTGATAGAGAGGGAGGATCCAGGGGTGACGGTCGAAGTGTTGATGGCCATATGTCGGTCCGATGATTGACGCCCGTGAGTGCGTTTCGGCCGGTAGCGCCTGAACTTTAGATATGCTTTGTATATTGAAGCAACATGTTATTTCGCTGTTAGCAACGGTTTTTTCCAAGCGAAATCGCGAGTCGACCCTTATCGTGCCGCGCTAACAGTTCCGTTCGCCGGCGCCGTGGTGGGCAGTTGTCTGCAGCGGTCGTTGGGCCAATCCCCCATGACACATCGTCAAAGGCACGTTCCATGAGCAAGCTCACCACCGCATTCGGCGCGCCCGTCGCCGACGACAACAACACCCTGACTGCCGGACCCCGTGGCCCGGCTCTTCTCCAGGACGTCTGGTTCCTCGAAAAGCTCGCGCACTTCGACCGCGAAGTCATCCCCGAACGGCGCATGCACGCCAAGGGCTCGGGTGCGTTCGGCACGTTCACGGTCACCCACGACATCACGAAGTACACCCGCGCGAAGATCTTCTCGGAAGTGGGCAAGACGACCGAGATGGTCGCCCGCTTCTCAACCGTGGCTGGCGAACGCGGCGCGGCCGACGCCGAACGCGATATCCGGGGCTTTGCCCTGAAGTTCTATACCGAAGAGGGCAACTGGGATCTGGTTGGCAACAACACGCCGGTGTTCTTCCTCCGTGACCCCCTGAAGTTCCCGGATCTCAACCGCGCCGTCAAGCGTGACCCGCGCACCGGCATGCGCAGTGCGCAAAACAGCTGGGATTTCTGGACGTTGCTCCCAGAGGCGTTCCACCAGGTCACGATTGTGATGAGTGAGCGCGGTGTACCGAAGACCTACCGCCACATGCACGGTTTCGGATCCCACACCTACAGTTTCATCAACGCCCAAAACGAACGCTTTTGGGTCAAGTTCACGTTCAAGACCCAACAGGGCATCGAGAACCTGACGGACGCCGAAGCGGGTGCCGTCGTGGCTGTCGACCGTGAGTCCCACCACCGGGACCTGTATGAATCCATCGAGCGACAGGACTTTCCGAAGTGGACGCTTTATGTACAAATCATGCCGGAAGCGGACGCGAGCAAGACCGCCTATAACCCGTTTGACCTGACTAAGGTCTGGCCGCGTGCGGAGTATCCGCTGATTGAGGTGGGTGTCATGGAGCTCAACCGCAATCCGGAAAACTACTTCCAGGACATGGAGCAGGTGGCGTTCTCGCCAGCGGTCATCGTGCCGGGCATTGGGTTTTCCCCCGACAAGATGCTGCAGGGGCGGCTGTTTTCGTACGGCGACGCCCAGCGTTACCGCCTCGGCGTGAATTACGCTCAGGTCCCGGTCAACGCGGCCAAGTGCCCGGTGCATGCCTACCACCGCGACGGGGCGATGCGGGTGGATGGCAATGGCGGCGGGTCGACGCATTACGAGCCCAACAGCCGAGGCGCGTTGCAGGCACAGCCGGATTTCTCGGAGCCGCCGCTGGATCTCGGTGACGCGGTTGCCAAGCGATGGAACCACCGGGAGGACACGGATTATTTTTCCCAGCCGAGAAAGTTGTTCGAATTGATGAATGTCGCCCAGCGCCAGGCGCTCTTTGACAACACGGCCCGCTCCATCAAGGGTGCGTCTGAGCAGGTGGTCCAGCGTCACATCGACAACTGCACGATGTGTCATCCGGCGTACGGGCAGGGCGTCGCTGACGCCATCGCAAAACTCGGGTAAGCAATAAGCCAGGCCCGACCCGAACGTCGGGCCCGGTAACAAAACGGTTCTGTCGGAGACGAGCTCAGTCAGACGCCGTTGTCCGATGCTCCGTGTGTTAACCACCGCGAGGGCGCCATGACAAATCCCGATTCGTTCCTGGTCTTCGACCCGCATCTGACCGCACTGCTGGTTGTCGACCCGTACAACGACTTTCTCTCCGAAGGCGGCAAGCTCTGGCCTATGGCGAAGGAGGTTGCCGAGGGCGTCAACCTGTTGCCGAACATGCGCGCTGTGCTCTCTGCCGCACGCGACGTAGGCATCAAGGTCTTTTACTTGCCCCATCACCGCTACCGGCCGGGTGACTATGATGGCTGGGCGCGCATGACGCCTCTGCAGGTCATGTCGGCACGGTCGCGCGTCTTCGAGGACGGCAGCTGGGGTGGGGCGTTTCACCCGGATTTCCAGCCGCGCGAAGGCGAGGTGGTAGCGCTCGAGCACTGGTGCTCCAGCGGCTTCGCCAACACCGACCTCGACTTTCAGCTCAAGACATTCAACCGGCAGCAGCTGGTCGTCATCGGCATGCGGGCCAACACCTGTATCGAGTCGACAGTGCGCTACGCGGCCGAGCTCGGCTATGAGGTGACCATCGTCAAGGACGCGGTGGCGAGTTACACCTGGGACCAGATGAAGTCGGCCCTCGAAGACAATCTGCCGAACTATGCGCGGGCCATTGTCTCAACGGCCGAGCTGATTGAGCATCTTAGCGCGCCCCGCTGACTGCATGGCGGCGGCAGCGCCGGAATGCTGACGCTGGCGCGCCAGGCAACCGGGACTGCATCCGTGTGTTCAACACTGTTGCCGATACCGATGCTGGTATTACCCCTTTCTGACATGGTGTAATATTTGCATGCAATACCGGGTGGTTGTTCCGCACATGCCAGTTATTGAAAGGACGCTTCCCGTGTACATCCAAACTTTGCAGACCACGCTTGCACCCACGCAGGCAGACTACGCCAAGGTCAATGAGACCTTCTCCAACCTCAAGAGCACGACCTCGTCGGGGTCAAACGTGGCGACATCGCAAGCCTCGACCCAGACACTCGCACCCGCCTCAACGAGAAGGTGACCAACCGCTACTTGAGTGCCATCAAGGAGGCGGCCGGGGACACGTCTGGCGGCTTTGCTGACGTTTATGGAAACATGACCGGCGACGGGACTTCCGCCGCGCATGATGTATCGGCGCCCCAGGCAGAGGCCGGTGTGCCGTCGCAAGAGGTCACTGGCCCCGCCATGTCGCCGGCGCAAGACCCCGACGTTCTGGCCGACATCCTCATGCGCAGCATTGCCTACAAGCCGGTTCGTTGACGGGGAGACCTGGTCTGCTTAATCAGGCATGCCCACACACCGGTGGCGCGCCAAAAGGCCGCGCCACCAGCATGGGGTTTACGGGCCTGCACTCCAGATGACATTGCCCTGCCAGACAATCTGGGCAACACCGTCGTTCTGATATTGAACCAGGCGCCGGGATGCCCGGCCGTGCCGCTCGCCCAGCGCGGCATGCCCTTGGTGTCGTATTCGACGAGGTTGCCGTCGCCTTGCATGACGGTGGTCGGAATGGCGTATCCCGCCGTCCCGCTCGAGTAGAGCTTCTGTGTCCCCCGATAAACGGCGAGGTCCCCGTTCGAGTCTTGCGAGACATGGACGAGCTTGCTGCACGAGAAGAGCGGGTGGGCCACGTCGATGACCTGGTTTGCCACGAGGGTGCCGCACTCGGGCATGGGGTCGAGCGGACCGGCGTCGGTTGGGACGGCTGCCGTCAGGGGATCAGTGCCCTTCATCATGCGGCTCGCATTCCAGACCACGCGCAGATACCAGTCGGACGGCAGCGACAGGCCGTCGGCATCCTGGTTTATCCATGTCGTCTGGTTGGGCGCCTCGCTCGCGTTTCTGGCGTTCTTCAAAAGCGCCGTGCCTTCATTGACCTCGTCAAACATCGCAATCTTGATGAACGGCGCACCAGCGCTCTTGGCGTTGTAGATCTGTTCCCACAAAAGCTGGCCACCAACGCGTGGCGCGTCATTGGTGGCGAGCTTCGTTGTCGGATTGCGGCCCGCAGAGCCCGGAATGGCAACAGGCATGTAGAGCTGGTGGTTTGCCGCGGTCAGGGCAAGATCGGGCACAATCTTCGTGCGCTTCCAGTTGTCGACCTCGGCAACGGTGCTGTATGCACCCACGGGCCAAGGCTGGATAATGTCGGCTTCCGTCAGAACGCGTGCCCAGTCCGCGTCGGCCCCCCGGTTCGGGTCTTCCCAGTTGTTGGGAACGCCTGCCATCACCTCGACCTTGGCCACGTCCTTGAACCAGCGGATGATGCGCTCGCCGAGCGCTGCACGCGGCACGTGGCTGCCGTCCGCACCAAAGCCAAGGCCCCAGAGCGACACCAGTGGCTTGCCGGCATGGCGCTGGTAGGCAGGGCTGTCGGTGATGTGGAGGGTGTTGACGAGGTAGGTCCAGTCATCTGACAAATCGGCGATGACCTGGTCGTCGGAGACGACATCGTAGTATCCGCCGTGGGAAAGATCATACTCGATGGCAAACGTGCGCTGATTGTCTTCGGCCGCTTGCATGGCATGGCGCAGCACCGTGTCATTGCCTTTCTTGAGCTGCTGGATCTCCCCTGTAAAGCGCTGGATGAGGGCGCCGTCGATGCCGTATTCCCGCATCCAGCGGAAGTGGATGTCGGTGGTCTCCTTGGCGAACGATGAAAACAGGTAAGCCGGGGCACCGTTGATGGTGAGCTTTGTCAGCGGGCAGCGTCCCGCTGCGCTCCATTCGGTGGTGACCGGGTAAGTCGTGATGAAGATGTCAGTCCCGCTCGGGACACTGTCGGCCCAGTGCGAGTAGTTGTTGTCCGGACTGCCATCACCGGGGCACCGGAACCACCCCTGGTAGCCGACGAGAATTTTGCCATCGAGGGTCGACGTGTCGACCGGCGCGGAGTCGGCTTCGGCGAGGAGTGGGACGAAGGGCATTGCGAGGCAAAGGGCCGCCGCGAGACGTCGGGTGACGGGGGAGGGGGTCATCATCGTTCCTCTGGGCAAGGTCCCCGGCATGGGGATGACCGGTATCGTGGCGAATGACCTCCTCCTCGTCCGTGCGATGGCGCACACCTTCGATAAAGGCTTTAATAAAAGAAGCCGTGACTAGCGTCCTCTAGGTACTGCGTGCGGGCTTTTCAACAGGCACTCAGCCGACGAGGCCGTCGTCGGACGGCTCTGGGTGGCCAGTGCCGGACAAGGCAATGAGCAGAGCGCGCGGGAAAGACCGTTCCGGCCTTGCGGCCTGGTGCCGACAATTCCTCAAGGATGAAGAACCTAATCCTGGCTGCAGGCGACGTGTACGGCCTCGGTGAGGACGTGAAGGGGGAGGACGAAGTCGCGTATGGGTTTCTCCCCCACCGGTCCCAGCACCTGCATGAGGTTGTTGCAAGCGACCATGATGTCGTCGATGTTGGGTGCAACCACCCGGGCGTCTGCAACAAGAAGGTGGATGAGGAAGCGAAGTTCTTCGATATCGCCGTCCAGCGCAGCTTCGTTCATGGCGATGGCGGTCAGCAGCAGGCCGTTGCAATCCGGGGTGATGGCGTGATGGGTCATGGTCCAAATCTAGCGCCACGACGCTCCACCGGCTTGGATGGCGATGCGGTCGTGGCAAGCGGGGCTCCAGCAGACAAGGCCGGCGGCATGAACTACCTCAGCCTGGTCCAAGGCCGCCTTCATCGACCGCCCTAACATCCCAGCGCCGCCCGGTGACACCCAGAGCGCATCCGTTTTTGCAGTGGCGTGAGCCACCGCAGCGCCCACGCTGTTTGACCCGACACCGGGCGGCATCCACAAGGCGTGTCGTTCCTTATGGGGGAAGCTCCATCTCGCGTGGCACGGCCGGTTGCCATGGCTGCCGCTTTCGGAAGTTCTTCCCGTCCATCGAGGTCCGTGGGCTCGCCTGTCCGACCGGACAGATTTTGCGACAGAGGTGTTGTCGTGTAGTCCCGGTATTCTCGCGCGACTTGCCTCCGCCCCCGCAAAGTCCGACGGGTGGCGCTCTCCTTCGCGCCCGCCCGTATTCGTCGACGGTTGGGTCTCCAATGCAACAGACGTCCATTGCGCAAACGCATTGAGCTGATTATTGTCGACGGTACACTTCAATAAACAAAGCCACACGGATTTTCATGAGCATAGAGAGCAAGGGAAAAGCGCTGGTCACCGGCGCATCGTCGGGCATCGGCGAGGTTTACGCGCAGCGACTGGCCGAGCGGGGATATGACCTCATTCTCGTCGCTCGCCGGGCTGACCGTCTGGAAGCGCTGGCCAAGCGTCTGGAACGCACGACCGCGCGCAGGGTCGAGGTAATTCAGGCGGATCTGTCGAAGCCGGAAGACCTCGCCCGGGTCGAGCGAAGGGTGGTTGAAGACGAAGGCCTGACGCTGCTGGTCAACAATGCTGGTGTGACCTTGAACGGGGGCGTCCTCGACAATGACACGGCGGCCATTGTTGAACTCCTTGCTGTCAATGTGACGGCGCCGTCCGTACTAACCGCCTCGGCAATCAAGCAGTTTCTCAAGCGGGACAGGGGCGGCGTCATCAGCATCGCTTCAGTCCTCGCTTTTGCCCCCGAGTCGCTCGAAGGCCTATACAGCGGTTCGAAGGCACACCTTTTGAACCTGACGCGTGGCGTGGCCGGCCATCTCAAAGGCACCAACGTCCGAATCCAGGCTGTGCTGCCGGGCGCGACTAAGTCGGAGATCCGGGACAAGGCCGGCATTGACGTCGATGCCGCGATGCCGGGCATGGTGATGGAGACCGTCGACCTCGTCGACGCCGCGCTGCTCGGCTACGACCGCGGAGAGGTGGTCACCATTCCCTCCCTCCACGACGAGTCGATGTACCTGTTGTACGACGAGCACCGTCTCGGTATGGCCGGACACCTGTCGAAGAAGGACGTCGCCGAGCGCTACCGGACCTGAGCTCACGCCCGCAGCCTGGGCGGACGCCGCTGGCCTTGCCCAGGCTGCAGGGAATCAAGGCGAAATCTACGCCTTGATGCTGTCCATGGGCATGCGGCGGACGGTCATGTTCATGAGCCTGGAGACGTCAGGACTGCTGTCATCGACGTTGTCGTGGATGTGCATCCCGTCGTTGTAGCTGAGGCCGAGAAGGTACAGCGTGTCGTCAACATCAATGCCGCGGGCGACGATTGTCGCGCTGGCAGTCGCCGATACACGGTGCGTCACAAAAATCCGGCGTCCTCAAGTTCCGTGCCGTGGCGCCTTTTTTGGCAACCTGTGCGGACGTGGCCCATGGATGCCGAAGAAGAAAGGACAAGGGCCCATCGCCGCGCCCGTGTGGGCTTTCCTGGCGGCACCTTCTCGGGCAGCAACTACCCCCGCCTCAGCGAAGTTCGAAGAGGTGGTACACCGGGCCGGTCGGTCGGCGCTCGCCGATGCCGATGGCAACAATGTCGTTGAGCCACAGGTAATCCGGGGCCGCAGTTTCAAACTGTACAAGCATGCGCGAGTAGATGTCATCGACGCCCAGCGCCTCTCCGTTCGCAAGGCGCGCTTGCGCGGCTTCGGGAACAATGAGGCGTCCCCCGTATGTCATGAAAATCAAAGCGCCGGTGTCGGTCTCGAGCGTCGAGCGGACATCGAGGTGAACGACGCCGTCGTCCCGGCGAACCGACCAGTCGCCGCCCCCGGGAAGCACGGTTCCGCTCAGGCGTTCACCTGAAAACACGCCCGATTGGATGCTGTGGATGACCCGCGAATACCCCTGCGGCAAATGGCCGATGACCGTCGGGGCGGTCTTGAGTTCAACGGTAAAGAGCGCTCTGGTTTGGACGTCAGGCAACATGAAGGTGTTCCTCGAAGGACTGGGGAAACGGGTGGCCCGCGGTGCCGTCGGCTGTCACCACGGCAACGTACGACCTGTCGCGGAAAACCCACTGGTCGGTCCATGGGACAACGTGGCCACCCGCACCGCTTCTGCGGCGCCCTCTTGCAACGACTGGTAGCCCTGGTGGCCGTTCATGTCGGTGGCGGTAAAGCCGGGATCAACGCTGTTGACGCGGATGCCCGCGTCCTTGAGCTCGACGGCCAGTTGGACCGTGAGCATGTTGAGAGCGGCCTTGGAGATGGCGTAACCGGCAAGGCGTACCGCTGCAAATTCGGACGTGTCGTCCGCCGCCTCGGCTATAGAGCCAAGGGCGCTCGACAGGTTGACGACCCGTCCGGCGGAAGATTTGCGGAGAAGGGGCAGCATTGCCTGGGTGACCGCGAGTGTGCCGATGACGTTGGTCTCGAACATCCGCCGGAGCGCGTCGGCAGCAGCTGTGCTCGCAGGTCCGTCCCGGTCGTCGACGACGGCTGCGTTGTTGACCAGGACATCGAGCCTGCCTTTCTGTGCGGCAATCGTCGTCGCGGCTGAAGAATGGGTGCCCGGGTCATTGAGGTCGATGTGGACGGGGTGGACGGTGAGTCCTTCGCCCGCGAGGAGATGCGCGGCCGCCTTGCCGGCGGCAAGGTCTCGCGCGCCGAGAAACACGCTGTAGCCAAGTCCGGCAAGTTCGCGCGCAATCTGCAGCCCGATGCTGCGGTTTGCGCCGGTGACCAGTGCGACGGGAGGGGAGGGGGAAGTCATGTCAGATCCGTACAGTCAAAGAGAGGCGCGCAGTTGCGCGCCCCTGTGGACGGGCGACTCAGGGAATGAGGCGGGCCTTGCGAAGGCGTGCGAGATGACCGAGGAAGCTCTCGTGCGTGTCGATGCAGTCGGCAAACCCGGCTTTTCTGGCCTTGATGGTGCTTTGCGCAAGGTCAAAGCCGACGTTCATGATGCCTTCGACAAAACGCCAGGAGGCAATCTGGGTCCAGGCGGTCGGCACGAGGTTGTGCTTTTGGACAATCACATCCCACACGGGTCCCTTGTCTGACATGTACTCGGCAAGCGGAATGGGCTGGGGTTCTTCCACCGCGATGTCGAAGAATTTGGCAAGGTCCCCCCACAGGTGCTTCCAGCGGTAGTTGTCACCGTTGGTGATGTTGAAGATTTCATTCTTCGCCGCGTCGCTGTCGAGCGCCCAGAGCGTTGCACGGCCAAGGACATCGGCGTCAGTGACCTGGTGGAGTGCGTTCCACGCCTGCGGCGAGCCAGGGAAGCGGAACGGTACGCCGAACTCCTTGCAAACGGCGGCATACGTCGCCAGACCCGTCAGCAGGTTCATCGGCGAGCCGAGGCTCGGGCCGATGATGCCGTCGGGCCGGAGGATGGTCCATTGCGCATCGTGCGCAGCCGACCAGGCGCGCAGCGCGTCTTCCTGGGCTTCATAAAACTGGGGTGGCAAATGGCGCGGGTCCGATTCCTTGGCTGGCGTCTTGTAAGGACCCAGATGTGCGCCGTACGACTTGCCGCCGCCCATCAGCACAATGCGGCCGACCTTTGCGCCGGCCTTGGCCAGGGCGTTGAGGGTGTTTTCGAGCATGGCCACATTGGGCGCGACTGTTTCGGCGGCCGTGCGGCCCTCGAGATAGGCACAGAACGCCACGTCGGTGACATCAGACAGGGATGCAAACGCCTTGGTCGTGGCATCGGCATCAAGCAGGTCAACGCTCACGTGCGCCGGTGCACGCTGGCCTTCAAGGAGAGTCTCCGGGGCTGGACGGCGTCCTGCGGTCACCGCCGTCCAGCGCGGATCATTGAGCGTCGCCTGGACGACGCCGGTGCCAGAGACACCGTAGCCGCCAGTGACAAGGACTTTTCTGGGGGAAGTTGCGGACATGGGAAGCCTCAAGTCAAAGTGGGGATGGGAGCGCTGGTACCGGTCGGAGCAGCCGGTGCCAGATGAAGAGGGAAAAGATTGGTACCCGGCATGTGTTAGCCGCCGGGCGCAGCCGCGAGCAACTGCGCGACGATGGTGGTGGCGATCTGGCGGGGAGCGGTCGCTGCGGGCGCTTTGACGCCTGCTGGCAGGAAGAGGGCGTTGACGGCGTCCGCTGAAAAGCCGTCGTCGAGGAGTCGCCCGATGCGCCCGCCGGTTTTTCGGCGACTGCCCAGCGCTCCGGCAGCGAACGCATGGTTGTCGAGTGCGAAGGCAAGAACGGCATGATCAATGGCGTCGTCGTGGGTGAAGGCGTAGACCGCGGTTCGCCCGTCGACAACCAGGTTGGCCAACGCGGTTTCAAGTGCACCGGCGTGGTAGCCGGCCAGGGTCAGGTGGGGCGGCCGGCTGACCGGACCGTGGGGCCGCACCATCTCCACCTCAAAGCCTGCCTGGGACGCCTGCTTGGCGACCGCCAGTGCGACCGGGTCTGCACCGACGACCACGAGGCGCAGCGGAATGGGGACCACCTGTGCGAACACGCCCGGTGAGCTGTCTTGTTTCCCCGGACGAATTTGCCATGAGCCCGTCGACAAATCGGTCAGTACCGTCGCTTCGCGACGCCGTGAGCGGGCGGCATGCTGTTCGGCAAGGAATCCGGGAATGTTGGGGAGTTGGCGCACGAAGATATGGATGCGGCCCCCGCAACTGAGCTGAAGGTCGAGGACCGGGCTGCCCGCGCCGTAGTCGAGGAGCACAGGGGATCCGCTCTCCAGGCATTCGAGTGCAGTCTGCACCACCGCAGCCTCCACGCACCCACCCGAGACATACCCCACGCAGGCGCCGGTCTCGGCGATGGCCATCTCGCTGCCGAGCGGGCGGGGTGACGAGCCTTCAACATGCACGAGTGTGGCAAGCGCGACCCGCAACCCACATGCATGCCAGTGGCCGACGGCGGGAAGAACGTCTGCCTCGACTCCGTACCAGGGCCAGTCCGGCATCTGATGTGCCGGCGTTTCCGGCATGGCCACGTTGCTCACGGGATCATCGCCTTGAAAGGTCGGGGTGGACGACAAGCGCAGGACTGACAAAACGCCCAGCCAGCCCAGGCCGGGCCATGCGCAACCGGGAGTGTCAACGGCATCATGGACGCCGTTGACACTTCAGATATTGCAGTATCTTCCTTTTGATATGAAAAGACGAGTCTAGAATTCTGTCCATTCCCCCTGGCGGGCAGCGGACAAGGGCGCGCGGACGGCACTTTGAGGCACGGCCTCTGGCGCGTGCCGTGCCTTGGTCTCTTCGCCCTCGATGGTAAAAAAAGACACCTGGCGCAGAAGACGCCCGGCAAGTTCTGCCGTCGCCTTGCTTGCGGCGCTGGCCTCCTCGACCAGGGCCGCGTTCTGCTGGGTAACGTCGTCTAGGGTCATGACTGCGTTGTTGACCTGACCGATGCCGGCTGACTGCTCGCGGGATGCTGCCGCAATCTCGGCGACGATGGCGCTGACGTCTCGCGTGCCTTTGGCGATACCCTCCAGAACGTCGGCGGTGCGGGTGACGAGCGCGGCGCCGTCGTTGACCTTCTCAACGGTATCAGACACAAGGACCTTGATTTCGCGAGCCGCCGTTCCGCTGCGTTGGGCGAGGTTGCGCACTTCGGCTGCAACCACGGCAAAACCACAGCCCTGGTCACCTGCGCGCGCCGCTTCAACGGCTGCGTTGAGAGCGAGCAGGTTGGTCTGGAAGGCAATCTCGTCGATAAGGGCGACGATGTCGTGGATCTGGCGGCTCGCACCGGTGATGCCAGCCATCGCCTCCGTGGCCTGAGCGGCAACACCCTGACCGTCGGTCGCACTCTCGAGCAGACGGCTGGCAAGCTTGCGAGCCTGCTCGGCACCATCGGCGTTCTGGGTCACGGTGGCGGCGAGTTCCTCCATCGATGCCGCGGTCTCTTCCAGCGAGCTTGCCTGTTCCTGCGTGCGCTGGGAAAGGTCCTCGTTTCCTTGTGAGATGTCGGACGCCGCACCCGAGACTTCCTCGGAAATCTCCCGGATGTCAGCGACGATGTGGGCCAGCTGCCGGTCCATGTCCCCCAACGCCCGAAGGGTGTCCGCCAGTTCGTCATTGCCCTGGACAGAGAGCTCGTTTCTGAGGCGCCCGCCGTTGATGGCCAACGCGAGCGAGCGCGCTTTAATGAGGGGGGAGACAATGGCGCGCGTCAGCATGAGTGCCACGAACAAAAGCGCGATGGCACTGGTGAAGAGAACGGTCAGGCAAATGTTGCGTGTGCGAACATGGCTGTCATCCGCGCTTTGGAAGGCGGCACTCGCTTGTCCTTCATTGACCTTGATGAGCGCGTTGATGGCATTGGCGGCCTTCGACAACGCATCGGCGGTCCGCGTCAGGTGGAGGAGGCGGGCGTCCTCGAGCTTGCCGGCCTCAAGCAGCTTCGCCTCCTGCACGGCGAGGTCAGCGCTCTTGTCGCGAAGCGAGATATACGCGTCAGCAATCAGTTTTTCGTGCTCCGAACTGACCAGCGCCGGGTAATAACGCTTCCACTCCGCCGCCTCGGCGGCGACGTCAGCGTTGATGCGCTGGATGAAACCGCGCGCCGTCGGGTCAGCAAACCCCCGATTGAGGGCCAGGCGTTCGTCGACAACCTGCTCGCGGGCATTGACGATGTGCACGATGGCGAGCAGGTTGCTCTGGTAGATGTCACCTGCGGAGTTAAACGCCCGGTTGACGCCAAGGACGCCCGTGGCGCCAACGATGAGCGCTGCGACGAGGGCAAAGCCCATCGCAGCCAGAATCTTGGCTTTGACTGTAAAGCGCATGGTTATTCCCCTGTTTGGAATGGCATGTCGAAACGCGCGCCCGAGGTCACATACCGTCGTTGGGACAAAATGCATCCGGTGGCCGCGTCAAAAGAATCCCGCGCCGGACGAACCGGGCGGGATTGGGCCGAAGCTGTATCGAAGAGCCGGCGCGGGCGGGACGCCCTGACGTGGTTTAGATGATGTTGATGGCGGTGACGAGTTCGTCGGTCGTCAGGATGGCATGGGCGTACATCGGCGCGTTGATTTTTGCCGCCAGCATGCCGTCCCTGCTGAACGCGGCCGTGGCGTCCGTGACCAGGGTCACGTGGTAACCGAGTTCCATGCCAAAGCGCGCCGTCGACTCGATGCAGCTGTTGGCGATGAGACCGACCAGGATGATGCGCTGGATGCCGTGTTGCTTGAGGAGCATGTCCAGGTCGGTGTTGGCAAACCCGCTCTGTGCCCAGTGTTCCTTGACAACGATATCACCGGCCTTCGGACCGAATTCCGCGTTGAATTCGCCACCCCAGGTGCCTTCTTCGAACGCCTTGGTGGGGAGTCCGGCCTTTTGGAACATGTTCATGTTCTGCCAGTTCTCGAACGCACCGGGCTTGGCACGGTGGTGGGGGACGATGAACACCTGGATCTTCTTTTCCCGAACGAGCGGAATAATCTTTCGCAAGTTGTCGAACATGCCAACTTCCGTGGCCGTTTCCTGGATTGCCTTGAAAAGCTTGCCGCCCTCGGTCATGAAGTCGTTGTAGGGGTCGACAATCAGCAAAGCGGTGCGGTCGGCCGTGTAGGTTGCGTCGGTCATGTGTTGTCCAAGGTGGATGGCCGCAGGGCCCTGGTAATGATGTGGGGCGACGGGCAGCGCTCGTGGGAGGTGCGCAGCACGAACCCGAGGGGGAGTTAGAGCCACGACTGACCGCTGAACGTTGCGTTGCGCGGCCTGTGCTGACCGTCGCTTTCGTTAGTGAAGCGACTGTGGCGTGTCCTGTCAAGGGACTGCCAGGCCAGAGCGAACCGTTTTGTTGGTCCCACGCTCGGATTCGCCAAGTGAAGGATGCTGCCTACACATCGGCATGGTCGTGAGGGCGTCTTGACCAAATGCCGCTGGCTGGCGCGAACGACCGCGTTTGGGTACCCGTTGATGTGGTCCGACATGCAAAGTTGCCGGTGAGATGCGCCTCAGCATGGATCTGAGGGAAAATTTGCGGAAACTGCGATAAATATCGCAAGAACGTCATAGGCTTCAAAAGCAAAAGCCTGTATAAATTCGGTGATTGGTGTTTTCCGAACGGCGCTCGATCCATGCACACGCATCATCCAGAATTCGCCTTAGAAGGCGCCGGGACCGGCCGGATCCTGAGCGGCTTGTGCGCAACGATGGTTGTGCAGGGCCTGCCCTGCGCAATCCGCCGTACCGGCGGCGGTGCATCTGGGGCGCGTGATCGCACGCATGACGTAAGAGATGCTTTCAACTTCGACATGGGCCGCATTGCCCTCGACGGCAAAGCCCCCTTCGATCAAATCGTCGTTGCGTCGGGTTCCTCGGTGACGGCCCACTACCCTCTGACGCCGACAGGCACGGTGGCGGTCGAGACTGAAGCGGTCCTCGACGACCTCGTCGGGATCGCCGATGCCCAGGCGTCATGTGTCATGGGCCATGGCGACTTTGTCTCCGGGGCAGTCGCCCTGGACCGCTGGCACGAGGACGAGTCCTCGCCGTCCGGGGAGGGGCTGGCGCGCGCGGAATTGCTTCGCTCGGAGGTGAGCCTGCCTGTGTTCGCCGTTGATGCGGCGTTGCTCGAACACGTTCGGGCGCACTCGCGCTTGCGTGCGTACGCTGAGCATGTTGACCCCGTGCTGACCTTGTTTCGACACTTTGACGGCTCTTACCGTGGCCGCCACCTGGTGTTTTGTTATCTCGATTACATACGCATCTGCCTTGAGTCAGTCGACTGGGCCGACTCGCCGGAACGGCTCATTGCCTTCAAGGCCGCTGCGTCGGGTGTGGAGCGGCAGAGAATCGTCGAAGAAGGCATCGCTGCCAGCGTGCGCCTCTGGTTTCTCGCTCACGCGGCCCGCATTGTTTTGGCCCATGACGAGGCCCCTGATGCCGAGCGGGACAGTTATGTCTGGCTCGCCGATTATCACAACGCGATGGTGGCAACCGTGGCCAGTGACGCGGATTGTCGCTGCGTGCTCGACCCCGCTGCGCAGCGCATCGACATTCTTTCCTGACTATTTGGACACTCCAATGAAAGTTTTCGTTACAGGCACGTCTGGTTACATTGGTGGGTCGGTCGCAGTGGGACTCGTCAAGGCGGGCCACGAAGTGCGTGGACTGGTTCGCAGGCCCGAAAGCGTCGAGGCACATCGCAAGGCAGGCATCGAGCCGGTCATCGGAACCCTCGACGATGCTGAGCTCCTGGGCAAACACGCCAATTGGGCGGATGCGACCATCAATGCGGCGAGCTCGGATCATTTCTGGGCGGCGCACGCCCTGATTGCGTCGCTGACCGGTTCCGGCAAGACGCTTATTCATACCAGCGGTTCGAGCATTGTCGGCGATGACGCTGCAGGCCTTTTTGCTTCCGACGATGTATTTGCCGATGACATGCCGTTCGAGATGCTCCTCAACCGCTCGCCCAGAAATGAAATCGACCGTCTGGTTCGCAGCGCCGGCATTTTTCGTGGCATCCGCACGGCGGTCATTTGTCCGACGATGGTCTACGGGCGGGGGACTGGCGAAAAAGCCGACAGCGACCAGATTCCGAAGATGCGCCGGAAGTCCGCCGAAGTCGGGGCTGGTGTCTACATCGGTGAAGGCAAGAACGTCTGGTCGAATGTGCACATCGCAGACTTGGTCGACTTGTACATCCTGGCCCTCGAGCGCGCGCCATCGGCGTCGTTTTACTTTGCAGAGAGCGGTGAACTGCCCCTTCGTGTCGTTGCCGAGGCGGTCAGTCACTCGCTCGGATTTGGCGGCAAGACGCAGAGCTGGAATGTGGAGGATGCTGTTGCCGAGCTCGGCCTGTGGCCGCGCATCGCCCTCGGCACCAACTCCCGCGTGCGCGCCACCAATGCACGCCGTGCACTCGGTTGGACGCCACGCCAGGCGTCGCTGGCCGTGACGGTCTCGGCCAACCTCTGACCGACAGGCCGGGCGCTACGGCGTCCGCCTCTCTCCGGGCCGGTGGCCAAAGCAGGCCTTGAACGCCCGACTGAAAGCGGCGTCGGACGAGTAGCCCACGCGCTGGGCCACTTCGCTGACCCGCAGGCCGCCGCCGTCGAGCATTTCGGCGGCCAGATGCAGGCGCCACCGGGCGAGATAGCGCAAAGGTGACTCGCCGACGGTCGCGGTAAAGCGCTCGGCAAAACCGGAGCGCGACATGGCGGACGCGCTCGCGAGCTCAGCCACCGTCCACCGGCGGTACGGCGCGCCGTGCAGTGCACTGAGTGCATGGCCGATTCGCTCGTCGGACAACCCCGCAAAACGCCCGAACCGCCCTTCGCCGACGGTTGCCCACGTGCGAAGCGCCCGGATGACCAGCAGGTCGACCAGACGCGACACCATGAGGTGTGAACCCGGCTCGCCGCCGGTCGACTCCTCCAGCAGGAAATGGGTGATGGCCGAAAGCCAGTCGGGCGCGAGCCCCTTCGTCGCTGAAACGACGATGACGTCGGGCAGTGCTGCCAGGACCGGTGGAAGCGCGCCCCCGTCAAACCGGTAGGTGCCCGCCACGAACTGCGCCGCCATCGGCTCGTCTTGCCCGCGGTCGGCGCCAGCGTTCGGGACACTGAGACGGTGCGTTGTCCCGCGCGGCAGCAGTACAAGGTCACCCTGGCGCAGGAAGACCGGCAGCGAACCAGGCACGGCCAACTCCAGTGCACCGCTGCCTATGAAGTAAAAACGGCCCGCACCCGTGGACACCGTCCGTTGGTCGAATTGCGCGATGTGGTCCGCCATCACCGCCTCCCCGCGAAGACGCACCCAGGTGAGCACCTGCGACAGCGGATCCGTCCCGGTGCGACCGTCTGATCTGGACGGTGCGACAAGAGATGCGGCTTTTTGGTCATTTGTTCGGGACTGCATTCAACCCACCTCTTGAGAGTCCCACCAACCGAGACCCCAACATGAACAAGATAGCTTCAATTGTTGCACTGAGCGCCATGGTCGTTGCTGGCGGCGCGCAGGCGGCCACCAAGCCCACCATCGCCCTGGTCCACGGCGCGTTCGAAAATGCGCAGGTCTGGCAGGGTGTCACCGCCCAGCTCAAGGCTGACGGTTTCACCGTCATTGCCCCGAACCTGCCGGGACGTTCGGGAAATCCTGAGTCCCCCGACAAGGTGACCCTTGACCAGTATCGCGACACGGTCATCCAGGCCATCGACAAGAGCAAGTCGCCGGTGGTCCTGGTCGGCCACAGCTTCGGTGGCATTGTGATTTCCGACGTCGCCGAAGCTGCTCCGAAGAAGGTCCGCACGCTCGTGTACGTTGCTGCTTATCTGCCCAAGGACGGCGAGTCGCTGATGTCGCTGGCCCAGACCGACGCTGACGCCAAGATCGGCCCGCATCTGGTCATCGACAAGGAACACGGTGTCGCGTCCATCGAGCGCTCGGCGCGCGCGGAGCTGTTTGCTGCCGATGCGCCGGATGCCGTCAAGAAGGCCCTGCCGGACCAGATCATTGACGAGCCGCTGGCCCCGCTTGCAACCCCGGTCAAGCTGACCCCGGGTGCGTTCGGGACGGTCGACAAGGTGTATGTCCACACGACGCTTGACCAGGTCGTTAGCCCGTCCTTGCAGGCCCGCATGGTCGCTGCGACGCCGGTGCGGTCTGAGACGTCCCTGAAGACCGGCCACACGCCGTTCATCACCGACGTCAAGGGTCTGGCCAAGGCCATTGAAGACGCAGCGACGAGCAAGTAACTCGACAAGGCGGTGCGGGCGCCGACGTGCCCGCGCCGCCGGGGACCAGTCCATGACTTTTGGTATCAACATTTCAGCCGCACGCCCCCTCGATGGCCTGGAGAAAGCCTTCTGGCTCCTTGACCAACACCGCCCCACGCACTTTGTGGTCACGGGCGAAATTCGCGGGATGACCACGGTGAAATCCTGGGCTGGGGCCATGGATGAGACCGGACGTCGCTTGCCCCAGCTGGCACGGCGCATTGTCAGCCGCGGCGGGCAGCCTGCCTTTGTGCCCGTTGAGCCTCATGGCATTCCCTTGCATGTGGTCCACGGCGATTGCGACAGCTGGACCAGCCATGTGGAGCAAGAGCTCCATATACCCTTCGACACGGCGAACGACTCGCTTGTCCGGGCGCGCGTGCTGCATGAGCAGGACCGGGCGGTGCTGATGCTCGTGCTCCACCACTCCGTGGGCGACGGCGCCTCCGCCGTCTGGCTTCTTCGCGACGTTCTGCGCACGCTGGCAGGCATTCCAGTCGTCCACGCAGATGACCTTCGTTCTCTCGAGCAGTCGGTGGATGACGCTGGCTGGGAGGCAAGGGTGATACCTGACCTGTTCACCGATGGAACGCGGTCGCCTCCTGGATTTCGTCCCGCCACACATTCTGAGTCCTCGGTTGCAACGCAGGTGCTATCGAGGGCAGCCTCGACGACGCTTCGGGACAGGGCGCGCTCTGAACAGGCCACGGTGCATGGCGCCATCGCAGCCGCGGCCGCTCGCGCCCACCGGTCGCTGTCAGGATTGTCAGACTTTCCGCCGCGGGTCTTCTCGCCCATTGATGCCAGACGGCGGCTCCTCGGGGGCGCCGAGCATCTGGGGGTGCATGTGAATGCACTCACGGTGAGGCTTGACGCACTGTCAGGCTCGTTTTGGGAGGATGCCCGCCAGTTCTCAGACGCCATCGGCCGCTTCAATAGTCTGGATGTCCTGGCCGGCGGCATACGGGCCGTGCGTGAAGCGGTCTCTCCGGTCAAAGCGCCTGCCGAGATGGCGGAAGGCTGGGCACACGTTTTCGGTGCGGAAATCCTGCTCACCAACCTGGGTGTTCTCGACGTTCCGACGTCTTACGGCAGCCTCAGTCTTGCTTCGGTCTGGGGACCTGCCGTGTCGACTGGCATCGACTCCGAACAAACCCTCGGTGCGCTGGGTTTCGACGGTCGCCTGCATCTGGTTCACACCAGCTTCCAGCCCGTTGACCGCTTTCTCGACGAGGTGGTGGATACCATAAAAATGGCACTTTCCGCTTAAGGCCAAAAAGGGCCCTGACATGAGCAGGGCCCCATTGATCGCAAGTCCGCTTAAGGGACGATGTCGCCGATGTCGCGCCCGAGGTTGTACTCGAGCTCGCCACGGGTCTGCAGACCCTTTTCCATCAGCTGGCGCGTGACGGAACCGAACTGCGGCAGTTTTGCGGCACCCCAGAACGCGTCCGAGTGCAGCGGGTATTCCGAATCCGGCAGACGGGTGTACTTGTTGATGTACTCCTTGAGCTCCGTGATAACGCGGAAATCCCACTTCGACACGCGAAGCGCCCAGGCGTCAACGAACGCTTCAAACTTGTTGTCGTCGATGGCGCGGTTGATGTAGCCATACTTCTCGGCGAGTTCCGCCGGGTAGTCTTCACCGCTGAGCAGAATTTCGAACGCGCGCGCGCGACCGACGAGTGCGGGCAGGCGACCCGGTGCACCACCGCCCGGAACGGCTGTGAAGCCCACTTCCATCTGGCCCAGGATGGCCTTTTCGCGGCTGCCAAACCGGATGTCGGCGGCAAGGGCAAACTCGCTGCCGGCGCCACGGGCAATGCCGCGGATGGCGGCGACCGTCACGGCGTGGATGTGCGACAGGCGCACCGTCACATCGACCCACGCAGCAAAGCCGGTCTTGCTCGGCAGTGCTTCGGTTGCTGCGTGGTCCGCGGCGAGGTCGTAGTGCGCGAGGTAAAAGTCAGGGTCAGCGCTTTCGAACACGACGACGTTGACGGTCTTGTTCGATTCGAGCTCGGTCAGGAGCTCCTTGAGCTCCTTGATCATCTGCGTTCCGATGACATTGACCGGTGGATTGTCGAACGACACCTTCCAGAACTGGGGCGTGACAGCGGTCAGCTTCAGGTGCTGGGGTTTGAATTCATCGAGGAACATGGAAGTCTCCATGCGTCACCGTTCCGGAAGGAGGTGGCGCTTTGCTAAGGAAGGAAGGGCAGCGTGACGCTGCCCTGAAAAGCCTTTTACGCGAGCAGGGTTGCCGTCATGCCGAGGTCGACCTTGAGCAAGAGCGCGATGGTGCAGGTGGTGCGGGCGCGCTCGACGCAATACTCAAACCGCTCCTGGGACACGCCTGGTGCCTTGGCGGTCGTCGTGACGTCGATGCCAAGAATGGCCGGATGCCCGTTTTCACCGTAGCCCAGTTCCACGGTCACCGAGGTGTCGATGCTCTCGGCTTCAAAGCCGATCATGCCGAAGTTGTTGGCGAGCGCCTGGTTGAAGCAGCCTGCCTGCGCGGTGGCCAGCAGCTCTTCCGGGCTGCCACCTGGCGTGCCTTCGAAACGGCTCGAGAAGCTGTACGGCCTGTCCTTGAACGTGTCGGTGGTGGTCGAGAGGGTGCCGTGGCCCTGTTTCCAGGTGCCGGTCCAGGTCGATTTGCCAGTAGCCTTCATGATGGTGCTCCGGGTTGGGGGTCTGACCGCAGGCTAGTGCCGATGTCACTTCTGTTATTGCAGCAAACTGCGGAAAAATTTCTTGCGCCGCGGTCTGCTGCAATCATGAGGGAGCCTTATTGGCCGTTGGTGTTGGTGGCCCAGACGGCGCCCGCGGGGGAGTAGATGACGAGATTGCCGTCGTTTTGGAGGTACATGTGGGCACCCGTCTGGCCGCCTGAGCCCGACGACCACAGCAGTTCGCCGATGGCACCGCGCAGCTCGAAGGCACCGTCCGGTGTCAGGTAAGCCACGGCCGCATCCGAACCCGTGGTTCCCGTGTCGACGAGCGTCGTCGTGCCCGAGGTCAGCACAAGGTCGCCATCGTCACGCAAGGTGACAGCATGCTTGCCGTCGCAAGAGACCAGCGATTCGCCCGACTTGAGGCCCTGGCCAGGTTCAATGTCGCCACAGGTGGCCGGAGGTGCGACGGGCGGGAGGTTCACCGGTGTGAAATAGGCGAGATTGACCGCGTTGGCAAACGCCTGGTAGC
>Ga0182005_1000355_pt1 | contig 25795 bp, 16 predicted proteins | sample Sormic07211103_1_FD_123021 | JGI IMG/M metagenome (GOLD analysis project Ga0182005, IMG submission 123021) | Rhizosphere microbial communities from Sorghum bicolor, Mead, Nebraska, USA - 072115-103_1 MetaG | ecosystem: Host-associated > Plants > Roots > Rhizosphere | place: USA: Nebraska...
GCGCGTGCATAGCAGCCTTCCAGCAGGTCATGGCTGAGAATGCGGTTCTCGGGCAGGCGGCCCTCGAGCGCATGCTCGAAGGCGTCGACGTCATAGATGCCCTTGCCCACGAACGAGCCTTCGTCGAACAGGTCCTGGTAGACGTCCGAGACCATGCGCGTGTACGGATCGATACCCGGCTCGCTGCCGAACATCCGGGCAAAACGCGAGGTGCGGCGCCGGCCCAGGCTGGTGCCGACGCTGGGCTGCAGGATGCCGTAGCCCTCGACCACGCGTTGCAGCGCCGGATCGAAGCGCGGGCGGTTGAGCGGGTGCGCCAGGGTGGCGACGAACGCGCGTGCCGCATCCCGGGGAAGCTGTGTGTCCGAATCTAGGGTGATTACGTAGCGGGCACCGATCAGGGCCGCCGCGTCACCGACGATGCGCATGAACGCGGCTGCATTGCCATGGCGGAGCAGGGCATTCAGCGCGGCCAGCTTGCCGCGCTTGCGCTCGTGCCCCATCCACACGCCTTCGCCCGGGTTCCATTGCCTGGGGCGGTGCAGCAGGTAGAAGCGATCGCCGCGCTCTGGCGCGTAACGACGGTTCAATTCCTCGATCCGCTCCACAGCGTGCGCCAGCAGGGTGGCGTCGGTCGGCGTCTCGGCTGCCGCAGCATCGAGAAAGTCGGTCAGCAGCACGAAGCGCAGCTGGGGATCGCGGTTGGCCAGGAAGCGGACTTCGAGCGCTTCGGTCAGGACGTCGATGCCGTCGATGCTGGACAGCATCGACGGGACGGCGACCACAGTGGCGCAGGCGTCAGGAATGCCTTCGCTGAAATCGAGCTTGGGCAGTGGCCTGGGCGTGACCAGCACCGTCGCGGTCCAGTTCACCAGGACGATGCCCAGCTCGCTGAAGACCAGCAGCCCGAGCAGCGCGGCCAGCCAGACGGGCGCCGCACCACTGCCGGTAGCCAGCAGGCCACCGGTCGCGAGCACCGCGAGCAGGGTGATCGGCAGCAGATACAGCGCCAGCGGTACGCGATGCGCCAGTCGCGGGGCCTTGCGGTGGCGCGGGGCTGCCTCGGCCACCGCGTCAATGGTGGTGTCCACGCCTTCGCCGACCAGCCAGTAGCCCACGTGCGTGCGCGGCCCGTCGAGCGGCGCAGCCCGTGCCAGGTCCAGCGCGATGGTCGCAACCCGTTCCTCCGCGACGCGGCTGCCGCGGGCGATCTTCTCCACCACGTGGCGATAGGCGTCGCGGGTGCCGAAATCCATCTGCGCATAGACGCCCATGGGGTCATCCCGCAGCCGCTGCTCGACCACGCTCATATCTTCGACAAACGTCCGCCAATCCATGGTGGAGAGGAAGCGCAGGCTGCCGATGCTGTTGCCGATCGAGACCTGATCGGCCGCCTGCTGCTGCCCCTCGGCGGCGACCAGTTCGTCGATACGCTGCCCGGCCGCGGCCGCCCACTGTTCCAGCCAGGCGACGGGCATGGCCCATGCCCCGCCGCGCCCCTGCAGCGAGCGGGTGAGCTCAGCGATGAAGGCGCCGGTCAGAGGTGGCTCGGAGCGTGCCATGTCCGCCACCACCAGGACCACATCGGTAGGGGTGTCGGAGGCCGCGCGATTGAGGTTGTCCGCCCATTGGGCGGCCAGGCCACGGTCTGTACCATCGCGCATCACCCGCGCCGCCATACGGCGGAGATTCTCCAGCAGGGCCAGGCGCAGCATGATGGGAACGGCCCACAGTTCGCCCAGGCTCAGCGGCGCGAGGGACTGGTAGGAGGCGATGAAGCGGCCCAGGGTATCGGCGTCGATGCGGCCGTCGCCATGCGCGATGGCCTGCATCGACAGTTCATACACGCGCGGCAGCCCGGCCGAGGGGCCGCCGACAAGGGAAGGCAGCTGTCGGCTGTAGCCGCGCGGCAGGTGGCGTCGCGCGGTCTGGATCTGTTCTTCGATCAGGTAGTAGTTGTCGAGCAGCCATTCCCCGGCCGGGGTCACGGGCCGCTGTTCGCGCACGACGTTGCTCAGCAGCGTGTTGGCGTCTTCCAGGACACGTTCGTTGGCCTGCAGGCGATCAAGCAGGCGCTCTGCGCCAGGTCGCATCCGCACCCGGTGCTGGCGCGCGAGTGCGCGTCCGTACACCTCCATCTGTTCAACGCTGTACAGCGCGGCACGCAGCGGGACCTCGGTGGCTTCGATGGCCGGGACCGAGGCCTGGCGTTCACGCCAACGCCAACGCACGAGCCGACGCAGGCGGAGCCAACGACCAAAAAGACGACGAAAGTGGGGCATGGGTTACCGAGGTGGGCAGGTCGCGGCCTTCATAGTTGCATTGGGGGTGCCATGGCTGCTGTGAAGGCCGGGTTGGTGGGCGGCATGGGTCCTCGGTACCCGCGGTCGCGGCCCTCCCGCTACGACAGTTCAACCACCACTTTGCCTTTCGCCCGACCGCTCTCCACATACGCCAGCGCACCCTGGGCATCCTGGAACGGGAATACCCGATCAATGACGGGAGCGATTGCGCCGGACTCGACGAGTGACGTGATGGTGCTCAGTTGCGCCCCATCCGCCCGCATGAAGAGGAAGGAATACGTCATCTTCTCGTGCCTGGCCTTCCTGCGGATGCCAAGGCTGAGCAGGCGCATGACCTGCTTGAGCGGCCAGGCCAGCCCGCGCGCAGCGGCAAAGCGGGGCGTGGGCGGTCCCGAGATGGAAATCAGATGGCCGCCCGGCTTGAGGATCCGTAGCGAGCGCTCCAGTTCATCCTTGCCCAGGCTGTTGAGCACCACGTCGTAGTCGTGCAGTTCCGTAGCAAAATCCTGCTGCCGGTAATCGATGACCACGTCGGCGCCCAGGTCCCTTACCCAGGCCACGTTCGGCGTACTGGTGGTGGTGGCGACGAACGCGCCGAGGTGCTTGGCCAGCTGGATCGCCACCGTCCCGACGCCGCCGGAGCCCGCCTGGATGAACACCCTCTGCCCGGGTTTCAGCTGGGCGGTTTCGACCAGGGCCTGCCACGCGGTCAGCGCGACCAGCGGCAGCGAGGCCGCCTCCACCATGGTGAGGTTGCTGGGTTTGAGTGCCACGGATGTGGACCTGACGGCGATGAACTCCGCGAACGTCCCGATGCGGTCATCGTCGGGACGTGCGTAGACCTCGTCGCCCGGCTTGAACTGGTGAACGCTGGCGCCGACGCGCTCCACCGTGCCGGCCAGGTCGTTGCCCAGGATCAGCGGCAGGCGATACGGCAGGATCACCTTGAACTCGCCCCGCCGGATCTTCGTGTCCAGCGCGTTGACGCTGGCAGCATGCACCCGGATGAGCACATCGTCATCGCGCAGCGACGGCGTCGGCACGTCATCGATGCGCCCCGGTTCCTTCCTGCCATAGCGGTCGATGAGGAAGGCCTTCATGGGCGATAGCGCTCCGCTGCCTGCGCCTGACGGACGTCCGAGAGCAGGCCCTGGCGCGATGCCTCCAGGGCGTCCCAGCGTTCGGCCACGTGCAGCGGCGGAATGGTCACGGTCTCGCGACGATCAAAGCCGACCAGGGCGGCATCCACCAGCTCGCCGACATCCATCACCTCCGGCAACGTCGTGATATCGATGCCGGCACGCTCCCAGATCTCGGTGCGCGTGGCGGCAGGCAGCACGGCCTGCACATAGACGCCCTTGGGCGACAGCTCCAGGCTGAGCCCCTGCGACAGGAACAGGACGAAGGCTTTGGTCGCCCCGTAGACGGACATGCCGAACTCGGGGGCCAGACCCACCACCGAGCCGATGTTCACGATCGCGCCTTCGCCGGCGTCGGCCAGTCGCGGTGCAACGGCCGCGGCGAGGCGCGTCAGGGCGAGGGTGTTCAGTGTCACCAGCTGGTCGATGCTCTCGGCCGACTGTGCGGTGAAGCCGCCGGACTGGGCCATGCCCGCGTTGTTGATCAGGATGCCGATGCGGGCATCGTCGCGCAGGCGGGTTTCCACGTTGGCCAGATCGGTGTGCTGGGTGAGGTCGGCCGGCAGGACGTCGACGGCGACCCCGGTGTCCTGGCGCAGGCGGGCGGCCAGTGTGTCCAGGCGCGCCTTGTCGCGCGCGACCAGGACGAGGTCGTGGCCGCGGCGTGCGAAGCGTTCGGCGTAAACGGTGCCGATGCCGCTGGAGGCGCCGGTGATGAGGACGGTGGGAAGCAGGCTCATGGTGTGTCTCGTGGAATGGGGTGGGCGAACGGGGTGTGCGACGCGGCGCTGTCGAACGGGTTACTGCGGCGTTGCATCGGTCAAGGCGGGATAGTCCGTGTAGCCTTCCGCGCCCCCCCCGTACAACGTGGCGGGATTCAGTGCGTTCAAGGGCGCGCCGGTCTTCAGGCGTTCCACCAGATCGGGATTGCTGATGAAGGCACGGCCAAACGCAACGAGGTCCGCCCTGCCTTCGGCGAGGTGTACGCTGGCGAGGTCCAGGTCGTAGCCGTTGTTGGCCAGATAGGTGCCCTTGAAGCGACCGCGCAGCCCAGCGAAGTCGAAGGGCGCCACGTCACGTGGACCGCCCGTCGCGCCTTCGACCACATGCAGGTAGACGATGCCGAGCGCGCTGAGCTGGTCGACGATGTAGTCGTACTGCGGCTGCGGGTCGCTGACCATGGCGATTGCGTTGGCCGGCGAGACCGGCGAGATGCGCACGCCGGTACGATCCTCGCCGATCTCCGCGGCCACGGCGGCGGTGACCTCCAGCAGCAGGCGCGCACGGTTCTCGATGGAGCCGCCGTAGGCATCGGTGCGCTGGTTGGCGCCATCCTTGATGAACTGTTCGAGCAGGTAGCCGTTGGCACCGTGGATTTCCACGCCGTCAAAACCGGCGGCGATGGCATTGGCGGCAGCCTGGCGGAAGTCGTTGACGAGGGCCGGCAGTTCGTCGATCTCCAAGGCGCGCGGTTCGGACACATCGACAAAGCCGTTATGGACGAAGGTCTTGGTCTGCGCACGAATGGCCGAGGCGGAAACCGGCGCGGCGTTACCCGGCTGGAGATCCACGTGCGAGATGCGGCCCACGTGCCACAACTGCACGAAGATGCGCCCGCCCCGGGCATGCACGGCATCGGTGACCTGACGCCAGCCATTGATCTGATCCTGCGTGTAGAGCCCCGGCGTGTCCTGGTAGCCCTGGGCCTGGGCCGAGATCTGGGTGGCCTCGGTGATGATCAGGCCGGCCGAGGCGCGCTGGGCGTAGTAGGTGGCGGCCAGCGGGCTGGGCACCAGGCCTGCGCCGGCGCGGTTGCGCGTCAGCGGTGCCATGACGATGCGGTTGGCCAGCGTTATCGGGCCAAGGGGGTAGGGCTGGAAGAGTGTCGGGGTCGTCATGGGTGTAGGGGTCGTGATCGGTGGGAGGGTGGTGCGAAGGAGCCGAAGCCCACGCCGGGGTGGCAGGTGGCGCAATGATGATGACCGTAATCTTAGATGTCAATGGTTTGATGATGCACATAATCTAAGTGTGGTAAAGTGACGCACTTCCGCAGCACAGCGTTGCAAGGCATCGGTCATGAAGGTCACCAAGGCACAGGCGCAGGCCAACCGGGCGCACATCGTTGAAACCGCCTCCACGCTGTTCCGGGAGCGGGGATACGATGGCGTGGGCGTGGCAGACCTGATGGGGGCCGCGGGCTTCACGCACGGCGGCTTCTACAAGCACTTCGCCTCCAAGACCGACCTGATGGCTGAAGCTGCGACCTGTGGCTTCGAGGCATCCGCCGAGGCGTTGGCCGAGACCGACCTGCGTGCGTTCCTGACCTATTACCTGTCCCGTGAACACCGGGATGCGCCAGGGCAGGGCTGCACGATGGCGGCGCTGTGTACGGATGCCGCGCGTCAGCCGGCGTCGGTCAAGTCTGCATTCGCAACCGGTATCGAAGCGCGGCTGGTAGAGGGAGCCGCTCCCGGGGGCCAGGTGGATCCCACTGTCGCCAAGCGCAGCCGTGCGCGTCGGATCGCCTTGATTGCGCAGGCGGTGGGCGCGGTGGTGTTGTCGCGGTCCTGCCCGGATGATGCGGCGCTTGCCGACGAGATTCTGGACGCCTGTCGGGACGACATACTGGCGCGGTTGCCGGATGCACCTGCGGCCTGAGGCTGTCCGTCGGCGCTGAGTACCGTTGCGGTCAGCACGGTAACAGGCTGGGGTGAACCCATACCCGATCGGTCACCGTTTGCCCGGTTCACGCCGCGGCGCTACCCTTGGCCCATGTCCATTTCACCCTCCGCAGCGCTCGACGCCGGGCGCGGCCCGGCCGAGCACGATGTGCGCACGCAGATCATCGAGGCGGCCACCGCGCACTTCAGTCACTACGGTTACGACAAGACCACGGTGTCCGACCTGGCCAAGGCCATCGGTTTCTCCAAGGCCTACATCTACAAGTTCTTTGCCTCCAAACAAGCCATCGGGGAGGTCATCTGCGCCAATTGCCTCGGGCAGATCGAAAGCGAGGTGCATGGCGCCTTGAGGGGCGTTCAAGCGCCACCTGAAAGGCTTCGTGTTCTGTTCACCGTCATCGTGGAGGCCAGTCTTCGCCTGTTCCTCCAGGATCGCCGGCTCTATGAGATTGCAGTGGCGGCCGCGACCGATCACTGGCCCTCTACCCAGGCCTACCAAGGCCGCATCCGGCAGCTTGTCGAAGAGATTCTGGCAGCTGGTCGCGCCTCCGGCGCCTTTGAGAACTCAACGCCGCTGGAAGAGAGCAGCCGTGCGGTGTACCAGGTGCTGGTGCCCTATCTGAACCCCGTAACGCTTCCCCACCTGTCGGTCTGGCATGAGGAAGCGCCCACCGCACTGCAGGACCTGGTGCTTCGGAGTCTTTCCCCTCTGCGTTAGTGACTATTGACGTAAATGGTCACTAGGAACAGAATGCGTCCGGATACCCCACTCCGGAAGTCTGTATGCGGCGCCGTTCTGTGTTCACAGCCATCTCCTGTGTTGTTCCATTGTTCCTTGCCGCGTGCGGAACGTCGGATGACATCGACCCCCGGACCGCACCGCCCATCGTCCGGGTTGCCACCGTGCAACCGGGCGCGGGAAACGCGCGCACATTCACCGGCACCATCGCGGCAAGGGTGCAGAGCGATCTGGCATTCCGGGTGGGAGGCAAGCTTACTGAGCGCCTCGTCGAGACGGGTCAGACGGTCAAGCGCGGCGACGTGCTCTACCGGATGGACCCCAACGATCTGAACCTGGCCGCGGCCGCCCAGCAGCAGGCCGTCATCGCGGCGCGTGCGCAGAGCGTGCAGGCCACGGCCGACGAAGCGCGGTATCGCGATCTGGCGGCCCAGGGCGTCGTGTCACGATCATCCTACGACCAGATCAAAGCGGCGGCCGACGCGGCGGCCGCACAGCTCGGGGCGGCCGAATCCCAGGCCCGGGTTGCGCGCAATGCCAGCCAGTACACAGCGCTTGTTGCCGATGCCGACGGGGTGGTGATGTCCATCAACGCCGAGCCGGGTCAGGTCGTGGCGGCGGGGCAGGTGGTTGCCCGACTTGCCCGTGCGGGGAGCCGAGAGGCGGTCGTCCAACTGCCGGAGACGCTTCGTCCCCTGATCGGCTCGGTCGCCTTGGCGTCCTCGTTCGGGGGCAGCGGCAAGATCCCCGCGCGGTTGCGCGTGCTCTCTGAATCGGCAGACCCCGCAACCCGGACGTTTGAAGCCCGTTACACGTTGGAAGAGGGCAGCGCCGCACTGCCGCTGGGTTCAACGGTGGCGGTCGAGCTTGCGGGCTCGGCACCTGCCGGCGTCCCGGCTGGATTTGAGGTTCCGCTGGGGGCGTTGTTCGATCCCGGCACCGGAACCGGCGTATGGGTGATCGGGGGTGAGCCGCTCAAAGCCAGCTGGATGCCGGTCGCCGTCAAGCAGCTGGGCGACGATCAGGCCTTGGTCGAGGGCAGGTTGAAGGCCTCGGATCGCGTGGCGGCGCTTGGCGCACACCTGCTGCGGGAAGGGCAGGTGGTTCGTCTGGCTGACACGGCCAAGAGCACCGCTGCAGATGGGGCCCATCAGTGAGTGGGTTCAACCTGTCCGCGCTTGCGGTGCGCGAGCGCGCCATCACGGTCTTTCTGATCGTTCTGATTTCCGTTGCCGGCATCGTGTCGTTCTTCCAGCTCGGCCGCGCGGAGGACCCCGCGTTCACCGTCAAGGTCATGACCATCGTGACGGCCTGGCCAGGTGCCACGCCGACGGAAATGCAGGATCAGGTCGCCGAGAAGCTGGAAAAGTGCCTGCAGGAGCTGCGCTGGTATGACCGCAGCGAAACCTACACGCGGCCTGGCTTGTCCTTCACCACGCTGACGTTGCAGGACGGCACGCCCCCGTCGCAGGTGCAGGAGGAGTTCTACCAGGCGCGCAAGAAGATGGCCGACGAAGCGGCGAACCTGCCGGCAGGCGTGATCGGCCCGATGGTCAACGACGAATACGCGGATGTCACCTTCGCTCTGTTCGCACTGAAGGCGAAGGGTGAGCCGTTCCGGGTGCTTGCACGCGACGCCGAAACCCTGCGTCAGCGATTGCTGCACGTTCCTGGCGTGAAGAAGGTCAACATCATCGGTGAGCAGCCCGAGCGCATTTATGTGGAGCTTTCGCACGAACGCCTGTCGAACCTTGGCATCACACCACAGGAGGTGTTCGGGGCGCTCGACGGACAAAATGCCCTGACGCCCGCAGGCTCGGTCGAGGCCATGGGCCCGCAGATCTTCATCCGCCTGGATGGGGCGCTGGACCAGCTGGAGAAGATCCGCGATACGCCGGTCGTTGCACAGGGCAAGACGCTGAAGCTGAGGGACATTGCGACCGTCAAGCGGGGCTATGAGGATCCGTCGACCTTCATGATCCGCAACGGTGGCGAGCCGGCGATGCTGCTTGGCATCGTCATGCGTGACGGCTGGAACGGCCTGGATCTCGGCGCCTCACTCGACGCGGAGGTCAAGAAAATCAATGACGGGCTTCCTGTCGGGATGACGCTGGACAAGGTCACCGATCAGGCGGTGAACATCAGTGCGTCGGTCGACGAGTTCATGATGAAGTTCTTCGCCGCGCTGCTGGTGGTGATGCTGGTGTGCTTTGTCAGCATGGGGTGGCGAGTGGGCATCGTGGTGGCCGCGGCCGTGCCGCTGACACTGGCCGCGGTGTTCATGGTGATGGCCGCCACCGGCAAGAACTTCGACCGCATCACGTTAGGCTCGCTGATCCTGGCGCTTGGCCTGCTGGTGGACGACGCCATCATCGCCATCGAAATGATGGTGGTGAAGATGGAGGAGGGCTACAGCCGGGTCAAGGCATCGGCCTACGCGTGGAGCCACACGGCAGCGCCCATGCTGGCCGGCACCCTGGTGACTGCAGTGGGGTTCATGCCGAATGGCTTTGCCCGGTCCACTGCGGGCGAATACACCAGCAACATGTTCTGGATCGTGGGCATCGCGCTGATCGTGTCGTGGGTGGTCGCGGTGTTCTTTACGCCCTATCTGGGTGTGAAGCTTCTCCCTGAACTCAAGACCGTCGAAGGCGGTCACAGCAGTCTCTACGACACGCCGCGCTACAACCGCTTCCGATCGATCCTGGCGCGCGTGATTGCACGCAAGTGGGTTGCCGCAGGCTCGGTGATCGCACTGTTCGTGCTCTCGGTGGTGGGCATGGGGCTGGTGAAAAAGCAGTTCTTCCCCATCTCCGACCGTCCGGAGGTGCTGGTCGAAGTGCAGATGCCCTACGGCACGGCCATCGAACAGACCAGCCTGGCGACCCGGAAGGTCGAGAAGTGGCTCTCGGCGCAGGAGGAAGCGAAGATCGTCACGGCCTACATCGGTCAGGGCGCGCCGCGGTTCTATCTCGCCATCTCGCCGGAACTGCCCGACCCGGCGTTTGCCAAGATCGTGGTGCGCACCGACAGCCAGGAACAGCGCGATGCCTTGAAAGCCAAGCTGCGCCGAGCGGTGGCGGAGGGCTTGGCGCCCGAGGCGCGTGTGCGGGTGACGCAACTGGTGTTCGGGCCTTACTCGCCCTACCCAGTGGCGTATCGGGTCAGTGGTCCGGATCCGGATGTAGTCCGTGGCATTGCGGCCAAGGTCGAGCGGACCCTGCACGCCAGCCCGATGATGCGAACGGTCAACACCGATTGGGGCGTGCGCACGCCGACGCTGCACTTCACGCTGGATCAGGACCGCCTGCAAGCGATGGGCATGACATCGGCCTCTGTCTCGCAGCAGTTGCAGTTCTTCCTGAGCGGCGTGCCCGTCACGGCTGTTCGTGAGGACATCCGCACCGTCGAGGTTGTCGCTCGATCCGGCGGGGACACACGCCTGGATCCAGGCCGGATTGCGGACTTCACCCTGGTCGGTGCGGCTGGCCAGCGCGTGCCGCTGTCCCAGATCGGCACCGTGGAGGTCCGGATGGAAGAGCCGGTGCTGCGCCGTCGTGATCGGGTGCCCACCATCACCGTGCGCGGTGACATTGACGATGCGTTGCAGCCGCCGGACGTATCCGCAGCGATCAGCAGGCAGCTTGAGCCACTCATTGCTTCGCTGCCCGAGGGCTACGCCATTGCCCAGGCAGGTTCCATCGAGGAGTCGGGCAAGGCCATGAGCGCCATGCTGCCGCTGTTCCCGATCATGCTGGCGGTGACCCTGCTGATCATCATCCTGCAGGTGCGGTCCATCTCGGCGATGATCATGGTGTTCATGACCAGTCCGTTGGGGCTGATTGGCGTGGTGCCAACGCTGCTGCTGTTCCAGCAGCCGTTCGGCATCAATGCACTGGTTGGATTGATCGCGTTGTCGGGGATCCTGATGCGCAACACGCTCATCCTCATCGGTCAGATCCATGAGAACGAACAAGCAGGGATGGAAACCTTCCACGCCATCATCGAGGCGACGGTTCACCGCGCGCGTCCAGTGATCCTGACCTCCCTGGCAGCGGTGCTTGCTTTCATCCCGCTGACCCATTCGGTGTTCTGGGGAACGCTTGCCTACACGTTGATCGGCGGCACCATCGCCGGCACCGTGATGACGCTGGTCTTCCTTCCGGCGATGTATGCCATCTGGTTCAAGGTCCGAGCGGAAAAGACCCCCGTTGCCTGATATTGGCCCGGACCTTTTTTATATGGGAAGTGACTCATGAGCATTGCTGACAAAGACCGCATCGTGGTGACCGGAATGGGCGTGGTCAGCCCACTCGGCTGCGGGGTTGAGACCGTCTGGTCGCGTCTCCTGGCGGGGCGCTCCGGGATCGGTACGCTGGGTGCCGATCTTGCAGCGGGGACCGGCTGCGGAGTCGGCGGCCGCGTGCCTGATCGCGTTCAAGATCCGGAGGCGGGCTTTGACTCGACCGGGATCATCGCGCCGAAAGATCTCAAGAAGATGGACCGGTTCGTTGAGTTTGCGCTGGTCGCCGCGCATGAAGCGCTGGCGCAGGCGGATTGGCCTGATGCCGATGAGCAGGGGCTGCTGCGAACGGCGACCGTGATTGCCACGGGCATCGGCGGGTTTGGATCGATCGTCAATGCGGTCCACACCACCGAAATCCGTGGGCCTGGCCGGCTGTCGCCCTTCACTGCGCCGACGTTCCTGGCCAACATGGCGGCAGGGCAAGCGTCGATACACTATGGATTCAAAGGCCCGCAGGGCGCACCCGTCACGGCGTGCGCGGCGGGTGTCCAGGCCATCGGTGATGCAGCGCGGCTGATCCGGTCCGGTGAGGCGGACATCGCGTTGTGCGGTGGGGCGGAGGCGGCGATGCACCGCGTCAGCCTCGGTGGCTTCGCGGCGGCCAAGGCGCTCAGCACGTCGTTCAATGACACGCCCCAGGCCGCCTCTCGCCCGTTTGACGGGCAGCGGGACGGATTCGTCATGTCCGAAGGGGCAGGGTTGCTGGTGATCGAGCGCCTGGACCACGCCTTGGCGCGCGGCGCCAAGCCGCTTGCCGAGCTGGTTGGCTACGGCACGACCTCCGATGCCTACCATCTGACAGCCGGGCCCGACGACGGCAGCGGGGCGCGGCGGGCGATGGAGATCGCGCTGGCACAGGCAGGCATTACGCCGGCGCAGGTCGATCACATCAACGCGCATGCCACGTCCACCCAGGTGGGCGACCGGGCAGAACTCGCGGCGATGCGTGCACTGTTCGGTACCCGTCCCGATCTTCTGATTTCCGCCACCAAGTCCAGCACCGGGCATCTGCTGGGTGCGGCAGGGGGCATCGAGGCCATCTTCGCCGTGCTCGCCCTGCGTGATCAGATCGCGCCCGCGACGCTCAACCTGATTCGGCCGGATCCATTGGCGGAAGGACTGACGATCGTAGGCGGCGTGCCGCGGAAGGCGGACATCGCGTTCGCCCTGACCAATGGATTTGGCTTCGGCGGGGTGAATGCCAGCGCGGTGTTCCGGCGCCTGTGAACACCGGGGCATCGACCGGTGGCGCGGGCAAAACGAAGCTGCGTTGGGAGCGGGCGAGGGCGAGCAGCCGACGGCGCATCCTTGATGCCGCGGCCACTGTATTCGCGGAGGAGGGTTTTGAGCGGGCGACGATGAAGCGCATCGCTGAGGTCTGTGGCATTACAAAGGTCACCCTCTACGCGCACTTCCGTGACAAGGAGCGCCTTTACAGGACGGTCATGGACGGCCACCTCGCATCGATGCCCTCAGGGATGCTCGACATGCATGGAGTTGCCGATCTTGGCGACGCCTTGAAGCGTATTGCTGACGGCATCGGCAGATTGGCGGCGGATGCTTCGTGTCAGGCGTTCTGCCGGTCGTTGTCGCGCTCGGGCGCGGCAGGTGAGGTCTACATGCAGCATTGGCATACGATGCTGGAACCGCTTTTTGCGCTGGCAGAGGACGCGTTCATGAAGGCTTCCGCGCGTCCTACCAACGCCGCCGACAGCGAGAGTTTCCTGAGGCTCGTGCTCACGCAGCATGGATTGCCCCAGAGTCCCAGGCCTGTCTCCAACCGCGATGCAACTGTCGCGCTCTATCTGCGCGCGTACGCTGGGCCAGCGCAGGACGCCGAATAAAGACGCGCCGGAAGGTGGCCATGAATCTTGACGCGGTCTTGTCGCCTGCTGGGGATACTTCTCCGTCATTGTTGCAGAGGAGCAGGACAATGGCCGCCACAGAAAAGACCCCGCCCATCCCCAAGGTGCTGAGGATCGAAGCGATGCCGCTGGACTTCGGCGAAGCCGCAGTCGTGATCGAGCTGGCATCCGAGCCGCCCAAGCGCTGGTTCAAGGCGCTAAAACGAGAAATGACCTATGCAGAGGGACTGGAAACAGCGTCTGCAAAGTTCGACGGCTGCTTCGTTTACATCGTGGGACTGGATCCGGCCCTGGGGAGCGCTGTCCGCCTTGCAAGCCGATTGCTTGTTGCGGTGCAGGAGGGTTTCGAAGGGCAGGGCACTGGTTCTCCCGAGGCATCGAATCTGCTTGCTGTGGGAGCGACCCAGCAAGCCCTGTCCCTGCGAACGCCACGTTCCCCGAGCGACAGTCGCGTCGCCATGTGACCGGAGTTAGAGACTGCGGCCAGTGGCGATATGATGCCCCCAGATAAAGGGGGCTACATGGACGTGAGACCTATTCTGTTGCTGGCGGCTCTGGTCGCCAGCCCAGCATCCGCGCAGCAGGTGCACAAGTGTGTTGAAGGCGGCAAGACCAGCTACCAGTCTGCGCCATGTGCCAATGGCGCACCTCAAAAGACGTGGGATGCCACTCCACAACACGAAACCTATGAGAATCAGCTCCGGTTGGAGCGTATCCGCCAGGACATGCGTCAACGCCAGCAGTCGTCGTATCGGGCGGCCTCCGGTGGCGGAGCCAATGGTGCCGTGGTCAGCCAGTACCGGGAGCGTGACCGCTGCCAGGCTGCCAAGGATCACCGGGACGCGATGTACCGTGCCGCCGGGCTCAAGCGCTCGTTCGAGCTCAGCAGGCAGATGGACGATCAGGTCTACGAAGCCTGCAAGTGACGGGGTGTCGGGCCTGACCCTCTGGAGAGGCAGAGGAGATGTCAGAGGCGCCTCAGCAGGCCCAGGCGGTACCTCATCGCAGCTGCCAGCTGTTTTACATAATATACATTATGCGAAATGGCGTGATGCGCGATTTGGCGCGGTTTTGGCTATGGAGTCCGAAATGCGCCCTCCTGCACCTGCACGTGCCCAACGTGCTGCCCGCCTGAATGCCACTCATGGCGAGGGCTGGGCCATGCATAGTAGAAACGAGTCGCGCCAGTCCCCGGAGCCCGCTGGCCACGCTGGCCATTGTCCTCCGGCCGGTGCCGAAGGAATCGCGCCGTGCATTCTGCGAGACCGATCTGCATAGAGATCCGAAAACGCTGACCCGGATGTAGGAAAAGCACGCGTCGTCGCCCCTATTCGCCGCTTTGCTGATTTTGGCTATCCAAACCGATTGACATGGCGCTCACACTTCATTCATAAACGCGTCCTGCATCGCGCGCACGCGCTACAGGAGCTCGACCCCTGACGACGTCTGTTCTGGCTGCCTTCCGGCGGCCGTCCAAATTGCGGCCGGTAGAACATCTCCTGCAGCAATAAGCCGCACCGTCTGCATCCAAGGGAGTGAGTAATGCGAATGAACGCTGCCGATCGGACCGCCAGGCAACCCGCCTGGAGCCGCGCCCTTCACCTTCTGGCCGCAGTCAGCCTGCTGTTGCCGTTGGCCGCGCACGCCCAGATCGTGCCGACCTGGCGCGAGGAGTACGACAAGCGGCTAAAGTACGGCGACCTGGTCGAACCGCTCAAGGGCGAGATCTTCGGCGAGAAGGTCAACCTGTACGACGGCTCGGTCAGCTTCACCGCGACCGACATCACCCTGCCCGGTAACAGCGGCTTGGTCGTGTCGCTCAGCCGCAGCTACGGCGAGATGGGTGGAAATCGCAATGACAACGAGTTCGGCAGCTGGACGCTGGACACCCCCTCACTGTCGGGCACCTATGGCGACCAGCCAGAGACCCAGGCCGGTGGACATTGGACCCCGGCTGCGCGCTGCTCCACCGTCACCGCGCCACCCCTGCTGGAGGTGTGGAACTACCGCCACACCCAGCTTATCAACTTTGATTCCCACACCTATTGGGACGGCGTACGCCTGACGCTGCCCGGCGGCAATGGTGAAACCGTGCTGGCCGGCAGCGGAGACGCCCGCCAACCGGTTCCCCAGGTGGGACAGCAGACCCCTTGGAACACCAAAGGTGGCTGGTTCTTCTCCTGCCTGAGTGCACTGAAGAGCGGGCAGCCAGGGGAAGGCTTCCTCGCCCACGCCCCGGATGGCACCAAGTATTACTTCGACTGGATGGTCGCGCGTTACAACGATCCGGCTGTGCTGCAGCCGTACGACACCGTCACCCATGCCACTCTGCAGCGCAAGAAGGTCTTCCTGTACCCCTCGCAGGTGGTGGACCGCTTCGGCAACTGGGTACGCTATGAGTGGACCGGCGGCCGGCTTGACCGCATTGTCGCCAATGACGGCCGCAGCATCAGCCTTGCCTACGACGCACAGGGCCGCATCCGTACGGCCACGGCCGGTAACCGTACCTGGACCTACTCCTACCTGCCCAGCGGCCCGCTGCAGTCGGTAACGCTGCCCGATGGCACGGCGTGGACCTACAACTTCCCGCCCGTGTACGTGACCAAGAAGTACCAAGAGTACACGGGTCAGCCGGTTACCGATTACATCGAGAACCCGGCCATGTGCGCGAAGACCAACAAGATCGTGCAGACGGAAGTGGTTGCCAGCGTTACACATCCATCCGGTGCCGTTGGAACCTTCGCGTTCCGTCCGTTCCGTCACGGACGCAAGAACGTGCCCTTCAACTGCCAGACCTCCGGCGATGACCAGCTGATCGCGGACGGCTGGAACATGACGCCGATCTACCGGGATGCCATGTCGCTGGTCACCAAGACCATCAGTGGCCCGGGGATGCCCACCGCGCAATGGACATACCAGTACACCAACCTGGGTTGGGAATACGACCGGAACCTGACTCAGCAAGGTTGGCCCATAATTCCTGCAGGTCAGTCGGAACCCAAGATAACAATCGAAACCTTACCCGATGGCGTGATCAAGACCTACGAGTTCGGCAAGGAAGTCGCCTACAACGACGGCCTGCTGCTGGGCACCACCACTAGCAGCGGCGGCACCGTGGTTCGCGTGGACCGGAACAACTACTACCCCAACGCGCAGTTGCCCAGCGCGCCGTTCCCGCAGGCCGCCGGCCGCAACCTGAAGTATGGAGCCACCGAACTGGGCGAGCACCTCAATCGACCGGTACAGAGCACCACCGTGCAGCAGGACGGCGTGTTGTTCACCCGTCGGGTGCAGACGTTTGATGCGTCCATCCGCGAAGTCGCTGTGGTGGAATCCAACAACGCCGGCTTCAGCCGCAGCAGCAGCACTGAGTACTACGACAATGCGCAGCTGTGGGTGCGCGGGCAGACCGCCCGCAGCATCGTCAACGGCATCGAGCAGTCGCGCACCGAGTTCGACGGCAACACCGCCCAGCCGCTGCGCGCCTACAGCTTCGGCAAGCTGGCCCAGCAGGTCAGCTATGCCGCCGATGGCACCGTGAGCACGGTCACCGACGGGCGCGGCAACACCAGCCACCTCTCTGCGTGGAAGCGCGGCGTTCCGCAGCAGCTGCGACTGCCCCCGACGCCTGAAGCGCCCAACGGTGCGACCCGTCAGGTGGAGGTGGACGACAACGGCTGGATCACCGCGCTCACCAACGAGGTCGGTGCAACCACCCGCTATACCTACGACAGCATGGGCCGGCTGCGCACGCAGCAGTTCCCCGCTGGTGACAGCGTGGCCTGGAACGGGGCCACACTGGACCTGCAGCGCCTGGGGGCTGCCCAGTACGGCGTACCCGCCGGCGCATGGAAGCACTCGCGCACGCTGGGTGGCCTGCGCACGGATACCTACCTGGACACCATGTTCCGCCCGGTGCTGGTCACCCAGAACCTCAACAACGCATTGGACAGCGCCACCGTCACCCGCTATGACAGCAGCGGCAAGACCGTGTTCGCCTCCTACCCCACCCGCCAGCTGAGCGACATCAACCAGGCCCTGGCCGGCACTACCACCCAGTACGACGCACTCGGTCGCGCCAGGGTCGTGCGCCAGACCTCGGAGCTGGGCGACCTGGTCAGTAGCACCGAGTTCCTGGGCAACTTGACGGTGCGCAGCACCAGCCCGCGTGGGCAGGTCACCATCACCCGCCACCAGACCTTTGATCAGCCCACCTACGAGATGCCGCTGACCATCCAGCATCCCGAAGGCGTGGTCACTGAAATCCAGCGTGACAGCCTGGGCAAGCCGCTGGCGATCACCCGCCGCAGTGGCGACGGCAGTCAGCTGCTGACCCGCCGCTATGTGTATGACGGCTACCAGCAGCTGTGCAAAACCATCGAGCCTGAAACCGGTGCGACCCTGCAGGGCTACGACGCCGCCGGTAACGTGGTGTGGTCGGCGGCGGGCACCACCCTGACCAGTGCCACCGTCTGCAACCAAGCCGAAGGTCAGGCCAGCGGCCGCGTCGTGCAGCGCAGCTACGACGCCCTGAACCGCCTGCAGCAGCTGGCCTTCCCCGACAACCGCGGCAACCAGGCTTGGAGCTATACTGCCGACGGCCTGCCGGCTGAGATCAGCACCACCAATGACCCGGCCACCCTGCCGGTGGTGAACCGCTACCAGTACAACCTGCGCCGCCTGCTTACGGCCGAAACCCTGCAGCACGGCCAGCTGGGCACGGTGAGCTTAGGCTACAGCTACGACGGCAACGGCAATCTTGCCGGGCAGACCTACCCCGGCGGTGCCAGCGTGGCCTACCAGCCCGACGCCGCCGGCCGCGCCACCGCCGTGGGCACCTACGCCCAGCAGGCGAGCTACTACGCCAACGGGGCACTGGCCGGCTTCGTGTACGGCAACGGCATTGCCCACAGCATGACCCAGAACGCACGCGGCTTGCCCGAGCGCAGCCGCGATGCCGGGGCTGGCGGTGCCGTGCACGACGACAGCTACGACTACGACGCCGCCGGCAACGTGCTGGCCATCTCCGACGGCCTGCCCGGTGCGCCCGGCAACCGCGACATGAGCTACGACGGCCTGGACCGCCTGCGCGCGGTCACCGCCGCCAGCTTCGGCAACGCGCTGTACGAGTACGACGCGCTGGACAACCTGCGCCGCGCCAAGGTCGGCAGCCGCGACCGCACCCATTACTTCGACCCGTCCAACCGTCTGGTCAACGTGATGGATACCGGTACCGGCGCCACCGTGACCGGCCTGAACTACGACGTGCAGGGCAATCTGTCCATGCGCAACGGACAGGCTTTCACCTTCGACTACGGCAACCGCCTGCGTGAAGTGGCCAGCGCAGAGCGTTACGAGTATGACGCGCACGGCCGCCGGGTGAAGTCGCTCGGCGCAGACGGTGCCATCTATTCGTTCTACGATAACGGCGGCGTGCTGCGGTACCAGCGCAACGAGCGTACCGGCAAGAAGACGAATTACATGTACCTGTCCGGCAGCCTGGTGGCACGCGTCAATGACGCTGCGGCACCCAGCGTGCCGGCGCTTAGCGCGCCTGGTTATATCACCCAGGGCAGCGTGACCTTGACCTGGACGCCAGCTGGTGCTGCCAACCGCTATGAGCTGCAGCAATTAAGGAGCGGCAATTGGCTGGGCCTGTACAACGGCACCGCCCTCACCTACGTAGCCAGTAACCTACAGACCGGCAGCTACCAATACCGGGTGCGCGGTTGCCGTGAGGTGTGCGGTGACTGGAGCAACATCGCCGCCGTGGCCGTGGAACTGCCCCCCAGCGGCGTGCCGTCCGTGACCACCCCGGCCACCGCCTACAACGGCAGCTACACCATCAGCTGGACCGCATCCAACGGTGCGGCCACCTACGAACTGCAGGAACGCGCGAATGGCGGCAGCTGGACGCTGGTACAGAACACCGCCGCCCGCTCTTTGGCTATCACTGGCAAGCCCACTGGCAGCTTCGGCTACCGCGTGCGCGCCTGTAACCCGGTGGGCTGCACCGGCTATAGCGCGACCGCCACCACTACGGTGGTCTACCCGCCGACGGCCGCCCCCAGTCCAAGTGCCCCCGCCCGTGTGGGGCCAGGCAGCATCGGCATTGGCTGGATCGCCATCGCCGGCGCGACCCGCTACACCCTGCAGGAAAGCGCCAACGGTGCGGCGTGGGTGACCCTGTTCGACGGCAGCGCCAGCTCGTACGCCACACCAGCCCGCAGCGTGGGCAGCTACGCCTACCGCGTGGCGGCGTGTAATGGCGCGGGGTGTGGCAACTGGTCAGGAAACGCCGGTGTCACCGTGGTCAGTGCGCCGACCCTGGAACCGGTGATCACTGCGCCGGGTTTGGTGAATGTGCGCGACTACGCCTTCAGCTGGAGCACGCCGGCCAATACCGAGTACTTCATCCTGCAGGAAAGCGCCCGTGGTGCAGGCTGGGTCACGCTGCTGGCTGATGGGCGCACCTCGGCTGCAGTGGGACGGGGCAATGGCAGCTACGCCTACCGCGTACAGGCTTGCAACTTCGTGGGCTGCGGACCCTGGTCGGGCATTGCCACGGTCAGTGTGGTACTGCCGCCCCCGGCCACTTCCTTCTACATCGCCACTTGGCTGACCACGCGACGTCCGCCCTATCAGGTGCAGTGCGAGGCGGGTTGGCATGAAGTGCCGGGAGCGACGGAGTACCAGTTGGAATCAGGTGGAGGCGGTAAGCGCCTCTACACCGGGCCCTACGGTTATGTGAGCGCGCGCGGCGGTGCCTACTGTGCGCATAGCTATCGCGTTCGTGCATGCAATGCGGGCGGCTGCTCCGCATGGACCGCAGACTACCCCGTCACCACTGGCGTGCTGAGCGACGAATGACCATGAATGGAATCTTCAGAGCAGTAGTACAGAGTGCAATGCTGTTGCTGGCCTTCACTGCCAGCAGCCCGGCGGCCCACGCCCAGAAAACGGTGGAGTACATTCACACCGATGCGCTGGGCTCGCCGGTGGCGGTGACCGATGCCAATGGCGTGGTGATCGAACGGACCGTCTACGAGCCGTATGGGGCGGTGGTGGGTAGACCGGTGAAGGATGGTCCGGGGTATACCGGGCATGTGTCTGACTGGGCTACTGGGCTGAGTTACATGCAGCAGCGGTATATGGATCCGGAAGCGGGGGTGTTCCTGAGCGTAGACCCGGTATCAGCGTCTGTTGGACGCTTCGGAAGATACGGATATGCTGCGGCAAATCCGTACCGATTCGTTGATCCAGATGGACGGCAACCCAAAGAGTCGAGACTGGCGATCACCGGGAGTAGGATCAAAGGCGCGGGGATAGCCGCTGGCGTTAGGGTTGCAGCACTTGGCGGAGCGCTTCCTGGCGGATTCACCAAGGAAAATGCCCAGGCACGATATGATGAAATGAGGGGCATCGTTGATAACACCAAGGACATCATGGAGGGCATTCCCAACAAATCTTCGGACGACGCAGCGAAGGTTTTTGCAAAGGTCTATCAGAAGTACTCAGTGCGTCTGGGCTGGGAAGTCAGTGCTGAGATTATTTTGCGAGGAAGCGGGGCATTTCACCTTTCTGATATTGACGTCTCCAATGCGGTTAGAAGCGCAGATTGGATTGGCGGATTCGCCGGCGTACCGGTCTTTGGCGGAATGAATATTCATACCCATCCACTCACGGACGGTTACAAGACAGCGTATTCGCCATTCTCTTACGGAGATATGAGGACATTTGAGAGATCAAACTCAACAAATTATGTATCCGACCCTTCAGGTGTTTACAAGTTGAACGAAACCGGTGAATCAGAGGTGGTAAAGTGATGATGCGCTTCTTCTTTATTTTGGCTTTTTATGCAATATCTCTCTCAGGATGCGCAGACACGTCAAGAGGCGGCACTCCGCAACTCTGCGAATCAGTAGAAAAGGAGAGTGCGTGCCGAGTATCTTTCCGCGCGCTCGCAGCCGATCCAGCGTCATTCAATGGCCGCAAAGTAAGAGTTGAAGGTTACCTCGGCGTCTCGGCGCGGCTTTTTGTTTTAAGCTCAAGCAAGGAGCTCTTTGACGCAGGAGTTTCCGACGAAGTGTTTGTAAGGATCAGAGGGCCTATCAATTCGCAGCGTCAAATGTTCTATCAGCATGCTTACTCATGGGTGTCAGTGACTGGGACGTTTAGAACTAAAGAAAAGAACGGAACTACCGATGACATTTTGATAGGGGAGCTGCATTCACCAACAGAGGTCAAGGCCCTTCGACTGCCGATTCCCGAGAGAAGAGAGACCTTTGACGAAGCAGTTATCGATCTTAGAGATTTGAAATAGCGATGCTCTGAACAATCGACCATGTAGCTGACATGCGGTGATGCCGAGGCTTTAGCCAGCGCAAGTAAAGAACCCGGCGTGCGCGGTTCCTTGCTGAGATGAGATAGGTAGTGCCGCGAAACGCCTTCTGGCGCTCATCGAGCCGCACTGCCCGTAGGCAGGACGACCCACAGACAGAGCGTCGCGGTGGTGACACCACGCGCTACCGCGATCAGCTTGGGTGGGGAGCGGTCAGAAGGTTTGAACTGATCTTGCGTCCCTTCCTGGGAACCCCACAGCTACTGCTCCCGGCAACGCTACCAGCCGCCTCCCTGAGGATGGATTTGCTCCCATCCATTCGGGAGCTTTCGGAACACTTGACCGCCGATACATGCGGTTCCCGAGCGCTTGGAGGCGTCTGATTCCAAGGGCGGCAACTTGATAACGTTGTCCGAAGGACCCGGGCGCCCAGCGCGCTGGGCCTCAGCTGACAGGGTGCGGGCCTCAACGCGTTCGCAATACGCCTTCATGCTCGAATGCGGGTGATTTGGCCATGCCAATTCTTGGCAGTTGAAGGGCGTGGTGCTCTCTGACATCGAGTTGTAGGCAGCCTTGGGCGCCGTAGGCAACGGCTTGGGTCTGGGGCCCGTTGCAGAGTGCAGCTGAGCCTGCGAAGACCAGGCAAGCGAGAAAAGCAGCAACCCTGCTGAAATCCTTTTGAGCATCAGCTTCCCCCTGTAGCTGGGGAAAGCTTACCGCCTCAAACGTACCGCTGGTGAGTCCCCTGCCCGGCTCGAACATCAGGCGCACGCGCAATCTCGACTCTCGCGGCGCTTGTGCTCAACTCATGCCGAGGTCGCAGCCGCAATCTTGATCGACTTGACGTTCACAAACTCCTTCAGACCTTCCGGGCCGTGCTCCCGACCATACCCCGACGCCTTCACCCCACCGAACGGAAGCGATGGAGATGCCACGTCGAAGGTATTGATGAAGACCATGCCCGTATCAAAGTACTTGCTGGCCAGCTCCCTCGCACGCTGCGCGTCACGGCTGAAGATGCCCCCGCCCAGGCCGTAGCGGCTGTCGTTGGCGATGCGCAACGCATCCTCATCGTCCTCGGCGCGGATGATGGCCGCTGCAGGACCGAACAGCTCATCCTCGTAGGCCACCTGCCCCGGTGCTACATCCGCCAGCACGGTAGCCGGGTAGAACCAGCCCGTCCGGTCTGGCACTTCGCCGCCTACCACCAGACGCGCTCCCTGCGAGACGCTCTTGGTCACTTGGTCGTGCAGCTTGTCGCGCTGCGCCTTGGAGACCATCGGGCCGAGCTCGGTGTCGCCTGCATTCGGATCGCCCATCCGGATCGCTTCGAATGCCTTTGCATATCCGCTGACGAAGGCGTCGTAATTCTTCTTTGTCACGATGAACCGCTTGGCGTTGACGCAGGTCTGCCCGTTGTTGAACAGGCGGCCCTTGACGCAGGTCGCCACGGCCAGGTCCAGGTCCGCGTCGTCCAGCACCAGATAGGCATCGTTGGAGCCCAACTCAAGCACCGTCTTCTTCAGGGCCGCGCCGGCCTTGGCTGCCACCGTGCGCCCTGCCGCCTCGCTGCCGGTGAGTGTCACCGCGCGCACCAGATCGTTTTCCACGATGTCATTCGATTGATCGTGGCTGATCAACAGGACCCCGAACAGCCCTTTGGGCAGCCCGGCACTTTCGTAGATATCACGCAGCAGTAGTCCGCTGCCGGTGCAGCTCTCGGCATGCTTGAGCAGCACGCCATTGCCAGCCATCAGGCTGGCGATGGAATAGCGGATCGCCTGGTAAGCCGGGAAGTTCCACGGCTGAATGCCGTAAACCACGCCGATGGGCGCGTGGGTCACGATGCCGGTGGCGCCTTCGACATCGCGCTCCTCATCGGCGAGGACGACAGGCCCCTGCTTGGCGGTGTAGTCACAGATACCGGCACACAGCTCGATTTCAGTACGGCTGTCTTCAATGAGCTTGCCGACCTCGTCGGTCATCAGCTGTGCGAACTCTTCCTTGCGCTCGCGAAGCACTTTGGCGATGTTCGCAATCACCTGTGCGCGCTCATCCAGACTGCGTAGACGCCATTCAGTAAAGGCTTCATGGCTGGCCTTCACGACGGCGGCGGCTTCGGTGTCAGACATGTAGGAATAGGTAGAGACCACTTCCTCGGTCAGCGGATTGATCGTGGTCAGTTGTTTGTTGGACATGGGAGGAGACTCTTCACTTCAAAAGGAGGTCCGTAAAGCGTCGCCGTCGTGCGGTTCCTCTGCCGTGAATTCTTCAGCGACTTGCATCACCGGAAGTTCACTGACTTTCATTGCTACGGTTCGCGTCAGGCTCAACTACGGTTCAAGCGCTGCCCAGGCCGTCTTCCCATCGCAGGGTGAACCTCAGCTCTATTGCCTGGCCGGCAGCCAGCCGTTTCGGCACCAACGTAAACCCATCCGGCGGCCCCGTCTGCGGCTCCACACACGTCGCGTGCGCAGCACCGTCATACACCACCCAGTGATCCGTATCCGCCCGCAGCCGCAACCGTTGTTCTCCAGAGACCAGCGTCACGTCAGCCTGGTTGATGAAACAGTCATCCCAAGGCCCAGGCTTGGGCGCAATGCAGGGCAATGCAGCGATGCCCTGCCCGTCCCGCGGATACATCGCACTGGGCGAGAACAGCAACTGATCCGGCTTCCGGAACCACGGGTGCCAGCCAAGCACCGCAGGCATCGCCTTTTCGCCGGCTTGCACCGCCAGGCACAGGTCCAGGCTGTCGGCCAGCATGCGGATGACCTGGGTGGCACGGCCCCCGAACGGCCAATACTCATCCTCAGGTAGCTCCAGCGACAACAGGGCGCTGTCCGCCTCTAGACTTTCGAGATGCCAAGGGCGTGAAAAACCCACCCCGTGGATCGCATGCCCGCCAAAGTTCCGCGGCAGCGCATACGGCGTGCCATCAAAGGCAAAGCGCCCCTGCCGGATCCGCCCGGCCCACGGCACCATCGGATAGCACCCCCATCCGATCGCCGCCGCCCCGCACTCCTGCTCACCCACCAGCCAGTCCACACCGTCATAGCGAATCTGCGCGATGCGCCCGCCCGCCTCCGGTGCCAATGCGACCTCCAACGCGCCGGCCCGCAACCAGTACAGGCGACCACCCGGCAGCGGCGCCTGCGCATCGTCTTTCGGTGACGCCGCTTCAAGCGCCATACGGATCGATCGTCCGGATGCTGCCGTCGGCGTCCATCTGCAGCGGCGTGCACTTGACAGAGCGCAGGTGCGTCACGCCGCCCGACAACACGGCATCATGGTAGAAGAGATACCACTGCCCCTTGAACGCGCAGATGGAGTGATGCGTGGTCCAGCCCACAACGGGCTTCAGGATCACCCCGGCATAGGTGAACGGTCCATACGGGCTGTCACCGATGGCGTAGCACAGCAGGTGCGTATTGCCGGTGGAGTACGACAGGTAATAGCGGCCCCGGTACTTGTGCAGCCACGGCCCCTCGAAGAACCGGCGCGCATGGTCGTCGGCACGCAGCAGCTGTCCGTGTTCGTCGAGGATGACGACCTCGCGCGCGGGCTCCGCCAGCCGTGTCATCCCCGCGTCCAGTCGGCCGACACGCGGTCCCAGTGCGGGCGCTTCCCCGGTTGGCTCCTCGTGCGTCGCATCGAAGCGGTTGTCACGGTACTTCTGCAACTGGCCGCCCCAGATGCCGCCGAAATAGAGGTAATGCGTGCCGTCGTCGTCTTCGTATACGGCAGGGTCGATCGAGTACGTCCCCTCCATCGGCTCGGGTTCGGCAGTGAACGGCCCCTCCGGGCGGTCCGCCACCGCCACGCCGATCCGGAACATGCCCTGTCCGTCCTTGGCCGGGAAATACAGGTAGTAGCGGCCGTCGCGGTGGGCTGCGTCCGGCGCCCACATCTGCTGCGCGGCCCAGGGTACGTCGCGCACATGCAGCGCCATGCCGCAGTCGATGGCCTCGCCCTCGGGCGAGTCCATCCGCAGCACGTGGTAGTCCTCCATGCCGAAATGCCCGCCCTCATCGTCGAAGGGCGCGCCGCCGTCGATATCGTGCGACGGATAGATGTACAGGCGCCCCTCGAACACGTGGGCCGACGGATCGGCCGTGTAGATGTGGGTCACCAGCGGCTGGGAGATGGCATGCGCCGCGAGCTGATCAAGCGTGTTTCCCTGGCGACGCAGATGCAGGTCATGCTCGATGCGCGTCTCCATCCCTTTGTCGATCTTGTAGAAGAAGAGCAGCGCGACCGCGACCAGGAAGGGAATGGAGCAGTAGAGGCTCACGGTGAGGCGGATGCCGTCCACCACGGCCTGGGGCTGCTGTTCCGCGCCGGCCTGATAGCCGTGGTGCGCGAGAATCCCGGCGACCAGCGCCCCGCCGATGCTGAGCCCGATCTTCAACCCGCACAGC
>Ga0182005_1000356_pt1 | contig 25774 bp, 21 predicted proteins | sample Sormic07211103_1_FD_123021 | JGI IMG/M metagenome (GOLD analysis project Ga0182005, IMG submission 123021) | Rhizosphere microbial communities from Sorghum bicolor, Mead, Nebraska, USA - 072115-103_1 MetaG | ecosystem: Host-associated > Plants > Roots > Rhizosphere | place: USA: Nebraska...
AGTGATCGCAAGTGATCGTAATTTCATCGGTATTCTCCTGCGCATGTTGATGGATTGCAGCTTGAAGGAGCTTTAGGCAGCCTTGCCGATCGCCTCGATGAACTTAGCGGCCAATTCGTGATCCGACATCGGATTCTGGGCGGTGATCAGTTCCCGATCGACAACGACATATGAGGTGAAGTTGCCAGCGTTGGCGACAATACCTCCCGCAGCTTCGAGCGCGTCGGGCATGTTGAAGATCAGCTTCTTGTGGAAGACATTTTCCTCGGCATACTCCTCCTCACTGCGCGAGAAAACGGTCATGCGATAGCCGGCGTACTGCCAGTCCTTTCCGAGCGACTGCGCTTTCGCGTTGTCCCCTTCGATCAGGGCCGCCCGAAATTCGCGAGCATGGTCGAGTGACGCGATCAGGCTGATCGGACCGTGGCAGATAGCAGCGGTCGGCTTGTTGGCGCCGTGGAAATAGCGCAGTACTTCACCCGCATCGGAGTCTTGCATGACATCGACGATCGGTGCATGGCCGCCCGGGAAGAACACGCCGGCGAAGCGATCCAGGCCGGCTTCGATCTCGGACCGAATGGTCCGAACGTCATTCATGGCAGGGTTGTTGTTGAAGAAATCCCGAGCTCGAGTACGTGCGCCGTCGTCATTGGAAAAATAGATCAGCGCATCTGAATCTTTATCCATATGCGGCTTCTCGCCGGTCGGCGTGGCCAGTACGAATTCGTAACCGGCCTCGACGAGCGCCATCACCGGGATAGCAGTTTCGTTGAGAAATTGACCGATCGTGATGGTGCCGCCACCCTGGGCTTCCAGCTGGGTTGCGTTCGAGCCCACTACGAGAATAAGACCTTTGCTCATAAAATATCTCCTGTCATGAAAGAAGAAGCCATTGACACGTCGGTTTTTCTAAAAACAAACGCAAGCGGCCCCGAGACGCAGCGGTATTGCCGCGTCGTTGTGTGTTTGTATCGTTTGGGAAAAGACCGACCTCAGAGGACCAATCAGAGGTCAGACCGCCATTGAGGTACTGCCCTGATAGGATCCGAAATCGATATACGCGGTTGGCTCGGTCCCGTAGAAGCCGCTGCGCTCGTAAGGCGTCAACGGATAACCGCGTTCGATTCGGTCAGGTAGATCTGGATTGGACGTGAAGTGCCTACCAAAGGCGATTAGATCTGCGACCCCATTGGCTAGCGCTTCTTCGGCTGATTCCGGCTCGAAACCGCCGGCGGCAATAACATAACCATGAAAAATTGAGCGCATGTCAGCCGATGCGATGGGTGCCTGTGTTACATCAACCGTCTCAGCACCCATCACCCGTGGCTCTATGACATGTAGGTACGACAACGCATATCTGTTTAACCGATCTACCAGGTGACGGTAGAGCGCTTGCGGATCGCTATCGTACATGCCGCTAAAGGTGCTACTTGGTCCAAGGCGCACCGCAACCCGCCCCTCACCCCATACTTCTACGAGAGCTTCCACTATCTCAATGAGAAGACGCTCGCGATTGTGAAATGATCCGCCGTACTCATCGGTGCGACCGTTTGACCCATCTGAAAGGAACTGTTGGATCAGGTGACCCTGGGCTGCAAGGATTTCGACACCGTCGAAGCCGGCCCGTTTGGCGTTCATAGCCGCGGCGCGGAATTGAGCGACGACCTCTTCTATCTCCTCGAGCCTCAACGATCGATGCGACGAGGGTGGACCGAATCCATCCCGTAGCGGAACCAAGATGTCTCCGGTCGACCCGAAGACGGGATCCACGGACGCGGTAACAGGCGTCAGTCCCTCGGTGATGCTGTCGCTGGTCAACCGTCCCGCATGCGTCAGTTGAGCGACAATCACACCTCCCTTAGCGTGGACAGCCTTCACAACAGATCGCCATCCCTCAACCTGGTTATCGCTGTAGAGCCCAGGGCCGGTTAGATACGGACGACCCAGCGGAGCAACTGCCGATGACTCGGCTATGATCAAGCCGCCATCGGACGCACGCTGCCCGTAGTACGTGGTCATGAGGGCACTGGGAACACCGTCGGTGTGTGCGCGCAAGCGGCTGATCGGCGGCATGGCGACGCGGTGTTTCAGACTCAGCGCGCCGACCTTGACTGGTGAAAACAGATGTTTGCGTGAGGGGTCAGACATTTCGAATCTCCTGGGCGCCTCGGAGCACCCTTCGCCTGGCAGCACTGACGTTAGACCGTAGCGACCTGACCCATTCGACGAACGGCTTCCTCTGTCGTCCATACCGCGTTCGCCATGAAGCGCCAGTTGATCATCGCCGCGAGGTATCCATCGCCCTCCTCGTTAGCCGCCGCCGCCACCGCATCTCGTACCATCGCAACCTCGAACCCATTCTCGATCAGCTTGCGCATGTGGTCTTCAAGACACAGATTGGCAACGGGTCCAGCCATGATGACTTTCTCGATACCCCGCCGACGCAACAACAAGTTCAGATCGTTGGTTGGAGCGTAGGTGACGTGTCGCGTCGTCACGATCGTCTCGCCATCGTCGATATATTTCTTGAAATCTTCCGGGACATCGGCGCCGGAGCCTTGGACCCCTTCGAAGCTCAGCGCACTCTGCCTGGCCACGACGCCACCATTGAGGGCAAGATCTTCCATGGGACCGAGACGATTGCGCTCGCTATGGTCATGCGGGAAGAAATAGTGCGGCGACATGAAAACGGGGAGCTTGTTCGCCTTGGCGGCCTTGAGCAAATCTTCGAGATGCTCGACGACGTTATTCCGAGCCAGTGCCTCTTCAATCAGCACGTTGTACTTGCCGCCGTGGACGAGAAAATCGTTTTGGATATCGACGAGGACCAATGCAGTCCGCCCTTTTTCGAGCTGCATCTCTGGATTGCGATGGGTGAAGGTGACCATTTCACATGTCCTTTAAAAAATGAGAGGTTGTAGACGTCGGATGTGCTTAAACGGGATCTAGTCGTGGATCGATACATCGGTGATGCAACCGCCAGGGAACCGCTTATCCCCGTCGAAACGAACCATGAGCGGTGACGATCTAACAGCTAGTTCACCTTAGGCTTCGGAGGCCGAATTGGCCCTGCCATTAGCTGATGTGATCTCACTAAGTGCAAAGGTAATACCCATCATCTATCGTGTCAAGCGTCTTGTTCGCCGTCGAAGCAAAACAAACGACCCTCCTATCCCGCAGCCTCCTCGATCGCGCGGGGGCACAGGGGCGATGAGGCGTTCTCGGCCGTCTTCATAGCCACATGCCAGCCCAGCTGAAAGCGGGATCGAGCGTTGAAGGCGGCCATAAGTGCGGCGATACGCCGATTCAGCGTCGCGGAAGAAATGCCCACCTGGTAGGCGATTGCTTTGTCATTCAGCCCCGCGGCCAGCAAAGGGACGATCTGCTTGTCAGCCTCCATCAGCCGACGTGACTCCGCTCGGTTCAAGTCGAACTCACCTGACCGCGCGAAAGTTATGGGTGTCGCCCTCGCCCAAATCAGGTCGAATAGCGTGCACAAGGCGTCGAGCAGCGGGCCGGCCCGTACGATCAACGCGGATCCATCGAGATCACGCGTATGCATCACCACCCCCACTCGTCGATCGACGACGAACATCTTGATCGGCAACTCAGCAATCCACCGGGCATCTTCACCCGACTCCGTCGCTGTCCGTAACGCATCCAGCGATCCGGGAGCCTTCAGGTATTCAAAGCTGGATATGCTTCGCATGCGAAGGTTGGATCGCCGTGCACCGCCCTCGCCATACTCTTCCAGGCACTGAAAGCCAATGATTTCTGACTGTGCCGTCTCTTTAAGATGTCTTTCGATCCGACGCGACAACGACCGGCTTGCGACCACCTCTACTAAGCTGTCGCCATCCCCGACCTTGTCCGCTTTTCCGATCGTTCGCTCCAACTCCTGCACGACGTGATCTGCGGCGCCAAGCTCCGTTTGCCGCCGGCGGATAAGTGCGTCCACCGCCACCTTTGGCGAGGCGGCCATATACCGACGCGGCTGATCCGTCGTGCGAGTGACCAAGCCCTTGAGTTCGAGAACCTCAAGAAGCTGTCGGGTCTGCTCGACGGGTTGTTCGAGAAGGCCAGCCAACTCACAGGTCGTCAGTACGGTATGCGCAAGTACGTGGCGATAGGCGCTTTCTTCCTTCTCAGTGATCCCTAATGCGTCCAAAAGCCTTCTGGAGTTCGCTTTTTCAGATACGTCTTTCATTCGCCCGGTCACAAGAGACAGCGAGTCGCATCCGACGCGCTAGACGTGTCGGTGGCCTGGGGAAAGCAGGCGACTCCCTGAAGGTGTTTTTGTCCTCTGCAGTCGCGATAGCGGTGCGGAGGGCCAACGTAAACAGCAGATCGCTCGAACGCGAACTACCGTGGAAGATCTGCCATCAGCTGGCTGTACGGCACTGGACAACGCGAGGCCACATGATGCCCGGTGGGGCGAAAGCCCTCCCCCACCCCATCCCATCGTGCCGTCTCGCCCTTCCGTAAATTGATCCTATTGACTTATTCGTTCAGGCACTACGGCCACCGAATGAATACCGCTTATTTGATTATCGGATAGATCATATCGATCTAAATTTACGCAACTTTTCGTAACTTGGGGCAGAAGTGCACAAGCACCGTGGGACGATGCATGACGACGATTCAACATCGTTGAATAGCGTTAGCAGAAACCTGTCATGAACGAGGCGCGATTGCGCCGCGGACATCGCGGAATGACAAGGTGAGGGACGCCCCGTCAGCAGCGCCGCCGAGCTCGATGGCACGCGACCGGTTGCACGAACACCAAGGACGACAATCAACGGCGATATCCACACGGACAACGTCGGGACGGTCTTCGGCGCCCAGCAGACGATCGCCCACGCCTTTGCAATCCGTCGGCGGGCAGGCAAGGTTCCTGACCCGCGTGACGCGTTAATCGATGTTTCCACGCCCACCGGGCTCGTCGTCCAGCCGCCCGCGACGCCCGGCCCCGACCGCACCAGAGTCGGCGATTAACTCGCCTGACGGCGTGCGCAAGCCCTCTTCTCTGCTCTCGACCGTCTCGGGCCGTCTACGGTCAGGGCTGTCCCTCTCGTCTGCTCAAGCGCACTACCGCAGCACTTGACACGATAGATGATGGGTATTACCTTTAAGTCATATAGTCACAGGTCATCCGCTAACTAAGTCCCCAGTGGAGGCTTTCCGGAACCAGTGGGCGAACGTGCGAGTAGCGACGTAATGCGGCCCGCGAAAGTGGACGGGCTGGCATTCACCATCCATCGTGAGGATTAAAATTGTGTCTTCAAAAATCGACACCTTTCGCAAACTGCATCAAGGCCCTGCCGTGCTTCTGCTTCCCAATGCTTGGGATGCCGGGAGTGCTCGGCTGTTCGAAAGCTTGGGTGCCCCTGCTATAGCCACCACGAGCGCCGGTATGGCGTGGTCGTTGGGGTATCAGGACGGTCGCGTGATCGATATCCACGATGCAATGGCGGCTGCACGGCGTATTGAGCGCGCGATCAAGGTCCCGTTGACCTTCGACATCGAGAACGGCTATTCGGACTATCCCACCATCGTCGCCGAAAATGTTATGCGGTTGGTGGACCTGGGTGTTGCCGGCATCAATATCGAGGATGGCCCGGACAAGCCCGCATTGCTCGTCGCCAAGATTGAAGCCATACGCAACGCCCTGTCGAAGGCGGGCGCCGATCTCTTCATCAACGCCCGATCTGACGTATTTCTCGCAGAGCTGGTTGACACGGCTCGACGGGTCGAGGAGTCCATCGCCCGGGGCCGCCGCTACGAGCAGGCCGGCGCCAATGGGTTGTTCTTCCCCGCGCTACATAAGGAAGATGATATCGCGACGATCGTCGGGGCAACCACGCTTCCCGTCAATGTGCTGGCTTGGCCCGGTCTGGGCACCGCTAATCGTCTAGCCGAGCTCGGTGTTAGACGCTTGAGCGCGGGGTCGGGCATTTCCCAAGCCCTTTGGTTGTACGCCGGCAAGTTCGGGACCGAGTTTCTTAAAGATGGGCAGGCCGATTTTGCCTACGCTCCGTTTTCGCGTTACGCCGACATCCAGAGTCTCCTCGACCGGAAACGCTAGCGGCCAAGGGAAAATTCAAGCGCGTTCGCCAACCGGCCCGCCTCAGTTTCGCCACCAATGGATGTCCGGCTGGGTTTCTTCCTTCCCCTATTTTTCGCGCGGATACTTATGATTGCCACGCTAAGAAATCGTCTGCACTACCCGTCGCAAACGAGCACGGCAGCCATGTCGCTTGACGCTCGCTACGTGTGGGTCCGACAGAGGACTGAAGCTCTGGTTGCCCATTTGAGTGACGAGGACATCGCCGTTCGTGCGTCACTCGATGCGAAAACGGTGAAATGGCGCTTGGCCCACACAACCTGGTTCTTCGAGACATTCGTCTTAAGCCACTATCTGCACGGCTATCAGCGATACGACCCAGACTTCTCTGAGCTCTTCGGGTTCGTCACCGACACTTACGATCACCTGGGTGGACCTAACCACCGGGAGGTACTGTCTCGCCCTAGTGCGGCCGACGTCCGCGCCTACCGAGAGTACGTCGACTTACACATGGCTGCCCTGATCAGCGACGATCTTAACGGAGCATGTAGTGAGGTAGTCCAAACGGGACTGGCCCTAGAAGAACGACATCAGGAGCTGATCGTCGTGGACGTTCAGAGTTTGTTTGCCTCTTCCGTCGGCGCCTCCACGCCGGCGCCGTTGTGGTCCGCCCCGATCGCTGATGCCCCGGCTCGATTTCGTTTGATCAAAGGAGGGCTGGTCCAGACAGGCGCGGATAATTCGACCTTTGCACTCTTCAACGAAAAGCCGCGTCACACAGCTTGGTTGGACTGCTTTGAACTATCAGACCGTCTCGTCACCAACCGTGAGTGGCTAGCTTTTATCGAAGATGGCGGCTACCAGACATCGCACCTGTGGCTCGCCGACGGGTGGGAGCGCGTAATTCGCGAATGCTGGTTCGCACCCCTGTATTGGCAAAATGACGGCGTGCGTTGGCAACACATGACTCCCCGTGGACGAGAGATCGTACAGCCAGATGCAGCGGTCATGCATATCAGCTACTACGAGGCGGACGCCTACGCCCGATGGGCTCGCGCACGCCTTCCGACTGAGGCGGAATGGGAGCACGCGGCCAGCTCTCACGTGTATCTGAAGGAAATAGCGGACGTGGCGTGGCAGTGGACGTCCAGTGCTTACGCGCCTTATCCACGACAACGAACGGTTCGTGACGTACGCAGTGATGGTCCGAGTCCGTTCGTGAGCGGTCATATGGTGCTACGGGGCGGCTCCTCTGTCACGGCTCCAGGACCGACGCGCATCACCTACCGCAACTTTCATCGGCCCGACGAACGACGAGCCTTTTCGGGCTTGCGTCTAGCACGTGATGTTCCTGGGTTACGGGAGACGAATAACTCTGATTCGGGCGCTGTAACGTCAGCGGAGTAACGATATGAAACCAAACATTGAGGGTGACACCGTCGCGGTCCTTGCTGGGCGTGGCGCGTTTGTGCCCACACGGCTGGCAGGAGCCAGGGCTGATGTCTCGAGCGGAGCGTGCCGTGGCCAGTAAACACATTGTAATAACGCAAAGTTCGTCTCAAGAAATTGAGCGGGAGGGTGTTTATCTCCTTGGCTCTATGGTTGATGGGACCTATTGTCTGCCATCGTGCCATAAACGCCAGGCTGCGCTGCGCTCCTCTCTGACGATGTTTCCGTCGGAAACCATGGCGAAGGCTGCCGGCCTCCGAGCCTGTAAGCAGTGCCGGCCTGACAGGACGCATGCACACGTCGGCAATGGGCTACGCGAGTTCGAGGAATTGGTGCACTTGATGGAGACGGCACCGATGTCCGTACCGTCGGTGAGTGCGCTAGCAGAGCACGTCGCTCTGACGATGGAAGGTCTGGAAGTGTTACTGGCAGATCACGCGCACATTCCAGCGACGGAATGGCTTGAGCGTATGCGCGTGCAAGCGATGGCACGTCGATTGCTCGATGCGGGAACGGTTGAGGGCTCGGCTGCATCGTCGGCAGGTTTCGTCAATGCCGACGACGGCGATCAGGCGTTTTTCCGTCGTATGTACATGACGCCCACGGAATACCAGGCATTGGGCCAAGGCCAAGGTTTCCGTATAGCTCTCCCCGAGGACTACCGGGCCGTCGAAATCCTCGCTTACCACGGACGCGACGCCGACGGACTAAGCGAACGCACTGAAGGAAACCGAATCTTCAAGGCTTTAGCAACGCCGGATGGTCCTGCGGTGATGAAAATTACGCTTCATAAAACCTTCGCCGACGTTGCAGCATCGGGTCCACATAAGCTCGGAGTCACAAGTTTCGCAAACCTGCACCGTGCCGCGTTGAACGTGTTGGGTCTTCGCGGAGATGTTCAACACTTTGAAGCCCGCCACCCGGAGTTATCACAGGATCGTCGCGGACTGCGGCTGCCGTTAATCCCAAGCGCATTTGATGCGCTTTGTTGGGCCATTATCGGTCAGCAGATTAATTTGAGCTTTGCAGGTAGCTTGCGCCATAGCCTGATTTTGCTGGCAGGTGAGCCGGTTGAAGACATGCGGGTACATCCGACGCCAGCTGCTGTGGCGGCCTTGGATCCGTCCGAGCTGACATCACGCCGCTTTTCGCGTTCAAAGGCGAACTACCTTATCAGCGTTGCTCGGGCCATAGACGAAGGGAAGCTCCCTATCGAAGAGCTGATCAACGGCTCCGCTCTTGCCGCTGAGGCGCTACTCACCGCTCAGTATGGCGTCGGTACCTGGACCGCTCGCTACGTCATGATGCGTACGGGTTTTGCAGATGCGGCACCCATAGGCGATAGCGGGCTGGCGACGGCGCTTGAACGCATGCACGCCCTGCCCCTGCGACCTAATGCGATAGCCACCGCGCGACTAATGGCGCGGTATGCGCCATGGCGAAGCCTCGCAAGCGCCCACTTGTGGGCGACGCTGCTATGAACCGGATCGGGAGGACGGCCGTTTTTGGAGGTCTGTCTGTAGGCCTACGTGAACGATCAACGAAGCAACGAACGTGGATCAGCGAACGTGACGTTGGAGGCGATATGCCAAATGATAAAAATCTCTCATTGATGGATGTCTATCAAGTCGTTGACCCCCTACCAACCACCGCATCAATATCCAATGTGGCGCGTATTGTCACCCGTGTCGGGATAAGTGCCGTGCCTTTCAAAGCCAGTCGTCATCGCGATCTACTGGACGGTCGTCGTCCACACTCGGTTACCGAACCTGTTGACTACAGCGTCATAGCCCAGACGATCGCCCGAGAGCGCTCATCTGTCCCGGCTGCGGGCCACGTTGCCAGGCATAGCCTGGCGCGGCCCCGTCACGCCGGCTTACTGATGCGTCTCGACGACAACTGGCGCACTCGCCGCCGCATTGGTCGAGTGCTTCAAGAGGCACTTTGTATGAACATCTATTTCATGAAGCTCGACATTCACCATGAATGACCGTCTCTACGCACTATCCCTCTTTGCTCGCGTGGCAAGGACCGGGAGCTTTTCAGCCGCGGGCCGTGAGGTGGGCATCTCCCAGCCCACTGTATCCCGCATCATGGCTGCGCTCGAAAAACAAGTCGGCGCGGTGCTCCTTTCACGCACGACCCGGTCGGTCACGTTGACGGATGCGGGGGCGGATTACTACGCCCGGGCGGAGTCGATTCTCGCGGCGATGGATGAAGCTGATCACGCAGTGCGCGGCACGGGTGAACTTCGGGGCGTGTTGCGTATTGCCATGCCAACGGCGTTTGGCGCACGAAGCGTGATCCCAAGAATGACTGCCTTCACGGACCAGCACCCGCTACTGCGTGTCGAATTTCTGCTCAATGACGACAAGCAAAATCTGATTACCGACGGCGTTGACGTCGCCATCCAAGTCGGAAGTTTGGGGGACACCTCCGCTGTTGCTCGGAAGATCGGGACTGTCCATCGTGTACTCGCGGCTTCTCCTTCCTACTTGGCCAAGGCAGGTATGCCACGCGATCCTGCGGACCTGGTTAACTTCTCCATCATTGTTGGACCTACCGATCGGGGTCTGGAAGCGTGGTCTTTTGAAAAAGACGGTAAAACCACCTCGTTGCGACTGGACGGTCGATTCATTTTAAATGGAGCAGCTGCAGCAACTGCCGCGGCGGCGGCTGGTATGGGCATCCTCTCATGCGACGTGCTAAGTATGCTCAACGAGTTGGAGAGTGGTGCCCTGGTGACGCTCCTCCCCGATTGGGAGATGGGGTCGCGGGACATGCACGTTGTTCTCCTTGCTGGTCATGCCGCCAAACCCGCCGCCAAGGCGTTCGCCGATTTCATTTGCGGTCAGGCAGGTGAGTTGGAAGAAGCCTGGCACCAGCTGCAGCTGGCGTGTGGCGTGCGTCGCGCGGCACTTGACGTCAAGTAGATGGATGGGCCTCCCCCCTATGTCCATCGCGCTGTGGTCTGCGAGTGGCTGGTGTGTTGCAACGAAGCAGTACTTGCTCCGTAAATACCGGCGCTTCTGTTCAATCTCTTGCGGTAAGGGTAGGTTCTGCGACCAGACGCACCATTGGGTGTGCCCGTGACTCGCGCCCAGGTCGAAGTTGGCCAGAGTACCCGGTCACATGACGACGAGATGCGGGCTGATTTGCTGGCTGGGTTGCACGGCGATAAGTCGCGATACTGTCAGTTCCTCATGGAAATCTCGGGGTTTTTGCGCGCCTATTTCCACAACCATGTGCTCGATGCGGACGCAGATATCGAACATATCTTGCAACTGACGTTATCCGCGATCCATAGGGCCCGCCACACCTACCGAGAAGGAGATCATCTCGGTCCATGGATAATTGCCATCGCCCGTTACTCGGCCCTGGAGTTCTTTCGTTCACGGGGAGTTTGTAGCGGTCTACGAAAAGCGTTTGACAATGGGAATGTGTTCGAACGTAAGGATCCCGATGTCGAAGAAATGAAAGAAGAACACAACCCGGCAGCGCCCGTTAGGGGACTCTCCCCATAGAGATTCGACAGCGTCACTCGAAGCGCCGTTGCTGAGATGCTCGTACGGACGATGAACCTCAGCGTCTTTCCGATGGAGCTACTGCTTCTGGAATTGCTTTGTGGCGCTACGCCCCACGCTTGATTTCGATGAGTAGGACAGTTGAGACGCGGTACAGCGGCCGGCGCAGCGCGGTTCTAGTCACATCCCTTCGGTCGATTCTTCGCGGTAGTCTCTTTACTGACCTCGACAGAGTCGTACCAATCCACAGCGACGCACAGACCGCGCAGGCCGTATTAGCGCCATTTACACTGGATCTAATGATATCCAATCTGGGCCAGATAGCCGTACCAGAGACTTCGAACCGACTACACGTTGACGCCCTCTGGGGGCCTGCATTGAATACGCAAGTGGAGGCTAATTGCGTGGTAGGAGTCACGACCTATCGAGGTAATCTGCGGATGCTCTACACGGGATCACGGCTCGGGCGCGATCTGCTCGATGCTATCCGTCACGTCGTCGCTGAGCAGTTGCTCATGTCCGCGGATTCATAGGTAGGCCCCCTTGGGCGGATGCGATCATGAGCTTTCCTACTGAGTCGAGAGGTGAGGTTGCAAGGCCACAAATGCCAAGTCGTCGACGAGATATGGGTCACGAAGCCGTGCACATGAGCGCCCATTCTTCTTGCGATAAAACCACGGGCCAGCCAGGGATTGTGCAGATGGTGACTCAATTTGAAAAATCAGAACGCTTTATGCGTAAGGTCGATCTGCTGGATAAACAGAGCCAGCCTCGTGTGCTTAAACAGATCAATCATCTGAGCACAATGCGGATCGATGAGATACTCCGTCTCTCACACAAACTAGGTCAAGGCGCCCAGGGAGCGCTTTGGATTGCTCGACTGTTCAATGACTACCGCCTCATCTATCAGCTGATCGGTCGTGACCATATCCGTCTAGAAGACGTCGTTCGCCAGGATGACCTGAATAAGTTCATGGGGAAGGTGCACTCATGAAGGGATTCACGCCATTCTCTTGGAACACCGTCAGCTTGCAAACTGAGCTGGGTAACTTGGAGACCCTCTTATCTCCCGGAAAGGGCATTGAGTTGAGCGAAAAAACCAGCTCGCGCCGCTTTTCCGGCAGTCGCCCAACCTGGTTGCTGCAACCACCGCATTCAGTGCATCACATACGATGACCTCTTGGAAGAGCTGAAGTATCAGAACCGGGCTTCGTCGAGATCGGATGCAAGGGCAGCATCATTCATGTCAGCTGCTTCCCGAAACGAGGGCGGCGACATCAAGGATTTTGTCTTCACGGGCATGCATGTTGGGAGTATATCGACAGCGCCCTGGCGGAGTGGCATGACATCGGTCGTTAGAACTCAGCCGCGCGCGAAGGTCTCGCCAACTTCGCCCGCGGCGTTCACCGCCGCTTCCGTTCCATCCGCCAGAGTGCTTCCACGACAGGTTCGACTGTGGTCTTGAACTTGCCTGGGAACTCACCGCCCGGCCCGTGTACGCGGTACATCTCGTGCTTTTTCCGCTCGACCCGAAGCCAGCCTTGCTCTGACCCATGTTCTAAAGAGGCAAGCACGTCCGTGGCATCGACGGCTGCCATGCCATCGGTGTGACATACCAGCACGACGAACGACGCCTTGCAGATAGACGCCAGCGTCGTCAACGACGCGATGTGAGACGAGGAGAAAGTGAAGGGCCAGGGCCGCAGGCGCTGGGTAGCGTACTTCACTTGCAGTCCGATCTGGTCGTTAATCACGTAGTTGAGCAAACGACCACCCTCTTCCTGCGGTCGTATCGTCACCGGCCCCCCATGCATGGCCACAAGGTCGGCCAGCACCGCCCCGTGGTACAGCTTGTACTCACGGATCATTCGCTGAGTTCTTCAGGAACTTGATGGTGCCCACGAACTTGTAGATCAGCCGTGCCTTGCCCGCGCCGTTGTGGATGACGAAAATGTGGTGGACGGTCGACGTGGGTGCCTTGTTCAGTTGGGTGGTACCAATGAAGCCCTTGCTACGCACGATCATTGTGGCGTCAGCATCCTTATACCCGGACATATCCAGAGGGGCGTGCACGTGCAAAGGACTCGTTGAACCGATCGAGGTGCGTTCAATGTAGCGCACCAGGTAGCCGGGCATCGCCTTATCCCCCAGCAATGCTGCCAACTGGGGCAGCTTATCCTTGTCGGGCTTGCTTGAGGTCAGTAGCTTCTGGACCTTGTCGGTGTAGTCAAACAGGCCGAACGACATCTCGCCCCGGTCCAGATCCACCGTTGAGCGATCGATGCTGTTGCTGGCAACCGGGGAGATTCGCGCGTCGCCCAACCACACCAGCGGACCCAGGCCCTCCTTGATCGCCGAGAGAGCCAGGCGGTGGAAGACGAAGCACCGATGCCAGTCCATGTAGAGCGCCTGAGGAATCGTCAATTCAAACGACCTGAGGTAATTACCGCGGCTGCCGAACATGCGCGCCCGTTGGATATAGGTATCCTGCTGGATCTTGTGTTGAACGTCACGCGTAAAGAACATCGATAGCAGGTTGTTGAGTGTTACGCCGCGCGAGACGATGTTGCCGCCGATGATGATAGTGAACAGGCTTTTGGGATCGGTTGCTGCGCCGGCGTTGTCTTTCCAGTCACGCTCGCTGTTGAGGACGACCAGCGCATTCCGGGAAATGTTCTCCAAGATGTAGCTGGTGATGTCATCGGGCGACGCATCGGGATAGCGGCTCGTTGCCAGCTGCCAGATCGCCTTGGTGTAAGGCTCGAATTTGTTTCCCTCACGTGAGACGAGCACCGAAAGAGTCTGCTGCACGGCGGTCCAGTCTTCCTTGTGGTCGGCCTTCTTGCCACTGGTGTGGACAAGGAAGGAGTAGCACTCTTCGATATCGTTGACGTAGACATTCAGATAAGCGGCGTTTACAAGGAAACCGAACAAGGCCTGCCGGGCGTGTCGCGGATCGGCGCCTGCGTCAGCGAGAAGGGTGCGCTGGTAGGCGACCGGACCGTCGATCGGAAAGAAGGTGTCCTGGCCGGTGTACTTGGAATGCGGTGGGAAGTCGACCCAGACGGAGCTGTCGTTCTTGAAAGTGTTGTTGAGATCCAGGCGCGCAGGCGTCGCGGTCACGCCGATGTAGATGCCCTTCTTCTTAAGGATCTTGCCGATCAGGTTATTGATGGGTGTCGTTCCACCGGAATTAACCTTTGCGTTCGGTGAAGCGTAGTCCGCCTCGTCGTCGATCACGATGACCCCGTCGATACCGGACAGCTTCTCGAGCAGCTTGTTTAGGTCAGAGCCGTTTTTCTTGCAGAAGATGACGTGTCTTTGCCCCTTGATCTTGACCGCGGGGTCGAGGATCTCGCTGAAGTTTCGCGCAGCCGGCGCCAGACCGGACATCTTGAAGCGCCCGAGGTTCTGTCCAAGTAGGTCGACGCTATCGTTGAGGAGATGGACAATCACGTCCCTGCCCTCGTCCAGCAGCCTGGCCGTCAAGCAGATCATCATTTCGGTTTTGCCGCTTTGCGGTTCACCGTAGATCACGAACGACCGGTGCCCTTGTGCCAGGTTACTGATCGCGCCACCTACGGCTTTCTCGATGGACTGGACTTCTTTGCCGGCGGCGGTGAGGCGTTTTAGCTGGCGACCATACTGAGCCGGTGGTACGGACGGCTTCTTGAAATGGTTAATGTTGAACGTGTTTGTCATGTGTCTTCCCTGTGGTCACGGTGACGGCTTTCCCAAGACCCCCCGCCTTCGGGCGGGGCAGCGGCAAGTCGTGGATACCGCCGCCGAAGACATCAAATCACTGTCCTTCCCCACAGTGCAATGAGCCGATTCGGCACGTCCGGCTGAGAGTACGGTGCTGCTGGCCGGCCGTGACAGATTCAGTGCGCTTCCGATCCGGGACGATCATTGCCCCGGTAAGGGATCGTTGGTCCGGCTTGCATGTGCTGGCAACCTAAAAGCCCGCCGACACACCATGCGACTGCGGCCATTCCGTTATAGATCATGCAGTTATTGACTTTTCTTGTTAAAAAAGCGACGATATGCCATCGGTCGACTTATTCGATCGCCACAAGGAGCTTATGAATTTTAATTGCACACCCAAATATTCCCTCACCCCTTACGACCTGCTCAAGCAAGAGCTGCACCAAGCCATCGACCATGCCCAGTCGTTGGGACAACGATCCCGATGGACGGGCGACTACAGTGAAACCGTCTTCCGCCATGAGCACCGCGCTTTAGGTGCGGATCTGCTCAGCGACGAACAGCTCCATAAAGGCATCAAGCCCTTCATCCTGGAAGAACTGGGTGGAAAGCGCGGCGATGCGTACGCCAGCCTGGGCCCTTGGCATCTCACGATCGACGTCAAGTTTCATACGTTAGGGGTCGACCAGCGCTTTTGGCTCCCTGACCACGAAGTGGCTCAGTACAATGCTTCCCTGCCCTACTACGCTACGCTTGCCGGGACGAGCAAAAGTCGCTTGGTCTTCTATGTCATCCCGGTCGAGGATCCCATCCGCGCGGCATACATCCCCTTCGCGACGTTTCTGAAGACGAGTACGACTCAAACACGATGGTGCCGTGGAAAGGAGATAAATGGCCTCAGTTTTCCTCTTGAGCAGCTAAAACCCTGGCACTGGACATCGCAGTCGCTAGCTACGCTGCAGCTGGCCCTGGATCTTCACACCTGAGGACTGACGACAGTGAGGATGCGGAGGCCGTAAGGCGACAGCGAAACTGAAGCCAACAGCCGGTCAAGCGGTGATCGATTATCAAGAGTCACGGTGGCCGCTTGAAACGCTGGCGGTTACTCCACCCGTGGGCGTCGCCTGGTGGGTCACGTGGTAGGCGGCTCACACTCAGCGCCGTTCGCAACGGCGTCGGGTGCTGCAGAGTCGGTTCTTTTGCCCAGCACGATTTCGGGAAGCCTTGGAAGACCCGGCCGTTGACTATAGGCCGCATAGCGCTGCAGCAGACGAGTGAGGAACGGCGGAAGCAATCGGCCAGCGCGCTGCGCTTTTATTTCATTCCACCTGATCACCTTCAGTTCCCGGAAGCTGAACTGAATGGTCTTGCCATCGTGCATGGCAAAGACGATCTCCTCGTTATGAAGGTCGTTTAGGTTGCCAAGGCCAAAATTGATTTTTTCAGTCAGTTTGTCAGCCGACAATTCCCTGCCTTTCAGCAAGTACAGGTCTTTGTTCCGGCCACGCAGCACGCAATCGCATTCGGCGCGAATGTTGATGAAGTATTTATCGACGCCGTCCTCATTTCGTATGAAGAAGTCGCCAGGCGCGAGGTCGTCTTTCTCCAGACGGGCAGCCGGCACCACTCGCTCGGCCTGTAGAACTTCCAGAAGAGCTTTCTTGTACGCGGCTGAATTAGCTTTCTCCTCCACCTGAAGCTGACCTTCAAACGGCGCTAGATCAATGGCCAGGGCGGGCATGCGCGCGGTTACAAGCCTGCTGATAAGTTGCCTCAGCTCGGTTGCCGCATCGACTTCATCCGCCACGTAGGTCTTCCACAACATGACTGGCCAGTAGGGATTGCGGTCATGGAAATCGGCGAAGAACGCGTTCAGCGCCTTAACGTGATCACGCTCCCACGTCTTCAGGACCAGCGCCGACGGTGTTCTCTCGGCCCACTGGTTGAGCACGTCATAAACCTTGGCGCCGACCCCTGCCTTGTCGCGGACCATGAGGTGTCGCTCAGACCCATCGTCGGGATACAGCTCGGCCTCGATCAGATACTGGCGAACTTCGTCGACGTTCTCGTGCGTAAAAATGAACACGGGTGCGTGCCGGTGTTGGGCGAGGCGCTTCAGAAAGGCAATGTTTGAAGCTGCTTGTGCGTCCTTGCCCTTCTTGTCGAGCGTAATGCCCAGGCCAAACCCAGACAGGTTCCAGTCCATGATGAAGAACGAGACGTTGGAAAAATTTTCCAGGTCCGCCGCCGCATCGGGCAGACTCGTCAGATTGACTGTGTGGCCACCGCCTTCATTGATACCCCTGATGATGTCGTTGATGAGGTCGCTGCCTTCGGCGCCGATGCTGTCGTCGATCACGACGGCGACACCCTTGAAGTACCCTTGGACATCGACGTTCTGTCGTCCTTGACTTACCGCGTTCATTGCTCGCCCCCTTTGACGAAAGAAATGGTGAGATTGGCCCCCGGCAGGATGCGATCCTGCCTGCTTGAGACCTCGATGGAATACTCGTGGCGATCCAACAGTTGGCGGGCAATATATAAGCCCAAGCCGCGGCCGTCCTCGCCCTTGCCCGAGAAGAACGCCTCGAACAGGTACGGGATGTCGTCATCGCGAAAGCCCGGGCCACTGTCGGCGAAAACCATGATCTGGCGATCGCCATCCAGCAGCACTTCGATCTTGCGCGGCGGCTTGCGCCCTTCCAGCCAGAACGTCGCATTGTCGAAGAGGTTCAGGAACAGCTGAAGTAGCACCGCTTCTGTGGTGTTGGCCACGAGCGGCGACCCGACGGTCACAACCTCCAAGTCGATGTCTTCCTTCTGCAGCATGGCGCCATAGAAGCGTTGGACTTTCTGCAGGACATCGGCCACCCGAACGTTCTGCCGGCGCTGCTTTGTCGACTTGAACAGCTGCTGCATATCCTTCATCTGCGCTTCGACGAAAGACAGCATGCCTCGCACGGAAGTCAGTTCAGGATGGAGCAACTCAGGGTCGATCGGCCGTTTACGACCGGCCTGAACGATCAGCGCGTCGAGCTTGCGTAGGGCCGAGCTTAGGCCCAACATCAGGTCGTGTGAAGCCGCTTCTACCGACAAGCCCACGCCGGCCAAATGCTCAGAATTCTCCGCGCGTTGGGTAAGATATCGCCGTTCTGCCTTGTATTGCTTACGGGCCTCAGAGAGCTTTTCCGCCGCGTCCGACGTGTTGCCCTCGGTAATGGCCTTGTTAAGATCCTCCAGCGACCTCTCGACGTGGTTGCCCTTGAACACGGCGACGTCGGTGCGGTTCTTCTTGTCCTGGATCAGCAGCTTGTCATAGGGATCCTTGCGAACCCAGGCGAGAAAAGTTTGCAGGAGCGCGCGAAAGTCGTCTGTCGCGTTACCCACGTCCACGAGCCCTTCGCGACTCGTCTTGTCTCGAAGGTTGGGATTGTCGGCTTGGCTGATCTCCACCATGCCCACGACCTGGTCATTACTCAGGAATTCGCTGGCTTTCACCGTACCGCGACGGACGTCGATGAGCAGCCAGTCGTCTGCTGGATCGCCATAGGGGTAGACCCGGATGCCATCTCGGTACAGGTAGATGCGGTGCTGCTTGATCAGGTCGCGATCCGGCCCATCCAGGCGATGTTTCGTAACCGCGTCCTGATTGAGATCAAAAACGTAGAAACTGAATTTGAAAGGGCCGCAGGCAGTGATGCGGTCCTCGAGCAAAAGATGCTTGGCCTGATCTCGGAACTGTGCCCGGTAGACCGGGAGCGCAGTAAAACGCGGGTCGAGCAGGCCGATGGTCTGTGCCTTGCCGTTAATGCTGAAATGGAAGGCCTTGCCGGCCTCGTCGTACTCACCATGGATCTTGAAAGCCGCGCGCGTACGCATCAGTTCGGTGAGCACGTCGCGGCGATCGGCGGCGAAGGGTTCGTAAGCGTTGTCGCGATAGATGAATAGCTCGAAAGGGTCGGCGTCCTTCTCGTCGGCACCGGTATCTACGACGGCATTCGGATCCTTCAGCAGGCCCGCGTCGAAGATCGATTGCAGGCGAACCAGGTCTTCATAGACCTTAGCCACCTTGTCACGTGACCAAATGCCAGCTAAGGCGCCGATCTCAATCCGCGTACCATGGGTCGGGCGCTGCTCGACAGCGGTACCCAACTCGATTTTTTTTCGCCGAATCACTTCCGCCTGCGCGACTTCTGACAAAGAAATGCGCAGATCGTCCAGAAAAATGCCCTCGTCACCGTCGAGGAAATTTTCGTCGAACGCGGACACGTCCAGATTTAGCACATACTCGCCAGCCTCACGCTTGGGACGCGTGGTTATCGTGATATTTCGGCCAATCTTCAGCAGGGCGAAACGGCCGATGCCCTTCTCACCTTGAATCACGCGCTTTTTCGCCGTACGCGGCTTGCTCTTCTTGCCGATAAGTTTCATCGGCGTGGCAGGATTGACCCAGTGGTTCTCGATGACGTCCAGGGTCATGCCCAAGCCATCATCCTCGATGATGATCCGGGCGTGCGCACCCTGCGCTCGGAAGTCGACGTCGAAGCCTTCGAAGGTGACTTTCACCCAGCTGGCATCAGCGTCATAGGCGTTCTTAATAAGCTCCACCAGGGCGACGCGCTCATTCTTGATGAGCTGGTCGCCTAGCATGGTCAGCAGGCGGGCATACGGCTTGAATTTGAGCTTGCGTGCTCGGGTCATAGATGGGCCATGAGGACGTATTCGTGGGCGTAGACGTGGTGTCCGGTCCGCGTCCGGCTGAAGCGTCCGGAGGTATCGCGAAATGGCGTGGCAATCTTATTGGAAATAGTTCGGCGGACTGCGCGAACCCGACCGAAACCCGCTTCCAGTAACGATTCCGCCAAGTGGGACGCGTTGTCGATATCCACGCCGGCGTATTTGGTATTGCCGATGACGAACATAGCGATGCCCTGGGGAGCCAGTAGTTCGCGGCACCGCCGAGCGATCTGTTGCATGTCGATGTAATAGTTCGCTACCGCACTCGCCGCGCGACGGTCTTGGTCATAGAGCGAAAAGACGACCTGGTTTCCGGTGAGGTTGAGCTGATTGACGCTTCGCTTTAGGTTCAAGCTGTGCTGTGCGCTGCCGATGGAGCCTGCGCGAAGATCACGATAGTCATCCGCGTAGCCGAGCCATAACGAGGACAGTTGGTGCAGGTCGGCATATTCATACGAGGTCACATACGGAGGACTCGATATGATCATATTGACCGGACGTGGCGGTCGGGCGACCGTAAGCGCGTTGGCCCGGTGGATCTCGACTGGCTGTTGTCGCCGTAAAGGTCGGCCCTCCTCTGCCAAGGCACGGGCGAGTTGGCCCATGTGGAGCGCAAAAGTGGGCAATACCGGGCTCGGGACTTTGGCCGGGTGAAGCGCGGGTTTGATTGATCTCTGCCGCCACTGCGAACAGGCCTTCAGAATAGCCGAGAAGATGCATTCGTACGCATCTCGATACATCGAGTCCACCGGTGTGATGTCGCGAATGGCTACAAGCAGGCCGCCCAAAGCATCGAACTGATCGGGATGGAACCAACGTCGCAGGCGTCCTTCAGCTACCGGGGTCAGGTCGGGGCGCGCGCCGGGTTGTTCAGCTCTTCGCAGCACCGGTTCCAGATAGCCCAGTAGCGTCGCTGGATCCAATCGGGCGCTCTTGGTGCGCGCAATGAGCGTGGCTACCGGATTGATATCACAACCCCAGAAGGCTAGTCCCGCACGCTGTGCTTCGTGTGCGACGGTGCCACACCCGCAAAAGACGTCCGCTACACAACGCGGGTTCAAGCCCTGTTCGCGTGCATAAGTGAAGGCACGCGTAGCAATAAAGGCGGGGAATTTTGCCGGATAGGCATGGATGCGATGCATGCGCGACTCGCGCTCCTCGGACACGTCCCAAGCAGCGTCGGCGGGCACGTCGCGCAGTCGTCGGCTCCAGAGCTGGCCCACATCCGTGATGTCCACAAAGCGTTTCTCCATATCGCTTACCTCGAATAATAGGGGATGCATGACGTCTTGCATAGTATGCACTGAATGCATACTATGTCCAAATCATGCAACGTCAATCCACCCTCCCCACCGCAGATATCGTCAAGAAGGCGAGGCTTAAAACGGGCCTATCTCAAGGCGATTTTGGCCTTTCTCTTGAGAAATCACAGGGCGTGATTTCCCGATACGAGAAGGGATTGGTAACGCCGCCAGGAAATGTTCTTATGCATTGTATGCATATACTCGAGGACGGCATCGAGGAAGCCTCCGCCGGCGACCCTGATTGGGACGCCGTGTTGGCCGCCCTCGACTCGCTGTCGTCAGCCATCCGCGGAATGAAACAACGAAGCGTTCGCACAAAGAGCCAATTCGACCGCAATCGCAATCGCTGAGACAAACCGTCATAATCATCAAGTGCCAGGAATGGCGCCCCGACAGGTACATGACCGATGCAGATCCGCACCGTTCACCCCTTCCCTGCCCGCATGGCACCGGAACTTGCCCTCGACTCGCTGGCATCCCTGCCACCTGGCAGCACCGTCTTGGATCCGATGACCGGGTCCGGTACGGTACTACGCCAAGCGCTGGCTCTTGGCCATGCAGCGGTAGGATTTGACATGGATCCGCTGGCGGTCCTGATGAGTCGCGTCTGGACCACGCCGGTGAACGAGGCCGCAGTCGTCAACGAATGCCGCCTTGTAATGACCGAGGCGGCTCGCGTCGACTTGCGCACGGACCGGCCCGCGTGGCACGACGAAGAAACGCGCATGTTCATCGACTACTGGTTCGCGCGGGACCAGCGATTAGCCTTGAGCCGTCTGGCCGTCGTGCTGGAGCGTCGACGCACCTCTCACCTGGGCGCCGTGCGCCGCGCCGCGGTCGATGTGCTGCAGATCGCGCTTAGCCGTATCATCATCACCAAAGAGCAGTGCGCCTCGCTAGCTCGGGATACATCCCACAGCCGCCCCCACCGGGTTAGCCTAGAGTCGGACTACGACGTCAACGCAGGGTTCCAGCGATCCGTCGAGCAGGTGGTCAAACGCCTGAAGGATCAACACGGGGAGTACGGCGGCACCAACGCCCCGACAGCCGCGGTGCAGTTAGGCGACGCGCGGCAGATCGCGCTGGGTGATCGAAGTGTCGATTATATCCTGACGTCGCCGCCCTACCTAAACGCTATCGATTATATGCGGGGCCACCGTATGTCCCTGGTGTGGCTGGGCCATCGACTGGGCGATCTACGTACGATTCGGTCGAACACCGTCGGTGCCGAGCGTGGCGGCGGCGGTGCCAGCGCCATGGTGGAAAACGTCGCCCAGTCGATGTGCAATCTTGACGCTCTCGCGCCCAGTCATCAGCGCATGGTAAAGCGCTACGCCAACGACCTCATCCAAATGATGCAGCAGGCAGCGCGGGTGCTGCGCGTCGATGGTCGGGCCACGTACGTCCTCGGCAACTCCTGCCTGAAGGACACCTTCATCCGAAACTCTGACGGCGTCCGCTGCGCGGGCATCCATGCAGGCCTTTCGCTCGTCAGCGAAACCGAGCGTGACCTTCCGGCAGCCAGTCGCTATCTACCGGTCACGGCGACGGGCACGCTGTCCAAGCGCATGCGGACTGAGACCATTCTTACGTTCTCGGCCAGAGCCGCCTAGTTGGGCGCACGCGACGTCGGCGCGCCGAGTGGACGTACAACCACGGCATCCATCTGGACTTCATCCGTCCGGGGCGTCCGACGGAGAACGGTATGATCGAATCATTCAACGGTCGTCTGCGGGATGAATGTCTCAACGTCCACGCGTTCGGATCCATCGACGACGCGCGGCAGAAACTGGAAGCCTGGCGGATCGATTACAACCAGCATCGACCTCATGAATCGCTCGGCCATCTGACCCCGAGCGAGTACGCACAACAAGGTCGGGAAGCAACGTCAAGAGCGGCCCGAGTCTCGTTCTGAAGTGTTTGATAAAAGGTCCGACGTCAGAGGGTGTGCGAGGCTGCAAGGGGGGGGTGTCAATCCGTACGGAGTAACCCCAAAGGGGCGCATACCTTCGTCGATGTTGAACGAATGATTTTGTCCGATCTTCAGCAGTGTCGTAGTCTAGCCAAGTTCTAAATATCGACCTGGGGGAAAACTCTTGAATGGAAAGGCGCTTTGCCGCGGACTCGTGGCGTGTGTTTTCGGTTCTACCGCTTCATCATTCGGCCAGGCGGCCCGTGTTGTCATAGGACATTAGGCAATGCGCGCCGAACTCTTGTAACTTCGGCAGTATCGTTAAGGTGGCGCGGCTGCGGCGTCAGCGCCGGCCAAGCCGATCCTAGAAGCGTTAGGTGCTTGGCTGAGTGTCGCACACGTTGGTGGGAAACGACCTTTCGGCCGCCAGACCCGTTTATGGATAGGAGAGGTAAGGTGGTAAAGGACTGGGGCAGGAAATCCCTTTGGTGTGTCTTCATGGTTCTTGCCGCAGCGATTCAGCTGTGCTCGCCTCCCGTTGCGGCGCAGGCCAACCCAACTCAAGCATCGACCGTCGGCCCCGTGACACTTGGATCTACAGATTGTATGCCCGTCGGCCTCGTGCCCACGGACATAACAGGAAACGAGCCTCCCTCGCTGCCGTTCTATCAGCCCTACATCGATAAAACGACGATCGATCAGGTCGTGCAAAGCCCTAACCAGCCGGTGAACAATCGCTTCACGGTTCTGGATCGTTGGGATCTGGGCAATCCGCCGCCGGTGCCGATTACGTCCTGGGCCCTGGGAGGTTACACGGGACTCTCAAGTAGTGCGCCGCTTTTGTCTTATCAGCGTGGTCATACTGACCAATTCGCGTATAGCGGCGTCCAGGTACTGGGTAAACAGGTCGGCCTTTGGCTGAACACCATGGACCCGACCACGCAACTGTTCGCCGGTTCCAACGCTCTGAATGTGGGATGCTGGTACAACAGCGCACCCTATGCGCGGTTATTTCCGTCGATGGCTTATGACTTGGATATATCGTTCAAAGCGGGGGTGGCCAACGATCTATCCACAGACGCCGCAACGTTAAAGACGGTTACGCAAGCGTATTTTGAAGTCATCGCGGAAGACGAGAGCGGTCACTGCATCCAGCCGAATTCAAACCCGCCGATCAAGTGCCAGTTCACCTATCAGGTAGGCTACTATTCCCGTATTCCAACCTATGCGGATGTTCAGCAGGTTCATACGGATGGTACGGAGACGACCTCTTTTCCAATTGCTCAGACCACCATTACATCTGGGAACACGGCCAGCAACTCACCGGCTTGGTTGCATGGCGCTTCAATCGGTTTCCAGTCACAACCGTTTTCCTCGACAAAGATCGTGCATTTCCGTGTCAGTACCCATGATTTCCTGAACGTGCTGAATGCGGTCGCGTCCTCTGGGCAGCCTGGTTACGACAGCCTCTCGAAAAGCCCTTTGGACTACGGTATCACGCTAATCGGCGTAAACGGAGAAATCGCTCCGGCCACGAGTGCGCACGGGCAGCTCGGCATGTCCGTTTCCGAACTCCGGGTGACTTCGACCATTCCTCATCACGCAGCAGGTTCCCCTGCCGCGTTTAATGAGCCCACCCCACGGGTGGTGTATAGAGATGGCGCAAACATCAATCTCTTCAGCAGCGATCTCAGCGGCAATCCCAACGTCTTGCAGAACCTGGCCTCGGGCAGCGCGGCGGGTGACCCAACGGGCTATTTCGCAAACAACGCGGCCAGGGTGATCTATCGCGATTCGAGCCAACACATCAGGGAAATTTTTAAGCAGGGCGCTGCCTGGTCCGAGTGGGATATGACGGCATCATTGGGCCTGAGCAGTACGGGATCCGATCCTAAGCCGTATGTCGATGCCGATGGCACAGGCCATGTCATTTATCGAGACCTGGTTGGAAACGTTCATCAGTTATCGCAGGACTCCACCGGCTGGCATCACGTAAATCTTTCCTCTGAAAGCTTCCCATATGCTCCCGCGGCAGCCATAGGCGCGCCCATGGGCTACGTGTCCGACGGCGTCCCTCGCGTCGTCTATCGCGATGTCAATAACCAGATAGTTGAGCTGTATTTCTACAATGGCGCCTGGAATCAGTGGCAGATGACGGGTATCGCCGGTTCCTCGGCGGCTTACTCCGATCCGCAAGGATACGTTGATGCATCCGGGTACCCGCGCGTGGCATACATGGACAGCGCGGGCGGAATCCATGAATTCCACATGGATTCCGCGGGATGGTATCTGGCCGACATCACCGACCTGACTAATGCGACACCAGCGCAGGGTAATCCCAAGGGCGTGCTGGCAGGCGGCGCGCCGCGCATCATTTACCGCGGCACGGACAACGATCTGCATGAGCTCGTGTGGTGGATGAACTCCTGGGTGCACAACAATTTGACGACTCAGACGCGTGGAGCAATCTCTTTGCTTAGCGATCCAGTCGAGTTCACGGGGTCGGATGGCGTCGTGCGAATCGAATACGTTGGGTCGGATAGCCAATTGCACGAGCTCTACTACAGTTCGGGATGGCTCCATCGCGATATGTAGCGAACTGCCGCTCTGGGTGCTTAATCCTCATCGACAGCCAGAGTGACGACCAAGAAGCCCTCTCCAACTTCGTGCACCGGCTGCGCACGTTCGGCAATAAGCGCGAATGGGTCTCACCCCTGACAAAGCGTCGCTTGCGTGCAAACGCCTCCGTAAACGCGTCGCTTGCAGCAAGCCCGAGAGTGCCTAGGGGAACGAGGCTTTGAACTAAGGCGTTGAAAGGTCAGCACGATTTGCATGTCATGCCTTCAAATGACATCTTTAAGGGGACACCGACACCTCAACTGTCGGAAGTCAGCTTTCGCTGTCTTCTATCCAAGAAATGCCGTCTCGCATGGAAATCTCGTCGCGTAGGCCCCTTGAGCGTGACTTTGGCTTGGTAGCCATCCATGTCCTCCTGATCGATCATCAAGTGGACCTGTTCACGAGGTGCCCGACGGGTTCACCTATCGAGCTTTTGGGTCACCGAGGGCGCGCGCCTGGC
>Ga0182005_1000357_pt1 | contig 25732 bp, 26 predicted proteins | sample Sormic07211103_1_FD_123021 | JGI IMG/M metagenome (GOLD analysis project Ga0182005, IMG submission 123021) | Rhizosphere microbial communities from Sorghum bicolor, Mead, Nebraska, USA - 072115-103_1 MetaG | ecosystem: Host-associated > Plants > Roots > Rhizosphere | place: USA: Nebraska...
CCACAATATCTACCAGCGCTCTTATATTCTTTGCATACTCCAGCGGCGTATCTGCAAGATGTGTCCATACCCCGATCACCCCACCAGCATCAGCCACTACCTTTGCATTTTCTTTGCTGATCAGTCTTTTGTACATCATCTTTGCGAAGTTCGCATTGCTGCCCAGTTGGGTATTCAAACCAGTATGAGAAATAAACATGGGTTGTGTCGCCACTTTCAATGCCATGGCTATAGTATTGCCATCACAATGGGCCAGATCTACGAGTATACCTAAACGGTTGCACTCTTTAATCACCTCCGCACCAAACTGCGTCAACCCGCCAAACACAGGTTCATTGGTATACACATCTCCCAAAGGAGTAGATGCATCACTATCATGTAATAAGGTAAGATGGCGTAATCCACGTTTATAACCCACTTCCACTCTATCCAGCTTTCCTTCCAGCCAATGCCCGCCTTCTACCGATTGAATCACGACCGGTTGCTTTTTCTTCTTGGCTTTCCGCAGGTCTTCCATGTTCAGTGCCCGTTTCATTTTATTCTTCGCCAGATCAGCATCCATGGCAGTGAGGCCATTCAGAAAACGATCAAATGCTTCACCTGGGTTTACGAGTTTCTGGTAGTCGACTGCAAAGGTCATGCAGATAGCAGTTAAACCGGAGCGTGTTATTTCTCCTGCCAGATCGATGTCCGGACCGGGAAGGTCTTCTTTGGTCAAAGGTACGTCTACGTGATTGTGGGTGTCTATACCGTAGGTGGCTGCAACGATGGCAGCTACACGTGGGTCAATGTCCCCGATTGCCCATGATGATAAGGGGGTGAGCATCATGGCTGCCCCCGTCCCGGTAACGGCGCTTAGGAACTCCCGCCGGGACCATGCTGATAGAGATTTCATTATGATTTCCAGTTAATGCGCCTAAAGTAGAGAAAAGCGAACGGGAGAAAATGTTAAAACAGAAGACCGGTAAAAGCCTTATTTTATTGGTATTCCATAATAATTCAGGAATTGAATGTTGGATACTTTCCGAACGTTGATGTGTAATATTTAATCATTCATGCCTTTCCCTGCCAGGATCTGTGGAATGTACTTTTCTATTCTTGCCTCCCTGGTCTTTGCTTGTTTGGCCCCTGCAAAGAAGAATACATAAGCTTTCTGTCTGCCCGGTGTCAGGGCTTCGAATGCTTTCTTTAATTTCGGTTGTTTAGTGAATTGTCGTTGTAGTTCTTCCGGAATGGTGACAGGTGTCTTTTTTGTATCCACCTTTAATCCCTGTTTCTCTACTTCGATAGCCTCGTAAATGCAGGCCTTTAAGATGGGTGCTACCTGTGTAATTTCTTTTACACTGGTAAACCTTGCCTGGCGGCCTACCTGTGTGTTTTCGCCGGTTTTGACGAGAATGCCGTCCGGGTCCGTCAATAATACACCTTTGAAAAAGAGCACGGCACAGTAGTCTTTAAATCCCTGAATGATCACGATGTTTTTTCCTTCGTAATCAAAACAGGGTTTACCCCATTTGGTTGCTTCGTTGAGGCCACAGTCAAGTATGATCTGTCTAAGTTTATCAGTTTCCTTTTGCCACATCATTTTCATATTATTTAAAACTTCAACAAAATTAACCGGAGCTCTTCATTATTAATTTTTAAAGGCTATCCGTCGTAGTATACCTGCAAAAAAATGTCCGGTTCTACAAAGATGCAGCATACCCTTCAGGAGTGATGAAATCTGCCCATGCAGGGACTGACGGGTCTTGCTTGTTGCAATCGGAGAAAGAAGACACCTTCAGACAATTATAAAGTAAAGATAGGAATTAACTTTTCAAGGACAGCTGAACTATAGAAAGGAACCGTACCTGCATTCATCATTTGTAAGGTGGATGGAGCCAGGCAGGCTACCTTTAGGCCAATGTCCTGGTTTTTATGAGGATATATTACCCGGTAGGGATAGAATCCTTTTTCAAGTGGTACAATGTAGGTATTTGTAGCGCCGTTGCCAGTGTTTTTACAGTGGATCAGTTCCTGTTTATTGAGATAGAATTTTGAATCCGTATCAGCCTCAAATAATACTACATAATAGCCGGTTTCTTTTGCTTCCATCCAGCCATCTACCACCAGTTTGTAACCAGTCTTGCGGGGCAATGTCAGTTTACCATTTACAGTGCCTTCCTGTTTGGGTTTTAATGAGTCTTCTTCATAGTAGGTATAATGTATAGCTGGCTTTCCTTTGGCGGCTGCTTTGAGTGTGGTACCAGTGGTGTATATTCCTGATTTTGACTTGTCATATCTGGCGCGGTTGGTAAATTGCCTGATCGTTAAAGTAGCTGCATCCTGAATGATCACTTCATTACCCATGGAAGGAGAGGTGTGTGTAGGTATAGCACCATCTAATGTATAGCGTAGATTCGTAGTATCTCCAAAAGACCATACCTTGAAAGGTTGCCCTTTTACCACCATACCATTCATGGGATGAATATCGATGTTCGTTTTATTCCAGCCGAAGGAGAATCTCAATCCGTCATACGTACTCTTTAACCTGATGGAACTATGTGTTTCTTCAGGATATTGGATCACTTTCCATTGCAGGTCTGCGGGTGCAAGTTTGGTAAGTATCGTATCCATATCGGTCACTTTCATGGCCTCGCCTTCTCTGCCGGTTCTGCCACTGATAAAGAGGGTGGTATTGGTGCCTGCTAATGCAGGGAGTTTCTCCTGTGCAATTTTAGGAATCATGCCATGGTCCCACCAGAGGCTGGGATCAACGGCGATATATGATTTGAAAGTATTGGGTTCATTGAGCCATGCATTGATCACAAATAATCCGCCCAGTGAATGTCCCCAAAGGGTATTGTCACCATTGGATGGATAGTTTTTATTGATGTAAGGGATCAGTTCATCTTTGAGAAAATGCAGGAAATTAGTACCTCCGCCGGAGGTAGGCCAGTCGTTTATATGTGAAGGCGTCAGGTCTTTGTTACGGTCAATACCGAGGACACTTACCACGATGGTAGGAGGGATGTTTCCTTCGTTTTCTTCGAAGCGCTGTATATTGTTGATCATGCCGGTGTTCCAGTTGCCACCATCGAGTACATAGAGTACGTCGTATGTTTTATTGTTTCCGGGTTTGTCGTCCTGCGGCGTAAATACCTGGATGACGCGTTGTTGTTGCAAGACGTTTGAATAGATAGAATCAATTTTGTTACCGGTATATACGCTTCTTACGGTGTCTTGTCCCTGCACACGGAGCGAAATGAAGATAGTAATAAAGATAATAAGTGTGAGAATGCTGACTTTCATGGCGGTTAGGTTAATCTTTCCTCAATATATGTACATTTGTATACATGGAGAAATACCTGGCGTCATTTAATTTGCTATCGGCCAATGAAATTGATTACCTGGCCAGTAAAGGGTACACAAAAACACTGAAGAAAGGGGACTATTTTATAAAAGAAGGGAATACCTGTCAGGAGGTTGCCTTTGTACAATCCGGACTTTTCAGGTCTTTTTATCACAACTCCGAAGGGGAGGAGATTACTTATTGCTTTACTTTTTCAGGTTCGTTTGTCACGGCGTATTCTTCTTTTATTAGTCAGACGAAGACGTTTGAGAATATAGAAGCGCTGTCGGATACTACCTTGTTCGTGATTCCGGGAGCAGTGATGATGGAATTGGAGCAGGCGAGTACTAATTGGGCCCGGTTGTTTAAGATGATGGCGGAGCAGGAGTATATGAAGCTGGAGCAACGGTTCATTCTATTCCTCAAAGAGAGCGCTGAATACCGCTATAGAGACCTGCTGAACAAATATCCTGAATACCTGCAGTTAATCCCATTAGGTTATCTATCTTCTTATCTTGGTATCACCCAGCGGCATTTGAGCCGGATCAGGAAGTCGGTGATGAATTAGACATTTGTCCTTTTAAATCATGTTTGTGGGTTGAACCTTTGCATCATGAAAAAGGTATTAATCATCAATGGGCATCCTGACCCGCTTAGTTACAATCAGGCACTCTTTAATGCATATAAGGAAGGTGCAGCTACAACAGATGCGATCATTTCAGAAATTAATATTGGCAGTTTACAATTTGATCCAAATCTCAGGTATGGGTACAGGCAGCGGATGGAACTGGAACCTGATCTGCTGGATGCTTTGGAAAAGATAAAGGCCGCAGATCATATGGTGTGGGTGTTTCCGATGTGGTGGTTTGGGTATCCTGCTGTGATGAAGGGGTTTATAGACAGGGCATTTTTGCCGGGGATCACGTTGAAGATGATACCAGGTAAAGTAATGCCCCAGCAATTGTTGAAAGGGAAAACCGGTCGGATTATTATTACAGCAGATACACCACGTTGGTATGACAGGTTCTTTATGCATAGTCCGGTTATCAATCAGTTTAAGAAAGGAACACTGGCATTATGCGGGATCAGTCCTGTGAAAGTACATTACATTGCACCTGTAAGGGAGGCTACACCAGCGTTCCTGCAACAGCATCTTGACAAGGTATATAAATTGGGAGTGTTGTTACAGTAAGTTTTTAACCCTTTGATGTTGGCTTGGCTTTTGAAGTCTCTATCTTATGGAAAACAAAACAATCGTCATAACAGGTGCATCCAGCGGTGCAGGCAAAGCGATTGCCCTTGAGCTGGCTCCAGAAAAAGTAAACCTGGTACTGGCTGCCAGGAATGAAACTGCCCTATTGGAATTGGGGGATGAATGCCGGGAACTTGGGGCAGAAGTATTGGTAATTCCCACTGATGTAACAGACCGAACGGCTGTGCTGGAACTGGCGCAGAAAGCATTTGAATGGAACGGCCGGATTGATGTATGGGTAAATAATGCCGGTGTACTGGCGGCCGGAACTTTTGAAGAAACACCCTGGGAAACTCATCAGCAGGTTATTAATACCAATCTGTTGGGTTATATGAGTGGCACCCATGCTGTACTCCATTATTTCAAGCAACAGGGCAGGGGCATTCTCATTAATAATATCTCCATAGGTGGATATGTTCCCGTTCCTTATGGAAGCGCTTACACAGCGAGTAAATATGCATTGCGGGGCTTTTTTGAATCTATCAAAGGAGAGTTGAGCAGCTGGCCGGAAATTCATATAGTAGATCTTTTCCCGGCTTTCCTTGATACTCCAGGTATACAGCATGCAGCCAACTATACCGGCAAGGTATTGAAGAATGCGCCTCCTGTTTCTGATCCGAAAGTAGTGGCTGTTGCGGTGAAAGAATCGATCATGAACCCGGTGTCCAACAGGTATCCCGGTGGTGCTTCGAAGCTGTTTAAACTAGGTCATGCATTGGCACCTGAACTGATGGTGAAATTTACCAGCTTACTGATGAGAGGGTATTTTAAAAATGCAGATCCGATAGCAAAAACAGATGGGAATATTTTCAACACAGTGGATTATGCTATGAGTACAAACGGAAACGCGCGTCCACGGTTATCAAGGCGTACCCGCAGGCAGATTACAGCGGGGTTGGTATTAGTGGGGGTAGGATTGCTGGCGATAAAAATGTTGACCGGGAAAAAGAAACTGGCGTGAGATATTTATCCCTATTCCTTCTCTGGGAAAAATATTATAAATTACGGTACTTATCCCAGACACAACATGAAAGTAACCACCTGTCTTCTGATTCTTTGTACATTTTTGCCAATCATTGCCTATCCACAAAAGCCATTGCTCGACAGTCTGCTGGCCAATAAACATATTGCCGGTTTTGAAGCGGTTGCCATCGAAAAAGGAAAGATCGTCTGGACTGGTTATTATGGTTTTCAAAACCTGGAAAAGCAAATTCCCGTTGGACCAAACACCCTTTTTGAAGCCGCATCCACCTCAAAGACTGTTACCGCAGCAGCTATTATGCAATTATACGCGGCAGGGAAGTTTAAGCTGGATGACGATGTGAATCGTTACCTCGATTTCCATCTTGCCAATCCGGCATTTCCGCAGATACCCATCACTTTCAGACAGCTATTGCGACACCGTGCTTCCATTGATGATAATGTAGATTATCTACATGTATTCTGGGATGCCAATCACGGAGATCCCACCATCCCGCTACCTGTATTTATTAAAGATTATTTTCAGGCACAGGGTAACCATTACAACAAAGAAAAGAACTTTTATAACTATCCTCCTGGCGCGAAGGCAAATTATTCAAACATGGGCATAGCCCTGTTAGGCTACCTGGTAGAGCGCATTTCCCATCAGGATTTCAATACTTATTGTAAGACGCATTTATTTCAGCCGCTTGACATGCAACATACCGGTTGGTTCCTGCATGACATAGACAGCAATCAGGTAGCTATGCCTTACAGGTATTCCGATTCGCTGCATCAATATGAACCACTGGGATATGGTGGATTCCCGGATTATCCCGCCGGTGGCCTGCATACGAATGTGGAACAATTTGCGCACTTCCTCATAGCCTGGACTAACCAGGGAATGTGGAAGAACAGATCGGTGATAGATAGTAATGCGATACAGGTATTAACGCCTGATGATTTCAATCTGGGTTTTCATATCTGGTTCCAGTTCGCGACCAACAAAGGAGCGATTCTATATTGTCATACCGGTTCTGCTATCGGGGTGTCGTCTTTTATTTCCTATAGCCCTGCGAGTAAAAAAGGTATGATCTTTATCTGCAATGGGGAACTGGAAAGTGGGCAGGACTGGAAGGACATCATTAACACGTTGTATAGTGAGGCATTTAAACCACGCTTATAAGGTCTCCCCTGTCTGAGATACAATAGTAACCCTGACATTTCTTGCAGAGCCGCATTGAAGGGAACAAAGACTGTGTGGCAACAAACCTGCGGCCTTCTATCTTATAAAAAGCGGCGATGTCAAAAGTAATTTTTATCCGATTTCATCCGGGTATCAGATGAGGAAATTTCGTTTACGATTCTCAGATCATTCAGATTACTTTTGATACCGCCGCTTCCTTCTATTAGTTCAATTTAAATGACTTCGCTACCGCGTCAAAGATCGGTCTGTATTTAGCCTTTTTGTCCGGCGGACAAATACCGGTGATCACATAAGCAATACCATTGCTGGGAATCACATAAGCCATCAGATCCGCTTTCACACCCTGCATCTCCATAGTATAGTTGTACCACGCTCCCTGAATACCATTTGCTTCAAAATCTCCATTCGCAATTACCTTTGAAGTGGGTAAAACCTTTTCTAAGGAAGACAGCGATTTTGAAATATATTCTTTCAGCGTTACTCCCTCCATAGATTCAGTAAGCAGGTTTATATTTGGACTAGGTACTTCACCTGTATTAGGCGCAATGATATAATAGTAATTAATACCCTGAATAGTTTTGTGCTCGGTAGTCCAGCCATCAGGGGTATCTAAATGATAATCCTGACTTCCTTTGTTTAAGTTGGTTTTGTTGATGGAGCTTAATACTTCTTCCGCAGTTTTAGGCTGTTTCTTTGTGTTACATGCCAATGCAAGGGTTAAAAAAAGGAGTCCGGCAATTTTTCTCATGCTCGAATGATTTTAAGGTTAAATAGAATATTACGAAAATAGTATTTCTTGTCATAGGATAAGGCTATTTTCTCCTTTTCATACCACCTTTACCCTAAATGATATGAGAAATGAAAACGATATTTATTACCGGGGCATCGTCGGGATTAGGCCGTGCCTGCATAAAGGTATTTTCTAACAAATCCTTCCTTGAAAATGTATTCACTTCTGGGAGTAATGTGGTGGTCCATTAATTGAACACCACATTACTTCACCCCCGCATCCAGCTTTGCATTTTGCCCGGCCTTGATCAGCCATTTTCCCTGGTGCCTGGTTAATACAATCATCCTCCTGAATTCAAATACCTGCCCGGGAAAACGGGAGTCACCACTGAGACCGGTACGTACATGTGCAATAGCTACATCTGGCTTCAGAAAAGTAATGTCTTCCACTGCCCTGGTGTAATACTGCGTGTTCTTGAAATAAGACTCATGTACGATCTGGTAGTGATGCCGGATATCTTCCCTTCCTATGTAATAACTCCCAAACCAATTCACCCAGGTGGCATCTAAATCATAATTATCTGCCAATCCCTTTGGATCGTGGCGGTTCCAGGCATCCTGGTAGTGCTGTATCAACTGTTTAATGGCTGTGATTTCCTTAGCGGTATCTAATCGTTGGGCCTTCACAACATAACAGGTGAATAATAAAAGTGAAAACAAGAGGACTCTTTTCATGGGGTTTCAAAATTTATAGATGATTAGTGTTTTGCCCGCAGTGCCTGCGCCATATGCCGCTGTTCATGTGCAATCACAAACCGGAAAGTATCACCCAGTGAAAACTTCAGCCAGCTCCCTAAAGTTGTAGGGATTTTGATACTTTCCAGGTTCACCAGTTTTGCCTGTTCAAGCAATTGCTTCGCCCTTTCCTGCCAGTCAATGAATTCATTCACCACCAGCTTTGCATCCAGGTCAGCAAGTGGTCTGTACCATTTTGGCGACTGCATCTTCATACCCGGATGTCCGTCAGCTTTAGGTCGCATCATATTTGTAAAATAGTTACCCAGCCAGCCGCTTTTAAAAACAGGTGATGGAGCAGGAGGAAGACTGCCTGACAGTTTCCCCTGAATCCCCTTTTCTATTCGTGGGATATAAAATCGGGCGTATGCGTTCAGGTGGTCCAGGCATTGTGCGGCACTCCATTTATCCGGAGCAGGCTGTCGCAACAGGTCCTCTTCTTTTGCCGTCAATAACTTTTCTCTGGCAGTGCTTAACAGTACGTCTACCTGTTGGCGAAGCTCATTTAACAGGGCAGGGGTCTCAAATTTGCGCGACATATATGACGTGGTGATTTATATGCTATCAAATATAGGCATTTGCCGATAAAATGTAGCCAGATCTATCGAAGACAGATCCGTATAACCTACCTGCCGGAGTAAAGTGACCAATTGCCCCCGATGATAAGTTGAATGATTGATGATATGCGCGAAAGTTTGTACAAATGGCATCTGTGCTTCCCCACCCCTGGGATATCTGAATATGATCATGTCCTGGAAGTTCTCCTCGGGATAAGACACTAAAAAATCACGCATACCAATGGATGCCTTTTCCCAGATCTCAATTAATTCACTTTTAGTACCTGTAAATGTACCTGATATAAATAGAGGTGCCGGTGCCTTTGTCCAGAAGTCAATCCAGATCTTTTCCGCACTGGCTATGTGCAGGGCTGTTTGACGTACACTATTGAAACTACTGGTAATAGCCTGTTCCCATTGTGCGTCAGTGAGCTGTTGTAACCAATTGATCGCTTTGGCATTTGCCCACACATTGTAGTTGGCGAGTTGTAAAAAGTATGTTTTATTCATGACCCAAAGGTAGTCATGGCAATAGGTGGTAAATAACAGGCAGGCGGCCAGAAAGTATCGCTAGGCGTTCAATTGGTATTGTTTGGGTGTAATACCATAGATCTGCTTGAAGGACTGGATGAAACTGGAGAGGTTTTCATACCCCAGTTCAAAGTATATCTCACTCGCTTTGCGGTTATCATGACGCAGCATTTTAGCCGCCCGTTCCATTCTCTTTTCCAGCAGCCATTTATTGGGACTATTCCCATAGATGCGGGCAAACTTCCGTTTGAAAGATGAAAGGCTCATATTACATAGAAAGGCCAGTTCCTCTACGGTAATATTGCTATCTATATGCGATGTGACGGCCTGACGGATGACGAATGCATCATCCCCTTCAATGCTCATATTCCGGAACTGTTGCAGTTGTCCCGGGTAGTGTATGGCGAGATATAAAAAGAGCTCTTCCAGTTTTATCTTTTGCAGTGCAGGGTGGAAAGCCTTATCGTCCGCCAGCATGCAATCAAGGGAATGAACAAAGTTCGCCAGAAATGCATCTTTATCAAACCGTAAAAATGGATGTGTGTCTGATTGCTGGACGTATGTACCCAACAAGGCAGTATGCCTGTCAAAAAATTCCCCCAGCTCCTGGTTGCTAAAAAGCACGAGGATACTATGGTAATCCGCATTATCTGCCGCAATTTTTTCACTCATCAAACAGTTACCTGCGGCTAACAATACAAACTGGTGAGGGTGTACCGTTACCTGTGATCCGGCAAAATGCACTGTCTTTTCACCATCCAATAAAAAGGTGAACATGTTTTGCTCCAGCAGGATCTTCGTTCTGGGTGCCGGCGTTTGCGTGCGGTACCGGATGATTGAGACAGGCATACCGCAAAGTTAACTAAATATGCAGATGAATATCCGGTTGATGGATCTCCATGATCAAAGCAGGGGATGCCAGTTCCTTAAAGTCAAACTGTTTATACAAAGTATGCGCATCCTTTGTGGCCAGCATTTTCCTTCTCAAACGTTTTGCCCACGGCTGTTCCAGTATATGTGTCAGCATTTGTTTGGCTACGCCTTTGCCATGATATTCAGGAAGTACAAAGAAGTCCGCAAACCAGGCGAAGGTAGTATAGTCAGTGATCAGTCTTCCAAACCCGATCTGCTTTTCATCCAGGAATGCACCTGTACAATAGGAGTGGGAGAGGGAGTTGTCTACCATCTCAAAAGAAATTCCTTTTGCCCAGTACGACTCCTGACTTAAAAAATGATGCACCATATGCAGGTCCATGTTCTCTTTACCTGTTTTAATAACTACATCCAGCATGTTGTTCTTATTTAATACCACAAAACTAGGTCTGTTACCTTGGAGGGCACAGTCTCAGTTTTGTGTATTTTGATAGACACAGTTATCTTTGTTTCATGTTGTATGCTGATATTTCAAACAATATTGCCCGGTTGATAAAGGACCAGGTACTGAAGCCGGGGGATCGTCTTCCTTCTGTGAGGATGCTTTGCCAGGAGTATGGGATCAGTATGAATACGGCGAAGCGGGTGTTCCTTGAGCTGGAGTCTCAGTCGCTGATATTGTCCAGGCCACAGTCAGGATATTTTGTAAGTCAGCTACCTTACCGGCGGCTGCCGTTGCCGGAGGTGAGCCAGCCGTTGCCTGTGAGTCAGGATCTGGAACCGGAAGCATTGATCAGCCAGTTTTATGCTACCATTGGCAGGCAGGATCTGACGCATTTGTCATTGGGAGTATTGAGTAGTGAAATGTTGCCGTTGGCAAAACTGAATAAGGAGATTGTACAGGCAACCCGTCGTCTGTCAGCTGGTGGTACCGCTTATGAGCAGATACCAGGGAATGAAAATCTGAGAAGGATGATCGCTGCCCGTTCCCTTTCCTGGGGCGGCAATCTGACAGCGCATGATATCATTACCACCACCGGAGGCATCAATGCGCTGGCCTTTTGTATGATGGCAGCAGGTAAGCCCGGAGATACCATTGCCATGGAAAGCCCTTGTTATCCCGGTACGCTACAGTTGGCCAGGAGCTTGGGTTTGAATGTACTGGAACTACCTACGCATCCTGTAACCGGAGTGGAAGTGGACGCGCTGAAAAAGGTGATCCATAAAATCAATCTTTGCTTACTGGTACCTAATTTCAATACGCCATTAGGGAGTTGTATGCCAGCCGGGAATAAGCAGGCCGTGGTTGAATTACTTGCCAAACATGGCATTCCTCTGATAGAAGATGATATCTATGGAGATCTATATTTTGGTGCACAGCGACCTACATGTTGTAAAACATACGATGAGGAAGACAATGTATTGCTCTGTAGTTCCTTTTCCAAAACAATTGCGCCCGGTTACCGGGTAGGATGGGTGGTACCCGGCAGGTATAGGGAGAAGATCCTTAAACTGAAACTGGTGCATATGTTATCGGCGCCCACTCTCGTGCATGAAGCCGTGGCAGCCTTTCTACAGGGAAGCCGGTATGATAATCACCTGCGTCAGTTAAGAACCTCTTTACAGCAGAATGCCCTGCATTACTTCGATGCCATTGCTGCATGGTTCCCGCCAGATACCAGGGTGAGTCAGCCACAAGGTGGGATTGCACTATGGGTGGAGTTCAACAAGAACATCAATACAACAGCACTCTTTGAAACGGCCATGAAGCATAAAATCGCCATTGCGCCGGGAAGGATGTTTTCGCTACAGGATCAGTTCGAAAACTGTATGCGGCTTTCGCTGGGGGTAAAGTTTTCAGCAGAGGTGGATCAAAAATTGAAATTATTGGGAAAGCTGCTGACATAGGGTTGTCACTATGGGGTGTTTATTTTGCCGCAGTAACAAAATCAACACACAATGATTTTTTCCTCGATCCGTATTATTACTGCTGACATTCAACGCCTGGTGAAATTTTATGAAGCGGCTACCGGTGCTTCCTTCACCTGGTTTACAGCAGACTTTGCAGAATTGAAAACGGCCGCTGCTGCACTGGCAATTGGTAGCACGCGTACCCTGGCCCTGTTTGGTGGGGATGTAGCTGAAGCAGCCAGCAACAGGTCTGTGATAATCGAATTCCGGGTAGAGGATGTAGACGCTGCCTATACACGGATTCCTGCAGAAACAGTGGTACAGCAGCCCACGACCATGCCATGGGGCAATCGTTCCCTGTTGTTCAGAGACCCCGATGGCAACCTGGTGAACTTCTTTACACCTGTAACAGCGGATGCCAGGCAGCGATTTGGCATTGCAGCAGATAATGATGAAAATGCGGCATAGGAGCCCTTCCCTGTGATAGGAGTGGTCGCAGGTACTTTGTATCGTAATCGGACCTTTTTGTATTACCGGTCAGATAACCTCCAAATAGACAGCAAAATATATTGAAAACCAGCCAGATATAAAAAGAGCGATTATTTACAATATTCTTATCAGGTATTCGTCTACCTAATAAACGCGTTTTTTATTTATATGGCAAGGTTTCCATTAATGCTCTTGCTCTTCCTGGTGGGCGATCTTTATTTTTACCAGGCAATTTCGACACTTAGTCAGGATCCCGTTTTTCACTTTGGATACTGGCTATTCGATATTTTACTGATCGGTGCGATCATTTCTATCATTTTCCTTCGCAGGGCAGGATTTACATCAGAACGCTTTATCGCTGTTGTGATCGGTGCTATGATGCTCAACTTTATACCCAAGGTCTTTTCATCTCCTGTGCTACTGGCCGAGGATATCGTTCGTTTATTCCGTGGATTTCCGGCCAGAAGTGTGTACGTCAGTGAGGTGGCGATAGCACTGGCTGGGGTAATCTTCCTCGTTATCCTGTTCGGATTGACAAAAGGAAAGCATTTCTACAAGGTGAGAAAGGAGACGATCTTCTTCCCTGACCTTCCTGATGCCTTTGACGGTTTTACCATCACACAATTATCAGATATACATTCCGGTAGTTTCACCGATGCCAGCGGGGTACAGAAAGGGCTTGACCTGGTAGAAGCCCAGCAAAGCGACCTGTTACTCTTCACCGGGGATCTTGTGAATAACATGGCTTCCGAGATGGATCCCTGGATAGGTGGTTTTAACAAATTAAAGGCCCCATACGGCAAGTATTCCGTATTAGGCAATCATGACTATGGCGACTATATCAGGTGGGAAAGTAAGGAGGCGCAGGCAGCAAATCTGAACCGTTTGAAAGAGGTACATGGAGAGATGGGTTTTAACCTGTTACTGAACGAAGCTGTGAACATCCACAAGCAGGGACAAAGCATCTCCCTTATCGGGGTAGAGAACTGGGGAAAGGGTGGTTTTCATAAATATGGAGACCTGCAGCGGGCAACCGCCCATGTACCGGACAATTCTTTCAAGGTACTGATGTCGCACGACCCTTCTCACTGGGATGAAGTAACGATAGACCACCACCAGCATGTACACCTTACGCTGGCAGGTCATACGCATGGTATGCAATTCGGTATAGAGCTGTTTGGTTTCAAATGGAGTCCCATAAAATATGTATATAAGCAATGGGCCGGTCTCTATGAACAACAGGGAAAATACCTGTATGTGAACAGAGGATTTGGTTTTCTTGGCTTAAAGGGCAGGATCGGGATGTGGCCTGAGATTGCTGTATTGACATTAAAGAAAGGCTGATAGGGTTTTCCTGTCAGCTTTTTTTCCCCGGACTTACGCCGGATTACTTTTTGAATGCCGTACTTAAATTGTTCGGACTGTTATCCCCTATCAGTTCCTTACCGCTTATTTTTCCTAACCCGGCTCAATGTCTCAGGTGTGATACCCAGATAAGAAGCAATCATGCCCTGTGGTACCCGCAAAGCCAGCTGGGGGTACTTTTCTATAAACTGCAGGTATTTTTCTTCCGCGCCTGCACTTAAAAACGTTTGAATCCGCCCCTGCGAAGCAATAAAGCTTTTCTGCAGGATGCCATTGATCATATCATTAAAGGCCGGGATTTCGCTGCATAGCTGGTCGAAGTCGGGTTTGGTAATGAGAATGACCGCTGCATCTTCCAGGGCTTCAATATTGTAGATGGATGGGGCACCGGTTTGCAGGCTTTGCCGATCGCCTGTCCACCAGTTTTCTATTGCGAAGTTTAAGATATGTTCATTTCCCTTGTCGTCCACTGAGAAGGTGCGCAGACAACCTTTTACAATAAATGCATTGTATTTCCAGACATCTCCTTCCTGCAACAGGTATTGTCTTTTCCGTAGTTTCTTATACTGGCATACCGCTTCAATTTTCAACAGATCTGACTCGGATAGCGCGCTTCTTTCGAGGATGTATTTCTTAAAGGACTCAAACATATAGCTATAAAGCTATAAAAAAATATGTGTCCGGAGGGGGATTATTTGGCGGCTATGAAGATCAACCGCTGTAGAATCTCCCCGTTTTTGAGGGTGCGACCTTATTTTATACCTGCAAAGTTGTTGTAAGACGAACGAAATAAAATTGATCTATGTCAAAAACTCCCTTTGACATAAGTCAACGTCATTTCTTATGATAGGTCAATGGTCAAAAATGCCTGTCGTCACACCTTTGTATCGTAAAAAACACAAATTATGTCACAGGTAATTTTCATCACAGGAACAAGTACAGGCTTTGGTAAATTGACAGCTCAGACCCTTGCAAAGGCTGGATATACAGTCATAGCAGGTATGCGTGGTGTAAATGGTAAGAATGCAGCCGCTGCCACGGAAATGGCAAAGCTCCCCAATATTACAGTAGTAGAAATAGATATCACAGATGACCGGTCTGTAAAGGCCGCCTTTGAGGCGGTAGTTAACAAATTCGGCCGCATCGATGTATTGGTCAATAATGCGGCGGTGAGTGGTTTCGGTTTACTGGAAGCCTATACCATCGATCAGATCCGCCGGATGTTCGAAGTGAATGTATACGGGGTATTCCGTACCTATCAGGCAGTACTGCCGGTAATGCGCAGTCAGAGGGGTGGTTTGATCATCAACATCACTTCTGGGGCCAGTGGGCATACCTTACCGTTTATGGTCCCATATCTGGCTTCGAAATTTGTAGTGGAAAGCATTACGGAAGGGGCGCAGGATGAACTGGCGGAATATGGTATCGAAAACGTAAGTATCCAACCGGGGGTATATCCTACAGAAATGAACAGTGGGGCAAAAGCGGGTCTTAACGCAGACAGAACTGACATCATCGAAGCTTATGGAACTGCTGCGGCAGAGAAATTTAACGGCTTAGGTGCGGCGCTCTTTGGCAAAATGGCGCAGTTTGAAATGAATCCGCAAACTATTGCTGACGGAATCCTTGAGCTGGTGAATATGAAGGCTGGTACCCGGCCGCTCCGTTTCCCGCTGGATGCCATTGCTCAGGGTACGGATAAGGAATTTATTAAAGCACGGGCAGATATAAAGGCAAAATGGGTGGCTGCCTATAATGGGTAAGCAGTATCCCGATCTTAATGCGACTATTACACCAAATGGGGATTAATACGTCACCAAAAGGTCACTTCGATATCACCTCAATATCCATTTGATATAGAGGTGCCCTTTTGGTGCCCTTATGGTAACCTTTTAATGTACCGATGGTATTATAGTCGGGATATAGCCAGACTACTAAAAAAAGAGGGTATCTCAATTTGAGATACCCTCTTTTTAATAAACATTGTCTAATAAATAACCATTAGAAAAGGTCGCCGTTGTCGTTTCCCTTTATCTTAATGCGTTTGGTACCGTTTTCCAGCACCAGTCTGTACTTAGATTCATTGTCTCTGTCCTTGATGTACGTAATCAGGTATACATCTTTTGCGATTACCCAACCGGGATATTTTTTTGCCACTGCAGCTGTAAGAGAAGTAGGTAATAATTCTAATTCATATCTTTCTGCGGTTCTGATCAGTTTTCCACTTTTATCGTATGCTGCCAGTGTCTGACCGTCGGGTATTGCGAAGGAAACGAAGTAGTTGTCATACTCGTCTTCGTAATAGTTAACGGCAGTTTTCAGATCGTATGCAGCAGAGGTGATAGTCAGCGGTTGAACAGGTTGTGCTTCTTCCTTTCCATTGACTGTTTTTATGAACTTATAACTAGTTGCCTGTAGGGTGACAGCAGGTCCTCCAGGTGCAGCTGTTTGAGCAGATGATGTAAGGATATTGGTCAGCATCAGAGCGATGGCTACAAGCATGAATTTTATGTATTTCATAGCTTGAGGTTTAAAGTTTTAATCTTACTTCAAAACTCCTTCATATCGCAGGCAAAACTATTGACGGGGATCATGGAACTTTGAAAATAGCATCATCAGGGGGGATGATTATTGTCAGGCGTGTTAAAGAGTGTTGATAATCAATGAGGTTAATTCCTGGTTCAATAGTAAAATACGTGTTCAGCAATCAGTGAAATTCTTTTTTCAATGGTAATAGTTCAACTTCCGTGGAATGGGATTACATATTTCACCTTTAACAGCCTTAAAACCCTTCTGCAATAGCAAAGCTGACCTTTTCCCTTGTGGCAGGATGGACAAATTCGATTTCAGCGGCATGCAGGTACATTCTTTCGGAGGGAGTGCCATACAGATCATCTCCAACAATGGGGGCATTTAATCCTGACTCATGGGCGGAATGCATACGCAGTTGATGCGTTCGGCCCGTCAATGGCCAGAAATTGACTTTGGTTGTATCAGCGTATCTTTTCACAACTTCCCATTTGGTAACGCTTTTCTTCCCTGTTTCCAGGCAAACCAGTTGTCTGGGGCGGTTAAACAGATCGGGGCCTAGTGGAAGGTCGATCATTCCGCCCGCCTGGTCAATGACCTTTGACAGTAGTGCTGTGTAGCGTTTGCGAACTGTTCTCTGTAAAAATTGCCGTTGGATATGCTTATGGGCTGCCTGGGTTTTGGCGACGACGAGTAGTCCTGAAGTATCCATGTCCAATCTATGAATTATCAGTGGCTCCGTGTTTAGTAGACCCTGTTTTAATCTGCTATAGACGGAATCCTCAATGTTCACGCCGGGTACAGAGCGCAGACCGGCCGGTTTGTTGACCACCACGAAACTATCGTCTTCAAAGATGATTTCCAGGGGATGCCGGTCTTCCCTGATGTCGAGCAAAGGGTTATCTTCAAGGGGAATCCCCTCCAGCATATGGGCCAGAATCGGTTTACACTTGCCTGTGCAGGAAGGGTAAAACTGACCATGTTTCCGTATCTCAGACTTTGGAGAGGCCCCCCACCAGAATTCTGCCATTGCCAGCGGATGGTAATGGTTGGCAAAGGCATAATGCAGGAGTTTCGGCATGGCACATTCCCCACTGCCGGCAGGAGGTTTGCCAAAAGGCGTTTCCCGGAAAATCTCCTGCAGACTCTTAGTCTGACCGGCTTTATTGAGAAAACTATATTGTTCAAAGATCTGCTGCTGTAAGTCCGCCGATCGTTCCTTTCTTTCGTTTTTCAGGGGCTCGATTTCCGACTCGAATACTCCCAGCTGGGTTTGCAGTTCAGCCAGGATCTGCGCCCATTGATCGGTCAGGTGTTTCAGCTGTCGCTTATCGGCCAGACTCTGGTTGATGATATCTGTCTCTGCAATAGCATAATCAGCCTCATTCAGGCGCTGTTTCAGCTCTGCCCGGAGTTGTTTGCGATGATCTTTATTAGCCTTTAATTGGGTCTTTAAAGCGGCAATTTCACGGGTAGAAGTGACAGCTGCCTGTTCGATAGTTACCTGTAAACGGAGATAGTTTTCGTTAGTGGTGAGTTCGTCGATGCGGGTATTGATGGCCGTGATGATTTCCAGCCCCTGAAGGAAGAAGCTGTTTTCAGTGAGCATATCAAATACAGGCGGTACGAATTTGCCATGGTCGTTGGAGTTGGCCAGCTTGCCGGAAAAGGCAGAGAGATAGCCCAGTTTACCTGCAGGGTCCTGTACTACGAGTACGCCAAACATCTTCCCGATGGCAGATCCATCGGTATCACTATCTAATCCAAAATTATGATCCAGCCCTGTATGCGTTTCCAGGTAATGTTGCAGATCGGCAGCGGCTAGTTTGGATAGTGGATGTGGTTCGTAGAAAAAAGGAAAGGTAAACCGTTCAGGTAAGGCTATTTCTTTAATTAATTCCTCCGAAAAGTAAGCAATCTTATCTCCCAACGCTGGTTTTATTTAAGGCGCAAAATTACGCTTTCTTCGCCAGTTCGGTAGGCCGGAGGCCAAACAAATTTTTGAAGCCAGGTAAAAGTGGGATAAGTCCTCAAATCCCAGGTCGCCGGAACTGGAGGTAAGGACCAACGGGAATGAAAATCCATTTTCAGAAAAAAAGCCTTCTGTTCAGGTGCGAACGGAAGGCTTTGTATGATTAGTTGAAAATACCATTCATCTCAGTAAGAATCAACGGCTGGCCATCCGTCACCACAATCGTGTGCTCATGCTGTGCCATATACCCACCTCTTTCACCAATCATCGTCCATCCGTCATTAAGGGCTACAGATTCAGTGGCATAAGATGAATTCGTAGAGATAAACGTTTCAATGGCTACTACTGAATTCTTTTTAAAACGTCTCTTATCAGACTTTACTCTATAATTCAGCAAATCTGCCGGTTCTTCATGTAGCCCTCTGCCTATACCATGGCCGCCAAGATTTTTGATCACCTTGAAACCTCTCTTCTTCGCCTCTGTTTCCATCAGCAATCCAACATCCGCAATCTTCACACCACCTCTTATTGTATTCAGTGCTTTCTGCAGGATCTCTTTAGAAGCATCCACCAGTTTCTGATGTTGGTGAATATCATTACCTAATACAAATGAGCCGCCGTTGTCTGCCCAGAAACCATTCAGTTCTGCAGAAACATCTATGTTGATCAAATCACCATCCTTCAGAATCCTCTTTTCAGAAGGCACCCCATGGCAAAACTCATTGTCTACGCTGATACAGGTATAGCCAGGGAAATTGTAAGTTAAATAAGGGGCAGATTTAGCGCCAAAATCAGCCAGGATCCTGGCTCCGAAATCATCCAGCTCCTTTGTACTCATACCAACTTTGGCATAGTTCGTCATTTCTTTTAAGGTAAATGCAACTGCCTCACTGGCTTTTTGCATCCCTATTAATTCAGCTTCTTTTGTTATTGACATATCTGTATTTTTTATTTTGTCGCTATGAAGATCTCTACTTCAGCATCATCACCCTGTTGAGATTTAGCTCCATAGACTTCAAAGTCATAGGTATATTTCCTGTTCAGTTCTTTATCTCTCTGCCAGATGTCCATCCAGGCTTTGCCTACAGCTGCCGGCATGGCGCCCCTTGCTACGAATTTCTGAAATTGCTCCGGTTGGAATTCACGACCGGTCAATCCTTCCGGGATCTCATCCAGCGTTGTGACAGGTACCCCAATGATGGTGGTGTATTCTTCTGTATAATCACTTTTGTAATCAGTATAGATAGAATAGATTTCTCCGGATTGTTTATTGGGGATCTTATCTGGTATGCCTTCTGCAAAAAACTGGCCCCATAATTTTCCTATGTCCTGTAATGCCTGATTGTCCTTGTTTGTTGTTCTGACTGAAATGCCAATTACTTTAAATCCGTTTGTCATATACGCTTTAGTTTGTTGAGATTAACTTTCCCAAAGGGGCTTAAAGATAAGTAAAACTATATTGGTTTAAACGCTGGCTTTTTTGCTCATGCTTTTCCTGATTTTTTCTCTGTGATTCTCCCCCCAGGCGCTCAATTCTTTCAGGACATTTTTTAATGAATGGCTGTATGCCGTAGCTTCGTAAATGATGGTAACAGGTGTGGTGGCGTAGACATTGCGCCGGATAAAATCGTTCAGCTCCAGATCTTTTAATTCCTGTGCCAGCACCTTTGGAGATATGCCACTTACTTCATGCTGGATTTCATTGAACCGTTTCGAAGACTGTACAATACATAAAATCAAGGGCAGTTTCCACTTGCCTCCCAATACGTAGAGCGCGTCCATCACATATTTTAGCGAACTGGCACACGCTTCTTTTCCCAGCATATTTTCATCAGGTATCATGGTGCAAAATTAAGGACTTTCCTATATGTAAGTGCTTTCCTTTAGGTAAGTACTCACTTTTTCATAGTTGTCACGGATAATTTTGCTTTCTCAAAATGTAGTTCTTATGAAACGTATTCTTCATTTAATTTCAAGTTTGCAGGGTAATACATCTTACAGCACCAAACTGAGCAACGCGATTGTTGAGCGGGTGATTGAAAAATATCCGGGTAGCACGGTGGAAATGGTAGATTTAGTGGGGGAGGGTGTGCCACACCTTACGCCTGCTGTATTACAGTCTATGTTTACACCGGGTGATCAGCTGACTGCCGCAGCAAAAGAGGCGTTGCGTTACTCTGACGATGCGGTAAAACAGTTAATGGCAGCAGATATCATTGTGATTGGAGCACCGTTGTATAACTACACGATCCATACTTCGCTGAAGGCCTGGATCGATCATGTAACCCGTGCAGGTATTACATTCGGTTATGGTCAGCATGGTCCTGTTGGAATGGTGACGGGTAAGAAAGTGTACGTGGCGATGTCTTCGGGAGGGGTGTATTCTGAAGGGCCGGGGGTACAGCATGATTTCGTGGCGCCCTATCTGAAGGCGTTCCTGGGGTTCCTGGGGATGACTGATCTGACCGTGTTTCGTGCTGAGGGACTGAAGGTGCCGGGAGTGAAGGAAACGGCTTTTGAGAGGGGAGTGGCGAGTATAATGATCGATTAAAATGTAGTAAACCAATACCTTGTGCAAGGTATTGGTTTATTGCTATGATGAGTATATATTTAGGCTATGCAGTAGCGTTTCTGATCGTGCGGACATTCATTCATCAGAAAAGAAGGGAATGAAGTTGACCAGCTGCAACTATTTGCTCATTAATATCTTTTACGATGGATAAATCAAATGGCTACGATGCCATCACCTCTGTGTATCTACAGCAAAGAGGAGGAATTGGTAGTGCTACTGTCAGTAAGTGGGCCGCATCCTTTGCACCTGGAGCCGCAGTTATTGACCTGGGTTGCGGAACTGGTTTTCCTGTTACAAAGATCTTAGTGGAGGCAGGTTTGCATGTATATGCGGTCGATGCTTCTGCTAAGATGGTTACTATTGTACAGGAACATTTTCCTGAGGTGACTGTTGCCTGTGAGGCGGTGGAAGAATGCTTGTTTTTTGATCGTACCTTTGATGGCATCATTTCCATTGGTGTAATATTTCTTCTTTCTGAAGAAGCACAAAGGTTGGTCATCTCAAAAATGGCGGCTGCTTTAAATCCCGGGGGGAAGCTACTCTTCACTGCCCCTATTGAAAAAGTGACATGGAAAGATGTATTGACGCAACTCCCTTCACGGTCTTTAGGTGCCCAGGCATATAGAAATTTATTAGTAAATGCGGACTTGTCCATTGGTGAAGAATTTGAAGATGAAGGTGGCAACCATTATTATGCTGCTAATAAAGAAACCCAATCCAAATGAAAATTGATAACCCGGCTTACCAATCTGGCCTGAGACCTTTAATTTGATGACGACGCCCTGGATGCTGTTCTGGCCATGATCAATATGGGAAGTGGTGATGAAGTTATAACTTATAGAACCGTCAGCACGATCTTTCCCTGAATATGTCCATGCGTAGCCCGTTCATGTGCTTTAGCAGCATCTGCCAGTGGAAAGGTGCTGTCTATGGCAACACGAACAATCCCTGCTGCCAACAGTTGCCCGAATGCTTCTAATTGCGGGCCATTGGAACGTACCTGTGTCGAAGAGACCGTAATTCCTCGTCTGGTAGCTTCTTCGCTGTCTTTAAAGCCTAAGAACACCGGAAATAAAGCACCACCCCGTTTTAATACCTTTAAAAAACGACCGGTGGTAGGCCCGCCTAAGGTATCAAGTACCAGATCTATATCCTGAACTACCTCTTCAGGTGCCTGTTGGGTATAGTCAATAAACTCATCGGCACCCATCTCTTTCAGGAAGGAAGCATGTTTGCCGGAAGCGACTGCTATTACATGCGCACCTTTCCATTTGGCCAGTTGCAGGGCTAAATGGCCTACTCCACCAGCTGCGCCATTGATCAGCACTTTTTTGCCTTCCAGCGGTACTGGATGATGTTTCTCTGCCTGAAGCGGATTCTGTACGTCATGGCCCAATTCAATGAGAAATTGCCAGGCTGTAAGACCTGCCATTGGAGCGGCAGCGGCCTGTATATGATCGATACCTGCAGGTTTGTGTGCAAAATGAGTCGCAGGTCCTGCTACATATTCTGCATAAGCAGCGCTTTCGCCCATACTGGGGAATTGCACCATACTAAATACTTCATCACCCACAGAGAAGCCTTGTACATCCGGACTGATGGCGTCAACGACACCAGAGATGTCAGTTCCCGGAATGATCGGAAACGGAATATTGGGTCGCCATTCAGGTGGCAGCATCTTATAGCCTTCCCGTAAGTACCAGTCTGGCGGATTGATGCCGACTGCATGCACCTTTACCAGGATCTCGCCCGGTTGCAGGGTAGGTACCGGCGCATTTTCGTATAGCAATACGTTTGGACCTCCGAACTCGTGGAGCCGGATCGCTTTCATTTCTGTATGTTTCATATTTAGAAGTGTGAAGGACATACGAATTCCATTTAGGTACAAGCCCTATTGAAATCAATCGTCCATTTTGTTAATTAAATGATTTTCGAAAGCCGTTTGGCGAAATATTCGTGTGGCGCTTAAATAATTTATTGAAAGATTGTGGATGCTCAAAACCCAGCTGGTAGGCAATTTCAGCAACCGTAAGGCTGGTGGTGCTTAGGGCTGTTTTTGCTCTTTCAATGAGCCGGTCATGGATATGCTGCTGTGCATTCTGGCCGGTTAATGACCGGAGCATATCTGAGAGGTATCGCGGTGATACATTTAAATGATTCGCTACTTCGGGTACGGTAGGAATGCCTCCTTCCTGGTCTGCAAACCGCTCTTCCAGGTAGTTGTTCATCTGGGTGATCACATCATGATGCATGGCCTTTCTGGTCAGGAACTGCCGGTTATAAAAACGGTTACTATAGTTCAGCAGCAGTTCGATCTGCGACACCAGTACATCCTGACTAAAAGCATCGGTATTGTTTTCTAATTCATCGGCAATATTCTCAAACAGGCCGGCGATCACCTTCTTCTCTTTGTCCGAGAGGAACAGCGCTTCGGTAACCGCATAAGAGAAAAATCCATACTGCTGAATGTGTTGTCCTAATGCATAATTGCGGATCAGATCGGCATGAAAGAACAAGGTGTAACCATCGAGACAGCTTTCTTCGGCGGACATAGTGACGACCTGATGAGGGGCAAGGAATGCCATGCCGCCTTCTTCGAAGTCATAGTATCCCTGTCCATATTTGATCTGTCCGCTCCATTCCTTTTTAAAAGAGATTTTATAGAAGTCGATCATGAACTTCACACCCACCAGATCGCGGTTTCCCTTTGCATGATCATAGTTCACCAGTGCAACCAATGGATGGAGCGGTTTAGGCATATCCAGTACCCGCATGAATTCGGAAATACTTTTGAAGATGACAGGAGGTGTTGTTTTCATGATGTAAAGTTCCGGAAAGCTGAGAAATAAAAATTAGCCTATCTGGTAAAATTTGTAGCCTGGAAGTATTCAGTGAATTTGTGTCTTTGAAACTATGTGGACGCATTTTACGACAATTGTTATTAAGGGACTGCAAAATATTGGCTTTGGCAAATGAAAAGAAGCCGTATCAAAGTAATCTGAAGGCGTGGAGAATTGCGTAAACGAAAATTCTCTCCATCAGGTACCCGAATAAAATCGGATATAAATTACTTTGATACGGCCTTTTTAATTGTAGAACAATTCTCAGCACGGAATTTCATTACTGAGACATCGTCTTTTTCTTTTATCAGAATTTCAGGCTTCCATCTTTTCCGATAGTGGCTTGCTTTTCTTCTTTTCCTACTACTGCTTTGATGGTTTTATAGGTATTTTTACCTGCGTAAGTGCCGGTTACTTTCCAGCTCAGTGTCTTTGCCGCCTCATTCCAGGAGAAAGCCGTTGTTCTGGTATTACCCCTGGTATAGTTATAGGATGTGCCATCATCTTCCACCATGTTAAAGCTGCCATTTTTACCTGGGTATACATGGATTTCAAGCGGGGCTGTGGTGGATTGTTCTGAATATTGTATAACAGGACTGAGTGGCAATATCGTACCCGCACGTACGTATACAGGGATCTCATCCAGTTGTTTATTGACAGTAATGGTTATTGGCCCCGGAATTTGTGCGCCGCTGAAGTAATCGTACCAGGTACCGGCAGGCAGATAGACAGTGCGTTTGCCACCTGGTACCAGCAGGGGCGCAGCCAGGACCCCTTTGCCCAGCAGCCATTCATCCGTCATATTTGCAACGGTGGTATCGGCAGGAAACTCCATCATCAAAGGACGCATGATAGGTGCACCTGTATTGTACGCTTCATGTCCAAGACTATAAGTATATGGTAAGAGCTGGTATCTCAGTTCCAGCGCTTTGCGCATAGCAGCTTCTCCGTCTTCGCCCCAGAGGAAAGGGAAGCGGGCGGTGGTACCTAAATCAGAATGGGAACGCATAATAGGGAAGAAGACCCCGGCCTGGAACCACCGTACCAACGTTTCTTTTTCAGGTGTACCATGAAAACCGCCGATGTCGCAGGCACCATAATACATGCCTGCCAGACTGAAATTCAGGAGGTCTTTTGGAACATCTGCCAGGGACACCCAGGAAGACTGGATATCTCCATCCCAGGTACAATAACCGAAACGCTGATTTCCGGGGCTGAAGGCCCTGTTGATCGTAAAATGACGTGCATTCGGCCTCACTGTCTGTAACAGGTTGTATTGGGCAGTATTCCACCAATAATAACAGGTATAATAGGATTCTCCTTCATCATCCCACCAGGCATCGATTCCTGTTTGTAACATAGGTTTGGTTTTGGATTCAAACCATTTTCGCAGGAGCGCATTGCTGAAGTTCAGGTCGCGGCTATCGGAATCCGGGTGGTTCAGCCAGCCATTCTTCCGGGCGGTATCCAGAAGCAGATTATTGCCTAACCTGGGTTTACGGATGCCGATGAATTTAACTCCGGCAGCTTTCATGTCAGCTATTTGTTTGGCTGGATGCGGGAAGAGTTTGGGATTGAACGTAAAGTCGCTATAGCCTGCTTTGCCTTCTTTGCTGACTGTATAGTCGGGCGTGGTGGTGTACCATTCGAAGTCAAAGATAAAGGCATCTACCGGTAACCGATGGGAGCGGAATTTAGTGAGCACATTGGCAATGTAGGTGCTGTCTTCCCAGCCCCACTGACTTTGCAGGTAGCCAAAGGCCCATCTTGGGGGGAGTTTCGGCTTGCCGGTAAGATTTACATAGCCGCTGGCGCCATC
>Ga0182005_1000358_pt1 | contig 25534 bp, 28 predicted proteins | sample Sormic07211103_1_FD_123021 | JGI IMG/M metagenome (GOLD analysis project Ga0182005, IMG submission 123021) | Rhizosphere microbial communities from Sorghum bicolor, Mead, Nebraska, USA - 072115-103_1 MetaG | ecosystem: Host-associated > Plants > Roots > Rhizosphere | place: USA: Nebraska...
AGCGTTGGGGAATCGGGCAGGCCACACGCGGACAACATAGCCGCGCTCAGGGAGCACGTTGTAGAGGCTCATCTCGGTCTGCGGGGTGCCCAGGTACGTGATGACACCGCCAGGGACCAGCACCGCATCGAACTCCTTCACCGCTTCAGCCAGCTTGTCACGCATGGTCTGGGTCAGTGCGTTGTTCGGGACCTCAACGTCATCCGCGATGATGTGCGTAGCGCGGCCACCAGTGAGCTGGCCAGTGATGCCCACCGAGCGAACCGAGGGGGCCTGGTGAGCTGACGAGGGGCCAACGTCGAACGCCACGATGGAGTCCCGCTGACCCTCACGTGGCTTCAGGTGTTGCAGTAGCGGCATCTCAGCGATGAGCCGCTTCACGAACACGGAGAATGCGTCAGCGCGGCCCTTCGATGCGGACACCACCAGAATGCGTTCTTCTGGATTGCAGTACAGCAGCCACAGGACATAGGCAGCCGTAATCCAGCTTTTGCCGATGCCCCGGAATGCCTCCACGATGCGCCGCTTGGGGCCGTGCTGAAGGAACCGGGCGATGTCGTACTGGACGGGGGTTGGGGTTGGCAGGTTGAGGTGCTGCCACACCAGGAAGAGGAAGTTTCTGAAGTCTTGCTTCAGGGGGTCTACTGCTTCGTCTGTCATTGACTCCAGGAAGCGTTAGGAGGCCGCACACGCCTCTGGAAGGGATTCCCTAGTGGAAGCGTGTGGGTAAAAGAAGGGAGCCCCGCAGAGAGGCTATAAATCAGCCGGATGCTGGCTGCCGGTACTCGTCATCCTCACCTTCACCGCCAGTGTGGCCAGGGAAGGGAAGAACGGATGCGAGGTTCTGGAGGGGCTTGTTGGCGCTCGGGATGGCTTCGATGCCGTTATCCTTCAGGAAGCTCTTGGCCACGTTTGCGATGGCTGCGAGGCCCTTCAGGTCTTCCGGGTCGGTTGCCCCGTCGTAGGCCTTGATTGCCTTCGTGAGTGCTGTAGCGATGAGCCCGTGGAGCTCGTTGAGTGCTTCCTTAGATGCCTGGCTCATTGTGGAGTCTCCCCAGCCATGCCGAGCTTCTTGCGTACCAGGTCTTCCAGGAAGTGAGTCCCGAAGATTGCGAAGGCTGCGGACACACCGCAGACAGCTTCGATGGGGAGGTTCGGGTAGACAGCCACGACAGCGGACGCAGCCATGCTCAGGCCGGAACCGACGATGACGCGGCCGGTAACCCGCTTGATGTTCATGGGTTCACCGTCAGACAGCAGCTTGCCCAGTGTGATGGCTGCGCCGATTCCGGCGAGCGTGATGAGGGTCTTCGTATGCTCTGCGAGTTGCATGAGATTTGCGCGTGCGGAAATGAAAAAGGCCCCAGCAGAATTCACTACTGGGGCCGTGGAGGGAGGTGAAGCGTTATGCCGAGCGGATAGCGCCGATGATGTTGCTGGACATCAGCCGTGCTCCGTACTCGTTGGGGTGAAGACCGTCCGATGTGAATACCATCGGCGGGATGCCACGCAGCAGCTCATAGTTATCGATGAAGTCAATGCTGCGAGACTTCGCGATGTTCTTTAGCTGGTTGCGGATGTCAGCCATAGAGCCCCAGTACGTCGGGGGTCCGTCGTTCATTGCAGGGTTTGCGCACATGATGACAGCCTGGCAGCCGTCCGGCATCAGGTCAATCATGCGGGGGAGCTTGTTGGCCGTGGAGGACTGGCTTGGGTAGTTCGGGCCGGTGCCAGCGATGCGGTCATTCGTGCCGAGCTGGAAGAAGCAGAACGAGTCCTTGAAATCCAGCGCGACACCCTTTCCGAAGCTGTTGTTGGTCGGGTAGGTCGATGCCGATGCGTAGTTGAATGCCACCAGGCCTTCCATGTAGAAGCCGATGTGGTTCACAGAGTCAGCAACGTTTTTGATGGTGACGTTAGCCGTACCTGCCGGGAAGCGAACCAGCCGAGACATCCCATAGGCGACCGCACCAGCGGACGTGAAGGTGTCAATCTGAGTCCCATCAGCGAACACCTGGATGGCAGCTCCGTTGTTGATCTGGCTGTAGCCAATCAGCAGCGAATCGCTACCGGCCGGAATCGGGCAGGTAACCGTATAGACACCGCCAACGTACATATCAAGCTGAACTTGCTGCCCGGTGGCGCTGGACGGCGCATTCACGGTGGTCTTCGCTACCGTACCGGTGCCAGCGATGGAAGCTCCGTACTCGCTCTCCACCTTCTTGAGGGCCGGGTACGTGACCTTAGCGGTCGGGAAGTTGAACATCCAGTACGTGTGCGAGGTCGCCCCGTTGATGCCCTGGTTCTTCACGCGGATTTGTTTCGGGACCTCGATGGCACCGGCATACACTGATGACGTGCTGGTCCCATCGGCTGGCGGAATGAACTCAATCTTGATCGCCGCGTTACGTGCAAACGTGAAGGAGTGGTTCCGCTTGTAGTTGAAGAACGGATTCACTTGGCCGAGCCGCGTGGCGTTCATATCGAACGGAGAGCCGGGCAGCAGGGAGCCCTTCACAGAGACGTTGTAGCGGTCGCTGAACGTCGTACCATCAAAGACGAAGTTGAACTGCTCACCGGTCATGGTGAACGAGATGGACCCGAGGCCACCCGGAGCAACCGTAAAGCGCCGCTGAGAGCCCGTCACTGAAGCAGGGCTGTCATAGCTGATCTGGCTTGCGTTTCCGGATACAGCGTAGGTGAACGGGCCGACATCGAGAAAGGCCAGCTCAATGTTTCGCGTGTGCGTCGTGATTGCCTGCCCGTTGCCAGCTCCAGCCGTCGCGTAGGGCCAATCAGCGTTGGCCGTGGTGACCGCATAGGACGGCCCGAGCGCTTCTGCGAACCAGCGCTTCATGTTGTTCACGTAGCTGCCAGTCGCGGCGTTGTCCCGTGGGTCCCCGAGCGTGCCGTTACGGGGGTCCGTTGCTTCAATCCCAGTGACACCGCTGCCCCATGTAATGGAGTCCCCCGCGAAGGTCACGCCTACGAGCTGGTAGAGCGGATCAGCGATAGCATCGGAGAGAGCGCGGAGCTGACCACCGTAGCGTGACCACGCCCCTGTACGTCCAATCGATGCTGGCTGCTCATCCGTCCAGCGAATCTTCCCACCCACCTTGAAGCCCCCGTTGCGGTAAATGTTTTGTGTGGGGATGGCCGCTACCGCGTAGACCTTCCCTTGGAGATTCACCGTGACGTTCTTGAACCGAGTTTCGAGCTTCGAGAACGCAGCGGTGTCATCCGTAGATCCATCGCCAACCGCAAAGTCAGTCGCTGCCAGCGCATCCCGCATCTTGTCCTGGAAGGTTCGGGTAAGCGCCCCAACGCCATCCTGGATGAACGTCCCGGTGCCGCTGCCCGAGCCTGCCATGATGGACTCAGCATAGTGCTTCGCGGTGTCCAACGTGACAGCATCCCCGGCCGTTGCGAATGAACGCACGCCAGCATCCCCAGAATCAGCGTATGCCTTGGAAGCTGCCGTAACTGCTGCGTCACCAGCATCTGTGTAGGTTCGGTCCGAGGCCGAAGTGCTGTCTACGTATGCCTTCGTGGATGCGTCATTCGGGTTGATCGGAGCTCCGACATTGACGATGCGATTGCCGAGCGCATTATACATTCCGGGGAACAGGAACCCGAGCTTGGTCCCAGCCTCATCCAGCGTCTCCTGCATGCAATATAGGAGCTGAAGCGTCTCCAGATTCAGGTCCGATTCAGTGAGTGTCGATGCGTCCTGATACGTAACCTCGGCAGGGGTCTTCGGAGTGTTCCGGCGGATTTCTACCGTGGACCCTACCGGCGCATTGACACTGATTGCGCTGGAGTTGATCCAGGAAAACGCGCCCGTGGGCACGTCATTGATCCGCACCTCGATGTGGCTCTGGTCGAGATACGGGAAGGGCACTGCATAGGGCGTTGCGGAGCCCGTTCCGGGATTGGAAACGCGAGAGTACATAGATGCCTTATGGGGATGCCCAGGAGCGGGCTGGATGTGGACTAGCTACGTGGCTTGATTAGCCACCGTGCAAACTGGGGGTTGTCCTGAAGGACACCGATGAGGCCCGATGCTGCGGCCAGCACGAACTTCTCTTCCGTGGCTTCGGGGAGCTGAACGCCCATGCCGTAGAGGACCGCGTGAAGGAGCTCGTGTAGCACCGTGTCAGCCTCTTCGCACTCTGGAAGGCCATCACGGATGTCAATGCGTTGCTCCCCGCGATGGCAGAGGCCATACACATCGGGGAGCTGTTCCTCAGGGAGATACGAGATGTCGTATCGTTTCCCCAGCACTCGAACGCGCCGGGGCCTTACTGCTTTACTGCCCGCCATCTTTTAGTTCTGAATGCGGGGCTTGTACTTCGGGAAGTTGCTGCTAATCATGTCGTTCACGTTGCGCATTCCGAACAGGTTCCCTCCAGGGATGGAGTACAGCGCATCTCGCATATCCTTCTGGGTGACCACATTGGTGCTGAACGGGTTCACGTATGTCCCTGCAACCTGACCAGCCGACATCATCCGCATGGCTTGCGTCATCGACGGAGTGATGAACAGGTTCCTGTTGTCGGTGTTGGCAGTGCCATTCGTGAACAACGTCTGACCACCGCTGATGGGGTTGTAGACGGTCTCCATCAGGTTCGGCATCAGACCCAGTACAGGCATGCGCGGAATAGCGCCCCACGCGATTGCGGCAGGAGACAGCTTCTCAGCAAGCTTATCCGGGTCGTGTGCGTAATTGATGGAGTTCTGGAGGGAGTACTCCAGGGCCGCTCCGATGAACGAGTAGGCCCACTGAACGAACGTCGTGCGGTCCCTGTAGTAGAGGCTCTTCAGGAACTGCTTGGCGTGACCCGCGATTACGAAGGTCTTGAGCTCGGTGAAGATTTTCCCCACCGTGGTGTGCATGAACGGGATTGACTCGCCAATGTCGTGGTCCTGAATCGCATCGCGAACCTCACGGGAGATGAGAAGCTGGAACTTGCTGTACGTCTCAGGGCGCTCAGCAGCCCACCGCTCATAGTCGATAGCCAATGCTGCGCCGGTCTTCGGGTCCTCAGTGGTGTACTTCTTGAGGGCCGCGTGGACATCCGGCTGGTCATCGTAGGAGACCCCGTTGTGGGTCATCCGCTCCCGCTGCTTCTCCGTCATCTTCACCCGCTCAGTCGCGAAGTCCAGATGCTTCTGGGCCATCATCCTGGCGGTCAGCAGGCGGGACGCCGAGGTGACATGCGAGTTTCCTGAGAGGTGGTCCACCGCATGAGACAGCGTGTTGCTCGCGTTCTCGAAGCGGGTCAGCCCGCGGTCATACGTGTAGTCAGAGATTTCATGCTGACGTGCATAGGACGCCACGTGCTCACGGCCGAACCCGGTGATCATCTCGATGTCCCTGACGAGCCCCAGCGAAGGCTGATGACCAGCGCGGAAGCTCCTGAGGATGCCCATGAAGGTCGGCATGTGGAGCCGCATAGCGCGCATCGAAGACAGCGCAATGGCGTTCTTCATCTCCAGTGATGCCATCAGGCCAAGCTGTCCCAGCATCGTGGAGCGGGTTACGGCACGCATAGCGGTCAGGAAGCGGTCTGCACGGTTGAAGCTCTGGGTGGACATCGGACGGCCGGTAACGTGGTCGTAGAGGTCCTGAGCGAACTGCTTGTTGCGGTTGAACTTCTCCGCGCTCTGCGTCATCGACGCGTTCTCTTCGTGCCACTTGTCAGCTTCCCGCATGTACCTCATGAACTCGGCACGGGACCGGATGCCAACCTCAGCGAGCGCCAGATGACCGCCCATCGAGTTCAGGTAGCGGTCCACGAGGACACGTGAGTCATTCTCGAAGAGGTCAGACAGCTTGAACGTGGAGCCGTCAGACATGCGCTCCATGTGGTTCTCATCCAGTGCGAAGCGGTACTTCAGCGCGGGAGCCTGCCCAGCATCGCCAGCCTTACCAGCCTTGCGGTCAAACATCAGGTCCACCAGCGAGTTCACCTCGTGGTCACTGAGGCCCGCCTTACCGAGCTCATCGCGGAGCGTAACGAGGTCCTTGGAGTACAGGTGAATGTCCTGCATCGCGTGGCTGAACTCCAGCTTCATCACCGCATCCATGAAGCTCTTGGCCTTGGCGATGTCGCCTGTAAGGCCTGGGACCTGGATAGCGTTGGCCACTGCCTGATACAGGTCGCTCCCGTACTTGGCGAATGCCTCACGGATGTTGTCCTGACGCCACTGGCGGTTCACGTAGCGGGGGTTGTCCGGGATGTTCTCCGCACCAGCGACTTGAGCCTTCTCCAGGCGCTGCCGCATGTCCGCGTAGAAGTCCGTCATGGACTTAGCCGCGCGCTGGAGCTGCGGAGCAATGTCCTGGTTCGCATGAAGCACGTCAGTGTCCCCACGGGCCACACGCGCGACATCCTCATAGAACTGGCGGTGGAACCCGATGGCTTTCGAGAGTGGCAGCTTGCGCGCCTTGACGGCTTCGTCATATGCTCCACGCGCTTCCATGTGGAACCGGCCACCGAGCTCACGGCGGTACTGAGACTTCAGCTCCGACGCAGACCAGCCCTGAGCCTCGTGCGGGTCGATGCCAATGGCGTCCTTGACGAGCTTGAAGCCGAGGAACTGGAGGTGAGGATTCTCCGACTGGTTGAGGTGCGTGAAGTAGTCCCAGCGGGTGGGGACCTTCTTCCACTTCGCCATTTGCGTGGACTGCTCCCAGAGGCCCTGGACCGGCGCAGTCTGAGCGGCACCGATAGAGCCGCCAAGGAACCCCTCAGCGGGCTTCGCTGCGGTGTAGCCAGGGGAAAGGTCATGGAGGTCCGAGCGGTTCACTGAGGCGGTCACTCCGGTCTCCGGATGCTCCACCGTCAGGTCGCCTGTCTTAGGATTCTCATCGACCACGCGGCCTTCGTTCATGCCCGTACCATCGTCCCACCAGACGGTCTCATGATGAAGGGCAGGGAGCTCGCCATCATTCGCACCGTCACGGGCCCACGGAGCGTCAACGCTTCCCGAGCCCTCAGCAGCGGCCTCTACGGGCTTCGCAGTGAGTTCTTCGGGCTTCTTGCCCAGCGCCTTAGCGAAAGCCTGCTGTATGGCCGTAGGGGCTTCCTCAGGGCCATTCACGCGCGCCAGTACGTCAGCTACGCGCTGGTCCTCAGATGCCTTAGCGATATGGCTGTCTACCGCCAGGTCTCGAGACTGCTGATCCTTCAGCGCTGCCTGCTCAGCGTCGTACTTCGAGAACGCCTCTTCGTACTGCTTGCGCTGCTCTGCGGTGAACTTCGGGCCGGTCGGTTCCGGTGCCTGCTCTGCCACGCCAGCGTCAACCTTTGCTGCCTGCTGGAGCTGGTCCACGTACTGCTTGAGCTGCGCCGCTTCCTCCGGAGTGAGCTCGTGGCCGGCCTGCTGCTTGGCCAGCGATGCAATAGCTGCATTCTCCTGCCCGGCGCGTTGCTGAAGCCGTACTTGCTCACGTGCGTGCAGGCCGATGAACGGCGCAGCGAATGCCATCGACATCACGCCAGCCTGGAGGACCCCGGCCGTGTCGTCTTCGAAGTTGTACTGCTGGCGAAGCTTCTCAGTCGCAGCCCCCAGACCGGCAGCGGTCCCGAGACCAGCCGCGATGGGGCGCAGACGGGATACTTCCTGAGCTGCTTGCGCTGCCGCGTTGATGCCTGCTGCTACACGAGCGCCCTGAGCTGCACCCTTGACCAGCAGGGAGGCCCCACCAGTGGCCCCCATTGCGGCCAGGTTGATCGGGTCGATGATCCCGAATGCGAGACCGGCTGCGAACCGTCCTGCATTGCCTGCGCCGCTCAGGTCACCGAGGTCTTGAAGGTCCTTCTGCTTGTCCAGAATGTTCTGCTTTATCCACGCTGCCTGGCCAGCTGAGGAAGCCTGGGCGAACTGTCCATGGAACTCAGGCCAGATTCCATCAGTGAGCTGCTGGTAGTTCTGCTCATCAAACGGGTTGTACTTCTCGTCAGGCTGGAGCTGGTTCCCAGCCCAGTGGTCGATGGCTCCAGGAATCCAGGAGTCCTGTCGCCACATTGCCCCCAGGTAGTCCAGCTTAGACATCCCCGCAGAACGCTCCTGCTTGTCCTGAGCTTGCGAATACTGGCCTGCTGGGAAGGGCATCTGCTGGACTACCGGTGCAGTGCTGGGGCTGACTTGTTGCTCAGCCCGGACTGCCTGTACAGCGCTATCAAATGGTGTCAAGTCTGCCATGTGCGGATTTAGTTGGAAGTCCGCGCGGCCTCCTTGATACCTTGGAGAAACGCGACAGGACCGTTGATCATGAGAGAGCGGAGGTTGTTACGGCGGATGTCCTCCCTGCGGTTCCCGTCCTTGTCCAGGTAGGTCACCTTCAGTGCATCGTTGAAGCCCGCGATGTCCTTCCGAGCGAGCGCCCCGATGGCCTTGTGGAACTGGCCGACATCGCCAACTTGGTACGCCACGTCTGTGAGTGCTGCCCGCTGAGCTTGGTTGATCATCATCCAGAGGCCAGGATTGACCGACTCCACCGCCTGCTTAGCGCGCTCGGTGTACCGTGGGAGGGTGACCTCCAGGAGCCGTGCGGCTTGCTCAGGGGTGATCTGCACGGAGCCGTTCTTGATCCCGTCGATGGACGTAGCGGGGATACCAGCGCGGCGGAAGTCTTCCCCGATGGTTCCTGCGTTGGCGTTCAGGTTGTAGCCGTAGCCGATGTTGTTTCCGGCCTTCGGGTTCGGGTCAGGAGTCGCCTTGAGTACGAGGCCTTCGCCCATCGCGGTGAGCGCTGCGGAGAAATTCCCGGACCCCAGGAAGGAGCCAGCTTGGTTCACCTGGAGCTTGGACCCCTGGCCGGTCAAGCGGGACCCTGCGAGGCCAGCGAAGGAAGCCGGGGCAGTGGGGAAGTTGAAGACGTTGTTCAGGGCTCCGTTGAATGCACCCTCACGGACCTTCTCAATCTGCCCTTGCGTGACATCGCTGAGCTGCTTGAGGTTTGTGGCCTTCGCCAGGAGCTCCGAGTTATCGATGAGGTCTTGCGACGTGGTGGTGCCGTTGCCCAGCTTCTGCTTCAGTGCGGCCATGGCAGAGCGCTCGTCAGCAGACAGCAGCTTGGTCGATGCTGTCTCCTGCATGATCTGCCCGAAGGTCACATCAGCGAGCTTGTGCACCGGAGCGCCGTTGATGAATGCTGCCAGCGTGTACTTCCCATCCTTGCCGTAGATGAGGCCCGGACTGACATCTTCGCCGTACTGCTGACGAGCCTTTTCCAGGTAGTTCTTCACGGCTTCCTGCGTCTGGTCATTCGCCTGATTCGGCGGGACCTGGAGGTCAACCTTGTTGATCGGGTCGTACACGAAGTTCGACTGCACTTGCTGCTGAATCCACGTCTTGGCCTGCTCGGAGCTCGCCGTGGGGTTTCGCGTGTAGTACTTCTCCAGTTCCAGCCGTGCCCACGCACTGGTGGCTTCCTCGTTCTGCGGGGAGCCGCCGAAGAGACGGCCAGCCACTGGGATGCGCTGATACCAGCTCGTGGTCAGCCCAGAGACCTCCTTGGCCACTTTCGTCTTCCATTGCGGGTCACTGGTGATTTCCTTAGCCATCTTCTGCGCTTCTGGCGAGACCGTCTGGTATGAGCTGTGGTAGGCCTGGCTGTCGTCTACGCCCGACGAGCGTTGCTGGACGTATGAGCCGAAAACGTTGGACGCTTTCTCATCAAAGTACAGTGAGCGAATCTGGTCAGGCATGCCAGCGTAAAGCGCTGCCGCCAGCTTAAACTGACTCGAAGGCGCTCCGTCTTTCGGGGGTACTGCATTGGTGGTTCCGTCGATGAGGGCCTTCAGCTTGCTGTTAGCGATGTCGCTGCGCCCTGAGCGGCCCGTGATGTCCACGATGGACTTGATTGCCTGTTGCACCTGCGGAAGCTGCGAGGGGTCCCCTGCAACCTTCCCAGAGGCAACCTGCATGAGAACACCCACGTCCGGCTGCTGGACAGTATCCAGAGCTGCCTGAGCGTCTTTCTTGTCGAGCGCCCACGCTGTACCAGAGCCCACTGACTGGACCGCCTGTACGTTCTGTTGGGCAGCGTCAGCGAGACCCTGGAGGCGTCGATACTCACCCAGCGCCGCCCCCGCGCTCTTGAACTGATTCAGCGGCCCGATGCGGTTCACGAAGTCATTGATGTCCGGCTGCTTGCCCTGGCTCGCTGCCTCTTCGTCAGCCACGGTCCGCTTGAAGAAGTCCGTCTGCTGCGCCTGCTCGATGCGCTGGTTCTGTTCTTCGAGTGCCCGATGTTGGAGCCGTGTGGCCTCAGATTGAATCTTCGGATTCATCTGCTGGAGCGTCAGGCCCGTGTGCGGGTCCTTGAACTGAGTGAACAGGTCAAAGAGCTCAGGCCGACCACCAGCTTGCGATGACAGGTTGTTGATCTTGTCCAGGAGCATGTCAGCCATCTCCGGCCGGGTCATCATGCCCATCTGACCACGCATCGGCTCCAGCGCCTGCTGAACCCCATCCCACATCTGCTGGAGGCTCTTGGTCGGATCCAGCACGCCATCAGCGACTGCGGAGAAGTTACCGAATGCGGTCTCCTTCAGGCGCTGGAACTGAACCTGAGCGTAGTCCTTGCGAACGCTGTCAGCCGTCGTGGCGACGCTCTTCGAAACCTGGTCGACAATCGCGGGGTCCGTGAGGCCCGCCGTGTGCTGCGCTACCTGCTCGTGCAAGAACTTCTCCGGGTCAAACCCGTCCTGGTTCTTGTGCTCCTGGTAGGCGCTCAGGATGTCCGTCTGTACCTGGTTGCCAATCTTCAGGCCCACCGCGTTGCGATAGCCCTGGGCGAACGTATCGTTGAACGCAGGGTCCACGCGGGAATCCGCAGACGGAGGTGGGACCTTGATGCCTCCGGTTTGTGCGTCGATGAGCCCTGCATCGCTGAGCTGGCCCTGAGCGGTGCCCGCCTTGAAAGCCTGCGTGGCGTCCTTCTGGTTCTCCAGGTTGACGTAGTGGTCCAGCGCTGGATTGAATACCTTCAGGCCATCAATCAGTCCCGCCAGTGTGGGGTCCTGAGCGGGAGCCTGATAGGTGTCCACCGGCCGCTCTTGGGGCTGGAAGGTGACCTGACGCTGGCCAGGGTCTCCCTGACCGCGCTGGGTGATTTGCTGAGTGTTCGGTGGCATGCCTTTCAGTGCGCTCGGTTAAGAGGTGTATGTGGTTTGTGGAACGGAGCCTGACGCCTGGAGCTTTGTCCGCTGGAGGTTGGTGTAGGAATTGACCGCACTGCCTGCAATCTGGAGGCCTGTCCCGATCAAACTCGGCTGCTGAATGCTTGCTGTTCGCGACACAGCCTGCGAGTAGTTGCCCTGAAGCTGGTTGACCATCTGCCGCTGCTGCGATGACGCATTCGCCTGCATTGTGGCGATGTCCTGACCAGCGTTGAAGTCGGCTTCGTTCCCCACGCGGTCGTTGCTGCCCCCGCCGTTGGTCCCAGAGTCGGCCGCAAGGGCCTGGAGGTGTCCCGTTTCGATCATCGCCTGGCGAGCTCGCTCTGACATCTGCTCGGCCGCTGCCTGGTTCTGCTGGGTCATCTCGTTTTTCGTCTGCAATACCTGCGAGTCGTAGGCTTCCTGAGCTGCATGCTCTTGCCTCCGCGAGGTGTCGCTAGCCTGCACATAAGAGGCAGCCGCTGCCGCCGCACTGATGGCCATTGAGGTAATCATCAGCGTGGTCATGGTCATAGTGGTTGGTTCACACATCGCGTACTCGGTAGAAGTGATAGAAGGGGGCGCGCGCTGCTCCGTAGTCCGACACGAGTTCCCCAATGGTGAACCCCAGACTACGCAGCCACGCAATCGACGCGGTGTTCTCTGCATGGACGAAATTGAACAGCGCGGGGTAGTCAGCCTGAACCCTGCTGACCCACACCCGCCCATCCTTCACGAGTCGCTTGGAGAATCGGTAGACTTCCGGAGTGGCCACCATCCAGGGGCTGCCGAAGCCGCCTACCTGAGCAACACCGTAGATGCAGATTGGGACATCGAGCTCATCGACCGCCACCCAGGCTTCAGCAGATACGCCAAGAGAGCGCAACAGGGGAGCTTCAGATTCATCACCTGAGGACAGTGCGATTTCCACTCGGTCCTGCTTGCGGAGCCTGGGGAAGAGGCTGAGGCAGTCCGCTGTTGTTGCCTTGCGAATCTTCACATGCGCCTCCCGAAGCTCACGAACTCCGCATCCCAACCAGCCGACTGGAACACGGAGGGCAAGTACGAGTCGTTGATGATTTCGATGCGCACCCCCTCATTCGCGGTCATCACTGGGAACCTGAAGGTGCCCGATTCGATGGACGGAACGCCGAGTGTTGCGGAGCTCGTGCCGAGCGTATGGCCGCTGAACTTGTAGGTGTACGTGTCGCGCGCCTTCGGCTGTACCTCAACACGGAAGTACCCGCTGTTGGTGAAGTCGAGATAGAAGCGGCGCAGCTTCAGCTTGCCATTCGTCATGGCCACCTGGTTCTGGTCCTTCGCGTATTGCTCCGAGAATCGATAGCGCATCGTGTAGTCCTGGCCGAAGAACACGGGGCCCGCCGTCCAGTCCCCCTGAGCGGTGACCGTGTAGCCACCACTCGCAGTGAACGGGATACGCTTACCCACCTTGCCAGTGAACGCCGTACCAGCGACCATCTGATAGCCGCTCGGCGGGACCGAGTAGGGGAGCGTGAAGCTCGTCGTGTTTGTCCCAGCGTTGTAGCTGCCACTGACATACACGCGGTGATCCAGATGAATCACGAAGCCCATCCCAACGTCTGACAGGTCGGACTGCAAGTCCATCGTCTCCAGGTACGTCCCATCGCTGCGATTCAGGATGAAGTAGCACCGGTTGTTGATGAACTCCGCGCCCAGCACGGTGGTGCCTGGATCAAACCTAAACTTGAACCATGCACTTTGCTGTTTGGTGTTGCCGGACCAGAAGAACTTGTACACATAAACCACGCTCGGATCATCCCGGCAGAGGGCCAGGAGGACATCCTCAGACGAGCTCGATACCAAGCTGAAGAGATTCGCTGGGATGTACGCAGGGACGTGCGCAGTTACATCGGTTGCATCATTGGTCAGCGTTGTGGCGTCCACGTAATACTCACGGATGCCCGTGTGCTGCCCTGCGGTGACTCCGAAGTAGACCGCCTGGCCAATACCTACGGGCCGCGCTTCGGTGCCGCTGTCAAACTCCGTGGCCACGTCTGCCTTGACGGTCTTCGGGCTCATCAGCTCCTGACCGCCAGTAAGCTGGAACTGGGTCTGGTCAGAGAACAGCAGAAGGCTCTTGTCAAACGGGACAGCGAACCTGAGGATGGAGACCTTGTTGGTCCCCACGTTGGTGTCAATCGGGTCCGTGTCGATGACCGCAGTGGCCGTCTTGCCCCAGAAGTTGTAGTACTCGCCAGCCCGCGACATGCACACGTTCTCGTCCGAGAGGAAGCCCAGGCGGCCACGGTAGTAGAAGATGTCCGCGATGGACCGGCCTACGAACGAGGGTGCGGGGTTGCTCACGTTGTCTCCCACCTTTCGCGGCTCCCAAGACACCGGGGAGAACGTGAAGGAACCATCAGCCTGCCGCACGAGTTTCCACGGCATGGTGTCCGGGACAATCGTGTTGGTCATCCCTGGCTTCGTAGTCTCCACCCAGGCGTTCCCATCCCACTTCACGTAATACGCGCTGGTGCCCCCTTGGGGGTCACCGGAGACCGTCATGGTGTAGCCGGTCTCGAATGTTGGAGGGAGCTTGCTGAATGTCGGCACGGCCTTGTTCATGTCCAGCAATGCGGTGTTGCCGTAGCCGTCTGCACACGATGCCTGGGTGATGTTCCCCGAGGTCTTCGTCACCTTCACGATGGAGGTGTTCGGGAGCACCGTGGCCGAGTAGCCAGCTCCCAATGCGGTGCCGAGTGATGTGGCCAGAGAGCCCGCGATGGAGTGCGAGTCATTGGCAGAATCGCCGGTGCCAAACGAGCCGGTAATACCATCAACGGTCACGAAGTATGTCATCACCGGCTGAGCAAGGGCCACATAGAAGTACGCCACGTTCCCCGGATTGGCAGCACTAGCGGCTCCCTGAGCTACCTGCTTGGACCTGTTCAGGATGAACGTGTAGTCCGCCACGGTGACGAACCCAAAGTCCTGCTGAGGATTCCCAGTGGATAGGTACGCGGCCCCGTTCGGGTAGTTGATGGTGCGGGGTGAGCCGTCGATGAGACTGTAGACCTGCAATGAGCCGTTGATCGCGAACACTACGTAGCGCTCAGTCGTTGACCGGTTGATAACGTGCACTGCTGCGTTCGTGATAGTCGAGCGGGTGAGAAGCGCCAGGTAGGACAGCGGGGGCCGCTTACGGAGCCCCGTGGCGATGGTCGGGTAGGCGTTCTCACTGAGTTCAGCCTGGGTGTCGTGGCGCAGCGTCGGGGGCTGCTGACTGACACCGTTGAAGAGGCTGGGAATGCTCCTATTGATGAGCGTCAAGCAGTGGACCCTTCGTAGAGAATCGCACTGTCCGGGCGCATCCATGCGTCAGCCACGCTGTAGCTGTCGTAGAACATGTTGTAGTCCCCGTTGTCCCCCTCAGCATCCTTCAGCGCAACCAGCGCTTTCAGCTCGTCATTCTCCGTGAGCCTGTCGATGGTGTCAGAGGTGAAGGAGGTGGCCTGGAAAGACCGGGCAGCGCAGATTGCGATGTACTGGCGTGCAGCCTGCGGGAGCTCATCCCATTCCATGAAGAAGACCACATCAGCGTACAGGTCGCGGTCCCAGATGTACGTGTGATTCTTCTTGTCGTACATGCGCTGACCACGCTGAGCCACCTGAGCGTCACTCGTGCGGCGGTCGATAGATGCCTTCAGCGCATTCAGTGGGAGTGTGATGGTGTTGTCACTGGCGCGCAGTAGGGGAAACCGGTGTTCCGTGTTGAAGGCCCAGCCGGTGGACTGGATGGTGCGGCTGAATTCGAGAAGCTTGGCGCGCGCTGCTGCAACGTCTGCCAGGCCTGAGTTTGTGATGCTGTTGACCGGGGACTCGCCAATGGCCGCGAGGCACATATTGACGGCTTCCAGCTCGGTCATAAAGGCTGATGCCATTGGGGAAGCCCTGAAGAATTAAACAAAAAAGGGGAGCCCTCCGGTTAAAGAGAACTCCCCTTGGGGTGCTACGAGACAACGAGCCAGTCTTCGGCCAGTACGTCAGTCTGCGAAGCGAGCCACGGGACAACTTCCCCAGTGGCAGTCTTCATGTCGATATGAGCGTGATACTTGACCTCAGTACCTTCCTCATAGATGCCCAGCAGCGGAGGGCGGTTCACCTTGAACGTGCTGCCGGGAACCAGGAAGAGGAACATCCCCTTCCCATTCCAGCCAGCACGAGCTACGCGAACTCCGCTCTTCAGGGCTACTACTGCTACCCCAAAGTCCATTACGTGGTCGTCAGCAGCTCCACTGCGCATTCCGGACGGAGCGAGCCGTGGCCCACTGCGTACTTCGAAACGATCAGCGTGCCTTGGCGGCGGATGTCGTACTGCATTTCCTGCGCCAGGTCCAGGAGCTTCACCGTGCCCACCGCTTCCTTCGTCGTGACCACCGCTGCGGTCTTCGAGAAGTCACCTTGGTACGCGGCCGGGCCCGTGGTGATGTTCGTGTTCGGGAGGTGGTTGGTCTTCTGGATGAAGGCACCGCCAATCTTCAGAATCGTCCCGTCCTTGTAGTCACCGTTGCCCACGGTCCAGTCGCGGTTCAGGAGAGCCGTCGATTGAGCCAGGAGGTAGTACTGAGCCGGGCGTACGAACGCGTTCTTCTGCGACGTTTCCGGGATGTCCTTCTCATCGAACGTCTGGACAGCCGTGTAGATGCCCGCTGCGAGGTCAACAGCCGAAGTCTTGTACAGCGTACCGCTGGACGTGAGCTGCGTGCCACCGTATGCGCCCGTAACGGTTGCCGAGAGGCGAGCCGTGAGGCACTTCACCTGGAGCACGTTCTTGTCCCAGTTCGCTGCGAGAGCGCGGCCCGTTTCGGCCGAGTAGATCGAACGGTAGTCGTAGTGATTCTTCGCCTCATCGATGTTCGCGATAAACGCGTCAGCGATCAGGAGGTCATCAATCGTGATGACTCGTTCGTTCACGTTCGACGTTTGGCCCACGATTTCCGTACCCGGAGTGTGGTAACGGGCGTTCACGCGCCACGTTGCCGGGAACTGAGCCGACTTGCCCGAGCTGATCGTGCGGACCGTGTGGAACGGCATCACGATGTTGTTCTGCTCGAACGCGGTCAGCACTTCACCGCCGTAGACCTTCAGGAAAAGAGCATCGGTAGCGCCCGCGCCATTTACCTGGCCGGGGCGAATGACAACTGCATCTGCCATTGTGTAAATCCTTGGATGAGTGAAAAGCGGCCAGAGGGTGGCCTTGGAGGGTTCACTTCAGAGGACATGCAGGCGTCGGACGTGTGCGAGGTTGTCTCCCCTCAGGGAGGCCAAGTGTTCCGTGCTGATGTACTTGAGGGATGGGTGGTTACTGCTTATGCGTCAGTTCGGGTTACCGGCTGAGCGGGGTAGAGCTCCACAAGGGTGTTCGTAGCGTCGCGCCACAAGATACCCATGCGGATTGCTTCGTGAATCGGAATGAGCTCGTTACCGTACTTGATGACCGTGCCATGATCCAGTGCAGGATTCGCCATGTCCATCTTGTTGGTCCCGAGGGGCCGCGCGGTGGCCAGCAGTGTCCCGCTGGTGTTCACCGTCGCGCCCTTCATGTGAAGGAAGCCCATCGCTTAGAAGGCCGTGGTGGCCGCAAGCTTGGCCTCAACCTTGGCCCGGAAAGCCGGGTCCTTGGCGTAGCGCGGGTCCTTCATGTCGCTGGTCATCTCAGCTCGCGATGCGTAGCCCGGAGCGCCAGCGTTGCCAGGCTTGCCACCCAGCAGGCCCGGTTCGCGGCCATTAGCGGCTTCGTAGCGAGCCCTCAGGCCAGCCACTGCAAGCTGCATCTGTTCCGCCGTACCGGTCACTGCCGTGTTAAACGCTGCGATTTCCGCAGCGTTGAAGCCAGTCTTGGCCCACTCGGTCATCTTCGCGAACTCATCCTTGCCACCAGCAATCTCGTAGCCCTGAGCGTTGCGCTGCTCGCCAAGCGCTGCTTGACCAGCGATGTACGCATCGACCATAGCCTTCGGGATGCCAGCCGTTTCGAGCTTCGCATACGACTCGTCAGAGAGCGCGCCAGCATTCTGGAACTCCTGACTGAACGTGTTAATGTCCAGGCCCTTACCAGCAAGCACCTCAGCGGCATCGCCAGCGGCATCGCCAGCGTTCTCCACCGGCTTGCCATCAGCGCCCACTGCGGGCTTCTCAGCGGCTGCTGAGGCCGGAGCTTGCGACTGTTTCTGCTCCAGCTCCTTGTAGGACTGAGCCCAAGCGGCCATATCTACCTGGCCAGTCTCTGCATTCCAGAACTTCTCCGGCACGTGCTCAGGGCGCGTTGCCGGTTCCGGAGTGACAGCTTGGGGGTTCGCTGCGTCGAACTTTGCGACCATCGCAGCGTCGTATTCAGGCGTGCCCGGTTGCGGGGTGTTGACCGCGTTCGGGTCAGCCGATGCGTTGGCCTTGTCCGTCATCAGAAGTCCATCCGATAGGCTTCGTGCGATTCGATCTGAACCGCACCTTCCGGAATCACGAAGCCGTCAGCGAGCGTCTTTGCCGGGGTCTTCGCTGCTTGCTTTTTCGATGCTTGAGCTGCTTCGGTCTGTACCGGCTCAGCCGATGCGATGGGGGTTGCGTCTGCCATTACTGTCCTTGTGTAGGTGCAGCGGCCTGCTGGCCCTGCATGTTCTGCTTCATGAGACCGCCAAGCTGGTTGACAGCGTTGGGGCCGAGCTGTTGGAGCATGTTTTGCATCTGCGCTTGCTGCTCTGCCGCTGCAATCTGCTCGTCCGTCTTGATGAGCCCATTCATGTCGATGCCCAGCGAAGCGCCAGTGCGCTTGATGAGGTCACCCATGTTCACGTATGTGGGGGCTACTTGAGGGCCGAGGGATTCCAGCGAGGTCATGAACTGCTGAAGCTTGGTGAGGTCGTTGCCACGCCCGATGGCCTCAATGCCAGTCGTGATGGCAGGCTTCACGGTGCCCTGAGGGAGGGCAGGAAGTTTGCCCTGGCGTTCCATCTGGAACATCACGCGCTGCACGAGGGGAAGCTGGAACTCCTGGCTCAGGGTCGAGTAGACACCACCCAGAGAGCTCTCCAACTCGTTGGCCATGTAGCGGATTTCCTCCGCAGTGACGCGCTCTCCGTTCCGCTGGATAGCGGTGTTCAGGAGGAACGCAAACGAAAGCTCTCCGGTGATCGTGTCACACGTCTGCTTTGCCACTGCGAAGTCAGCCTGCTTCTGCATCTGGAGCACGGTAACGTCTTCCGCATTGCCTTCCTTCACCGCTCCGGATTCGCTCTCAGTGAGCACGCGGAGCTTCGTGGTGGAGTTCGGCTTGACCAGGAAGAGGACCTTAGCGGCAGCCGCGGAGCCCTGTACGATGGCCTTGCGGAGGGCATTCAGTGACTGGAGGTCACCAAGGTACTCTTCCACAAAACCCCGGCCGTAGTCTTCGCCGTCCACCGCGATGAACCGCAGAGGAATCCAGGGGGACTTACCGAGCGGGTACGACCCATGAGATGCAGGGAGGTCGATGCCGTTCGCTTCCTGCCACACCTTCCAGTTCGTCTCAGTGCGCTTTACGCACGTGTAGACCTCAACGGTGTCGCAGTTATCGTCGTTGCTTTTGTTCGCCATGACAGCGGCCCGGATGTCGTCCGGTAGCTCCATGGGCGACACGTTCTCCTTCGTGATGATTTCGAGAACGTTCCCCATCGGGTCCCGCTTGACCACATAGCGGTCCAGACGGAACACCTTCATGCCCCCTTCAGGAGCCAGGAAGAACAGCACGTTGCCAGTCACAAGGAGAAGCTTGAGACCTTCGAACGCCGACGTGCGGAGTCCGCTGGTCTCGATGTTGGTCATCACCGAGCGCTCCATGCTGCTCAGCGCGTTCTCCACCTGAGCCCGCATCCCTTCACGGCCAGTGAGCTTGACAAGCATCACGTCGTCAATGACGAGGCGGAAGAAGGGGGAGTTCGGTGGAAGCAGTGCGAGAAGTAGCTTGGCTGCCAGATTGTTCACCCCGCGAGCACCAAGAGACTGGTACGGGGTTCGGAATCGGGTGGCGCTGGTGGTGCCTTCTGGGGGAAGTAGGGTGGGGATGGTCAGCTTAGCGCAGTCACGCCCGCGTTCTAGGTACGCGTAGCGGTCACCGCTCAGCTTGTCATACCTGCCCCGGAGACTGCTTTCAGCATCGCTCATCCTTGCGGGATGGTGAGGCCGTTGGCTGCTGTTGCTGCCGTGGTGGGATTGGTCAGGTCGATGCGCAGCGCATTACGCCCAGCCGATGTAGCCCGTTGACCGCCTACCGTGTTTGCGTTCGGGGTGTTGTCGGGATTGGCCATCGGATTGGGTGCCTGCTGCGGAGCGACCGGCTGCTGCTTGGGAGCGTTCGGCGCGGACATGCACATGGGGAGGAACCTCAGGAGGGGTCGTTAGCCTCTGCATACTTCGCGTGCAGGACTTCGACTAAGCGGCGCTCTCCGACCTTAATCCAGAGTTCTTGAGGGGAATCTTTAGGGTCGGGGAGGCGAAGGGGATACAGCTCATCGAGTGCCTTCAGGAGGTCTGAAGTGATGAGGCTGCCAATGCGGGATGAGAGGGAATCAGACATACGCCCTATAAAGCATCAGTTAATCTGCAAAATTGGCGTAGAGCGAGAGTCGGGGTTTAGGATGACTAACCCGCTGAAACCCAGTGATTCCGGGCGTCAGCGGGTACTGCTCAGTCTTCCAGCAGTCCGTCGATGATGAACTGCTTGTACATCTCCAGCGAATGGATGGCCTTGTCCAGGTCCTCCAGCCGCTTGGCCTTGTCGCCCTTCTTGCGGGTGATGTACTTGATGGCCGTGTGCTGACATGCGTTCAGCCCGTTGGCCACCGAGTACTCCATTGGTTGAATCTTCAGGCCCGTGTAGTGGGAGCCGCCGACTTGACGATGGAGGGCCCCGACTTCATCCACGATGGCTGTCTTGGGATTGCTTCCGGTGAGCCTTTCGAGGTTGATCGGCTTCCACTCGGGAAGCACGGAACCGCCGCGCGTCTCCGAGCTCATGCACGGCCAGCAGTCTTCATGAATCTCACCCTGGCGATGCTTCGCGCACGTATTGCAGTCTCGTTCTTGGCTCAAGCTTGGTCCTTGTAGTCGTTGCAGAGGGCGGGAGTGGTGAACCACTGAATCACTTCACGTTCCTGGACCAAGCATCGGACGGCCCCATTGCTGAGGTCAATCTTCCCGTGCTTGCAGTCCAGGCAGGTCCTACCGGTATTTACTGCGGGTTCCAAAGAATCACTTCCTGTTTCTTGAAGTCGTAATCCGTAGCGCGGCAGATGCGCGCCACACGTGCCTGGAGAAGGGCATCCTCTTCAGTCAGCCCCTTGCGCACATAGGCGGACCTTACGGCCTCCCACTTGCCCTCTTGGAGGATGGCCTGAGCCTTCACCGGACCAATCCCAGGGCAGCCCCTGTAGCCGTCCGTGGTGTCCCCAATGAGGGTCTGGTAGAGATGGAAGTAGTCCGCCTGTTCCTCAGCGATGAGGCGCGGCTTTGTGTCCTTAGCGGGATTCCAGAGCCAGCCGGGAATGGTCTGGAGGTCCTTGTCTTCGGATACGATGATGCGTTTTCCGGGGACGAGCTTGGGGTGCGTGGAGAGGATGCCCATGATGTCATCAGCTTCCATAGTGGGCTTTCGGTAGCTGCGGTAGTGCTCCGCAAGGTAGTCCTTGCAGGCACTGAGGTAGACCGGGCGCTTCGAGTAGTCGCGGTTCGCCTTGTATTCCGGATAGATGCCGATGCGCCAGCCTTCTTCAGTGGGGCACGAGAGGCAGATGATTAGGTCGTCTGCCTTCGTCTTTGTCAGGTACTCCTGCATCAGCTCATCGAGCCGTGGAGCTACCTCTTCCCACTCATCTACCTGGGTGCATTCGGTTACCTCCCCGGTATCGTCGTCTTCGAACTTGAAGGTGCGCTGAGCCGTGGAGGCAATCTTGAATGCAACGATGTCCGCGTCAATGAGAAGCGTGGTGGTCAACCGGTCACCGCCTTCCACTGAGTGACTGTCACCTGGACCGGCTCCACCTCGTTGGCTTCCGTATCGCCATACTCGCAGTCGCTCCAGTAGCTTCCCGAACGGTTCTGATGGACGGCGTAGAACTTGCCCGTGAGGGTGTCCTTCAGGATGTCCGTGCGGAGCTCGTACTTGCCGTCACTTTCCCAAGCGCCACGCTCCACTTCTTCCAGCCGCTCGTCTTCGTCATCAAACAGGCGGATGACGTCAGCGATGGTGAGGGCGCTCATGCGAACACCTCCGTGTACTCCCGGAAGCGGAACGGCACGTACAGGCTGAACTCCGGGAAGCGTTCCTTGAAGCGCTCCCAGCGGCGCATCGAGCGGTCGAACTGGTGCTGGTCTTCGCAGTGTGTGAGGGTGAAGGAATTGTCCGCCACATCCCCGATGAACGCACCAGTAAACCCGAAGTCCAGGTCCCCGCCTCCTTCATACCAGCACTGGCAGATGCCGAAGTCGTGATGCTTCACGCGGTCCAGCGGGTCCATGCCGGGAGCCAGCACGATGACCTGAACCGGCGGTAGGTGGATAGCCCCCATATCAAACGGGTCCACCGATTTGCGAACTTCGTACACGTGCGAGACTTCGCTCTGACCAGCCTCACCGATGTACTCAGCGGCCAAGCTGGGGTTCACGTGCAGGGCCCCGAACGCAGCTTGGAGCTTGCTGACCAGGTTCGGCTCATGAGCAACGAACACGTCGATGTCTTTCACCGGCTTGCCCAGGATGTGGTCCCGGACTGCGCCGCCTGCGATGAGGCCTTTCACGCCTACTTCCTGGAGTTGCGCCAGGATGCTGTCAAACTGCTCGATGAGATTCACTGTCGTGCTTTCCTCATGACTGATTGTGTGGTTCCCCATGCGGCCAGCGCAGTGCGCGCTAAGGCGCACCGTTGGCTGATCGTCAGGGGGTTTCCGTTGAGTTCCGTAGCGATGCCCGCGATGGTGAGCTGGCGATGCGCTTCCAGGAGTTCGGCCGTGTGGAAGGCCATAAGCTGGTCGTGGGTCATCGACATGCGCGGTAGTCCCAGGTGTCGTGGCAGTCGTACCGCCAGCTCCAGTCACTGCCTTTGCGCTCTACAACCTCAAGCCAGCGGCAGTCACCCTTGCCGACCCGAACTGGAAACCATGCGAACCACTTGTGCCACTCTTCGAGTCGGTATCGCTGTTCCCTCTGTCGCCGCTCACGGGCGCGCTGCTTCTCTTCACGGGTAGGTCCGCAATTGAGCTTCACTGCGGGTCCTCCTGGAACTGCTCAATCCGCGCCTTGTCCGCGTTGCACGAGTTGAGCTGGTTGTCATATGCCTTGATGCAGTCCACCAGGTCCCCGTTAGTTCCCAGCCGGCACACCGCTGATTGCGTCCGTGAGGTGAGACTTTTCGGGATTGCCACTGTCTTGGTCTCGGTGACAATCGGAGCTTCGGACTGCGGTGCGTTCGCACAGGCTACGAACAACAGCGGCAGGGACAGGCTCAGCAAGCCAAGCTGGACCAGCCGGGACTTGCCCCGCGGCCTGATGCATCTCTTGATGGAACGCCGCGTTGTCTTCATGGATGTGTTGCTCACTTCGAGCTTTCTCCTGGGTGATGTTGTCGAGCTGCTGGAGCTTCTTCACGGCCACGTCAGTGGCGCTCGAAGCCTTCGCAGCGTCAGCCTTCAGGGCCGCGTTGGTGCCCTTGAGCTGCGTCGTCTGGATGAGGTTCTGGTTGTGCTTGTGGACCCCGTAGGTCCCGATGCCCAGCAGAGCGAGGGCCAGCACGATGAGGGCAACCGTGCGGATGCAGAAGGACTGGAATGGGATCACTTGAACCACCCCTTGCGTCGCGGCGGTTGACCTCCAGCGAGCTCGGGGCTTAGCTTAGGCTTCCCATCCAGAGCGTCACGCAGCAGGATGTAGAGCGGACTCTGATACGAATCCCTGAAGTCGTCCGGCGTGTACGTGGATCGATAAAGCGCATTCTTTACTTCATTCGCCTCTGCTTCGGTCAGGCTCAGCGTCACGAACTTGCGAGGCTCCGTGATGTCCTTCGTCTCGATGTTGATAGATGCCATCAGTGGACCTCCAGCCAGGCTTTACCTTTCCGCGTGGCGAACCACTTGCGGCCATACGTCCCGCGCTCCTGCTCGGTCGTGATGAGGCCCATTGAAGCGGCCATTGCCACGTACCCCGCGTTCACACGAGCGAAGTCACATTGGAGGCTGAAGCCGCCGTGCTGAGCCACCGACAGGACCTCAATGAGTCTCTGCCCAGCTTCGGCCGATTCCGTACTCGCCATCGAGCGGGCACTTGAAGTTGAAGTACTCGCCAGCTTTTTGGATAGCCCGGACAGCCAACTTCCCAACTGTTTCACCATGTTCTTCGTCTATCTCGATTTGCCATTCGTCGTGAACGTTCGCAACGAATTCGTAATGAACCCCCGGCACGAGACCCAACGCTTGGATGTCAGCGTCGAGAATGCACAGGGCCTTTTTCATCTGGATTGCACCTGCGGATTGCAGGAGGGTGTTGAGCGCTGAGTGCTGCGAACGGATGTGCAAGATGCAGCCGTCGAGACCACGGAGGAAGCCGCGTTCCTTGACCGCCTTCTTGACGCGCTCCACCAGCTTCCCGAGGGCGGGGAGGTTGCGCATGAAGTCCGTGCGGGATTTCTTCCCACGGCTCCGTGCTTTCTGTCCCTTGACCCGCGTGAGGATGAAGCCGAGCTTCTCGTCACCGGCCCCGTAGATGAACGCGTAGAACCACGTCTTGGCGATGTCGCGGCCACTCTCGCCCTCGAAGTACTTGCCCTTGGGGTCCAGCCCGAGAGCCCGAGCGTTGACAGAGTGGATGTCAGTGCCCTGGCTCTTGTCTCCCTCCAGGACCACCTTCACGTACTCGCCACCGTCATACGCGGCCATGTACCCAGCGAGGTCACGGAGTTCCAATGCGGCAGCATCTGCGCCCACCAGCACCTTGCCTTTGGGAACCACGAATAGAGCTCGGCACTCCTTCCCGAACGGGGAGTAGCTGGCTGGCACCTGGCCCATGTTCGGTCGGCTGTGGGTCATCCGCCTGGTCACTGCGCCATTCGGATTCACCGAGCCGTGCATGCGCCCGTTCTTCTCGTTCTTCAGCCAGGCTTCCTTACCCTCAGCCAACTGACCGAGCCGCTTGCACACCATCAGGTACTTCACGAGTGCCTTGGCTTCGGGATACGGAAGCTGGCTCAGGATGGTTTCATCCACCGTTGGCTTGCCGTCCTTACCGAACTCGTCAGGCCTCCATCCGTACAACCTGCGGAACCACAACGCGATGTGGTCACGGCTCCCTGGGTTGAACTCGGTGAGCTTGATCTTCTGGAACGGAACACCAGCCACGTAGCCGCGCTTCTTGTCGTCCCGCTTCGGCGTGAAGAGGGGACCATCACGCATCCACATGGGCTTGAAGACAGTCGCAAGTTCCTCTTCGGTCTTCAGCTTCTCCTTGACCAAGAGAGCCAGCAGGCGAGCTGCTGCTTCTTTGTCGAACATGAAGCCGTGCCGTTCCTGTCGGGAGAGAATCCAGGCCACACCATGCTCAATCGCAATGGCCTCCCGCGAGTACTCCTTGCTCTCCAGCTTCTGGAACAGCTTCAGAGTCACTGCAGTGTCCTGGACACAGTAGTCCTCCATTGCTTGGTTCCAGCGCTTCCACTTTTCCTTCTTGCGCGTGGCTTCGTCAGCGATGTTCGGGTCGCCCTGATAGTCGCCCTTGTAGTCACCCAAGCGGTAACCCCAGGCCTCCAGCGACTGTCGCTTGCGAAGGTTGCCGGGGAGCTTGCCCTTCTCGTACAGCTTGGTGTCGATGTCCCAGAGGTCCGGATAGACCAGGCGCGCGTACACCAGCGTGTCAATGAAGCGGTCTGAAGAGGTGGGGAGGGTGAACCACGAGTACAGCTTTTGAATGGCTGGGATGTCGTAGCTGATGCCGTTGTGCCAGGCCGTGAAGTCAGCAGCCATCGCCATCTGAAGGCCAGCTTCGATGGTCATGATGGGGGACTGCGAGTTGAAGACGTGGACCTTGTTGGTGTCGATGTCTCTCAGGACGATGCAGTGAATCTGCGTGATCTGGTCCAGGAGGCCATCGGATTCGATGTCACCAATCAGACGCATCCATTACCACCCATACGACGAGTCGGTGATGTACACCTGAGCGTTAGAGCGGAGCTCGTTCTGGACTGCGTGGCGGCTGTTCCGCGTGATGCGAATGAACCAGCGGAAGCCGCGTTGCTTGGCTGGCTGGCCGCGATGCCACGAGTGGACGTTGAACTCAGCAACCTGACCAGATTCAACATGCTGAGC
>Ga0182005_1000359_pt1 | contig 25533 bp, 20 predicted proteins | sample Sormic07211103_1_FD_123021 | JGI IMG/M metagenome (GOLD analysis project Ga0182005, IMG submission 123021) | Rhizosphere microbial communities from Sorghum bicolor, Mead, Nebraska, USA - 072115-103_1 MetaG | ecosystem: Host-associated > Plants > Roots > Rhizosphere | place: USA: Nebraska...
AGTGGGGATTGTCATGGCAGATCACACCCCGTGTTCTGAGCGCCGCGATAGCCAATCCTGATCAAGCAGCAGCCAAGCGCGCGTTCGACGCCATGATGGAGATGGGAAAAATCGACATCGCTGCGATTGAGGCGGCTGTTAAGGGTTAACCCACGCTGCTGGGGGCATCGTCCAGGTCAAGCCGGGGATAGAGTCGATCATCGAACTGGCTCAAGCGTGGGTATTCAATCGGCTTGTCTTCATTGATGTTCTCCAGCCGCTGGCAATAGCTGACCAGGAATGCCTGTCGAACTTCAGCACTGATGTATGGGACATGCCAGCCGACAAAAGGCTTCAGCACCTCCAGCCCGACATAGGCCAACGTCCCGCGCAGAAGCGGGCGAAGCATGTCCTCCAGAGGGCCATGGATGGCGCCCTCGCCGAACATGTGTTCACGTCCGCCCAGCGTCACGGTCACCAGTGCTTTCTTGCCGCTGAGGCCGCCTTGATCATAGAAGCGTTTGCCGCCGTAGCAGATGCCGGACACCAATACCCGATCAATCCAGCCCTTGAGGATGGCCGGTGTCGAGAACCAGTAAATCGGGAAGTTGAGAATCAGCAAGTCCGCCCACAACAGTTTGTCCAGCTCTTGCTGTATATCGGCGGCGAGCGTTTGCTCTTTGCTGCTTCGTCGCTGCTCAAGCGCGTAAACCAGGTACTCGGGGTTTTCTCTGATGGAGAAATCCTCGGCACTGGCCACCGGATTCCAGTTCATCTCGTACAGGTCGGAGACCCGGACCTGATGTCCTTGGGATTGCAACGTCTCAACCGCTTGGTCGCGCAGCGCCGCGGTGAAGGATTTTGGCTCGGGGTGGGCATGCACGATTAACACGTTCATGGTGATTCCTTGAAGTTGGGGCGACGGGACTCAGCGTGAAGAGTCCCGCCGTCTGTCAGTGGTGTGCGCAGGTCAAAAGTAAGTCGGCCACGTTCGCATTTCATGGCGCCCGATGCCGTTATTGATTCCGCGCCGCTGAGCCGCCAATGCCTCGACGAGAAAGCGTCGGGTTTCTCCCGGTGTAATCACCTCATGGGTGCCCATCGCACCGGCCAGGGCAAACGCCGATGTGTCTTTTGAGAATTCAGCGTGTAGCTGGGCATAGCGCTCGGGGTCGGACTCGCGGGTCACGTCATGCACGACGCTGACCGCAACGCCGGGGTCGACGAAACTGACGTCGGCCATGCACCAGGCGGCCGACTGGTCGCTGTTGCGGCCACCGCCGAAATTCAGATAGGCCTGGCCGAAACTCTTGCGCACGATCACCGAGAGCTTCGGCACCGAGCACAGTTGTACGGCGTGGATCATGTTCATGATGTGTGCGGGTGCGGCGCGTTTTTCGCCTTCGATGCCCACCAGGAAACCGGGGGTATCGACCAGAAACACCAGCGGGATGTTGAACGAGTCGCACATGGCGATGAAGCCGGTGGCCTTGCGGCAGGCATCGGCGTCCAGCGCCCCGCCTTTGAACTGTGGGTTGGACGCGACGATGCCAATGCTGGCGCCTTCAAGGCGGGCGAGGGCGGTGACCACCGAACGGCCGAAGCGGTCCTTGAGTGGAAACAGACTGTCGCGATCGACCAGCGTGGCGAGCAGTTTGCGCATGTCGTAGGTCTTGGTGCGCTCGACCGGGACGATGCTTTCAGGTCCCGACGTATCCGGGCGGTCTTCCGGCCCACAGGGCAGCACGGCGGGTGGCTCATTCGAATGAGAGGGCAGGTAGCTGAGGAAACGCCGGATAGCGATCAGTGCTTCCTGGTCATTGTTGACCACCATGTCGGCCAGTCCGGTGATTTCAGAGTGCATGCGCCAGCCACCCAGTTCTTCGGTATCTGACGACTCGCCGATCGCCACTGAGGTGACCTTGGGGCTGGAGACGGCGAGCAATGCACCTTTGCGCATCACCGTGAAGTCGGACAGGCACGAGTACCAACTCGCCGAGCCAAAACAGGCGCCGAGCACCGCGCTGACCCACGGAGTTTCGCGGCGTCGGCAATATTGTTGGGCGTCCTGACCGCCACCGGCCATGCTGCCCGCACCCATCGCGTCCTGCATGCGCTGGCCGGATGATTCACCGAGGAAGATCAGCGGCATGCCGTTGCGGGTGGCGCATTCCTTCATGTAGGCGATCTTGCGCGCATTGATCCACGAGGACGACGCGCCTTTCACGGTCATGTCGTTGGACACGACGGCTACCCGGCGCGAATCGATGCGGCCAAAACCGGTGATCTTGCCGTCGGCGGGTGTGCTGTCCCGATCTTCGGGGCGGGAAGAGTGGGCCAGCATGCCGATTTCGCTGAACGACTCGGCGTCCAGCAGGCCAGCCAGGCGTTCCCGTGCGTTGAGCACGCCGGCGTCGCGGCGCGCCTGAAGCTTGGCTTCACCGCCCATTTTCAGGGTGCTTGCGCGGCGCGAGTGCAGTTCTTGTTCGGGCGAGGTGTGTTCGCGAGTCATTGGTAAGTCTCATTGGGAACGATGACGGCACGTCCGACGATTTCGCCGCGGCGCATTTTGCGTAGAACCTGTGGCACTTCATCCAGCCGATGGCGGTGCAGGTGGATCGGCAGTCGACCGGTGGACGCCAGCGCGATGAGCTCCATCAACTCGGACTTGCTGCCACCGAAGGTGGTGCTGATCATCGCGCCATAGGGCAGTGAGCCATCGCGCAACTCGAACGCACCACGTCCGCGCCCGACCACCACGATATGCCCGAGCGGGCGAATCACGCCGGCGGCCAGACGCAGGGTGTCGCCGCTGCCGACAAAATCCAGAACCGCATCGACCCGGCCGATGCGCTTGAGGAACAGTTCAGGGGTTAATCCGCTGGCATCCAGCACCCGATCCACCCCTTGGCTGACGGCCAGCCCCAGGGCCTCGACGCGAGTATCGATGGCGATGACCTGGGCCGCCGTGATCGCCCCCAGAGCGGCGATTGCGATATGCCCCAGCCCGCCGACACCAATGACCAGAACGGTACTGCCGGGTTGCAGCAGCGGCGCGACGCGCTTGACCGCGTGGTAGGAGCTGAGCCCGGCGTCGGTCAGCGGCGCGGCCTTCCAGGGTTCGAGCGGGCCGATGTCCACCAGGCAGTCCTGATGGACCACGACGTATTCGGCCAGTCCTCCGTCATACCCGCCGCCATAGATGCGCCGCGAGGCGGAGCAATAGTTGTTCCAGCCATCGATGCAAGCGCGGCAATGACCGCAGCCGGGAATACTCACGGCACACGCCTGACCGGCCTCCCAACCGGTAATGCCCGGCCCGAGCGCGTCGATCCAGCCGGCGATCTCATGGCCGAGGGTCATCGGCAGTTGCACATCCAGATGCGGCGGCGAGCAGCACAGATCGTCCAGCGCATGCAGGTCCGACTGACAGAGGCCATTGCCGCCGACCCGCAAGCGCACTTCACCCGGGCCGGGAACCGGCACCGGCACTTCGCACAGACGGCCGCCGTCGTGCCAGTCGAACATGCGAAAGGCCTGCATGGTTCGTATCGGGATTGGCGTATTCATTGTCAATCACCGTTTGCCAGAACCAGGGTCATAAACGCCGACATCAGCAGCCCGCTGGCCTGGACCAGACAGCTGCTGGCATTGGCGACCTGGCGCTCGCCGCATTCGCCACGCAGCTGGCGCACGGACTCGATCATCAACTGCATGCCGAACTGACCGGAATGATTGAAAGCCAGCCCGCCGCCGGAGGTATTCACCGGTAAGGCACCGCCTGGCGCGGCGACGCCGCTGCGCAGGAATGAGCCCGCCTGGCCCGGCGGGCAGAAACCCATGGCTTCTAGCGCGACCAGTACGTTGATGGTGAAGGCGTCATAGATCTGCACCATGCTCAATTCGCTGCGCGCGATTCCCGACATACGCAGGGCTTGTTCGGCGCAACCGGCGATAACGCGGTGGTCGAGCCAGTCGCTGGAGTTGAGCGGCGTCACGTGGTGCCGATAGGTATCGCCAAAACCGCGAATGAAGACGGGGGACTTGGCCAGCGTGCGAGCGTTTTCGGCTTTGGTGAGGATCAACGCACCGGCACCGTCGCTGACCAGGCAGATATCGGCCTTGCGCAAAGGGTCCGAGATCAGCGGCGAAGCCAGATACTCCTCCATCGTCAGGGGTTTGCGCAGCGTGGCCTGGGGATTCAATTGCGCCCAGCGCCGGGCGTTGATCGCCACCTCGCCGAGGTCCTCTGCGCTCGCCTGATAGCGATGCAAATACTGCTGCGCGAGCATCGCATACCAACTGATCGGACTGAGTACACCGTAAGGCGCAATAAATTGCCCCGACGGCGAACGCGGTTCGGTGATCGCGCCACCACGGTTGCGGCTGTGATCCAGTCGCTGGGTGCTGCCATAGGTGACCAGCGCCACCGAGCACAGGCCGGCATCGATCGCGGCCATGGCGTGGATCAAGTGGGTGAGCGGCGAACCGCCGCCCACCACCGTGCTATCGACATAGCGCGGCGTGATCCCCAGGTACTCGCTCACCAGTAGCGCATTGGCGCGATCGTCCCAGTGCGCAAAAACCCCATCGACATCGGCCAGCGTGAGCCCTGCATCCAGCAAGGCCTCGCGTGCCGATCGGCATTGCAGCGACAGCGCGGTGTCTCCCGGCTGAGCCTTGCCAAGACCGGCCTCGCCGACACCGACGATGGCGTAACGGCCGGCCAGGCGGGAAGCGTCGAGCGTCATGGCTGCGGCTCCTGGGCGATGAGCTGCGCACGCACGTCTTTCTTCAACACCTTGCCAACGGGGCTGCGTGGAAGACTGTCCCAGAACAACACGTGTTTGGGTGTCTTCAGGCTGCCGAGTTTTTCGCGGCAGATCGCAATGAACTCTTCGGCGGTGGCACTGGTGCCAGCCTTGAGTTCGATGACGGCGATGACTTTTTCGCCCCAGTCGGGATCGGGAATGCCGACCACGGCGCAATCCATGACCGCCGGGTGTGCCCAGATCACCTGCTCGATCTCGCTCGGGTAAATGTTGAAGCCGCCGGAGATGATCATGTCTTTGGTGCGATCGACGATGTACAGGTAACCCCCTTCGTCGAATACGCCGATGTCACCGGTGTGGTGCCAGCCGAAACGTCGTGCCTCGGCATTGGCTTGCGCGTTGTCGTAGTAACCCGGGGCGACTAACTCCCCGCGAACGACAATCTCCCCGCGCTCGCCGGACTCGACAATTCGTCCTTCCTCATCCATCAGCACCACTTCGCAGGCACCGGTGGGGCGGCCGGCGGAACCCAGGTGTTTGCCGTCACGCATGTGGTCTTCGCGGGTCAGTATCGTGATAACGCCCGGCACTTCTGATTGGCCGTAGGCCTGAACGAACACCGGTCCCCACAACGCGATGCCTTCGCGCAGCTTGTCCACTGACATAGGTGCCGCGCCGTAGATCACGTATTCCAGTGAGGAGCAGTCGCGAGTTTTGGCGTCCGGGTGCGACAGCAATCGGTAGATCAGCGTCGGCGGCAGGAACAGGTGAGTGATGCGTTCCCGCTCGATGGTTTCCAGGACTGCGCCCGGATCGGCGGACGGCGCGATCACGTTACGTGTACCGAAACTCGACAGCGCCATGGCGGTCGCACCCGCTGCATGAGTCAACGGTGCCACGACCAGATGCGCCGGACTTTTCGCCGGCGGCATGAACTGGTTACTGATGCGGTAGCAGGCCAGCAGCGCACGATGGCTTTGCATGATTGCTTTCGGCCGACCGGTCGTGCCCCCCGAGGACTTGATCAGGGCGGTGTCGTCGAGGGACTGACGGACTGTGCAGCGTTGGCCAGCGTATTCGCGGCACCAATGGGCGATGCTCAGTCCGGCGATGGGTTCATCCAGGCCGATCAGGGTTGTCAGCGTCGGCACACCCGCGCGGATGCGCTCGGCATGCTCGGCGTACTGGGAGTGCAGCACCAGCACGGACAGGTTTGTGAAGCTCATGAACCAGATCAGGCTGTCGATCGAGTCACGAGCATTCAGGGGAATGAACGAAGCCCCTGCGCGCAAGGCGCCCAGCATAGCGACGAAGCTCAGCGGATGATTAGGCGCCAGTACGCCGACATGGGCTGAACTCAGGTTCAGCAGCGACAGGGCATGGCCGATGGCATGGGAATCGGCCTGAACCTCGGCGTAGGTGAGGCTGAAACCTGTGCCTTGCAGGCAGACATTATCCGGGTGGCGATTGGCGCCGGCATCGAAGTGGTCGGTAATCATTTCCATGGTGACGGCTAATCCAAAAGAGTGAACTGGGGCAGCGTGCAGGATTCGCTGACGGACTCGAAACAAACGCTGACGCGGGCGCCGATGGCGACGCGCTCAAGGTCGGTATCCAGGAGGTTGACCAGCATGCGCACGCCTTCAGTGAGATCGATCAACGCAACGACATAGGGCAGCCGAGCCTCGAAGGCCGGCGAGGGCGCGATCCGGCAGACCGTGTAGCTGTAGATGCGCCCGTGACCGCTGGCATTGATCCATTCGAGGCTGTCGGACAGGCAGCTGATGCAGAACGCTCGCGGGTAAAACTGGCATTGGCCGCAGCTGCCGCAACGCTGGATCACCAGTCGCTGTTCCTGCGCGGCCGTCCAATAGGCGGCCGTTTCGCTGGTGGGTTGCGGCAGTGGCCGTGCAGAGAGAGGAGTCGACATGGCAGCCTCAGCGAGTACGCAATTCGAAACCGGCCATGGCGATATGCACATGACGTTGTTCCGGGAGCTTGGCCAGACCGGCAATCAGTTCATGCAGCGGACGGCGCACACTGAAAGTGTCGTCGACCACGGTCGGCACGAGCCCAGTGATCTTTTCGTCGCCATACATGGCGCGCAGCAACAGCTCATCATCCGACAGGCCGGGGTAGCGGCGACGCAGTTCGGGAACTCTTGGCGCCAGCACCGGCGGTGTGATGGCAATCTCACGGGAGCCGTTGGCGAGCACGCGGTCTTTTATGTCGGGGTCTACCGGGAGCGGCAGGGCGCCGAAATAGCCGCACACGTACTTTTTCACTTCGTCCGGCACCACCTTGTAACGCTCGCCGCTCAATACATTCATGACCGCCTGTGCGGCGATCATGGCGGGGAAGGGCGTAGCCATCACGGGCGAGCCCAGTTCCACGCGGATGCGGCCGATCTCCTCGAGCACCACCGGCAGCTTGTCGGCAATTCCCGCCAGCTGAAGCTGCGATTGCAAATTGGACATGGCGCCACCAGCGTACTGGGTGACGAAGTGAGCCGGGTCGTACTCCGCCGGGACTCCCACGGGGAAGCCGTTCTCTTCGGCAACCCCGGCAAGGTAGTCACCGATTTCGTCTGCTGCGCGGTCATCGAAACTGACCTCGAAGCCGATCTCACGCAGGTTGCGAGCCAGCATCTGCGCCGACGGTCCGGCATTGCCGTTGGCCAGCGGATCGATCGAGCACAGCAGGCGATCGGCACCGTGCACGGCGGCTTCCAGCGCAACCAGCGAGCCGGTCGCGTTCAGGCAATGGGTGATGATTTCCAGCGGTCGATCACCGATCACGGCCTTGATCGCCGGCACAATGCTGCGCACCTGCTCCACAGTCATGCTGCCGCCGGCGTCGCCGAAGGTAAAAGCGTCGATATCGAAGCGCTCGATGGCCTCGCGCGCCTTGGCGGCATAGAACGGCGCGTCGTAGCCCGGCGCCAGGTTGTAAATCATGGCGAGGGTCGTTGTCGCGCCGAGTCGCTTGGCGGTGGAAATCGCAGGCACCAGGTTATCCCAGCAGTGCAGGGAGTCGAGAAAGCCGATATCGCGCGCACCGTTGGCGACCAGACGTTCGACGTACAGCTCACTCAAATCGTCCGGCTCGGGGAAGAAGCTACGCAACATATTGCTGCGCACGACGCCACGCAGCGGCGTGTGGCGGACGCGTTCGGACAACAGGCGTAGCCGTTCCAGTGGACTCTGGTTGAGGAACAGCACGCTGGCGTCGAACTGCACCAAAGCAATGCCTTCAATCACATCAAAACCCAGGGCATCCAGGCGCTCGACCATCGGCAGCATGTGTTCGGTGCGCATGCGAGTGGCCCACAAACACTGGTGTGCGTCACGCAGGGTGGCATCGACCAGCTGGATACGCCGACGCTTGCCGGTGCGGGCGAATTCTGCGTTCACTTTTTCGCGTAGTTGATTCAGCACATGTCACCCCTTGCTGTGTTCGAGATGGATGGACAGACCGGGGCCTGTGACACTCAATACGGTGTAGTCGGGCCAGCGTTGCAGCAGTCCGTGTGTCAGGGCTTGTTCGGGGGTGCGAACTTCGTAGTGAAGTTTTTGCAGCGGTGGCAGTGCCCGACAGCCGCTGACTATTGCTGCCAGTGCTTCTTCAGTGGCGGGCAGGCTGACCGGATGGCCAGGGTTCGCGATAGCGCCGATGCGTTGTTGCAGGCGGAGCAAAGACGTGTCGACCGGACCGTAACAGCCTTGCAGCCAGCGGCGCAGAGCAGGTTGCAACGTCGCGAAACGTGGGGCGGCATCGAGATGTTCGAGGGCCTGTCGCGCAATCGCCTGTGCGAAAGGTGGCAGCATCGGCGGATGGCCGAGCTCCTGGCGAATGCGCGTGCACTCATGGGAAAACTCGAAAAGATCGGCCAGGCGTCCGCGTAAACGCAACGCTTGCATGGCTTCGGCGGCGATTTCCCCTGGCAACTGGTGTTCGTAAGGGGCCAGGTCGAAGGCCCACGGCTGACTTTCGGTAAAACCTTCCTGATCCGCCACGGCAGCGAGCTGAGCCTGGGCTTCTTTTATACGGTCCTGATCCGGGTTTTGCAGCGGCAGTTCGAGCAATGCCGCAGAGCGGATCAACAGTGCCAGCGAAGGCGTCGATGCGCCGTTGGCGACAGTGGGCAGCGCAGCATCGAGGCGGTCGATGCCGAGTCGAATTGCTTCCAGCGCGACCTGGGGACCGAGACCCGTGTGGCAGCGCGTGTGCAGATCCAAAGGTTTCCCATCCACACCGCTGCGCAGGGCCGAGAGCAGGCCGGGCAAGCGATCGACATGCAGCAGGCCGGCTTCGTCGCGCAACATGATGCGTTGTGCACCGGTCAGGACCAGCCGTGCGGCACAGGCCGAATAGTACGCATCACAATGCTCGGGATCGTCCACGTAGGGCAGAGCGGCGATGGCCGTCAGGCCGTTGGCCTGCGCTTTCTGTACGGCGTTGCCCAGGCGCGAAAGATCCAGCAGCGGATCAATCAAAACCACCTCGCTGATGCCTGCCTTCGCGAGCAGTCGCAGCCAGGTGTCCAGCGCTTCGCCGGCAAGCACATCGAGATGGCCATGGGCGGGCAGCAGATTTACCGTTGCGCGCAGGGGCGTGCCGTTGGCGCGCTCGCGAAACGCCGCGACGCGCTGCAGCGGGTTCTCATCACGGCTTATGCATTGCGCGATCACAGCCGGGCTCAATACCTCGATCGCGGCAAGCCGGGCTTGCCCTAATGCATTCATCGTCCCCAGCATCATCGCCGTGCTGGCGGCACCGCCCCAAGCGGCGGTCTGACCGTCGCTCAGGCTGACATCGACCAATGTAGTCATGCTCATGCGCGCTCCTTGGCTTGTTTCAAAGCCTGTTTGCGAGCGGGTACGAAGACGTCTTCAACCCAGCGTGTGGTGACAAGGCCCCCGACGAAGTCCGGGTGGTCGAGTACGGCATGATGGAAGCTGGCGGTGGTCGACAGACCCACGACTTTCATGTCCTCCAGTGCCTTGCGCATCAGCACGATCGCCTCGCTGCGCGTCGGCGCATGCACAATCAGTTTGGCGAGCAGGGAGTCATAAAAAGGTGGCACGGTGGCGCCGCTGTAGCAGTGGGTATCGACCCGTACGCCTTTGCCTTTGGGTGGTTGCCATTCGCTCACCAGACCCGGGCTCGGCAGGAAATTGCGGTCCGGGTCTTCGGCGTTGATCCGGCACTCAATGGCATGGCCGGTCAATTTGACGTCGGCCTGACTGAACGACAGCGGCAGGCCTGCGGCGATGCGAATTTGCTCGGCGACCAGGTCGTAGCCGGTGATCATTTCCGTCACCGGATGCTCGACCTGGATGCGGGTATTCATTTCCAGAAAATAGAATTTGCCGTCGCGGTCATCGACCACGAACTCGATCGTACCTGCGCCGAAGTAGCCGACATTCTTGGCCAGACGTACGGCGCATTCACCCATCTGCTCCCGGGTTTTCGGCGCGAGGCTGGGGGAGGGTGCTTCTTCGATCAGTTTTTGGTGACGGCGTTGGGTCGAGCACTCACGTTCGCCCAGATGCACCACGTTGCCATGACGATCGCCCATGATCTGGATTTCGATATGGCGCGCCAGTTCGATGAACTTCTCGACATAAAGAGTCGGATCGCCAAAGGCTGCTTGCGCTTCAGACGAGGCTGAACGGAAGGCCGCCTCGGCTTCTTCATCGCTGCGCACGATGCGCATGCCGCGTCCGCCACCGCCGGCCGTTGCCTTGAACAACACCGGATAACCAATTTCACTGGCGATGGTGCGCGCGGTGTGGGCATCGGCCACGGCATCCGAGCCCGGTACGCGGGGTACTTCGGCCTTTTCCGCCAAACTGACGGCGGTGATTTTGTCGCCCATCGAATCAATGATTTCAGCCGAGGGGCCGATGAAAACGATGCCGGCGTCTTCACAGGCCTGAGCAAAATGCGAGCGCTCGGAAAGGAAGCCATAACCCGGATGGATGGCGTCGCAGCGGTGTTCCAGTGCTGTTTTCACTAGCAGATCGGCGCACAGATAACTTTGCGCGGCGGGCGGTGGACCGATGACGACGTACTGATCCGCCAGGCGCGCGGCGAGGCTGTCTCGGTCAGCTTCGGAGACGGCCGCGACCGATTCGATACCCAATGTTTTACAGGCGCGCACGATACGTACGGCGATTTCGCCACGGTTGGCGATCAAGACCCGGCGGATGTCGCGGGTTGCCACGGGAATGCTGCTCATCAGCGAGTCTCCGGTTCGATAATCATCAATAACTGGTCCCGCTGAACCATCTGCAGGTCCTGGGCGACGATGCGCACGACGCGGCCTGTCACCGGGGAGGCGAGGGTGTTGAAGAGTTTCATGGCCTCGACCAGGCACAGGGGTGCCCCGGCCTCCACCGTGGTGTTTTCTTCAACAAACGACGGTTGGTCGGGGCTGGGCTTGCGATAGAAGGTACCCATCATGGTCGCGCGTACGGCGACCTGATCAGCGGTCACTTCAGGTTCGCTCGCAACCACCACGGCAGGCGCTGGCTGCGCCGTTTTTGCGGGCGTTGCGCCTTGCACAGGTTCCAGCGAACGCTGCACCGTGCCGGACTTGCTGGCCGTCAGCGTGGTGTCACCGACGCGGACTTCAAGGAAGTCCAGATGCCTGGTGTGATCCAGTATCTCCAGGATTCTTCGTGCTTCTTTATGTGTGAGCGACATGCCTCAGGGCCTCTTGTTGTTCGAATTGCCTTGACCGATAAAAACATCCAAACGTAGGATTGTCAACAATCAGACAATCATGTAGTTTGCTGATCATCACCCAGGACGTTTGCGCAGTGCTCCATAAAAAAAGCGTAGCGTGCGGCAGCCAAGGGCCTGGCGATTTCAGAAAACAGTTGTGTTTTGGAGGGGGCGAGAATGAGTACAATCGCGGTTAAATCGGACGTCGCTGGAACGGTATGGCAGATCCATGTCCGCGAAGGCGATGTCGTTGAAGAAGATCAGATGCTGATCATCATGGAGTCCATGAAAATGGAAATTCCATTGATGGCACTGGAGTCGGGTCGAGTCGTGAGCGTCCTCGTTGCCGAGGGCGATGTGGTCAAAGATGGCCAGGATGTTTTGCTGATGGAGTGCGATTGAAGTCTATGTCAATGAATGCAGGTTCGGCGTCGGCCGCCAAGGGCGGTAGTGCAATAGGTATCATGCGGGCTGGTCGTCAGCGCGTGTTGACGATGCCGGAGCAGATTGCCGAGAGCATTACGCTTGCGATTTTGCGAGGTGAATACGGGCCGGGAGATTCGGTGCGTGAGCAGGAACTGGCCGACCACTTCCAGGTCAGTCGGGGTCCGATTCGCGAGGCCCTGCGCATTCTCGAGAAGGTGGGCGTCGTGACCATCGTGCCGCAGCGTGGCGCGCATGTAACGTCATTGAGCCGGCAGGAGATCGACAACCTGTTCGAGATACGCGCCGTATTGGCCGGGTTGTTGGCCAAGTACCTGGTGGATCTAGATGCATCTGTGGTGAATCAAATGGATGCCATCGTCACTCGGCTTGAGCTGATCGCTGCACAATCGGATGCGCTGGATGAGTATGCACAGGGCAGTTACCGCCTGAGCACGTTGTTGTTCCAGTCGTGCGGTAACAAGCAGCTGGCAGAACTCATGGGTGCGCTGGGTATCCAGACCGCTCGCTACACACGATTGGGGTTGCGTTCCCCCGAGCGCCGGCAGGCTTCCGTCATTCACTGGCGTCAGCTGGTCGAGGCACTCAGACAAAACAGCAGTACGGTCGCCGCCCAAATGATGGTTGAACTGATTAACGCTTCCCATCAAGCGGCATCAAATCAGCTGGAATAACTCACACGGGGGCACAACACTCCCAAGTGCTGTGTCAAATTGTCGACAATAAGACAAAATATCATGACAAAAAAACGTACCGCAGGACTCATGCTCAATTGGGCCGCCCGGCAGCACCGGGGCCGCATCGCTCTGATCTTCGGCGACAACTGCCTGACGTATGACGAGGTCGAGGCCGGCAGTAACCGCCTGGCCCATGCTCTGGTTTCACTTGGGTTACAGGCGGGGGAGCGCGTCGCTGTTTTACTGAACAACTCGCCCGAGGCTATCGAGAGCGTTTTCGCCGTCGAGAAGGCGGGGCTGGTCTATGTCGCGCTCAATGCCCGGCATACGCTGGCCGAGCAGATCGCAATTCTGGACGACGCCGGCGCAAGTCTACTGGTGGTAGGGCCGGAGTTCCGTGAGATCGGTTTGGGTGTTCTTGGTCGTGTCGATAGTCTGCGGCATGTGATGGGGCTTGATTGGCAGGCGCCGCAGGTTCTGGAGTACCGCCAAGTGCTCGCTGCAATGCCAGCCAATGCGCCCAACATTCAGGTTTGCGCGGATGCGCTGCTGCGTATCGCCTATACCTCGGGCACTACCGGAAAACCCAAGGGCGTGACTTACACGGTCAAGCGTTGGTACGAACGCTTGAGCAACCACTTCTACGCCATGGAATACAGCCTTGGCGTGGGGGATGCGATGTTGCACGTCGGTCCCTTGACCCATGCTGCAGGCGTGCATTTGCTGCCGTGCTACTTGCGGGGGGCGCGCAATGTGATTCTTGAGAAGTTCGAGCCTCTGGAAACGCTGCAGCAAATCGAGCGCCATCGCATCACGCAAATGATGTGCGTGCCGACCATGCTCACGCGCTTGCTTGACACCCTCGACAGCGGTGTCGAGGCCGATCTCTCGTCGCTCAAGTGCATTCATTACGGGACGGCGCCGACCTCCGTGGACTTGATCCGCCGATCCATTGCGCGGTTCGGCCCGGTAATGCGCCAGCAGTATGGAATGACCGAGGCGGTACAGCCGCTGGCGGTGCTGTATCCCCATGAACACGCTGAAGACGGTGTACTGCGCTCCTGCGGCAAACCGACCGCGAATGTGCAGATCACTGTGCGCGATGCCCACGGTCAAGAGACGGCGATGGGTGAAATCGGCGAGATCGCCATCGCCACCGACGGCATCGGCGAAGTGGCGTTCTGGCGCCGTCCCGATCTGGAAGCCGAAGCCATCCGCGATGGCTGGTACTACTCAGGCGATCTGGGCTACATCGACGAGCAGGGCTTCCTTTATATCGTCGGGCGCAACAAGGACATGATCATTTCCGGTGGCTTCAACGTCTACGCCCGGGAAGTCGAGGATGCGCTGGAAAGCCATCCACAAGTGGTCGAAGTGGCGGTTATTGGATTGCCCGACCCGGAATGGGGCGAGCGGATCGCGGCTTTTGTCGTCAGACGCGAAGGCGCCACGATCGACAGCGAGGCCCTCGGCAGCCATTGCGTTTCACTGATCGCCGGCTACAAGAAGCCACGTCTCATCGAGTTCGTTGATGCCCTGCCGCGTAACAATGCCGGCAAGGTCGTGAAAAACATTCTGCGCGATGACTATCTCGCGCGCCTGGAGAGGAAATCATCATGAGCACGCCTGTTGCCCCTGAATGGTCACTAGAACTCGCCGACATTCGCGCGCGTCGAGAAGTCGCCTATGCATTGGGTGGCGCGGAAGCGGTGGAAAAGCATCATGCCCAAGGTAAACTCACGGCGCGTGAGCGCATTGGTCATCTGTTGGACGGCGAAAGTTTCGAGGAATTCGGCATCCTGGCCGGCGCCGTGAAGTACACGGCGCAAGGCAAAATTGCTTCGGCTACGCCAAGCACGGCAGTCGTCGGCGTGGGCACAATCGAACAGCGGCGCACCGTGGTGGCGGCCGATGACTTCACCATTCGCGGCGGCTCGTCGGAAGCGGCGGTCGCTGAAAAGTGGATCTACGCCGATCGTTACGCCTGGGAATACAAGCTGCCAATCATTCGCATGATCGACAGCGCCGGCGGCAGTGTGAAGCTGCTCGATAAGCTCGGTCATACCAAGATTCCCGGTTATGCCCTGTTGCCGATCACCAATCTTTTGGGTGCGGTGCCGGTTGTCGGCATTGCCCATGGTGCCTGTGCGGGGCTTGGTGCGTTGCGGGTTGCCGCCTCACACCTGGCGATCATGGTGCGTGGCCAGAGCCAGGTATTCGCGGCCGGCCCGCCCGTGGTCAAGCAGGCGTTCGGTATTGATATCGACAAGAACGACCTCGGTGGTTACGACCAGGTGCATCGTCACAGCGGCATGATCAATCTGGCCGCCAATACCGACGCCGAGGCTTTGGAGTTGGCCAAGCGTTTCTTGTCCTATCTGCCGGGCAATGTCTGGGAACAACCGCCGCGGGTGACATCGACGGACTCGCCTGGTCGGCGCGACGCGTGGCTCAACGATGCCATTCCCCATGATCGGCGCAAGATCTTCAACCCGCACAAGATCCTCAAGTCGCTGGTCGATAAAGACAGTCTGTTCGAGATGTCTCCGGATTTCGGCGCGTCGACCATCACTGCGTTTGGCCGTATGAACGGCTATTCAGTCGGGATCATCTGCAACAACCCGCGAGTCGGTGGCGGTGCGCTGACCCGTGCGGCGGCGCTCAAGCAGACCCGTTTCATCGACCTGTGCGACACCTTTCATTTGCCGCTGATTTACCTGGTGGATCAGCCGGGTGTCATGACCGGGCAAGAGGCGGAAATGCAGGGCACCTTGAGTGCGGCGATGCAAGCCGTACATGCAATTGAGCAGGCCAGTGTGCCAGTCATTACCATCGTGTTGCGCCGCTGTGTCGGGCTCGCCGGCGCCATGGTCAGCCCTTGGCACGGCCCGACAGGCACTGCACTGCCGCACCGGTTTGCCTGGCCTTCGGCACAGTGGGGTTCGATCCCGATCGAAGGTGGGGTCGCGGCCGCTTATAAGCAGGAAATCGCTGCGGCTGATGATCCGCTGGCACGGCGCAAAGAGTTGGAGGCCCATTACCAGGCCCTGGCTTCACCGCTGCGTACAGCCGAGCGCTTTGGTGTCATCGACATCATTGAGCCGGACAGTACCCGTCCGCTGCTGTGCAACTGGGTGGGTGACGCGTATCGCATCACTGCACTTTCCCTCGGACCGAAGCGGCGGACCATGCGCTAGTCCTGGCAGGACGGGCGGCATCCGGCCTTACCTTCATAAAAACAACTCAAAGGTACAGACGATGTTCTGGAAAAAGAGTCCTTGCGCCGTATTGGCAACGCTGATGGTGATTCACCTGTTGGCTCAGGTAGATCGAAATATTCTGCTGGGCTTCGCACCGCAAATCACCGGCGAGCTGGCGATCAACAACGCGCAGTACGGCTTTCTGGTCGGTGCGGTCTGGGTGCTGAGTTATGGCGTGATGGCGGTGTTTCTCGGTGCACTGGCCGATCGGCACAGTCGGCCACGGGTGATCGGTGCGGGCATGCTTGTCTGGAGCGTTTGCACGGTGGCCTCCGGATTCGTGCAGAACTTCGAGCAGATGGTGGTGGCGCGTTTTCTGGTGGCCACCGGTGAAGCGGCGTTGGTTCCCGCTGCCACGGCGCTATTAATGGAACTGTTCTCCGAGAAGCGTCGGGGCACGGCGGTGGGGCTGTTTTATCTGGGTATTCCGTTAGGCATTGGCTGCAGCTTTTTGCTGGCGGGCACGCTCGGCGCCCTCCATGGCTGGCGCACGACGTTCTATGTCCTGGGTGTTTGCGGCGTGGTCATCGGCCTGCCTTTGATGCTGATGAGCGACAAGCGCAGTAACAACACGGTGCAGGAGCGTGGCGCTCCGCTCAAGGCACAGCTGTCCGCGGTACTCGGTGAACTGCGTGAGAACCGGATTGTGCGTTACACCGTTATCGGCTTTGTGCTGGCGCATCTGGTCTATCCGGGCCTTTCGTTCGCGCAACTCTGGATGACGCGGGAGAAGGGCATGGAGCCGGCCACGATCGCCATGACCCTGGGCGCCATGCAGATTGTCTTTGGCTCGTTGGGCGCCTTGGCAGGTGGTGTTTTGAGCGATCGCCTGGCGCCTCGTTTCAAGGGTGGCCACGCCAGTGTGCTGGTGCTGCTGATGCTGGTGTGCGCGCCGTTCATGATCGCTTATCGGCTGGTACCGACTGATTCGCCGCTGTTCTACGTGGGGATGGCGGTGGGCATCTTCATGCTGATGTCGCTTTACGGTTCCGCGACCACTGCGATTCAGGGCGCCGTACCCGTGCGCATGCGTTCGACGGTGATGGGCTGCGCGATGTTGCTGCTGAACCTCTTTTCAGTCGCACTCGGCACGTTTGTCGTGGGCTGGATCAGCGATGTGCTGACGACTGCCGGAATGGACTCACCACTGACCCATGTGCTGCTGGTCAGCGACGTTCTTGCGCTGGTGCTGGGTGGATTCTTCTTTTATATGGCGGCGCGGATCAAGCGTGAAAGCACGGGTTCGCTGCCGGCCATGGGTATCAAGGTTTAGCTATGTCCAGATCCGCCGTCATTCAGTTTCAGTCGGTTGTCAGCCAGCACCTGCCGGGTGTCCTGGCCAGCATCGTCGTCGCCATTGCAGCGCGGTTTCTGGCAGACCAGTACCAGGCGCCGGTGATGCTGTTGGCACTCTTGCTCGGCATGGCCATGAATTTTCTGGCGGCGGGGCCGAGTAAACCGGGTATCGATTTCACCGCTCGTGAAGTGCTGCGCATCGGGGTGGCCCTGCTTGGGATGCGCATATCCCTGGAACAGATTGCGGCGCTCGGTTGGCATCCGGTGCTGATCGTTGTGGTGTCGGTGGTGGTCACCATTCTGGTGTCGATGCTGGCGGCGCGGGCCTTGGGCTTCAACGTGCTGTTCGGTCTGTTGTCCGGTGGCGCGACCGCGATCTGCGGCGCATCCGCGGCGCTGGCATTGGCGGCGGCATTGCCTGCCCATCATGCCAAGGAGCGCGCGACGTTGTTCACGGTCATTGGGGTGTCCGCCCTGTCGACCCTGGCGATGATTCTGTATCCGGTGATTGCCCGGGCGCTCGGTCTGGCTCCGCTGCAGGCCGGAGTGTTTCTCGGCGCCACCATCCATGACGTCGCGCAAGTGGTCGGCGCCGGGTACAGCATGTCCCATGACATCGGCGATACCGCCACGGTGGTGAAACTGATGCGCATCGCCATGCTGCTGCCGGTCATCGTCTGTGCTGTTTTGATCACCCGTTCTCAGGGCGGGCAGGGGACAGGTAAGAGACCGCCGTTGTTGCCCTGGTTTGCCGTGGCCTTCATCGCCTTGGCCGCCGTGACCAGTTTCGGTTGGCTGCCTTCAGCGGTGCAGACCCTGGGTAACCAGTTGTCGAGCTGGTGCCTGGTCGTGGCCATCAGTGCGCTGGGGATGAAAATCCAGTTGAAGGAGCTGGCCACGGTGGGACTCAAACCCATCCTGTTGATGGTCGGTGAAACCGTGTTCTTGCTGGGACTGGTCTTGCTGTTGATACGACTGGGTGGTTGAGTCGGGTCGTTCAATGCCGCGGGGTGTGCTGACTCCGGCGGTATTGATTTGGTCACTTTAATTGAATTGAACGCTCCCCTGATGGGGATAAGAGTGGTGAGCACTGTCACGCCCGAATTGGGCGGCCAGATGTTTTTTCATAAACATAAACATAAAAACAAAAACAAAAAAAATCGGAGCCAACGTATGCGAATAAAAAAAATTACCGGTGTGAGTGTTTGGGAACCAACCCTGCTGGCCTCGGCGCTGTTCGTCGCTGCGTTGCCGGCGGCTCATGCCTTTGAACTTGATACCGGAAGTGAAGACTGGGCGGTCCGTTTCGACAACACCTTCAAGTTTAACTATGCACAACGGGTTGAACGCCCGAACAGCAAGTTGGCCAACTCCTGGAACAACAACGACGGTAATCGCAACTTCTCGTCGGGCAGTCCGGTGTCCCAGCGTCTGGACGTGCTTTCCGAGCTGGATGTGTCCTACCAAAAGAAGATGGGCTTTCGCGTCAGTACCAACAGTTGGTATGACCATGCCTATGACAATGTCGGCAGCGACAACGCGGCAACCAACCAGCTCAACCACGGTGTACCGGACTCCCGCCATATAAGCGGTTACGCCGATCGCTACTACAACGGACCGTCGGCCGAGATCCTCGATGCCTTCGTTTTCGGCAGCACGGAAATCGGTGAGGAGTCGATCCTCAGCGCCAAACTCGGCAAGCACACGCAGTACTGGGGTGAAAGCATCCTGGCCTTTGCCCACGGCAACAGCTACGGCCAGTCCGGTCTGGACATTTCCAAGGCGCTGGCGGTGCCGGGCACCGAAGCCAAGGAACTGTTCATCCCGCGTAATCAACTGTCCGTCAACTTCACGGTCAACCCGCAGTTGACCCTCGGTGCGCAGTACTTCCTCGACTGGGACGCTTCGCGTCTGCCGGAATCCGGCACGTATCTGGGGTTTAACGACGGCATTCAGAATGGCGGGCATAACCTGTCGTTGATCGGCGGCGTCAATCCATTCTTCGGTGCCCCTGGCCCGATCGGTGCCAACCAGTTCCTGCGCCTGAGCAACGGCCATACCTTCACCCCGGACAAGCACGGCGACTTCGGTCTGATGGCCAAGTGGAGCCCGGAATGGCTCGACGGCACGCTCGGTTTCTACTACCGCAATACCTCCGACATCCTGCCCAACCTGGTGCTGCAGCCCACCGCCGTCGGCCCGGCACAACTGATCTCCGGCAACATTGGCAGCTACAACCAGTTCTACGTCGATGACATCGATATCTATGGCATCAGCCTGTCGAAAAGCATCGGCGACGTCAGCGTCGGCTTCGACTTGAACTACCGCGAAAACATGCCGCTGGCCAGCGTCGCCGGCACCGTCAATCCGGCCGCGGCGGCCCGCGGTTTGCCAGGCTTCATCGGCAGCTTTGATGGTGAAGACGGCGTGGCCCGAGGCAACACCGTGCATGCGGTGCTCAACGGCTTGACCACCTTTGGTGAAACACCGCTTTGGGACAGCTCCTCGTTGCTGGTCGAGCTCGGCTACAGCCGCTGGCTGAAGGTGACCGACAACAAGCAGCTGTTCAAGGGTGAGGACTGGTACCACGGCACCGACAAGGTCACCAAAGACAACTACATCATTGGCGTCAACTTCAACCCGACCTGGTTCCAGGTCTTCCCGGGCATCGATATGTATATGCCGATGACCTACAACGTCGGCCTCAACGGCAACTCCGCCGTGCAGTTGGGCGGTAACGAGGACTCCGGCAGCTACTCGATCGGTATCGGCATGGATGTGCGCAACCAGTACCGCTTCGACCTGAAATACGTGGACAACTTCGGTCCATTCGACACCTGCAGTTCGCCAGGTAGCGCTGGCAGTCAGGGAGACGGCGCTGCACCAGGTGCCAACGGCCAGTACAACTGCGTACCCGGTCAAACCACCGCCTTCGGCGGGACCCCGGCCCAGCTCAAGGATCGCGGCATGGTCACGGCCACCTTCAAGACAACTTTCTGATTTTCGATTGCTTATAAACAAGCAGGAGAACGACACCATGAAATGCATGCACACTCTGTTGACCGCCTCCCTGGCGCTGACCTTCGCCGGTCTCGTGCAGGCCGCCGTGCCCGCCGCAGATGCCGCCAGACTGGGGAGCAACCTGACCGCCGTGGGCGCCGAGAAAGCCGGCAATGCCGATGGCTCCATTCCGGCCTATACCGGCGGGCTGACCAGCCTGCCGGCAGGCTTCAAGGCCGGTGATACCTTTCGCCCGGACCCTTACGCCAATGAGAAGCCGCTGCTGGTGATCGATGGCAAAAACGTCGCTCAGTACAAGGATCAACTGACCGCCGTCACCGTCGAATTGGCCAAGCGTTTTCCGAGTTTTCGCGTGGAGGTCTACCCGACCCACCGCAGCGTGGCACTGCCTAAAAGTGTGTTGGACAACACCTTGAAGAACGCCACCGGCGCCAAGTCGCTGGAAGGTGGTAACGCCATCGAGAACGTGCTGCCTGGCGTGCCGTTCCCGATTCCGCAGTCAGGTGCCGAGGCCATGTGGAATCACTTGTTGCGTTATCAAGGCGTCGCCTATTCAACCAAGTACGATTCCTGGAACGTGGATTCCTCAGGCTCGCAAAACCTGGCCACCAGCGGCGAAATCGTCAACTCGTTCCCGATTTTCGAAGATCCGACCAAGGTCATCGATGGCAAGGACACTTACTTCCAGACCCGCTTGTTCTATACCGGTCCGGCACGCCGTGCGGGCGAGGCGATCATGCTCAAGGACGCTGCCAACCCGCTGGTACAGGCGCGTCGCGCCTGGCAGTACTTGCCTGGGCAGCGCCGGGTGAAACTGGCACCGACCCTGGCCTACGACACACCCAACCCGGGCACCGCAGGTTCCGGTACCTATGACGACGTGTATGTCTTCAACGGCGCGCTGGATCGCTACGACTGGAAACTGGTCGGCAAGCAGGAAATGATCGTGCCTTACAACACCTACGCACTGAGCTACATCAAGGATCCGAAAGCTTTGACCACACCGAACCACCTGGCGCCGCAATTCGTCCGTTGGGAGAAGCATCGGGTGTGGGTTGTGGAAGGCACCCTCAAGGCGGGTGCCCGTCACGTCTACGCCAAGCGTCGTTTCTATCTGGACGAGGACAGCTGGGTCGCTCTGGCATCCGATCAGTACGATGCCCGTGGTCAGTTGTACCGTGGTTCTTTCAGCTTCCTCTCCCAAAGCTACGACGTGACGACCCCCAACACCACGCCGCACGTGATCTATGACCTGGTGGGCGGGACCTACAACATCAACGGTTTGTCGGGCGCGTACGGCGGCATCAAATACATCGAACCGCTCGCCAAGTCGCAGTGGTCGCCCGATGCGCTGGCCGGTAATGGCGTTCGCTAAGTAACGCACCACAAAAGTCTGGGCCGGTTGCGGTAGAGCGCCGGCTTCAGCTTTGGAGGAGGACGCAGTATGTGTTCATTCAAAACGCTTGCGCCGTTGATATTGGCGATGCTGTTGGCGCTGTGGCAGACGATTGCACACGCCTGCGGGTACGTTGATGTGCTGGACCTGCCCGCCAAGCCCAGTGCATTGGCCGTACGCAGTGCCTTGCTCGACGTCGCGAATGCCGGGCAGCGCCTGATCGCGGTCGGGCAGCGTGGTCACATTCTTTATTCCGACGATGCCGGCCAGCAATGGCAGCAGGCCAACGTGCCGGTCAGCAGCGACCTCAATGCCGTGTACTTTCCTTCCCCTGAACAAGGCTGGGTCGTCGGCAACGATGGTGTGATTTTGCACAGCAGCGACGCCGGCGTGACCTGGAAAAAACAACTGGACGGTCGAGAGATCGGGGCATTGCTGGTCAAGCATTATGCTGCCCTGGCCAATGCCGAACCGACCAACGAGCAATGGCCACTGCTTGTCGCTGATGGTCAGCGACTGGTCGAGGAGGGCGCCGACAAACCGTTGCTCGACGTCTGGTTCGCCGACGACAAGGTCGGCTACGTGGTCGGTGTGTTCAATCTGATTCTGCGCACCGAGGACGGCGGCCAGAGCTGGACACCTTTTCAGGACCGTACCGACAACCCACAGAATTTTCACTTGAACGCCATCGCGTCCACCGGCGATGCGCTGTACATCGTCGGCGAACAAGGCCTGGTGCTGAAATGGGACGACGCGCAGCAGCGATTCGCCGCCCTGAGTACGCCGTATGAGGGCAGTTTTTTCGGTGTCGTCGGCAAGCCTGGCGAAGTCGTCGTCTACGGCCTGCGCGGCAATGTGTTGCGTAGCACCGATGGCGGGTTGAGCTGGAAACCGTTCGATACCGGCCTGCAAGTCAGTGTCACCGCCGCCACCGTGGATGCCCAAGGTCACTATCGGTTGTTCACCCAGGCGGGGCACATGCTGGTCGATCAGGCCAACACCGCCCGGTTGCAATTGATGCCACAACAAAACCCGTCACCGGTGGCCGGTGCCGCCCTGGCCCGCGATGGTTCGCTGATCGTGGTGGGTAGCCGTGGCGCCCGTGCGCTTCTCAAAGAATAAGAGCCAGAACAATAAGAGCGAGTACTCAGACATGGCCATTACCAAGCAAGACAACATGCCGGTGATCCGCGATCTGCATGACTTTGATCGGCGCTCCGGCAACCTGCTGGAACGGCTGGTGTTCAACTATCGCCCGCTGTTCATCGTGCTCATGACGCTGGCTACTCTGGTGCTGGGTTACATGGCGGCGACCCGTCTGGAGTTGCGCCCCAGCTTCGAAAAAATGATCCCGCAGAGCCAGCCTTACATTCAGAATTTCCTGGAAAACCGCGCATCGCTGCGCGGTCTGGGTAACTCGGTACGGGTGGTGGTGGAAAACACCCAGGGCGACATTTTTGACCCCGACTATCTGAATGTCCTCAAGCAGGTCAACGACGAGTTGTTCCTCACTGAAGGGGTTGACCGCGCCTGGATGAAGTCGCTATGGACGCCGGCCGTGCGCTGGACCGAAGTCACGGAAGAGGGCTTTCAGGGCGGCCCGGTAATGCCCGACAGTTACCAGGGCTCACCCTCCGATATCGAACAGTTGCGGCAGAACATCACCCGCGCCGGCATCGTCGGCAGCCTGGTCGCCAGCGATTTCAAGTCGAGCATGCTGATCGTGCCGCTGCTCGATAAAGCTTCGGCCACTGGCCAGAGCATTAATTACCATCAATTTTCGCTGATGCTCGAAGAGCAGTTGCGCGACAAGATCGAATTCGCCGGTGACAGCGCGGCACGTCAGGCCGGGGAGGAGGGCAAGGGCCACTACAAGGTCCGGGTGATCGGTTTTGCCAAGCTCATTGGCGACCTGATCGATGGCTTGATTCAGGTGATGATGTTCTTCGGCCTGGCCGTGGTCACTTCGCTGGTCATCATTTATGCCTACACCCGCTGTGTACGCAGCACGCTGCTGGTGGTTGGCTGTTCGCTGATAGCGGTGGTCTGGCAACTGGGCATCGTCGCCTGGCTGGGTTACGCCATCGACCCGTACTCGGTGCTGGTGCCGTTCCTGATCTTCGCCATCGGCGTGTCCCACGCGGCGCAAAAGATGAACGGCATCATGCAGGACATCGCCCGAGGCACCCATAAACAGGTGGCCGCACGCTACACCTTCCGCCGCCTGTTTATCGCCGGGGTCACTGCTCTGCTGGCCGATGCGGTGGGCTTTGCCGTGTTGATGTTGATCGACATCCCGGTGATCCAGGACTTGGCCATCACCGCCAGTATCGGTGTGGCTGTGCTGATTTTCACCTCGCTATTGCTGATGCCGGTGGCGCTGTCCTTTGTCGGCGTCGGTGCCAAAGCGGCCGAGCGTGTGCTGAAAATCGACACGCGGGCGAGTGCGCATAACGGCTTCGGCAAACTGTGGGACAGCCTGGATCGCTTCACCACACGGAAGTGGGCCACCGGCGCCGTACTGGTCGCTGCGTTGCTGGGGATCGGTGGCTTTGCGGTCAGCCTGCATCTGAAAGTCGGCGACCTCGACAGCGGCGCTCCGGAGCTGCGGGCGGACTCGCGCTACAACCGCGACAACGCCTACATCACCCAGCATTACGCGCTGTCCAGCGACCTGTTCGCCGTGATGATCAAGACCCCGGCGGAAGGCTGCCTGAACTACCAGACGTTGATCCTCGCCGACCGCCTGGCCTGGGAGCTACAGCAATATCCCGGGGTTCAGGCCACGGCATCGCTGGTCAATGCGGTACGGCAGATCACCGCGGGGTCTTACGAGGGCAATCCCAAGCTCAACAGCATCCAGCGCAACCAGAACGTACTGAACTATGCCGCGCAGCAAGCCTCGGTCAACTCACCGGAACTGTTCAACACCGATTGTTCGCTGATGCCGGTGATCGCCTTCCTCAAGGACCACAAGGCCGAGACCCTCGACGCCGTGGTGGCCATCGCCGACAAGTTCGCCCGGGGAAACAGCAGCGAGGATCGCCAGTTTCTGCTGGCCGCTGGCACCGCCGGCATCGAGGCGGCGACCAACATCGTGGTGCGCGAGGCCAATCGCACCATGCTGCTTTACGTCTATGCGGCGGTGACACTGTTTTGCCTGATCACCTTCCGCAGCTGGCGCGCTACTTTGGTGGCCCTGCTGCCGCTGATACTGACCTCAATCCTTTGCGAGGCCTTGATGGTGGTCATGGGGATTGGTGTGAAGGTGGCAACGCTGCCAGTGATTGCTTTGGGCGTCGGTATCGGCGTGGATTACGCGTTGTACCTGCTCAGCGTCCAGTTGCAGTACCAGCGTCAGGGCCAGTCCTTGATGCAAGCCTATCGCAATGCCGTGTCGTTCACCGGTCGCGTAGTGGGATTGGTGGGTATTACCCTGGCGGCTGGTGTGGTGTGCTGGGTCTGGTCGCCGATCAAATTCCAGGCCGACATGGGCATACTGCTGACTTTCATGTTCCTGTGGAACATGTTGGGCGCATTGATACTGATCCCGGCGCTGTCGCATTTTCTGTTGCGCACTCATCACGTGCTGGGCAAGAACATTGAGGAGATGGCCCTTGAAAGTTCTGGCACTGCGGGAATGCAGGGCAGTGAGCAATGTGCTTCTGGACCGCGTGGCAAGGGCAGAGTGCCAGTTTAGTTATTCCTCCATGACCGCTTCCGGCGGGCCATAAGGTCATGGGTACTCGAAACCTGACGTATTCACCAAGGCCCCGCCAGATACGGACGAGGTTTTTTTAGTTCCCCGTCCGCCAATGGCGAACGGAGGTGGCTACTGCGATTTCCAGTGACCTCCACCCGACTCGCAATCAATCTTCGCCTGACTCAAATGCTCAGCGTCGTAGTAATACGTAGTGACCTGAGCATTGTTCGGAATACTCAGCGATGTGCTGCTC
>Ga0182005_1000360_pt1 | contig 25495 bp, 29 predicted proteins | sample Sormic07211103_1_FD_123021 | JGI IMG/M metagenome (GOLD analysis project Ga0182005, IMG submission 123021) | Rhizosphere microbial communities from Sorghum bicolor, Mead, Nebraska, USA - 072115-103_1 MetaG | ecosystem: Host-associated > Plants > Roots > Rhizosphere | place: USA: Nebraska...
CCTTATCCACTAATTGCTGGCGCTTGCCAGCCCCTCTTGTCATGTTGCCCACTAACTGTCTCCAATGAAAATGCCACAACGTCTCCACATTCCATCAATCATCTGAATGACATTTTCCGACGGTAACGGGTGCAGCCTATCATTGGGCAGCTCTAGCAATGTTCAAGATTGCTAGGTGGATATGAAAGAATACTGCTACATACATGTAGAACGGCCTATGTCTTTTAGTTCTCATTTGAAATATTTTATATGCTTCCAGGCAATTTCCCGCAGTGTTGCACGCTGCATGCTTGCGCCATTAAATACAGGAGCAGGAAACTCAAGACGCGGCTGGGAGTCCAAAAATCATCAGGATTGGAGGCCCTATGTTTACCAAACCGAAAACCTACAAGGCCGGACATGATGGCTACGTTTCGGAAATCACGCAGTTCCTGGACAAGTTTCTGGAAGAGCACCCTGAAGTGATTGATGAGCAAAGCCGGGGCTGGCACATATTCTGGGATCGCGACGTCGACCTGGACGAACAGAAAAGGGCCGGCAAGGACAGCGTGCCGGCCAAATCTTATTACTACAGCTGAATGCGCAAATAGCAATCCGGTTTAAGCTGATTTTAATTTGCCGCCGCTAAGATGGTTTCCGTAGGCGCGCCAGATCCATCTCTTCACCGCCGCGCCGACTTCTTTTCCTCATTCCGCCATCGCCCATGCCGGGAGATGCATTTTTGGAGGAAGCATCATGAACAAGCGCTCTCTTTTTGCCGTATCAGTATTGCTGGCGGCCAATCTGGCCTTTGCCGCCGATGCCGTGCCGGGCCGGCTGCAACCGGTCACCAGCGGCGCCGTCACTTACTTGTCCGGCGGTATCGGACAAGACGAATCGACCGCCATACAACAGATGGCCAAAAATTATTCGCTGGAGCTCGAGTTTGTCATCAACGCCTCGCCCCGCGCCGAATTTACTTCTGACGTGCAGGTGAAGATCAGCGACGCCAGCCACAACGCAGTCCTGGAAACCGTATCAAAAGGACCTTTCCTGCTGGCGCAGCTGCCGGCAGGCCGTTACCGCCTTGAAGCCACCAAGGACGGCAAGAGCAAGGCTCAGGATGTGACAATCAAACAGGGATCGCATCAACACATCATGTTCGAATGGGCCGAGTAGCGGATCTGCAACATCGCCGGCAAAGCCCGGCAACGGCAATTCGAGACTGCAGTGCAATGGAATCTGGCGATTTTGCATGGCTGTTAGGAAAAATGCATAGCCTTGATCAACATTTAGTTCGTGACAAACAGGAGTGCTGGCGTAGTATATAAATGAAATGAATGCTTAAGTTCTTCACCAGATAAATATGTCTCATCAGAAACATGTCTCTCGGAAAAGGAGTTAACAATAATATTTTCATTGGCTGGCTTGAAAACTGCTTACTCGATCATTACCTTCTGTCTTAACTACCGGGAGTGCATATGAACCTGATTTATAACAGTGACCAATACAGCGTCGTCGAATTTGGTGCCGATGAACAACGCGAAGCCTTGCGCTTCGGCGGCTATGAAATCGTCGATAAATCATTCAAGCGTGAGATTTTCATTGCTGGTGCCTTGGCCGAATTTTTCCGTAAAGGTGTCGAAGATCTGATCGCGACCGAGCCGAGCATCGAAGATATCGATGCCTTCTTAGGCAATTATGACTCGATGATGAGCCAGCCCGTAACCTTGCAGTAATTCCTTTTCCGATCCACTTCGTTTCAGTCAACCTGCGGTTGCCGGCGCCGTCGGCTTCATCGGGAAGACTGGGGCGGCCTCGGCGTCTTCGCGGTTTCATCGCAGTCCGCTTCCCTTCGTCCCTTCATGTACGCCAATTCCAGTCCGATCCACAGTGCCCAGAGCGGCGTCCATGACCAGCTTGCGGCCACCGTCGCCAAACACGCGGCGCATGTTTTTCAAAAACCGGTCAGCATCTACAACCAGCGTGCTTTCGATGACAGCATGGCGGCCTGGCGCGCTGCCGGCAGCTTGCCGCTGATCCTCGATGCGGGTTGCGGCGTCGGCCTGTCGACCATGCACCTGGCGGCGCAATATCCCGATCATTTCGTGATCGGCGTCGACCAGTCGGCAGACCGGGTCGGCCGCAATACCCTGTGGCCGGGCACGGCGCCGCTGCCCGGCAATTTCATGCGGATTCGCGCCGACCTGGTGGATTACTGGCGCCTGCTGCTGGCCGCACGCGTTTTCCCGGCGCGGCATTATTTGCTGTATCCGAATCCATGGCCGAAGATCGGCCAGCTAAGCCGCCGCTGGCACGGCCATCCGGTGTTTCCCGATATCGTCGCGCTCGGCGGCATCCTGGAATGCCGCAGCAACTGGCAGATTTATGTGGAGGAATGCGCCAGCGCCCTGAGCCAGCTCAGCGGCAAGGAGGTTGGCTGCGAAGCATATCTGCCGCAACAGCCGATCACTCCGTTCGAGAGCAAGTACCTGGCGTCCGGCCATCGTTTGTGGCGTTGCCAGGTTAACCTCGGCAAGCATTGAATCCCGCCGGCCGGAGCGGCTGGCGGGGTACTCCGGGCAACTCAGATTTCGACTTTGGTGCCCAGTTCAACTACCCGGTTTACCGGGATATGGAAAAAGTCAGACGGCTTGGCGGCGTTCTGGTACATCCAGGCGAACAGTTTTTCGCGCCATAGCTGCATGCCAGGAATCTTGCTCGGGATCACGGTATCGCGCGCCAGGAAGAACGACGTGTCCATGACATCGAATTCCAGGCCGAACTGGCTGCTGGCCAGGGCCATCACGATATGGACATCGGGCGCTTCCTTGAAACCGAAAGCGGAGCGCAGGATGTACACATCGTTGCCCAGTTCCTTCAAGGTAAGGCGCTTGTCGTTTTCGACGTAGGGCACGTCCCAGATACTGATCTTCAGGAAAAACACGCGCTTGTGCAAGATGCGGTTGTGCTTCAGGTTGTGCAGCAGCGCCACCGGCACCGTGGCCACATTGCCGGTCATGAATACCGCCGTGCCTTCCACCCGGTGCGGCGGATGCGCCAGCAAGCCTTCGACGAAAGGTTCCAGCGGAATGCCTTCGTCCTTGGTGCGCTCGCGCAGCAGCATGCGGCCGGAGTACCAGGTCATCAGCAGGAAGAAGGCAAAACCGCCCAGCAGCAGAGGGAACCAGCCGCCGTCGACGATCTTCAGCAGGTTGGCCGCAAAGAAAGCGAAATCGACGATGAAGAAGGCGCCAATGACCAGCGCCACCAGGAACGGGTTCCATTTCCAGACCGTGCGCATGACGACTGCCGCCAGCACCGTGGTGATCAGCATGGTAGTGGTCACCGCAACGCCGTAGGCGGCGGCCAGGTTGTCGGATTTCTTGAACGCCAGCACCACCGCCACCACCAGTATCAGCAGCATCCAGTTAATCACCGGCACATAGATCTGGCCGCGTTCGTCTTCCGAAGTGTGCAGGATGCGCATGCGCGGCACGAAGCCCAGCAAGATGGCCTGGCTGGTCAGCGAGAACGCGCCGGAAATCACGGCTTGCGATGCAATCACGGTGGCAGCGGTTGCCAGGAACACCATCGGCAGCAGCAAGGCGTCAGGCACCATCAGGTAAAACGGATTCTGGATCGCGCTCGGATTGGTCAGCAGGTTTGCGCCCTGGCCAAAATAATTCAGCATCAGGCAAGGCATCACGGTAAACAGCCAGGCAAAGCGGATAGGCCGGATGCCGAAGTGTCCCATGTCGGCGTACAGGGCTTCGGCGCCGGTCAACACCAGCACCACCGAACCCAGCACGATGAACGCTTGCAGCGCATGCTGCTGCATGAAGGCAAAAGCGTAATAAGGATTGATCGCGGCCAGGATTTCAGGCGCCTTGATGACGTTGTAGATGCCCAGCAGGCCGAGCGACAGGAACCAGACGAACATCACCGGCCCGAACAGTTTGCCGACCACCGTGGTGCCGTGTTTCTGGATCAGGAACAACGCGATCAGGATCACCAGCGACAGCGGCACCACATAGCGGCTTAGCCCCGGCGTGGCGATTTCCAGCCCTTCCACCGCCGACAGCACCGAGATGGCAGGCGTGATCACGACGTCGCCGTAAAACATGCAGGCCCCGAACACACCCAGCATCATCAGCAGCTTGGCGCGGCCGGAACCGTTTTTTGCGGTGCGCAGCGACAGCGCCATCAACGCCAGCACCCCGCCTTCGCCGTTATTGTCGGCGCGCATCACGAACAAGACATATTTCAGCGAAACCACGATCGTGATGGCCCAGAACAGCATCGAGATAATCCCCAGCACTCCGGCCGGCGTGAACGGGATGCCATGTTCCGTGCTGAAGCACTCTTTCAGCGCATACAGCGGACTGGTGCCGATATCGCCAAACACGATGCCCAAAGCAGCCAGCGTAATGATGTGGAAACGGGATGACTTGAATCCGGCGCTATTGCTGTTTTGCGTATTGCTCATGTTCTCTCTCTTATTGGTAAGGGCAAGTCTGGCTATGGCCCGCTTACTTCAATTTGATATTTGCTTGAAACTTTTTGCGGCATTGCACAAGGAGGCGGATTTTACTCTCGAACCCGGAGCTGGCACTAATTTGGAATGCTGCCGCCGTTGCTAAAATACATCCCCGCGCCCATCAATTTGTGCATATTTACGGTCAAGTTTAACGAATCAGAGCGGTATTTATTGATAACAAAAGGCTATCACATTTACATTAACCGGCATTTTTCAACGCCAGCGCCCGTTCATACAAGGCGTTTTTCTTTTGCCCGGTAATTTGCGCCGCCAGGGCGGAAGCTTGCTTGATCGACAATTCCGCCAGCAGGATCTGCAGAACCCGCTCGCCTTCCGCGCTATCGTCGAGCACGGCCGGCGCCGCTTCGACCAGCAGCACGAATTCGCCCTTCTGCCGGTTGCCGTCGGCTGCCAGCCAGGCCGGCGCTTCACCCAGGGGGCAGCGGTGCACGCTCTCGAACAGCTTGGTCAACTCGCGGGCCAGCACGATTTGACGGTCCGGGCCGAAAGCCTGCAGCAAGGCATCGACGGTTTCTATGATCCGGTGCGGCGCCTCGTACAGCACCAGGGTCGCCGCCGCGCCGGCCAGGCCGGCCAGCACTAGTTCGCGCTGCCGGGCCTTGCTCGGCAGGAATCCGACGAACTGGAACTGGTCGTTGACCAGGCCGCTGACCGACAGTGCGGTGACCGCCGCCGACGGCCCCGGCAGCGGCAAGGCGCGCAAGCCGGCGCGCAGCACAGCGTCGACGATGCGCGCGCCGGGATCGGAGACTGCCGGCGTGCCGGCGTCCGACACCAGCGCGATGCGCTCGCCGGCCAGCAGCCGGGCCACGATTTTTTCCGCAACTTCCCGTTCGTTATGTTCGTGCGCCGCCAGCAAGGTCTTGGATAAACCGTAGCGGCCCAGCAAATGGGCGGTATTGCGCGTGTCCTCGCACGCCACCGCGTCGACCATGGACAATACGTGCAAGGCGCGCAGGCTGATATCGCAGACATTTCCGATCGGTGTGGCCAGCACATATAATGTCGACGCGGGATACGCTTGCTGCGCCACCTCATCCAAAATTGCTGGGTTGATGAGGTTGCTGGCAGATTGATGAGTCATGGGGAGTTATGAATGTTATATAAATGGGCCAGGCTGGCTTTGGCGACGTGTATCCTGTTCAACGGATTGTGCCCGCCTGCGCTGGCAAACACAACCACCGATGGCGGCGCCGACACCATTCCGCTGGCCAGCATCGCCTTGCTGCTGCCCCTGCGCTCAGGTCCTCTGGGCGCGGCGGCCGACGCCGTGCGCGGCGGCTTCCTGAACGCCTATGAACGCGACAAGGATGGCCTGGCCGTGACCGTGATCGAAGCGGCCGACACGCCTGGCGACATGCTGGCGGCCTACCTGACCGCCAGCAAGAAATACGATATCGTGGTCGGCCCCTTGTCGCGCACCGGCCTCACCGCCATCATCCAGAACGGCAAGATAGACAAACCGACCATCGCCCTGACCCAGCCGGATTTTTCCGGCGGCAAGGAAATCGCCTTGCCGGCGCAGCTGCTGCCGGTCGGCTTGTCGATCGAAGCTGAAGCGCGGCAGGTGGCGAGCTGGGTCGGCGCCGACTATGCGCCCGGCAAGGTGTTCGTGCTGAGCACCAGCACCACCTGGCAAAAACGCGTCGCCAATGCCTTCATACAGCAGATCCAGGGCAGCGGACTGCATGCCGACCTGATGACCTTGAACCTTGAAGACGGCACGTTCAACGCCGGCGCGCTGGCGCAGCTGCAGCAGCGGATCGAAAGCGAAAAACCGCGCCTGCTGTTCGCCGCCCTCAACGCCGACCAGGCCCGGCAGATTCGCAGCGCAGTCGGCCAGGAAACGCCGATCTTCGGCATTTCCCAGCTCAATCCGCTGACCCTCAACGACAACAATCCAGAGCACCAGATTCCTGAACTGAACGGCGTACGGCTGCTCGACATTCCCTGGCAGGTGGAAGCCGACCATCCTGCCGTGATGGTGTATCCGCACCAGCCGGTGGCTGCCGACCAGCGCCGCAATGCCGACCTGGAACGGCTATATGCATTGGGCATCGACGCCTTCCGCATCGCGCATGAAATCGCCGCGCGCAATACGGTATTCCAGATCGACGGCGTGACCGGACAGCTGAACATCAGCTTCGGCGTCGGCATGCCCAGCTTTGAGCGCATAGAACCGGCCGCGGCCTATCAGAACGGCGTCGTCACGCCGCTGGGCGCGCCCTGATCCGGCCCCGCGCCTGATGCAACCGTTGAAAACGCCGACGCCGCGCCAGGCCAGCGGCCGGATGGCGGAAGACCGCGCGCTGGCCTACCTGCAGCAACGCGGATTGAAACTGGTCGAAAGGAATTTTCGCTGCAAGGGCGGCGAAATCGACCTGGTCCTGGCTGAGGCGGGTTCCGGCCTGCTGGTTTTTGTCGAAGTCAGGCAGCGCAACAGCCGGCGCTACGGCGGCGCCGCAGCCAGCGTCACGCGCAGCAAACAAGCCAAGCTGATCATCGCCGCCGAAGTGTTCCTGCAGCGCTATGCCCAGCCGCCGGCCTGCCGCTTCGATGTGGTCGCCATCGACGACGACGCGATCGAATGGATCAGGCAGGCGTTCGAAACATGATTAAGCTGCCGGCTTGACCGCTATAATCAGGCCACGATAACCATGGCAAGCATATCAAGCAGGAAACTAAGCAGAAAACCATCCTGCCGGCGACACGGACCACAAACCCCAGCATTCCACACAGAATACCGACATCATGATAAATCAACGCATCCTGGCGCACTTCAACGAAAGCGCCGAACTGAAAGCCCGTGCAGCGGAAGTCCTGGCGGGCCCAATTGCCAGCGCGGTTGAACTTATGTTCTCTGCGCTGTCCAATGGCAACAAGATCCTTGCCTGCGGCAACGGCGGCTCTGCTGCCGACTGCCAGCATTTTGCGGCGGAACTGGTGGGACGCTTCGAACGGGAGCGGCTGCCGTTGCCGGCGCTGGCGCTGACTACCGATACTTCGATCATCACGGCGGTCGGCAACGATTACAGCTATAACGAAATCTTTTCCAAGCAGGTGCAAGCGTTTGGACAAGCCGGCGACGTACTGCTGGCGTTCTCGACATCGGGCAACTCCGCCAACGTGCTGGCCGCCATCGATGTCGCGCTGGAACGCGACATGCGCGTCGTCGCCATGACCGGCAAAGGCGGCGGCGCCATCGGCAAGAAACTGACTGAAGCAGATGTCCACATCTGTGTGCCGCACGACCGCACCGCGCGCATCCAGGAAGTCCATCTGTTAACGATTCACTGCTTATGCGACGGCATCGATGTCGCTTTATTTGGAGGAGATGCGAATGATTGATCGGCAAAACCCGGGTTGGAGCAACTGGCAGCGTCCGTTGGCTGCCGTGGCATTGTGCGGCACAGTGGTGATGGCTTTGCAAGGTTGCGTGGCGCTGGCGCTGGGCGGCGCCGTCGCCGGCGGCTTCGCTGCGACGGATCGCCGCACACTGGGCGCGCAGACCGAAGACAAGGCCATCATGGTCAAGGCTGAAACGCGGATTCCCGGCGTGGTCGGCCAGGACGGCCACGTCAACGCCACCAGCTACAACCGCAAGGTGCTGCTGACCGGCGAAGTACGCGACGATGCCGCCAAGGCAGCGGCTGAGCGCGAGGCCCAATCCATCGAAAACGTGCATGCGGTAGCCAATGAACTGGCGATCGGCGCACCGTCGACGTTCTCCGCGCGCTCCAACGATACCTTCATCACCAGCAAGGTGATCGCCTCCCTGGTCGACGCCAAGGATGTATTCGGCAACTCGATCAAGGTAGTGACCGAACGCGGCAATGTCTACCTGATGGGCCGTGTCACTGAACGCGAAGGCAAGCGTGCAGCCGAAATCGCGGCCGGCGTCAGCGGCGTGCAAAAAGTGGTCAAGGTGTTTGAGTACATCACCGAGGACGAATTGACGCAGATGTCGTCGGCGCCAAGGGAAAGCAGCAAGGAAAACGCCAAGTAACCTGCCTGCCTTGGGAGCCCGGATAGAATCAGGCTTGCTTTTCCGCTTCTTGTCATATAACGTTGCCGCTGGACAAATTGTCCGGCGGCTTTTTTTTGGGGAAAACCATGATCGGCTTCATCATTTTTCTGGCAATCGTGCTCGCCATCGTGTTTTGGGCGGTCGGTATCTACAACCGCCTGGTGAGCTTCCGCAACCGGTTCAAGAACTCGTTCGCCCAGATCGACGTGCAGCTCAAGCGCCGCTACGACCTGATCCCGAACCTGGTGGAAACCGCCAAGGGCTACATGAAGCATGAGCGCGAGACGCTGGAAGCGGTGATCGCGGCGCGCAACCAGGCAGTCAGCGCCAATGCCAAGGTCGGCGGCAACGCCACCGACGCGGCGGCGGTACAGCAGATGGCGGCCAGCGAAGGCGCGCTCAGCGCCAGCCTGGGCAAGCTGTTTGCGTTGTCGGAAGCCTATCCGGACCTGAAAGCCAACCAGAACATGATGCAGCTGACGGAAGAGCTGACCGGCACTGAAAACAAGATCGGCTTTTCGCGCCAGGCATATAACGACAGCGTGATGGAATACAACACCGCGATCGAACAATTCCCCGGCTCGATCTTCGCCAACATGTTTGCTTTCAAGCCGGCGGAACTGCTGCAGGCAACCGAAGCGCCTGAAGAACGCAAAGCGGTCAAGGTGACGTTCTAAGCCCGGCACGCAAACGCAGCTGAAGCAGCGCGCATGACTTTCTTCGAGCAGCAGCACCAGGCGCGCCAGGAAACCAGGAAACTGGTGTTCCTGTTCGCGCTGGCGGTGATCGCCATCGTGCTCACGGTCAACCTTGCCATGGCGCTGTTATGGACGTTCAAGTTCGGCAGCCACCATGAGGTGCTGCGCCAATATCCGAAGGGCTTCTTCGAAATCAATACCCTGGTCACGCTGCTGCTGATCGGCGGCGGCACCCTGATCCAGACCTTCAACCTGCGCGATGGCGGCGACGCCGTGGCGCAAATGGCCGGCGGCCGCATCGTCTCGCCCGCCAGCGGCGACCTGCAAGAACGGCGGCTGTTGAACGTGGTGGAAGAAATGGCGCTGGCGTCCGGCATTGCCTGTCCCAAGGTCTATCTGCTGGAGCGGGAAGATGCGATCAACGCCTTCGCCGCCGGCTACAACCAGAACGAGGCGGTAGTCGCGGTCACGCGCGGCACCTTGAACCGGCTCACGCGCGATGAACTGCAAGGCGTGGTCGGCCACGAGTTCAGCCATATCCTGAACGGCGACATGCGCATGAACATCCACCTGATCGGCGTCTTGTTCGGCATCCAGATGATCGCCGGCTTCGGCCAGCAGCTGATGAACTTCGGCCGCTTCTCCGGCAGCCGCAGCGACGACAAGGGTCCGCCTTGGCAGCTGGTGCTGTTCCTGGCCGGGCTGGCGTTGTTCCTGGTCGGCTATATCGGCATCTTCTTTGGCCGCCTGATCAAATCCGCGGTGTCGCGCCAGCGCGAATTCCTGGCCGACGCCAGCGCCGTCCAGTTCACCCGCAATCCCGAGGGCATAGGCGGCGCCTTGCGCAAGATCGGCGGTCTCACCGACGGCAAGAGAATCGGCTCGCAGATCGATCATCCGAACGCCGAGCAGCTGTCGCACATGTTCCTTGGCAGCGCCCGCCCCAACCTGCTGGACGGCTGGTTCGCCACCCATCCGCCGCTGGCGGAGCGCTTGAAGCGCATCTACGGCCGCAGCATGTCGCCGCTGGAAGCGCCGGAACTGGCGGTGCCGTATGCCGCCAGCGAGGAACGCCTGCCTGACCTTCCGTTTGCCGCGGCGGCTGCCGGCCTGGTGGGCGCAGCGGCGGTACCGGCAGCCACGCCGGTGGCCGGCGCATTGCCGACGCCGTCGCTCGAATTCGGCAACAGCAGCGGCAAAGCCGCGCTGTCATCCCAGCTCAACGGCGCGGTGCGCGATCCGTTCTCGGCGCGTGCGGTGGTCTATGCCCTGCTGCTGGGCGAAGGCGCAGAGCGCGCAACGCAGCTCGCGCTGCTCAAGCAGGAGGCGCCGCAGCAGGCAGCGCTGACTACTTTCCTGGAAGAATCGATTGCGCAGCTGCCGCTCAGCGCCCGGCTGCCCTTGGTCGACCTGGCGACGCCGGCATTGCGTCAGCTGGCGCAAGCCGAGCGCGACAAGATGCTGGCGCTGGTGGACCAGCTGATCGCCGCCGACAGCCGCATCACGCTGGCCGAGTTCGTGCTGCAAACCATCCTGGCGCGCCGCCTGGCGCTGCGCTCCGGGCGCCTGGTGCCGGTCAAGTTCAATCGCCTGTCCGAACTGAGCGGCGACATCGCCGTGCTGCTGTCGCTGGTAGCGCATGTGGCGATGCCGGCCGGCCATGCCGATGCTGTCGGCGCGCGGCTGGCGGCGTTCCTGCGCGGCGCCCGGCTTTGCCCGGAACTCAATCTCGCCGCCCAGCATTATTGCAACGGCGCCAGCCTCGGCTTCCCGCAGGTAAGGCTGGCGCTGGACCATGCCAACCAGCTGGCGCCGCTGGCCAAACCGCAGCTGGTCAAAGCCCTGCTGGCCGTGGCCGACGATGGCGCTCCGCTGCAGATCGCCAGCGCCGACATCCTGCGTGCAATCTGCGCCGGCATCGAAGCGCCGATTCCGCCGGCGGTGGCTGCCACGTATCACGCCTACCCGTGGCAATTCGACAACTGACCGTTGATTTCCAGGCTTTCGGCAAAGCCGCTCCCAGATCGTTATAATGGATCTTTCCGGGATTCGCCCGTACTGGATTCTGTCATGCAAGCTCAAGTTGAAAACACCGCCGGCAAACGGCTCTGGATCAAGGTGGCAGGCGCCGCCGCGGTGGTAGCGCTGGCGCTGGCCGGCTACCTGTCGATGGCCAACACCCATGCGGCGCCCGATGTCACGTTCACCAATATCAAAGGCGAACAGGTATCGCTGAAGAGCTTGCGCGGCAAAGTGGTGATGGTGAATTTCTGGGCCACCAGCTGCACCACCTGCGTCGCCGAAATGCCGCAAATGGTGCAGACCTACAATATGTACAAGGACAAGGGCCTCGATTACGTGGCCGTGGCGATGAGCTACGATCCGCCCAACTACGTCATGAATTTCGTGCAGACCCGCAGCCTGCCGTTCCAGGTCGCCCTGGATACGCAAAGCAAGCTGGCCGACTCCTTCGGCGACGTCAAGCTGACGCCGACCACTTTCGTCATCGACAAGCAAGGCAACATCATCAAGCGCTACGTGGGCGCGCCCAAGTTTGAAGAGTTGCATGCCTTGCTCGACAAGGCACTCGCGGCAGCATAAAAAAAGGCGCTTCAGGCGCCTTTTTTCATATCCGCCTTTTTGCCAGGCTTATCTCGACGTCGCCGCGCGCGAAGCCGTGTCATACAGGCCCGAGGCGGTGCGCAGCAACTTGGCGGCGTCGCCCAGCGCCTGGTTCGACAGACCGGTGTCCGACAGCACGGTGATCAGGCATTCCTCGCGCATTTCACGGTATTTGAGGCACAGCGCGTAACCGCTTGCCGTGGCGGAGAAATACGCTTCCTTGCCGACTTTCCCGCTTTCTATGTAACCGGCTTTCACCAGTTTCTTCAGCGCGTAGCTGGCGATGTGCGTGTCCTCGATATTCAGCACAAAGCAGATGTCGGCCAGGCTCTTTTTGCGTTCGCGATGGCAAACGTGGTGCAACAGGGAAACTTCAACCGGCGTCATGTCCTTGACGCCGGCCGCCGACATGCAGCGCGCCATCCAGCGGTTGAATGCATTGCCGGCAATAATCAACGCATATTCCAGTTCCGACAGCTCAACGCTGCTTTCCGAAGCCAGGTGGGCGGAAGACAGGATTTTAGGTGCGGCGACGTTCATACATTTCTCACAAAACGACAAGAAAAATCAATCATACAACCAGTTGTAGCAAAAACCAGAGTGAATTCAAATCCACATTCCAGCAACATTGCACACTATTTACATACAAATTATTGACATTTTATTTTTGATGAAGGATATTGCCCTTTGCTTAAACTCTGATTTACAAGGAGTAAGCTTGTTGGGGGTAGACTGATTCGGCAGGCTGCGACGGCTGCCAACTTGTCCCGCCATTTTTCTTTGCAATTCAACGTGTTGTCCCAGCAATCGGGGGAACAGAGCCATGCGCCGCCTTGCGGCCGCCGGGCCTGGTGCCGCGATTGCCGACCATTCTGCCGAAGGAAACCAGCCGCAATGACCCAAGCCGTCATACAAGCTCTTGGCGAAAGCGCCCTGATATTGCATACAGGAGCCAGCGCCACCCTGGATTGCCAGCAGCGCTTGTGGGCCATCGCCGCCAAGGCCGCGCATTGGCCGCACGTGCGCGATGTGGTGCCGGGCATGAATAACCTGACTGTGCTGTTCGACCCGCTGGCGGCCGACGCCGGGCAGCTGGCGGACAAGCTGCAGAACGCATGGGACGCCGCTTCCATCAGCCAGAAAGCCGGACGGAAGATCGACATCCCGGTTACCTATGGCGGCGCCTGCGGCCCCGACCTGGAAGAAGTCGCGCGCCACACCGGCCTGTCGCCGGCAGAAATCGTCAAGCGCCATACGGCGGCTGAATACATCGTCTATTTCATCGGCTTCCAGCCCGGCTTCCCTTACCTGGGCGGCCTCGATCCCCTGCTGGCCACGCCACGCCGCAGCGAGCCTCGGCTAGTGGTGCCGGCGGGGTCGGTCGGCATCGGCGGCAGCCAGACCGGGATCTATCCGGCAGCCTCGCCCGGCGGCTGGCAACTGATCGGCCACAGCGCGCTGCGCCTGTTCGATCCCGCCGCCAATCCCCCTACCTTGCTGCAACCGGGCGACCGCGTGCGCTTCGTCGCCAGCGAGGTGATCGCATGATCAAGATCATTCGCGCCGGCCGCATCAACTCGGTCCAGGACATGGGCCGCAGCGGTTTCCGCCATCTCGGCATCTGCCAGTCGGGGGCGCTGGACCGCACCGCGCTGGCCATCGCCAACCTGCTGGTCGGCAATCCGCACGGCGCAGCCGCCATCGAATTCACGCTTGGCCCCTGCGAGCTGGCGTTCACGGCCGATTGCCGCATCGCCCTGGGCGGCGCGGATTTCGCGGCCACGCTGGACGACAAGCCGCTGCCGTCATGGTGGAGCGTGCGTGCGCGCGCCGGCCAGACCCTGAGGCTGAACGCAGCGCGGCACGGCATGCGCGCCTACCTGGCAGTCTCCGGCGGCATCGACTGCGCCATCCAGCTGGGCTCGCGCGCCACCGACCTGCAAGCCGGTTTCGGCGGCCATGGCGGCTGTGCACTGGCCGAAGGCGACAGCCTGCCAACCGGCGCGCCGGACAACCCTGGAGCAGCACTGCATAGCGCGCCGTCTTTCGGCGTCCGCCCGCCCTCCTGGTACGAAGCCGACGATACAGAAACGCTGGCGATCCGCGTGATCCCCGGCCCCGAATATGAATTGTTCACGCAAGCCGCGCAAAAGACTTTCTGGAACAGCGACTGGACCTTGACGCCGCAAAGCAACCGCATGGGTTTCCGCCTGAGCGGGCCGGAACTGAAGATCAAGAAAGGCAGCGACCTGCTGTCCCACGGCGTGCTGCCGGGCGTGATCCAGGTGCCGCCCGCCGGCCAGCCAATCGTGCTGATGGCGGACGCGCAAACCACCGGCGGTTATCCTAAAATCGGCGTGGTGATCAGCGCCGACCTGGCCAGGCTGGCCCAGCTGCGCTTTAACCGCACCATACAGTTTGTCGAATGCGACGCCGCCCAGGCGCGCGAAGAATTACGCCAGGACGCCTTGTATCTGCAGCAGATCGAAGCCGCGATGCACTGGCTGCGCCCGGCCAGATAGGAGCAGGCGATGTCCAAGAAAAAATCACAGCAGGTGGACCTCAACGCCGACCTCGGCGAACAAAACGACGGCAGTGACGAAGCGCTGCTGACGCTGGTCAGCTCGGCCAATATCGCTTGCGGCTGGCATGCCGGCAGCGCCCTGATGATGCAGCAATGCGTGGCCTGGGCGGTGGCGCAAGGCGTCGCCATCGGCGCCCATCCCAGCTTTCCCGACCGCGACAATTTCGGCCGCACCGAAATGCAGCTGCCGGCCAATGAAATCTATAGCGGCGTGCAGTACCAGATCGGTGCGCTGGCGGCGATCGCCGCTGCGCACGGCGCCCAGCTGGCGCACGTCAAGCCGCACGGCGCGCTGTACAACATGGCGGCGCGCGACGCCAAACTGGCGGACACCATCGCCGCCGCCATCCGCGATGTCGATCCAGGCCTGGCCCTGTTCGGCCTGGCCGGCAGCGAACTGGCCGCCGCCGCCCGCCGCGCCGGCCTGCACGCCGTGGAAGAAGTGTTTGCCGACCGCGGCTACATGGCCGACGGCAGCCTGGTCAAGCGCGGCACGCCCGGCGCCCTGATCGAAGACGAAGAACAGGCGCTGGCACAAACCATGCATATGATCCGCGAAGGCAAGGTCCATGCGATCGACGGCAGCTGGGCGCCGGTCAAGGCCGATACGGTGTGCCTGCACGGCGACGGTGCACACGCGCTGGCCTTTGCGCACCGCATCCGCGACGAGCTGACACGGCAAGGTATCGCCATCCGCGCGCCGCGGACGGTAGCTGCCGACACCCTGTTTCCGCTGCTGGGTTAAGAAACAGCAGCACCGAGCAACACCAGAAAATCAACAGAATCGACGGCGCAGCAAAGACCGTCTCAACATGAGGAGATAGCAATGACCGTAACAGAATTATTGCCGCTGATCGGCATACCGATCGTAGTAGCCGGCTTCGCCTTCAAATTCAACCCCTTGCTGGTGGTGACCGTGGCGGGCCTGGCGACCGGCTTGTCGGTCGGCATGGATCTCGGCACATTGCTGGAGACCTTCGGTGAAAAATTCGTCAACAGCCGTTCGCTGGCGACCTTCCTGCTGATCCTGCCGGTCATCGGGCTGCTTGAAAGCTATGGCCTGAAAGAGCGGGCGCAGGACTGGATTGCCAGCCTGGCCAATGCTACCTCGGCACGCATCCTGATGCTGTATTTCGTATTGCGCCAGTTCCTCGGCGCGCTCGGCCTCACCTACATCGGCGGCCAGGCGCAAACCGTACGGCCCTTGCTGGCGCCCATGGTGGAAGGCGCCGCAGTCGCCAAATACGGCGAACTGCCGGTCCCGATCCGCGACAAGATCCGCGCCCATGCCGCCGCCTGCGACAATATTGCCGTGTTCTTCGGCGAAGACATTTTCATCGCCTTCGGCGCGGTGCTGCTGATGGACGCCTTCCTCAAGGAAAACGGCATCACCAATATCGAACCGCTGCATCTCGGCCTGTGGGCCATCCCGACCGCCATCGCCGCGCTGATCATCCACATGACGCGCCTGACCCGGCTCGACGCCAGCATCCGGCGCGACGTCGAAGCCTGGCAAAAATCCGCAGGCCAGGAGGTGGCAGCATGAAGACCCTTCTCACCATCAACGAGATTTATTACCTGGTCGGCATCATCGTCATGCTGCTGGTCGGCATGACATTGCGCGACAAAGGCAATCCGAAACGCCTGACCACGGCCTTGTTCTGGTTCCTGTTCGGCGCGGTGTTCCTGTTTGGCGACATGCTGGTGGCCGGGCTCGGCAAGCCGCTGGCCTACCGCATCATCGGCAGCGTGGTCGTGGTGATTTCCCTGATCGCCGGTTGCGGCCTGCTGTCGGCCGGTTCTTACAAACAACGCAGCGCCGAAGAACGCCAGGCATCGGCCAACCGTTTCGGCAACTGGATCTTCCTGCCGGCGCTGCTGATCCCGCTGATCACGGTCCTGTGCACCGTGCTGCTGAAGAATGTCTCGGTCGGCGGCGTCTACCTGCTTGACCAGAAGCAGTTGACGCTGGCGGCGCTGTGCGTGGCCAGCGTCTGCGCCATCCTGGCCGGCTGGAAACTGACCGGCGGCACGCCGCTGCAAGCCGTGCGCGAATCGCGCCGGCTGGTCGACGCCATCGGCTGGGCCGCGATCCTGCCGCAGATGCTGGCCATGCTGGGCGGCGTGTTCGTCGCCGCCCAGACCGGCAAATCGGTGCAGGAAGTAGTCACCCTGTTCGTCAATCCCGACAATCGTTTCATGCTGGTCGTGATCTACTGCGTCGGCATGGCCTTGTTCACCATGATCATGGGCAACGCCTTTGCGGCCTTCCCGGTGATGACCGCCGGCATTGCGCTGCCGTTCCTGATCACAGGCCAGCACGCCGATCCGGCGCCGCTGGTCACCATCGGCATGCTGGCAGGTTATTGCGGTACGCTGATGACACCGATGGCCGCCAACTACAACATCGTGCCGGCGGCGCTGCTGGAACTGACCGACAAATACAAGGTAATCAAGATACAGATCCCTACGGCGTTGACGCTGCTGGCCGCCAACGTACTGTTGATGTACTTCATCGCATTCCGCTAAGGAGATACCATGCACCTGACCCTTGACCAGGTTTCCGCCTTCGCTCGCTTGCCCTTGCGTTCGCTGCGCCACGAGTACCCTAACCACATCATGCATGTCTTGAACGGCCCGCAGGATGCGTTGTCGCCGCGCGCCCTGCACCCGGTGTTCTACGGCTGCTACGACTGGCATTCGGCGGTGCACGGCTACTGGCTGCTGGCGCGCTGCGCGCGGCTGTATCCTGCGCTGCCGCAGCAGGATGAAATCGCAGCGCTGTTCGACGACCACTTCACCGCCGCCAACATGCAACAGGAACTGGCGTATTTCCAGGCGCCGGGACGGGTCTCCTTCGAGCGTCCCTACGGCTGGGCCTGGATCATGGCGCTGGCGCAGGAACTGGAAACCTGGCAGCACCCCAAGGCCAAGGCCTGGCTGGCGGCGATGGAGCCGCTGACGGCCGAAATACGCAGCCGCGTGTTCAGCTATTTCGCCAAGCTCAGTTATGCGATCCGGGTCGGCACCCACTACAACAGCGCGTTCGCCTTGAAGCTGATACTCGATTTCGCGCGCCACCGCAACGATACGGAACTGGAAAGCGCCGTCGTCAATGCCGCTTGCCGTTACTTCATGGGCGACAGCAATTACCCGGCGCACTACGAACCGGGCGGCGACGAATTCCTGTCGGCGGCGCTGACCGAAGCCTTGCTGATGGCGGACGTGCTCGAGGCTGATGTGTTCGTCGACTGGTTCGCCCAGTATTTGCCGACGCTGGCCGATATCGACCGCCTGATGAATCCGGCCGACGTCAGCGACCACAGCGATCCCAAGATTGCCCATCTGAACGGCCTGAACCTGAGCCGCGCCTGGTGCATGAAGCGGATCGCCCGGCGCCTGCCGGAAAACGACCCGGCTGCCGCCACGCTGGCCGCGGCGGCGCGGCGCCATATAGAAGCCGGCCTGCCGCATGTTGTCAGCGGCGAATACGCCGGCGAACACTGGCTGGCGACATTTGCCATGCTGGCGATGGAAACAGTCAACTAAGTCGGAACGGCACATGACCCGGCACACAATTTTGCTCACCGGTTTCGAGCCGTTCGAACAGGAACCGCTCAATCCGTCGTGGGAGGCGGTGCGCGCGCTGGACGGCTGGCCATGCGCCGGCGCCCACGTTGCGGCGCGCCAGCTACCCTGCGTGTTCGGCCAGGCACTGCAAGTGCTGGAGCAACTGATGGAAGAACTCAAGCCGGCCCTGGTGATCTGCGTCGGCCAGGCCGGCGGCCGCAGCCAGATGTCGCTGGAACGGGTAGCGATCAATGTCGACGATGCGCGGATCGCCGACAATGCCGGCCGCCAGCCGATCGACCAGCCGATCCGCAGCGGCGGCCCGGCAGCGTATTTTTCAACGCTGCCGATCAAGGGCATGGCCAAGGCGATGCGCGCTGCCGGCATCCCCGCGGAAGTATCGCAAACCGCCGGCACTTTCGTTTGCAACCATGTGTTCTACGGCTTGATGGACCGGCTGGCGGCGCATGCACCCGCGGTGCGCGGCGGCTTCATCCACATCCCCTACATTCCATCGCAGGCAGCGCGCCATCCCGGCCAGCCCAGCCTGGCGCTGGAAACGCTGATCGAAGGTTTGCGCATCGCACTGCAAAGCGCCATGACCTTGCAGCAGGATGTGGCGGAAGGCGGCGGCCAGCTGCATTGATTGCAGCAGGTGCGGATTGCGTTAATTTCCTGATGCCGTGCAGGCGATCTTGTATCATTGGCTTAACGGGGACAGGCCCTAGCTACAGGAAACCGTATGTCGGAAACTCAAGTCGTGGTCGTCAGTCCCGAAGGCGAGTTATATGCCGGGAGCGCCGGGTTGGTCACTCTGCCGGGCATCGCCGGCTCGCTCGGCATCTTGCCCGGCCACACGCCGCTGCTGACCCGCCTGAGGCCGGGCGCGGTCCATATCAAGCGCGTGAGCGGCGAAGACGATTACATTTATGTCGCCGGCGGCTACGCCGAAATCCAGCCGCACTCCGTCACCATCCTGGCCGACACTGCGATCCGCGGCAAAGACCTCGACGAAGCCAAAGCCACTGCGGCCAGGCAGCAGGCCGAGGAACGTTTGCAAAACCAGGCATCGAATATCGACTACGCCATCGCACAAGCCGAACTGGCGGAAGCCACGGCGCAACTGGCGACGCTGGCGCAGATGCGGCGCGGTAAATAAGCTGGTTAGGCGCCGGGCGCCTTGTCGCAGGTCGCCGTGATCGCGGCCCAGGCGGCTAGGCCAGGCCTATCGCGGCTGTGGCCTGTCTTGGCCCGGCCGGCCTGGCCTGTTGCCGCCAGGCGGCCTTGCCCCTTGCGGCGGACGATGTCCACCGCCGAAGCCCGGCGGCCGCGGCCTGCCGGGCGCCACGCCAGGCGGTTTCGGAAACGGCCTTGGCGGCGGACGCACCACTACCGGCGGACGCGGCCGATGGTGCGGACGATGCGCCCAGTGCGACTGCTGCCCGTACCACGGACGTCCGCGATAATTCTGCCCCCAGTAAGCACCAATGCTGAAAGCGATGATCGGCAATCCGATGGCGCTGCCGTAAGTGATCAGCGGCACCTGGCTGCCCTGGTAGGGATAGTTCAGGTTCTGCGCATACACCCAGCCGCGGTTGCCGTCAGGGAGCGACACATCGCACCAGCTATAGCCGTTGATACAGCCAGCCACCGTTACCGGAGTGCCGGGCCGCAGCTGGGCCACCAGCGGATAATCACGCGCCGGACCGGCGCGCAGGTTGACGTTCTTGCTGGTGAATGCCTGCTGCTGGGCAATTGCCGCAACAGGCAGGCCGAGGCAGGCAACTGCAATCAGCGGTAACAGACGGATGCGAAACATGACCACCTCCAATGGATTGACAATCGATGCCGGGCGCAGCCAAGAATACCGCGAAAATTACTTCATGGAAATATATGGTTCACTGATACCCGCTATCGCGCAGCATGGCAATGAATAGCCGCAAGGTGGCCGGCATCTGGCGCCGGCTCGGGTAATACAGGAAGAATCCCGACATCGGCGGGCACCACGCGTCCAGCACGCGCAGCAGGCGGCCTTGCTCTATCGATTCCTGCGCCTGCGCTTCATACACATACGCCAGGCCGATGCCGTCGAGCGCGGCGCGCAGTATCAGTTCATCGTCGTCCAGCAGCAAAGGGCCGTCGACCGCAATCGCCAGCGGCTCGCCGTCTTTGCTGAACTCCCAGGCATACACCGCGCCGCTGGGGAAGCGGCGGCCGACGCAAGCATGCTGTTTCAGTTCCTGCGGCTGCCGCGGCAAACCCCGGCGCGCCGCATACATGGGCGAAGCCACCACGATCAGGCGCACCGGCGGCCCCAACGGCAAGGCGACCATGTCCTGCGCCAGGCTCTCGCCGAAACGGATGCCGGCATCGAAGCCGCCGGCGACGATATCGACCAGGCCGTCATCGGTCACCACTTCCAGCCGAATCTGCGGATAAGCCGCCAGGAAACGCGCAAACAACGGCGCCAGCAGCAACCGCGCCGCCGGCCGTGGCACGTTCAGGCGCAGGGTGCCGCGCGGCGTGTCGCGGAAATCGTTGAGCTGGTCGAGCGCTGCGCCGATCTCGCGCAACGCCGGCTCCAACCGCAGCAGCAGCTGCAGCCCGGCTTCGGTCGGCGTCACGCTGCGCGTGGTGCGGTTGAGCAGGCGCACCGCCAGGCGCGTTTCCAGCGTCCGTATGGCATGGCTCAGGGCCGACGCGGAAACGCCGCACTCGAGGGCGGCCTTGCTGAAACTGCGATGGCGGGCGACACACGCAAACGCATCCAGTTCGCTCAGATCGGGTTTATTCATTCATGAATTATTTTCAGTATTTCACTGAATATAGCATGGCTTATCACTGGCAATGATGGAGAGGATACTGGCTTTAATCCCACTACGAAAGGAATCTTCCATGAAAACCCGCACATTAGGCCGCAACGGCCTGCAAGTCTCCGCACTCGGCCTCGGCTGCATGGGCATGAGTTTCGGCTACGGCGGCGCCGATGACGCGCAGTCTGTCCGCACCCTGCAGCATGCCGTCGAACTGGGCGTAACCCATTTCGATACTGCCGAAGTCTACGGTCCCTATGTCAATGAAGAACTGGTTGGACGCGCGCTCAAGGCAGTCCGCGGACAGGTCACCATCGCCACCAAGTTCGGCTTCAGGATTTCGCCGCATGGCGAAGGCGTGGCGCGCATGGCCGGCGTCGACAGCCGGCCGGAACATGTGCGGACCGCCGTCGAAGGTTCGCTCAAGCGCCTGGGGCTGGAAACCATCGACCTGCTGTACCAGCACCGGGTCGATCCGCAAGTCGCCATCGAGGATACGGTAGGCGCGATGGCCGAGCTGGTGCGTGCCGGCAAAGTACGCCACCTGGGCCTGTCGGAAGTCTCCGCCGCCACCCTGCGGCGCGCCCATGCGGTGCATCCGATCGCTGCCGTGCAGTCCGAATATTCCTTGTGGAGCCGCGACCAGGAAAATGAAGTGCTGCCGGCTTGCGCCGAACTGGGCGTGGGTTTTGTGCCCTACAGCCCGCTCGGCCGCGGTTTCCTGACCGGCAAGCTGAACACCACGCAAGGACTGGCGGCCGACGACTACCGTCGTACGCTGCCGCGTTTCCAGGACCAGGCGATGCAAAGCAACCGCGTCCTGCTTGAAGCGCTGGTGACGCTGGCCGGCCGCCGCGGCTGCACGCCGGCGCAGCTGGCGCTGGCCTGGCTGCTGGCGCAAGGCGAGCAGATCATGCCTATCCCCGGGGTCAGGCAAATCAAGCATCTGGAAGAGAATGTAGCGGCGGCTGATATCGTGCTGCGGACCGACGAACTGGCTGCCATCCGCGCCGCGCTGCCGGACGAAAAAATCGTCGGCCAGCGCTACGGCGCAAAGGAGCTGGAGATGATCAATCTTTGACCGGGCAGGCTTGCCCAGCTGGGCAAGCCGTTTGTTTACTGCTGGCCGTTCACCGCCATGCCGGCGTCATGCGCCTGCTGGTCGGCATGGTAGGAACTGCGCACCATGGCGCCCACCGCGGCGTGCGCGAAGCCCATCTTGTAAGCTTCCTCTTCATACATCTTGAATACGTCAGGATGTACATAGCGCCGCACCGGCAAGTGATTCCCGCTCGGCATCAGGTACTGGCCGATGGTCAGCATGTCGACATCGTGGGCGCGCATGTCGCGCATGACTTGCAAGACTTCTTCATCGGTTTCGCCGAGGCCGACCATGATGCCGGATTTGGTCGGCGTGTTCGGATGCAGGGCCTTGAAGCGTTTCAGCAGGTTCAGCGAATATTCGTAGTCGGAACCTGGCCGCGCTTCCTTGTACAGGCGCGGCGCGGTTTCCAGGTTGTGGTTCATGACGTCGGGCGGCGCCAGGTTGAGGATTTCCAGCGCGCGGTCCATGCGGCCGCGGAAGTCCGGCACCAGGATTTCGATGCGGGTGTTCGGCGACAGCGCGCGCACGTGGCGGATGCACTCGGCAAAGTGGCCGGCGCCGCCGTCGCGCAGGTCGTCGCGGTCGACGCTGGTGATGACGACGTAATTCAGTTTCAGCGCAGCGATGGTCTTGGCCAGGTTTTCCGGCTCATTGACGTCAAGCGGATCGGGACGGCCGTGGCCGACGTCGCAGAACGGGCAGCGGCGGGTGCACTTGTCGCCCATGATCATGAAAGTGGCGGTGCCCTTGCCGAAACATTCGCCGATGTTCGGGCAGCTGGCTTCTTCGCATACCGTGACCAGGCTGTTGGCGCGCAGGATGTCCTTGATTTCGTAGAAACGCGACGACGGCGAGGCCGCCTTGACGCGGATCCAGTCCGGCTTTTGCAAACGCTCGATCGGGATGATCTTGATCGGGATGCGTGCAGTCTTGCTGGCGCCCTTCTGCTTTTCGGATGGATTGTAGCTGGCGGCGGCAACGCTGGCTTCGGCAGGCAGCGACGGCGTGGTTTCTGTGGTCATGGTCTAGGCGTTTCCTTGCGGGAGTCTCGGGAAGGGACTCAGTTAAAACGGTCAATCAGTTTGTGAGCAAGCGCTAACTGCATCTCAGAGAGAGCTATATCAACGCCCAGTGTTTTCATATCGACGGTGGCGAGGCCTTCGTAGCCGCACGGGTTGATCCAGGAAAAAGGCTCCAGGTCCATGCTGACATTGAGCGACACACCGTGGTAAGTGCAGCCGCTGCCCCTGACTTTCAAGCCGAGGGCGGCGATCTTCGCACCTTGCCAGGCGCCGTCGGCAATATAAATCCCGGGCGCGCCGGCCTTGCGTTCACCGGCCAGATTATACGCTGCCAGCGTGTCGATCACTGCCTGCTCGATGCCCTGCACGAATTCCCGCACGAACAGGCGGGCGGCGGGACGCCGGCGGCGCAAATCCAGCAGCAGGTAAATCACCACCTGGCCAGGTCCGTGATAGGTTACTTCGCCGCCGCGGTCGGTCTGTATCACCGGGATGTCATGGGGCGCCAGCACGTGGCCCGGATCGGCGCCCAGACCCAGGGTAAACACCGGCGGATGCTCGACGATCCAGAGCTGGTCAGGGGTATCTGTGGAACGAGAATCGGTGAACGCGCGCATCGCGTCAAAACTGACGGCGTAAGGCTCGACGCCGCGCTGGATGATCTGGGGGCTGGGCGGATGATCGGGGGAACGGAGCTGCTGCACGCTGGACATAAGCGCAAGTGTAACGAAAAAAAGCGGCCGGCGTGCAGAAACGGCTGGCACGCCGGCGCGCGGTCAGGTCCTCAGGGGGCCAAGTAAACTCTCGGGAGATTGCCAGTTCGGCAATGCGCGGATGCGTTGCAGCCAGGCGGCCACATGCGGCGGCAGTGCGACTTTGGCGGCGTCGGCCCAGAACAGGTAGCCGCACAGGGAAAAATCGGCGGCGGTCGGTAGTTCATCGATGATGAACGCGCGGCCATCGGCCAGTTCCGCTTCCAGCCTGGCGATATCCGCGTCAAACCGGCCCTGCAGCCAGTCGACGGCGCCGGCAGGGTATTCCTGCGGCGCAAAGCTGCGCGCCCAGCGCAGCTGCGGCAAACACATGCCGAGCCGGTTGGCTTCCCAGAACAGCCATTCCTGCACGCGCGCCATGCGGCGCGCCGATTCGGCGCCGAAACCGCCCGTGTGCTGCGCCAGGTGGCAGAGGATGGCGTCGGATTGCGCATACGGCTCGCCGTTGTGCACCAGCAACGGTACCTGGCCGAACCTGGCCAGGCTGCGGAACGGCTCCGGCCGCTGGCCGTGCGGCTGGTCGATATCGATTGCCTGGTAATCGTGGACCACGCCGCTGACCGCCAGCATCAAGGCGACCTTGTAGGCGTGTCCCGAATTTGCGTTGCCGTAGAGCGTGATCTCGTCTTGCATGCCGGGCATCAGGTCAGCAGGCCACAGGACGGGCGCCCAACGGCTTGCCGAGGCCGGCGCGCGCGCTGGAAGCCGGCAGGCGGGTCGATTGCCGCTGGATCTGCACCACGCTGTTGCCCTTGACGGCTTCGATGACGATGTGGCTGTCGGCGGCAACGTTGAGGAACTGCCCGGCATGCAGCCAGTAGTCGTCGCCTTGTCCTGCCACCGTCACCCATACGCGGCCTTGCATGATCTGCAGGGTCTGGGCCACCGGAGCGGTGACCGACATGGCTTGGCCGGCGCCTATGGACAACGATTCGTTAGCTAATAATTTTCTCATGATGTCACTCCTTGAAACTGCTGGTATATTGGATGCCACATCAGCCGCTGAACCGCTTGATATAGACATTCCTTGTTTCTACAGAGTCATTCTAGCCGTGCGGTAGGCGCTTGCAAAACGAGTAATTTTCCTTCCCCTTATTAATTTTCCTCACATAACATGGCTGATCTCAGAAAACTGCCGAACCTCTCCGCCCTGCGCGCCTTCGAGGCCGCCGCCCGCAACGACAGCTTTTCGCGCGCGGCCGAGGAAATCTATGTGACGCCAGGTGCGATCAGCCATCAGATCCGGGCCCTGGAGCAGGAGCTGGGCATCATGCTGTTCAGCCGCCACGGCAAGCGGATCACGATCACCGAGCAGGGGCAGCGTTTTGCCGCCGTCATCCGCAAATCCCTGAATGAAATCGCGTTTGCCGCCGAAGCCTTGAAGATGGACGCCAAGCAGAAGCGCCTGACGATTTCCGCCCTGCCCTCGTTTGCCGCGCGCTGGCTGGCGCCGCGGCTGTGGAAATTCATCGACCTGCATCCCGATACCGAGGTGGTGCTGCAGTCGAGCAACCACCTCAACGACTTGGAACGCGAACCTATCGACGTCGGCCTGCGCTACGGCCTGGGGCATTACCCGGGGCTGGTGGTGGAAAAACTGATGGATGATTTTTACTATCCGGTGGCCAGCCCGAACTACCGCGGCGGCAAGTTGCCGAAAACGCCGCAGGAACTGGAACAGTGCAGCCTGTTGCGGATGGATACCGAATCGTCCTGGCTGCCGTGGTTCGAGGCGGCCGGC